>Ga0136846_1212378_pt1 | contig 10572 bp, 9 predicted proteins | sample HopSoiMetagenom2_FD_96841 | JGI IMG/M metagenome (GOLD analysis project Ga0136846, IMG submission 96841) | Grasslands soil microbial communities from Hopland, California, USA - 2 Assembly 2016 (version 4) | ecosystem: Environmental > Terrestrial > Soil > Grasslands | place: USA: Hopland... | reverse complement strand
TGATCGTGGCGCTGCTCCTCGCCGCGGCGGTCGGCTCGGGAGCGTGGTACTTCGGCTACGCCCGCTACACCACGACGCCGGCGGTGCTGAAGCTGTCGCAGGACGAGGCGAAGGCGAAGCTCGAGAACGCCGGGCTCGACGTGAAGGTGGGCGAGCCGAAGTACTCCGACACCATCGACGAGGGGCTGGTGGTCAGCACGGACCCGCCCGCCGGCGAGCGGGTGCTGAAGGGCACCGACGTCACCATCTCGGTCTCGCTCGGCCGCGCGGTGGAAACGCTGCCCAAGCTGACCGGAATCACCGTCGACGAGGCGCAGGACCGGATCCTCAGCCACAACATGGCCTTCGGCAAGGCCACCGAGAAGTACTCCGAGACCGTGCCCGAGGGCATCGTCATCGCGTCCAACCCCGCAGAGGGCACCACGCTGCGCTTCGGCACCGTCGTCGACCTCGTCGTGTCCAAGGGCCGCAAGCAGATCCCGGTGGGCAGCTGGGTGGGCAAGAGCGCAGACGACGCCGAGCGGGCGCTCAAGGAGCGCGGCCTCAAGGTGGACCTCTCCCACCAGTACTCCGACACCGTGTCCGAGGGTGTGGTGGTCTCCCAGGCGCCCCCGGGCGGGACCCTGTTCAAGAACGACACCGTCAAGCTGGTCGTGTCCCTCGGACCGCAGCTGTTCGAGGTGCCGGACGTCGTCGCGCAGGGCGTCGACGACGCCACCGCGACCCTGCAGGGGGCCGGCTTCAACGTCGACGTCCAGCAGGCTCCCGGCTACATCGGTCTGGGCTACGTGTTCTCGATGGATCCCGGGGCCGGCACCGAGCTCCCCAAGGGGTCGACGGTCACGATCTACCTCGTGTGACAGCGCTGCGCAACCCGGTCGGCACCCACGTCAAGGTCGGGCCGGGGCTGGTGAAGGGAACGCTGAAGGGCGCCCGCGAGCTCGGCCTCGAGGCGCTGCAGGTCTTCACGGGGAACCCGCGCGGGTGGGCGCTCAGCGAGGGCCGGCCCGCCGAGGACGACGCGTTCCGCACCGGGTGCGCTGAGAGCGGGATCCGGGTGGTGGTCCACGCGCCGTACCTCGTGAACCTCGGCTCGCCCACCCCGCTGACCTACGAGCGGTCGGTGGCCTCGGTCGCGCACAACCTGCGCCGGGCGGTGGAGATCGGCGCGGAGGCCGTGGTGGTGCACACCGGGTCGTACGTCACGCCGACCCACACCGGGACCGCCGCCCCGAGGCTCCACGAAGCCGCCCTGCAACGGGTCCGCGAAGGGCTGCTTCCGGTCCTGGAGGGCATCGAGGACCCGCGGATGCCGTGGCTGCTGCTCGAGCCGACGGCCGGCCAGGGCCGCTCTCTCTGCGCGGGCGTCGAGGACCTGACGGGCTACCTCGATGCGCTCGACCACCACCCGAAGGTGGGCGTCTGCCTCGACACCTGCCACGCGTTCGCCGCGGGCGCCCCGCTCGACGAGGAGGGCGGGACCACCCGCACCGTGGACCGGGTCGTCGAGATCGCGGGCGCGGGCAGGCTGCGGCTGGTGCACCTCAACGACAGCCAGGACCCACGCGGCTCGATGCGCGACCGGCACGGGCGGCTCGGCCAGGGTCACATCGGCCTCGCGATGGTCCAGGAGCTGCTCCGGCACCCGGCCACCGAGGGTGTGCCGTTCATCCTCGAGACCCCCGGCTCGCGGGACCCGGGCAGCGACCAGATCGCTCTCGTGAAGCGGGTGAGGGCAGGATGACCAGCCGGCGCTCCACGCTGCTCGCCACTGCGGCGCTGCTCGGCACCACCGCCGCCTGGGGCAGCACGTTCTTCATGATCAAGGACCTGCTGGACCGGGTCCCGACCCTGGACTTCCTGGCGGTCCGGTTCACGATCGCCGGGCTGGTGATGCTCGCCGTCGCCCACCGCGCCGTCCTCGGTCTCGAGCGTCGGACCGTGCGCCGGGCGCTCGTCGTGGGCGCCATCTACGGCGTCGCCCAGATCCTCCAGACCGCCGGGCTCGCGCACACCGCAGCGAGCGTCTCCGGCTTCATCACCGGCATGTACGTCGTCTGCACCCCGCTGCTCGCGGCGGTGCTGCTGCGCACCAGGATCACCGCGATGACGTGGGCCGCCGTGGCCCTCGCGACCGCGGGGCTCGCGGTGCTGACCCTCAACGGGGTCTCGGTCGGCTACGGCGAGGCGCTCACGTTCGTCGCCGCGATGCTCTACGCGCTCCACATCGTCTCCCTCGGCGCCTGGTCCACCGCGCGCGACGCACTCGGCATGTCGGTCGTGCAGCTGCTCGTCATCGCCGTGATCTGCCTGGTCGCGACCGCTCCGGACGGCCTCGTCCTGCCGGCCACCGGTCGGGACTGGGCGGCGGTCGTCTACATGGCACTCGTCGCGGGCGCGCTGGGGTTGCTCGCCCAGACCTGGGCACAGTCGCAGCTCTCCCCCACCCGCACCGCGATCATCATGAGCATGGAGCCGGTGTTCGCGGCGCTCTTCGCGGTGCTCCTCGGCGGCGAGGAGGTCGAGCTGCGCATGGTGCTCGGCGGCGCGATGGTGCTGACCGCCATGCTCCTGGTCGAGGTTTCGCCCGGACGACAGGTCGAGGGCGAGGTCCAGCACCTCACGGTCTGATCACTCGCTGTCGAGCCACCGAAGCGGCCGCATCGACTCTCCCTTGGGGGGTTGCTGCTCAGGCGCAAATAGATTAGGCAGAGTCGTCGGATCCGACGATCGGAGAACTCATGACACAGGCAAGGACGCGAATCGTCGCCGGCCTCTCGGCGGCGGCGCTCGCGGTAGGACTGACCATGACGGCCTCGGGCACTCCCGCGGCGGCCAACCACCCCCAGAAGAAGGCTCACGGCAAGGCGGCACACGAGCGAGCCCTGAGATCAGACGCGCGTGAGGTCAAGCCGAACGCGCACTTCTCGACACGGAACCTCCAGCTGAACGCGGCCAAGCCCTCGCAAGCTGCGGCGGCCGGAGTCACGCCGCCAGTCGGCACCATCCGCACGCTGCTCGCACTCGACGACTTCAACGGCATTCTCTACCGCAAGCAGTACACGCTGATGGCGGTAGGAGCCAAGATCGAGGTGTGGGTCGCCAACGACACCGCCTTCCCGGCCGGTGACTGCCGCGCACAGGTCCCCGGCACCACCACCGTGACCCAGGTCCAGGCGCAGGAGCTCGCGGACCAGTTCGACGACAACATGTTCCCCAAGGAGTCGGCGGCCTTCAGCGTCCCGCCCGACCGCGACGGCAGCGGCAACGTGGTCTCGGGTGTGGACCCCAGCGGCGACGGCGACAAGATCATGACGCTCGTCGACAACGTGCGCGACGACAACTACTACCTCGGCGTCAACCAGGCACCGACCTACATCGCGGGCTTCTTCTCCTCGCAGTTCAACGAGCTGCTCGACCGCAACGTCATGACGATCGACGCCTACGACTGGACCCACCGCACCACGGCCAACCCGCCGGACGATCCGACCAACGACCCGTGCACCAGCAGGTCGGCACGACCCTTCCTCTACGAGGGGACGTTCGCCCACGAGTACCAGCACCTGCTGCAGTACTACCAGGACCCGGCCGAGAGGACCTGGGTCAACGAGGGGCTGTCCGACTTCGCCATCTCGCTGACCGGCTACGGCGACGCCACGCGCACCGTGTTCCAGTCGGGGGCGCAGAGCCACATCTACTGCTACCAGGGCTTCGGCACCGTCCAGACGCCGTTCAACCCGAACCCGATCGACTGCGGCGGTCCGGAGAACTCGTTGACGCTGTGGGGTGATCAGGTCGTCCCGAGCACGATCCTGGCCGACTACGGCGAGGCGTGGTCGTTCATGTTGTTCCTCTACGACCGCTACGGCCAGGGCTTCATGAGCGCACTGCACAGAGACGGCGACGACCAGGGCCTGGTCGGCGTCCAGCACCAGCTCGACGGCTACGCGCCCGGTACGGACGTGTACGACGTGCTGCACGACTTCCAGACCTCGACGCTGGTCGACCAGATCCTCGGCAAGAACGGCGCATCCTCGGGAATCCCACGGAGCCGAGTCACCACGAAGAGCCTGGACTCGACGGTCAACCTCGGCAACCCGCGCGCGTACGCCGCGGACGGGGCCCCGGCCAACGGTGCGGACTATGTCGGCCTTCGAGACAAGAGCGGGCTCTACCTCCGGGGTGACAAGCTGCGCAAGCTCAGCTTCACGGGCGCGAAGACTCTGGTGCCGGAGTCCCTGAAGTGGACTTCTGTCGCCAACCCGCCGCTGCAGGCCGGTGACCCGGCGCTGTGGTCGGGCAACTCGTCCAACCTGGACGCAAGTGCCGTCACCCAGGTCAACGTGCCGGCTGCCAACCCGACGCTGACGTTCAACGAGTACCACCTCGCCGAGTTCGGCTTCGACTACGCCTACACGGTGGTCTCGACCGACGGCGGCAAGACCTACCACGCCCTGGCGAACGCCAACACCGTCGACGGCCCGCTCGGGCCGGCCCTCAACGGAGACGCGGCGGGGTGGGCCACCCAGACCTTCGATCTGTCCGCCTACGCGGGCCAGTCGATCGTCATCGGGTTCCGATACGTCAGCGACGGCGGGGTCAACGACGGAGGCTGGTACGTCGACGACGTATCCGTCGGCGGCACCGGGATCAACGACGGGTCGACCACGGCGCCGTTCCAGTCGTCGACGCAGCTGCTACCGGTGAAGGTGCACGCGTGGAACCTGCGGATCGTGGGCGTCGACGCGACGCGCCACAAGGTCCGGGTCATCGACCTGCCGGGTCGACACAGCCGGCTCACGCAGGGCCAGGTCAACAGCCTGCACCGGTACCCGCGGATCGTCGCGATCGTCGCCTACGACGAACCGACCGAGCAGTACCAGCCGCAGGCTCTCTACACCCTCGTGGTCAACGGTGTCGTGCAGCCGGGCGGCGGGCAGAGCAGTGCAGCGGTGAAGGCTCGACCGGACAGGTTCTAGTCGGTCCACGCGTCCTGCGGGCCGACGACCGATCGGTCGTCGGCCCGCAGGGAGCACCCGCCCCCGGGGTCACGGTTGGGTCACGCCTGTCCGCACTCTGAGTTCCACGTCCCACGGACCCCTGGCCGGTCCTAGATTCGCGGCCATGGTCGTGGTCATGGCGCCCGACGCGACCGACGAGGACATCGCCGCCGTCGTCGCTCGGGTCGAGGCGGTGGGCGGTGAGGCGTTCGTCTCCAAGGGCCTCGTGCGCACGATCATCGGCCTGGTCGGGGACATCGACTCCTTCCACCACCTCAACCTGCGCACCCTCAAGGGCGTCGCGGACGTGCACCGCATCTCCGACCCCTACAAGCTGGTCAGCCGTCAGCACCACCCCGACCGCTCCACGGTGTGGGTCGGCACCGCCAGCCAGGTACCGATCGGTCCCGAGACGTTCACGTTCCTCGCCGGACCCTGCGCCGTCGAGAGCCGGGACCAGACCCTCGAGGCCGCCCAGATGGCCAAGGGCGCCGGCGCCACCCTCCTCCGGGGCGGTGCGTTCAAGCCACGCACCTCGCCGTACGCCTTCCAGGGCCTCGGCGTCCAGGGGCTCGAGATCCTGGCCGACGTCGGCGCTGCCACCGGGCTGCCCGTGGTCACCGAGGTGGTCGACGCCCGCGACGTGCCCGTAGTGGCCGAGCACGCCGACATGCTCCAGATCGGCACCCGCAACATGGGGAACGTCGGCCTGCTGCAGGCGGTCGGCACCTGCGGGAAGCCGGTCATGCTCAAGCGAGGCATGAACGCCACCCTCGAGGAGTGGCTGATGGCCGCCGAGTACGTCGCCCAGAGGGGCAACCTCGACATCGTCCTGTGCGAGCGAGGCATCCGGACCTTCGAGACGGCCTACCGCAACACCCTCGACCTCTCCGCGGTCCCCGCCGTCCAGGCCACGAGCCACCTGCCGGTGATCGTCGACCCGAGTCACGCCGCGGGTCGCAAGGACCTCGTCGTCCCACTGGCCCGCGCTGCGATCGCGGTCGGCGCCGACGGCGTGCTCGTCGACGTCCACCCCCACCCCGAGCAGGCCCTGTGCGACGGCCAGCAGGCGCTGGACGGGAGCGCGCTGCGCGAGCTGGCGACGGCGGTGCGCCGGCTGCCCGGCGCGGTCGGTCGCAAGGACGCCGCAACCCTCCTGCGGCCCTCCTGACCTGCGACGACGCGCCCGAGCGGTCTACGATTCGTGGAGGAGGTCTGACCCAATGAGCTCGTGCACGTCGTGCGGCCACCAGCTCGGTGTGGGCCGGTTCTGCACCAACTGCGGCGCGCCGGTCGACTCCTCCACCCCCGACGGCACGCCGGTCAGCACGCCGGTCACCGACGGTGACTGGCGCACGGACACCGCCGAGCGGCAGGCGGCCACCACGGCCGACCCGCGCACGCCGCCGGCGGCCGTCGCCCCGCCGCCTCCTCCTCGCTACCCGCTGTACGCCGACGAGGTGGCCGGCTACTCGGCGTACGGCCCGCTCACGGAGTCCACCACCTCGGCATCGCCCGCTGCATCGCCTCCCGGGGCGGTCCTCTCGGACGAGCCCGCGCCCGCCGAGCCGGAGTACGAGCCCTACGACTACGACCACGGCTACGAAGAGGAGCGCCGCAGCCCGGTGCTGTGGATCCTCGCCGCGGTGCTGGTGCTCGTCCTCGTGGCCGCGGGCTGGTGGTTCCTGGTCCGCGACCCCGGCAACGACTCCGCCACCGACAGCGGGAGCACCGGCTCCGCGCAGGTGACCGGCGACGCCAGCAACGGCGTCGACGTCGCGGGCCACGCCTCCGCCAAGGCGCCCACGACGGCGCCGCCCAGCCAGGACGTGAACGGCGACCAGGTGTCCTACGACGCCAGCAACATGCTCGACGGCGTACCGGAGACCGCTTGGCGAACCGCGGGCAACGCCGCCGGCATGACCCTGTCGTTCACGCTGGCCGACCCGACCGAGCTCCACCAGGTGGGGCTCATCAACGGCTACGCCAAGACCTCTACCGACAGCCAGGGCCGCACCTACGACTGGTACGCCGGCAACCGCCGCATCAAGGCCGTGGTGTGGGAGTTCGACGACAACACCAAGGTCCGCCAGCAGCTCAAGGACGCCCGTGACCTCCAGATGCTCGACGTCCCCGACGTCGTCACCAGCAAGGTGATGCTCCGGCTGGTCAGTGTGTCCAAGCCCGGCACCGGCCGCGCGTCGAAGGACTTCACCGCGATCAGCGAGGTCTCGCTGGTCGGCGACCCGGCCTAGAAGACAGCTAGGAGATCTTCCGCAGCACCGCCGCCGCGTGCTCCGCATCGGCCCGGGAGACGTCGAGGTGGGTGACCATGCGCACGGCGGTCGGGCCGACGGTGGCGATCTGCACCCCCTGCTCGGCGGCGGCGGCGACGAAGGCCGCCGCGTCGCTGCGTTCGACCACCACGATGTTGGTGTCCACGGTGGCCGGATCGAGCTCACACGCCTCGGCCAGCAGCTTCGCGTGGTCGTGGTCGTCGGCCAGCCGCTCGACGTTGTGGTCGAGGGCGTGCAGCCCGGCCGCGGCCAGGATGCCGACCTGCCGCATCCCGCCCCCCATCCGCTTGCGGCGGACCCGGGCCTGGTCGATGGCGTCGAGAGAGCCCACCATCAGGGAGCCGACCGGGGCGCCGAGCCCCTTGGACAGGCAGACCGAGAGCACGTCGGCGATGGCGCCGTACTCCACGAGCGGTACGCCGCTGGCGACGTGGGCGTTCCATATGCGGGCACCGTCGAGGTGGATGGCCGCGCCCACGCCGGTGGCGAAGTCGCGCAGCTCCTGGAGGTCGGCCAGGGGCAGCACCGCCCCGCCGGCGAAGTTGTGGGTGTTCTCGACAGAGATCGCCGCCGTCCGCACGAAGAACGGACCCATGTCGGGGGCGTACATCGACCGGACGGTGGCCAGGTCCGGACGGCCGCGCGGGTGGGTCCAGGTGCGCATCGTGACGCCGCCGATCGCTCCGTGCGCGCCCAGCTCGGCCCGGGCGATGTGCGCCGAGGACTCGCAGAGCACCTCCTGGCCCGGGGCGACCAGCGACGACACGGCCAGGACGTTGGCCATCGAGCCGGTGGGCCTGAACAGCGCCGCCTCGTGGCCGAACAGCCCGGCCACCCGCTCCTGGAGCTCCAGGACCGTGGGGTCCTCGCCGTAGACGTCGTCGCCCACCTCGGCGCGCGCCATGGCGGCGCGCATCGCCTCGGTGGGGCGGGTGAGCGTGTCGGAGCGGAGGTCGACCGGTCCGGACCTGGAGTCAGGGCTCACGAAATGGTGACTGTAACGGTCGGCGACCAGCCCGACCGCTTGGCGCCCTTCGCCGTGCGGGCGCGCACCGAGTACTTGCCGGCCTTGGCCGGGTTGAACTTCGCGTGCGTGCCCGTGGTCCCCGTCTTCAGCGAGACCCACTTGCCGCTGCCCAGCCGGGTCTGCACGTCGTAGGTGATCCCCTTGCTGCCCTTGGCCGTGGCCCAGGTGAGCTTGTAGCCGCTGCTGGCGCTCCCGCTCCTGGTGAGGGGCACCTTGACGGTCCCGCGCATCATCGCGTGGATCGAGCAGTGATAGGCGAAGGTGCCGGACGACGCGAAGGTGTGGCTGTACGTCGTGCCGCCCGACTTCGTCCCGCTGTCCCAGAAGCCCTGGTCGGACGTGGTCGTGTGCGCGATGGAGTCCTGGAAGCTCCACGTGACCGAGCCTCCGAGCGACGTGCTGACGCCGGCCGGGTTGAAGGCCATGTTGGCCACGGTCACCGAGCCGGCGCGGGCGACGGTGTGCGTGCTCGCTCGGGAGGGCCGAGCATCGGCGGTGCCGGCGGGGACGAGGAGGGCTGCGGCGACGGTGGCGGCCACGGCGGGTACGAGGAGCGTGCGGGAGATCTTGGCGTGGGTCATGACCGTTGCACGGTCGGCGGGGCGATCCGGTTCAGAGGTGGCCGAAGAGCGTGCCCGGCCGCCGGCGGCTGAGCAGCAGGCCGACCCGGATCCACTGCACCGGCAGGCTGACCACCGTTCGGTGCAGCACCGACCTCAGGTCGGAGCTGAGGAGCAGCAGCCCGGCCCCGCCGACAGCCAGAGCAGCTCGGGGTCCACCAGCAGTGCCGCCACGGCCGGATCGACGGCCAGGAGCGGGAGCACGACGAGCAGCCCGACGACGAGCCACGGCAACCGGCGACGCGAACGGCTCATGCAGTGCGCAGCATCTCCGCGACGAGGAAGGCGAGCTCCAGCGACTGGACCCGGTTGAGCCGCGGGTCGCACACCGACTCGTAGCGGGAGCCGAGGTCGACCTCGGCCAGCTCCTCGCCGCCACCCACGCACTCGGTCACGTCGTCGCCCGTGAGCTCGACATGGACCCCGCCGGGCCAGGTGCCGAGCGAGCGGTGCACGTCGAAGAAGCCCTGGACCTCGTCGATCACGTCGTCGAAGCGGCGGGTCTTGTAGCCCGACGACGCCTCGAAGGTGTTGCCGTGCATCGGGTCGCAGACCCACGCGACCTCGACCCCGGACGCGGTGACCTTCTCGACCAGGTCGGGCAGGCCGTCGCGGATCTTGCCGGCGCCGAACCGGGTGATGAAGGTGAGCCGGCCCGCCTCGTTGTCGGGGTTGAGCCGGGCCGCCAGCGCCAGCGCGTCGTCGGCCGTGGTGCCGGGGCCGAGCTTCACGCCGATCGGGTTGCGGATGTGGCGGAACAGCTCCACGTGGGCGCCGTCGAGCTGACGGGTGCGCTCGCCGATCCACACGAAGTGGGCCGAGACGTCGTACGGCGTCGCGGTGCGCGAGTCGATCCGGGTCATCGCGTGCTCGTAGTCGAGGAGCAGCCCCTCGTGGCAGGTGTGGAAGTCGACGCGGTGGAACTCGTCGGGATCGGCCCCGATCGCCTGCATGAAGGTCAGGGCCCGGTCGATCTCGGCGGCCACCATCTCGTAGCGCTGGCCCACCGACGACTCGCGCACGAAGTCGGTGTTCCAGGTGTGCACCTGGCGCAGGTCTGCGTAGCCGCCGGTCACGAAGGCACGAACCAGGTTGAGGGTCGCGGCCGAGGAGTTGTAGACGTCCACCAGCCGCTGCGGATCGGGCACGCGGGACTCGGCGGTGAAGTCGAAGCCGTTGACGGCGTCGCCGCGGTAGGCCGGCAGGGTCAGCCCCTCCCGGGTCTCGAGGTCGGACGAGCGAGGCTTGGCGTACTGGCCGGCGATCCTGCCCACCTTCACCACCGGCACCGAGGCCGCGTAGGTCAGCACCACGGCCATCTGGAGGAGCACCCGCAGCTTGTTGCGCACGTTGTCGGCGGTGACGCCTGAGAACGTCTCGGCGCAGTCACCGCCCATCAGCATGAACGACTCACCGCGCGCGACCGCGGCGATCTTGTCCTTCAGCTCGTCGCACTCACCGGCGAACACCAGCGGCGGCATCGTCCGGAGCCGGGCCACGGCGGCGTCGACGGCCGCCCGGTCGGGGTAGTCCGGCTGCTGGGCCGGGCCGAGGGCGCGTAGGGCCTCGAGGTCGGGGACGGTGCTGCTCACCCCGGAAGCCTACGGGTGCGCCGCCCCTGACCGCCC
>Ga0136846_1240487_pt1 | contig 10573 bp, 12 predicted proteins | sample HopSoiMetagenom2_FD_96841 | JGI IMG/M metagenome (GOLD analysis project Ga0136846, IMG submission 96841) | Grasslands soil microbial communities from Hopland, California, USA - 2 Assembly 2016 (version 4) | ecosystem: Environmental > Terrestrial > Soil > Grasslands | place: USA: Hopland... | reverse complement strand
ACGGGATCGGCCACTACGTCTATCCGTCGCGCCCGACGATCCGCAAGGGCGTCAACCAATAGCCCGCATGCCCAAGCTCAAGCTCCCGCCGCTCCCCGACCAGCTCAAGCCCGCCCCACGGCGCCCCGGCCAGCCGCGCAACGGCGGCGCCGCAGACGCCGCCAAGGAGGCCGGGATCACGGCCGTCGACTGGGTCGACGAGCGCACCTCGCTGACCGGCGGCGCGCGCTGGCTGATGTTCCGCAAGGTCCCCAAGGGGACCAACTGGTTCTACACGCTGGGCTCGGCCACGATGTTCGCCTTCCTCAACCAGGCGATCACCGGCGTCTTCCTGTCGATGTACTACGACCCGTCGTCCACCCGGGCCTATGAGTCGATCCGCTTCGTGACGAACGAGGCCTTCCTGGGCGAGTTCGTACGCGGCATGCACAAGTGGGGATCGACCATGATGGTCATCCTCATCTTCCTGCACATGGCGCGCACCTTCTTCTTCGGCGCGTACAAGTATCCGCGGGAGCTCAACTGGGTGATCGGCGTGGCGCTGCTCATCCTCACGATGGCGATGTCCTTCACGGGCTACCTGCTGCCCTTCGACCAGCGCTCCTACTGGGCGACGATCGTCGGCGTGAACATCAACGGGACGGGACCGCTCGTCGGTCCCTACCTGTCGGACTTCCTGCGCGCCGGGCCCGACTTCGGGGCGACCACGCTGTCGCGCTTCTACGCGATCCACATGCTGCTGATCCCGGGCGCGATCGCCGCGCTGCTCGGCGCGCACCTCTACCTCGTCGCCAAGCTCGGCACCACCGCCCCACCGTGGCTCGAGGCCCACGACCCCGAGCCGCTGCGGGAGGAGGTCGCGTGAACAAGGTCGAGAAGGAGCAGTACCTCCGCCAGTACTCGCTCCTGAAGGCCCAGGGGAAGCCGTTCTTCCCCTACGCGATCGCCAAGGACAGCGCGATGGCGTGCGTCGTCCTGGCCGCGATCATCGTCATGTCGATCGTCCTCGGCGCGGAGCTCGGGCCCAAGGCCGATCCGACGACGACGACCTACACGCCGCGCCCCGAGTGGTACTTCTTCTTCCTGTTCGAGGTGCTGCGGGTCATCAAGCCGCCGGCCCTCGTGCCCCTGGCCACGATCGGGGTGCCGACGATCTGCATGATCCTGCTGTTCCTGCTGCCCTTCTACGACCGCAGCCCCGAGCGGCGGCCCGAGCGGCGGCCGATCGCCACGACGGCGGGCATCTTCACCATCCTCGCCATGGGCTACCTGACCTGGCTCGGCGCCTCGGCCGGCGCCCCGACCGCGGTCGACATGAAGCCGCCGCCGCAGGTCATGGCCCAGGGCCCGAAGGTCGTCGCGCAGTTCAACGCCGGCAAGCAGGTCGTCGCGCAGTCGGGCTGCCTGGCGTGTCACAAGATCGGCGAGAACGGCAACGACGGTCCGGGGCCGGAGTTGACCGAGATCGCCAGCCGCGTCCCGGGCCAGGCCATCGCGCGCACGCTGGTCAACCCGACCGCGCCCATGCCGTCCTTCTCCACGCTCAAGCAGCAGGACCCCAAGAAGTTCAACGACATGGTCGCCTTCCTGTCGCAGCTCAAGGGCGGCGAGTAGCCCCAGCGCGACCCGTCGCCGCATGACGACGAGCGGGCCGCCGTCGGGCACGCTGCCCGAGCAGCAGGTGCGCGCGATGTTCGACCGCATCGCGTCGGTCTACGACGTCATGAACAGCGTCATGACCGCCGGGCTACACCACCGCTGGCGCGCGCGGGCCGCCGATCTCGCCCGGGTCGGACCCGGGGACCGTGTGCTCGACGTCGCCACCGGCACCGGCGACCTGGCGCTCGAGCTGATGGGGCGCGTCGTCCCGGGCGGCGAGGTCGTGGGCAGCGACTTCTCGGACGGCATGCTCGCGCTCGCGCGGCGCAAGGCGCGGCGGCTGGCGGCCCAGGGGCGGCCCGTTCCGCGCTTCGAATGGGGCGACGCGCTCCGCCTGCCCTACGGTGACGACGAGTTCGCGGCCTCCACGGTCGGTTTCGGTGCGCGCAACTTCAGCGACCTGCAGCGCGGCCTGGCCGAGATGGCGCGCGTCGTGCGCGTCGGCGGGCGCGTCGTCGTCCTGGAGATCACGACACCCACGCGGGCGCCCTTGTCCACGTTCTACAGGTTGTGGTTCGATCGGGTCGTGCCGCTCCTGGGCCGGCTCGCCGGCGATCCCGACGCGTACTCCTACCTGCCCGACTCGGTCAAGCGCTTCCCGCCGCCGCACGATCTGGCCGCGGCGATGGCGGCCGTCGGGCTGGTCGACGTGCGCTGGATCCTCACGGCCGGGGGGATCATCGCGCTCCACGCAGGCACCAAGGCCGCATGAGCACCGTCCCCGACGTGGTCGCGGCGGGCGGCGCCCACCTGCCCGCCCTACTGGAGCGCGTCGAGGCCCGGCTGGCCTGGCTGGCGGCCGACCACGGCGGGCCGCTGGCCGGTCATGCGGAGGCCACGATCGCCGCGGGCGGCAAGCGGCTGCGGCCGCTGCTCGTCCTGCTCGCCGCCGGCGGGGCCGACGGTGACGGCCTCGTCCGGGCCGCGACGGCGGTCGAGCTGGTGCACAGCGCGTCGCTGGTGCACGACGACGTGCTGGACGGTGCCGACCTGCGCCGGGGGACCCCGACGGTCGTCGCGCGCGCCGGACGGCCGATGGCCACGGCGACGGGCGACCTGCTCTTCGCGCGCGCGTTCGCCGAGCTCGTCGGCAACGGGCGCATCGACGAGGTCCGGGTCCTCAGCGACGCGAGCTCGGCCCTGGCCGCGGGCGAGCTGCTGCAGCGCGCCGACGCGTGGGACGTGACGATCGGTGTCGACCGCTACCTGCTGCGCTGCGAGCTGAAGACCGCGCGGCTCTTCGAGGCGGCCTGTCGCGTCGGCGCGCTGGAGGGCGGCGGCGCGGACGCGGTCGCCGCGCGCCTGGGCGAGTTCGGGCGTCGGATCGGGCTGGCCTTCCAGCTGCTCGACGACGTCCTCGACGTCAGCGGGCCGACCGAGCGGACCGGCAAGCCGCGCGGGACCGACCTGCTCGACGGCACCGTCACGCTGCCGCTGCTGCTGGCCCGCGAGCACGATCCACGGCTCGCCGCGCTGCAGCCTCGCTCCGTGACGACCCCGGCGGCGGCTGCCGAGGTCTGCGATCGCGTCGCCGCCACCGGCGCCCTCGAGGAAGCCCGGGCACGCGCGCTGGCCATCGTCGCCGACGCGAAGCTGCGCCTGCCCACGGGGCTGCCGGCGGCCCAGCGCCGGGCGATGGAGCTCATCGCTGACGGCGTGGTCGCCCGCTACGCCTGACGGCCCGGCGCGCCGCGCCGTCAGAAGTCCTCGGGGAGGATCAGGTCGGCGTCCAGCGCGGCCACGAAGCGCTCGATCTCCCCTTCCATGTTCGCGCGCGTCAGGCGCTTGAGATCGCGCAGGATCGTGTCGATGCCGTCGTCGAGGATCTCGTCGAAGCGATCGACGGTCGCCTGGTCGTAGACGCCGGTGGCGACGTGCTCGCACTCCGGGCAGCGCACGGTGACCTCCCAGTGCCGCGGCCCGGACTCCTCCCAGTCGACGGGATGGACCAGCGGCGAGGCGCAGGCGGCACAGACGTGCATGTCGATCAGGTCCGCCTCGCGGCCGGCGAGCGCGGGGTGCTGCTCGAAGTACACGACCTCGATCGTCTTGCCCGAGGGCAGGACGATGCGCCGGACGTGCTGGTTGGAGGGGTGGCGGTCGGGTGTCGGTCGCATCAATGGCTCCTGTGCCTCCTTGTTCGGCTGGAGCGCGCGACAGCTTGAGCCGTGACCATTGATGGTCGGCGCGGGTACCCTGAGAGGGTCAGCATCGACCGGGGGAGCGTCGGCCATGCCCAATATCGGACCGCTGGAACTCATCATCGTCCTCGCCGTGCTCTTGCTCGTCTTCGGGCCCAAGCGGCTCCCCGGCCTCGGGAAGCAGCTGGGCACGGGCATGCGCGAGTTCAAGGAGTCGATCACCGGCAAGGATCGCGACGACGACGAACACCGCGAGCAGCTGCCGGCGAGCACCGACGCTCCGGCCGCGCGGCGCGAGCCGGAGGTCGTGACAGCCGAGGCGCGGCCCGAGGACCAGCCCGAAGCCCGCCGGGCCGACTGAGCGGCGCCGCACGAGGCCCACCGATGCCGGCCATCCGGCCCGTCGGCCACGAGGAGACCCTCAGCCTCATCGATCACCTCGACGAGCTGCGCACGCGCCTGATCTGGTGCATCGTGGCCTTCGTCGTGGCCTTCTCGTTCTGCTACTGGCAGAACCACCGGCTGCTGAACTTCGTCAACCAGCCCTTCTACGACTCCCAGCACGCCTCGAGCACGGCGCGCAGCGACGATCCGCTCGAGCAGGCCGCGGTGCGGGACGACGCGCAGACGAAGGTGTACCGCACGCTCGCCCCGGTGCTGGCCGGCCAGCAGCAGGTGCTGCGCCAACTCGCCGCGCGGCCCGGGACGAGCGCCGCCGACCGGGCCATGCTCGGCGAGCAGAACCGGCGGCTGGCGGCCGCCCGGCAGGCGGTCGTCGAGGCGGCCAAGCTGCCCGCGCCCGACAACAGGCGCCGGCCGGTGACGCTCGGGGTCACCGAGCCCTTCGTGACGACCTTCACGGTGGCCGGCTACGCGGCGCTGCTCGTCGCGATGCCGTTCCTGCTCTGGCAGGCCTACGCCTTCCTGCTCCCGGCGTTCAGTCCCCAGGAGCGGCGCGTCGTCCTGCCCCTCATGCTCGGCATCCCGTTCCTCTTCCTGTCCGGCGTCGCCTTCGGATACTTCGTCGCGTTGCCGCGGGCCGTGAACTTCCTGCTGAACTTCAACGGCGGGTCGTTCGACATCCTCGTGCAGGCGCGCGAGTACTACCGCTTCGCGGTCATTCTGCTGCTCGTCATCGGCCTGCTCTTCCAGATCCCGGTCGGGGTGCTGGCCATCACGCGGCTCGGCGTCGTCTCCGCCGCCACGCTGGCCAAGAACCGCGGGTACGTGATCCTGGCGATCGCGGTGGTCGCCGCCGTCGCCACCCCGACCCCGGACCCCGTGACGATGCTCGTGGCGATGGCGCCGCTCGTCCTGCTGTGGGAGGTGTCGCTCGTCGTGGCCCGGGTCGTGGAGCGCCGCACCGCGGCGCGCGAGGCGGCCGAGGCCGAGGCCGAGGCGGCGGCCGCCGGCGACGACGAGACGGGCGACGAGGGGTGGGAGACCGTGGAGGACCATCCGACCGTATCCTGAGAGTCGATGCTGTTCGATTTGCGTGGTCGCGGGCGGCGCCGCACCGTCCAGGCGATCTACCTCGCGCTGGCCATCCTCATGGGCGGAGGCCTCGTCCTGTTCGGGATCGGCGGCAACACCAGCGGCGGCCTGTTCGACGCCCTCGGGGGCGGCGGGGGCACGAACGCCGGCGACGTCTTCCAGAAGCGCGTCGACGCGCTCGAGAAGCGCACGGCCAACAACCCCCGCAACGTCAACGCCTGGCGCGACCTGGCGTCGGTGCGCTTCCAGTCGGCCACCACGGGCGCGAACTACGACCAGACGACCGGCCAGTTCACCGATCAGGGGCGCCAGGAGCTCCAGCGCGCGGCGTCCGCCTGGCAGCGCTACCTGGCGCTCAACCCAGCCAAGGTCGACCCGAACGTCGCCAACCAGATGGTGCAGGCCTACGGCGTCGGCGGTCTGCAGCAGTACGACAAGGCCGTTGCGGCGCTCGAGTCGGTCATCGCCGCCCGGCCGCCGACCGCCGCGCTCTACGTCCAGCTGGCGGTCCTGGCGCACGGCGCCGGCCAGACCCGCAAGAGCGACCTCGCCGAGCAGAAGGCGCTCCAGCTGGCGCCCAAGAGCCAGCGCAAGCAGCTCCGGCAGGCGATCGAGACCAACGAGGCGCAGCTGGACCAGCAGAAGTCGGCCGCGGGCCAGACGCAGGGTAATTCGGCGGCGGGCTAGCCGCTACCATCCATCCCTCGTCGGGCCCCTGTAGCTCAACTGGCAGAGCAGCGGACTCTTAATCCGAAGGTTCAAGGTTCGATTCCTTGCGGGGGCACTAGGCGCAACTTCCCTTCGCATCGGGAATCGCGCTATCGGGCAGGCTGCGCGGCGCGCCCGAACACGGCGCGCGTGAACGAAACTGCGAACAGGGCCACGTCTGCGGCGGGCCGCGGCGCACATGATGAGCTGTCCGAGCGGGCGCCGCCGAAGGCGCGTCGGCTCGTTGGCGAGGGGCCGCGTCCGACGTCACCAGGGCCCGGACGTTCGTGCTGGCCAGCGATCACGGCACGTACCGCGTGACGGTCACGTCCGACCGCGGGCCGGGTGTGGTGGGCGGGTTGAGCTGACCCGCGGCGGCGACCGCGGCGCGGCCGAGGGCGTTGGCGTAGGTGGGGAAGGAGAACGGGGTGAGCGCGAGCTGTTCGACCGTGATTCCTGCGGCCATCGCCACGGCTGCGACCTGGGCAAGTTCGACGGCGCGCTCTCCGACGATGTGGCATCCGAGGACGGTGTGGAGCTGTTGATCGACGATCAGCTTGCAGAACCCGGTGGTTCGGCCGTCGATGATCGGTCGCGGCAGCGTTTCGAAGCGCTCGGTCGCGACGATCACGCTGCGTGTCTTTCGGGCTGTCGCTTCGGTGAGGCCGACCGACGCGTACTCGGGGTCGGTGAAGCTGCCGATCGGACTGACCTCGGCGGGGAGGGCAATGGTGCGCCCGAGCACGGCGTTGGTTGCCGCCACGTACCCCTCGCGCAGGGCCTCGTGCACGACCATCACGCGCCCGGTCACGTCGCCGGCGGCGAAGATGTGTCCCGCGGTCGTGCGCAGGTCGCCATCCACCTGCAGGTAGCCGCGGGCGTCGGTGCGTACCCCGGCGGCCGCGAGGTTGAGATCGGCGGTGTTGGCCACCCAGCCGACCGCGACGACAGCGAGGGTGGCGTCGATCTGGTCTGGCCCGTCGTGGTCGGTGTAGATCAGCCGGACGCCGGTGGGGCAGGGCTCGAAGCGCTCGATCGATCCGGCGTCGGTGAGGACGTGGATCCCTGACGCTGACAGCGCGGCGCTCACTACTGCGGCAACGTCGGGGTCCTCGCTCATCAGGATCTGGGGCGCGGCCTCGAACAGGGTGACCTCTGACCCGAACGCGTTGAAGATCGAAGCGAGCTGAACGCCGGTCGCCCCGGCGCCGATGACGAGCATCGACGGTGGTACCGAGGACAGTCGCCAAGCGTCGCTGTGGGTGCTGGTCAGCTCGAACCCTGGGAGCGGGAGTCGCCGGGACATGCCGCCGGTGCAGACGACGAACCTCTGACCGCAACACGGGGGCGTTGGCGGCCGCGATCGTGTGCGGATCGACGAAACCAGCGGCGCCGGCATGCTCGAAGAGCGCAACCCCCGACGTCCCGAGTTCCTCGCGCAGCAGCGCGTGCGTGCTCACGTCGCGGGTCACCTCCCGGACGCGTTCGAGCAGCCGCGCGTAGTCCAGCCCGGGTTCACCGGCGGTGATGCCGTAGCGCGAGAGCTGTCTGGCCTCGCGGATCAGGCGCGCCGCGTGGGCGAGCGGGCGGACCGGGACCGGCCCGTCGTTGGCCGCGATCCCGCCGAGCGCGTCACGCGTGACGAGCGCGGTCCGTGCGCCGAGTCGCGCGGCCCGAACCGCCGCGACCACGCCCGCCGGTCCGCCGCCGAGCACGAGGACGTCCAAATTCTCGACGTCCGACGCGGTCATGGTGCCGATGATCGGAGCCGCAGCCGCCGACGGCATCCTCCTTTTGGGATGACGCAGGTTCGCCACCCGGCGAAGAGCATGGGGCCATGCGAGCCGATCACCGCATCGCCAGGGCGGCCCGGAAGCGTCGGCGTCGACGACGTCCCCGAGCCGGCCGAGCACGACGGAGCCGCGATGATCACCCGGCAGGTCCCGCTGACTCGGTGCAGCGACGCGCTGGACCGACAGCCGGACGGCATCGAGGTCGTCGTCGAGCTGGCGGCATGACCGAGCCTCAGATCGCGGCCTGGTCGGGGTCCGAGACGCCGGGGGTGCTGAGCGAGGGCCCGCGATGGCACCACGAGCGCCAAGAGCTGCTGTGGGTCGACATCCTCGGCTGCCAGGTGCACCGCGGCACCCTGACGGGTGACGGCAGCCTTGACCGGATCACGACGACGGCGATCGACCGCCACGTCGGCGCCGTCGCGCCCGCCCTGCAAGGGGGATACGTGGTCGCGGCAGGCCCGGGATTCCTGTTCCTCGACGAGGACGGCTCACTTCAGGAACTGGCGCAGCCCGAAGCCGGCCGGACCGACGTGCGGATGAACGACGGCGCCTGCGACCCACAGGGGCGCTTCTGGGCCGGGACGATGGCCTACGACGAATCGCCGGGAGCGGGCGCGCTCTATCGGCTCGAGCTCGACGGCAACTGCAGCACCGTGCTCACCGGCCTGACGATCGCCAACGGCATCGGCTGGAGCCCCGACGGCCGGACCATGTATCTCAACGACAGCGGCACCGGCTGCCTCGACGCGTTCGACTTCGAGCCTTCCAGCGGCACCATCACGCGCCGTCGCACCCTTGTCCACAGCGACCAGCCGGGCGTCGTGCCCGATGGGCTCACAGTGGACGCGGACGGCGGCATCTGGGTCGCGTGGTGGGGAGGCGCTGCCGTCAGCCGCTACCGGCCCGACGGGACGCTGCTCGCCAGCTTCCGACTCCCGGTCGAGCGTCCGACCTCGTGCGCGTTCGGCGGGTCCGACCTGGCAACCCTGTTCGTGACCACGGCCCGAGCCGGCCTGGACGACGAGGCCCGCGCGCGGCAACCCGATTGCGGACGAGTGTTCGCGATCGTCGGGCTCGGCCTCCATGGCCTTCCGTGCCAGCTCTACCGCGGTCGAGTCCCATCGGCGGTAGGCGCATGATCCTGGCCTGTCGCTCCTCGCAGCCAAGACTGTCGTTGCCATGTCCGCGATGGAGCTCCGAGACATTGGCATCGCGTTCGATCGTCCGCGCCTCCCGCTGGTCCTGACGCCGAAGGCTCCGCCGGACCGGCCGCATGGGTATCAAGTCACTCGACTTCGAGGTCCTCGTCGAGATGTTCCTGCTGCTGCTCGCCGTGCTGGGGGAGGTGTTGCGCAGGCTGTTGCACCCTCTGCCGGCTCGCCGTCCGTCGCCGGCGGCTGCTCGCGGCGCTGGCCGTGCAACCCGTCCTCGACGGCCTCCAAGACGTGGGTGCCCTCCAGCTGACCGGGCACTGAGCACAGCCGCGCTCATCCGTTCGCCACCGCGCAGCAATCGTCACCGCCGGGCCGTACGGTCCGCGCGTTTGCCAGCGCCACCGACTTCAGGTGCATCCGCCGCCCGGAGGGCCGATCCGGCCGGGCCTTTCGTCGTTCGCGCGTGGAAGCGATCACGAGGAAAGGGAAACCCGCAAGCGGAAAACCGGCACCCCGAGTGTGAGCGCTCCGCGAGCCGCTACAAGGGCCGCGTCAGTGAGGAACGGCCGCGCAGCGCGGCCTCGGGCGACGCGACGTGCCATGTGCGACGACCGGGGGTACCCTACGCAGAAGCAGGGAGCGCTCGTTGCCCACGCGGCTCGGCCGGTTTCCGCCGGTTCGTGAAGTGTCGGCAACTGGTCCTCCAAACAGACATGGAGACCCCCGCCGTTCGCGTAGGCGCGCTGAGCGGTGGAGGGATCCCGGGAGGTGGCATGGGGTTAGAACAGACGCGCGCAGCGCGGCCCGCCCGCGAGGCGGCGCGAGCCGGCGCGGCGTGCGCGAACCGGGTGGCACCCGTCGAGGTGGAGCTCGCTCCCACCCGTCAGGCGCCGGCGATGGCACGGGCAGCGCTTATCTCGGGGTTGGCCGACCATGTCACCGACGCCGTGCTCGCCGACGCGCTGCTGCTCGTCGCCGAACTGGTCACCAACAGCGTCCGCCACGCAAATGCGCCGCGCGACGCGCTCATCGACGTCCGCGGCGAACTGTGGCCCGATGTGCTGCGCGTCGAAGTTGCCGACCGTGGCATCGGGGGCGGCGTCGCCCGCCGCGCGCCCGACGTGGAGCACGGCGGGGGCTTCGGGCTGAACCTCGTCGAGACGCTGTCACGGTGCTGGGGCGTCGATTATGGCCGCGGCACGCGCGTATGGTTCGAGCTTGCGCACAGGCACAGCGGGCCGGAGCGGGCGACGAGCGACGGCCAGGTAGCCCACAAGGACGGCGATCGGCGCAGCTCGGCGCCGTGTGCCGCCGGCGCGGCAACGCTGACGGCACGTCCGGACGCGGCCACGCGCCACGCCGTCGCCGCCTCAGCGACCGCCGCCCGCGCGCGCGAGAGGGCTCGCCGGGCGTACGATCGCTGTGCGCGGCCGCGTGCGCAGCGCCTGCCCGCCGGGGGGACCCGGCGCACGTCGCCGCAGTCGACCGAGGCCACGTGAGCAACCTCGCGCCCTCGGCTCGCGCTGCGAAGGAGCGCAGATGCGGCGCGCCGGAGCGCGCGGCGGCGTCGGACGCCGCGCGGCGCCCCTGAAGGAGCGTGCGGTTTGATGGCTGACGCGGT
>Ga0136846_1236419_pt1 | contig 10573 bp, 8 predicted proteins | sample HopSoiMetagenom2_FD_96841 | JGI IMG/M metagenome (GOLD analysis project Ga0136846, IMG submission 96841) | Grasslands soil microbial communities from Hopland, California, USA - 2 Assembly 2016 (version 4) | ecosystem: Environmental > Terrestrial > Soil > Grasslands | place: USA: Hopland... | reverse complement strand
GACATATAGAATGGGTAATTCCAGGAAGCCATCATGATCAGATCGGGGTTCAGGTCCATCGCCAGATCAAATAGTCCCTTCTCGCGTTCTTTTTGATATACCGTGGCTATTTTAAAAAAGCTAAGATCAAGCTGTTTATAAGGTGCGTCATTTTCGCCGGGCTGATAGATTATAAAAAGCTCAACATCCTTTTTCTCTGCGAGTTTACGCAGACAGGCCACAGTATAGTCCGCCAGCGGCGACCATAAGAATAAGATTTTTGTTATGGGATTAACTGCATTCATACCCTGCTCATTTGATTAATTAGCCTTGGACGACTTAATAATGGACTTATTAATCGTGCAAGCTTTAATACGGAACGCTCCCAGCTTCCATACGCATGCGCGGTCTTAAGGGCATGGTAACTCATGGACTGTAGAAGAATAGGGTCCTCTGCCATCTGTTGCAGTTTTTCTGTCAGTGCTTTTGCATTACCCGGTTCAACAATAAATCCCTGTTGACCATTCCGGATTATATCATCACCACCGGTATTGCTGGTAATAAGAAGTGGAACACCAAATGAAAGGGCTTCCAGTTGAACCAGGGCCAGGCCTTCTTCCAGGCTGGGCAATACAAATACAGTTGCCTTTCTATACTGCTCTCTTAATTCTTCTCCCTTTAGCGTGCCGGTAAAAACAACGCCCTCCGGTATTTCCATTTTCTCCAGGCCAGTCACCCCTGCTTTTGGTCCCACGATTACAAATTCTTTATTCGGATGCTTTAATTCCTTAAATGCTTCTATGGCGTAGCGTAATCCCTTCCGGAAATTCAATTGACCAACATAGAGCAATCGGAATATTTCTTTATTCGTTTTTCTGAGTGGTTCCTCCAATGAGATCATGGGAGTAAACCCGAAATTGACCTTGAGTAAACGTTCCCGCTCAAATCCTTTTTCCAAAAATGAATTGAGTACAAAGCTGGAAGGGCAAAGTATGTAGTCCGCTATATCATACGTCTTCAGTCTTTTTTCATGGTCGGGTATTCTTTCGGTGTATCTCCCCAGCCCCAGCTTATTGTATTCCTCTTCCATAATGGAATGCTGGTTATCTACATGACTATTCACTTCCTCCATAATGCAGATGGTTCTGGCACCTTCCTTTTTTAATCTTTGTGTGGTGGTATATCCTTCTGTACGATAGAATATAAATGCATCAGATTCCCTTGCGCTTTTATAGGAAGCTTTATCAAGGCTGAGGTTGGTGAGATGATTGAATTGTGTACTTATAAAATCACCTGCATTGAATTTAAGGCTGGCGAGATAAAGATTTTGGAAGAAATCATGCCGCTTTAATTTATCTCCGATGGAAGGTAGCGCAGCCCGCGGGCTGAAACGACTAAAACCTGAAATAAAGGCATGAAGGTAACCGGCGCGGTGCATCGCTTCCGCATAAGGGTAATGGTGAGCACGATTGGGTGCTGTGTAGGTAATTTTCATTTGGCTCGCAGCAGTTTTATTATTTTCAAAAAGAGTAATAGTAATATAACAGGATATAAAAAGGAGATCAATGCAAAAAATGCACGATACCCCCAGAACGCCAGGAATATCACCAGCCCAAGAATGCCTACCGTTAAGGGATTCTGTTTGCGTACATAATAAATGATCCCATCAAAGTATAACAGGAATAATGCAAAGGTGAAAGCATAGATCAGTAAGCCCCAGAAGCCTGCTGTTTTATAGGCATCACCTACTATGGAAAAGGAAAGACTGGTAGTACCCATGGTCAATGGCCCGGATAACACAAAGGAGGATTGGTGCGTGATGTCCCTTGCTCCGTTTAGTATGGGTTTGCCGGGCCAGATTGATCGTGGGATGGGGTTTACCAGTACAGCAAAAAAATCATTCAATCCTTCATAAGGATATTTATCGGGATAACTTTTTACCATCAGGCAAAAGAGGTACATGTTATTATCACGCTGGGATTCGGTAGGATCAAACGTGGTAACAGATTTCAATCCCTGCACACGGGCTGCTTTGGCAGGATCTGCAAGCACATCCAGTAAATTCCCGCGGAAGCGTACCTGCAATTCCATAATGCCGATCAATAATATCAGCAGCACAGATGCAAATACCCAGAATTTCACTCCACGATGCCAGTTATAATAAATGAAAAAGAAGATGGCGGGCGCCGCCACAAATATCATGGTGCCCCTTGATCCACTCAGGAAGAATATGAATATAACAGTAAGTCCCAGTAACAGGCAGATTATTGCCAGCGGCCGGTGTGTTCTTCTTCCTGCAATGAATGCAATACATCCAAAGAGTGGGGTTAATTGAAATATCCATGTAAGAGGAAGCATGAAAGAACTGGAACTTCCCACAGAATCCCTGATCAGTAATCCGCTACTGCTTTCTATCCGCCCTGCTGTCATGGCAGTCCATAAAACACTGGCAGAGCCATAATAGAAATAAAAGAAAACCAATGGAAGGATAAACACCAGCAAGGTAGACCTGATATAGAACATTGGTTTAAGGTGGAGATGATTCAAAAAGGAAAATGATCTTTTGGAAATATCATTTCCTTTATTCCAGCCAATAACATAAATGAAGTTTACAAGGAACTGAAATACAGCTATCCAAAAATATCCAAGCACACGGTACTGAGGTTGAGAATAGGTATAAGCATCATAGCCGGGTAGCAGGGATTCCAGGTAAAGAAACCATATCGGTGCAATATTCACCACACTGATCCCACTGAACAACAGGGTGAATTTCTTCTTTTGAATGGCAAAGAATACCGGGAATAATGCAATCACCACGGCAAGTATTCCGCATAGAATGGCTCCTGGATTGGAGACATCTATAAATGAATAGATAGCAAGGAAGATGACGAGCGCCACCAGGTTCAGGTATGCACATTTGGCAGCAAGGCTTTTCAGCCAGGGAAGGGGAACTGTAGTCCCTTTCTCTGCAGCTGCCAATGGTCGTATCCTGATCGTCTGAGGGATCATAGCTTTTTTATCGTCTGATTAAGGTTATTGTCTTTTTAAAATATTTGGGTATTAGCTGAACATCTTCTCTTATTCCCTGCATGAATTTTTCAAATGTATCACCTGTTAATGCCAGGGAAACGCTGAATACATAAGGTATGAGAATGATGTCCGCAATTACTGTTGATATGGCAGCGCCTTCCAGTCCAAAGAAATACGACAGTGCCACACACCCCACAACCGCCAGTACCATGGCGATGAGATAACGTATTGCCAGTCCTTCATGCCTGTTAGAGGCCATATGTATTACGCTACTGGTAAACCATAATGAATTAAAGGGGATCGGAAGGAGGAATAACAATAACAGGGACCTCGGCATCGCAAAGGCATTACCTGTCCAGAATGCAAATAATTTATCTCCGAATATGGCCAACACTAACACAAAGAATAAAGCAATGGCAATGGAAAGGGCAACTCCGATACGGTGCAATCTTGCTGCCTTGTGTAATTCACCGCGGCCAAATAAATGACTTAGCTCCGGCCACATTACCTGGTTGATGAGCTCCAGCATTTGATTGATGGATCTTACCAGCGTTCTTACTGATCCGAAAACGGCAACAGCCACTGGTCCGAGTATTAGCTGTACCACCAGTATGTTTCCCTGGAAGATCAATGCATTTCCCAATGGGAAGGCCTGGAAAGCCAATCCCTTTCTAAACAATCCACGCAATAAACCTTTTTGTATTAAGGAAGGTGAATAGGAAAGAGATGGCATGGCTCTTTGACTGATCCATTGGGTACAGATAATGAAGAGGATGGTAGATCCCAATACAGCCAGTGCCAGATGATCCAGTCTTTTACTGAATTGCAGGATAACGATCATTGCCACCAATTCAAGCCAGGGCCTGAAACTGTAGAGGTATATATAAGTATGATTTTTATGTGCCGCCCTGAACCTCGCCTGGAACACTTCACCATAAAAGGATAACAGGGTTGAAAGACTGAACCAGATGATCACCCATATAATTTCATTATGCCTGGCTGCTGGTAACCGCAGGAAACTGTCCCATGGAACAAAGAGTGCAAGAGGAACAAGGATCAGTAATCCAATTATAAAAATATAAGAAACCACCTGCAGGGTGGAAGAAAATATCCTGCGTGCTTTTTCAAAATCATTTTGTCCGATAGCGATGGAAATATCATTGCCGGCAACGCTGCCAAAACCCAGGTTAGCCAGTGAAAGCCAGGAAGGAAGTGTATACAACACCAGCCAGCGCCCATAGTCTTCCACTCCCAGCATTGCCAGGAGGATGGGAACCTGTATCAGCCTGAAAATAACTGCTGATACCTTTCCCCACCCACTTGCCAGAAAATTCTTCAGCAATGCTTTTTTCAGTTCCATTTAAGCAACATATTCTTTGTCGTGATAATAACCACTTGAATAACCATAGACATCTTCATACCGTTTTGATTTTCCCATATCATTCAAAATGAGATAGACAGGCTGGTTGGTATGAACAAAAGCGCGTTGATTGAGTTTTTCATATACCAGATTGGAAGTATAATTCTGTCTTAATACCATTATGGTGATATCAGAATATCGTTGCAGCAGGGTAGCATCGGTGACCACACCTAATGGTGGTGAATCAATGATGATATAATCAAACCGTTCCTGCAGCATCTTTATCAAATATTCCATCTGATCTCCCGAGATCAGTTCTGCAGGATTGGGCGGCAGATTGCCGGCAGGCAAGATGAACAGCTTGCCTTCATGTTCCGGTATTTCAATCAGCAGATCATCCAGATTTCCCTTACCCGCCAGGATATTGCTGATACCTTCCCTGGAAGTAAGGCCGATGTTTTTAATAAGCTGAGGTTTGCGCAGATCAAATTCAAGGATCACTGTTCTTTTTCCAAGAAGTGCATAAGAGACGGCCAGGTTTAAGCTGGCAAAACTTTTTCCCTCACCCGGTTGAAAGGAAGTAACGAGAATGGTCTTCACGTTCCTTCCCTTACCGGTAAATCCAATAGCAGTGCGCACATTCCGGATCTTTTCTGCAGCCGCTGTCCTTGAATGAGAAGAGATCACTATGGGGTTTTTCAGTTTTTTGATGTGTGGGATAGTCCCGAGTATAGGCAGATCGGTATGGCTTTGCACTTCAGTTACATCTCCGATCTTATTATTCATGGCGCCACGGATACCAATTAAAGTAATAGGTATCAATAAGCCCAGTAAACCGCCGAATGCCCAAACCATTGTTGGCCTTGGAGAAATAGTGCCCAGGTTTCTTGCCTGGAGGATGGTTCTTGAATCTTCAATATTGGAGGCACGTGTTATGGCAGCCTCTTCTCTTTTCTGAAGAAGAAATGCATATAACTGTTCCTGTACATTCTGGTTACGGGTGATCTGTACCAGCTGTTTCTCCATAACCGGAACACTTCTCAGGCGACTATTAAGCTGCGCATCTTTATAAGCAACATCATTTAGCGAGATAGCATAGGCCTGTTTTAGATTTTTTACATTTCCAATGAGCCGACTTCTGATCTCTTTTATTTGCGCATCAAGGTCCTCCAACAATGGATTCTTGGGCCCTGATGTTTCCGCTGTTCGCTCTCTTCTTAATACCAGTTCATTGTGCTTTTCTATCAGTAAACCCAATGATGGTTCTTCAATCCCAAGAGTAGATGGAACCAGTTTGGGATTTGCCTCATTTTCCTTCAGGTCTTTTTCCAGCGCATTGACGATATTCATCTGGGTCTGGCTTTGCGCTTTCTGTACATCCACCTGTTGGGCAAGATCAAGGTATTGTTGTGCGTCCGAAGAGAGATTGGTAACACGGTTGGCGCTTTTGAATCTTTCCACCGATCCTTCCACTCCCTGTAATTCTGATGCAACCTCCCGCAGGCGGGCCGTCAGGAACTGTACTGTATTATCTGTTGCTCTGTTCTTGTCTTCTATTCCCTGGCTGTTATAAATGGCAATGAGCGATTGAAGCACAGCTTCCGCTCTTTTTTTATTGTTGTCTTTCATTTCCAGGTTGATCACCGTTGCCACTTTGCTGGCGGCATCAACCGATAAATTCCGGCTGTATTGAACGGCTGCCTCTGAAGGAGGGGTAAGTGTTACCCGGTAATCACTGTATTTCACTTCAGTATTCCCTGAAACAGGGTATGAGAAGGTACTGTCCCTCAACAGGCGAAAACCAATTCCATCTGCTGAATAATACTGTCCATATTTAATATATACAGGCGTTTTGTCACTGGCGCTCGCAAACAGTACACCACCCAGCGTATCATTGACCGCCCATTGAATGGGATTTTTGATTTTTTCCCTGTCCTGCACTTCAAACTGGAAGGGGAGATCATCCGCAAAAACATCAACATCCCGAATCCTTCCAAGATGTTTAACAGTCGTAAAGAGTTGCAGTTTGTTTACCACAGACTCCATAAGATCATAACTTTTCAGAACCTCAATCTCATTTTCAACCAGTTTGCTGTTGCCACCCAGGCCAATCTCCTTCATCATGGAGTTATCCATTACCTCTGCTCCTTTCTTTTCATCTTTAACAACTATGGAAGCCACTGCATGATAAACCGGGTTGGCATAGCGCAGGTATAAATAACTCAACGCAAGGCAAACGGCGAGGCTCAATACAAACCAGGGCCAGTTGCGCAACATACGGAGGGACCAGTTCTTAAAACTAAATCCGTCATTGACTTCCTTTGCCGGAATTTCTTCGATATCTATATAATGCTGTTTCATGTCATGCTGTGTTAAGGAACGTATTTAATTTCTGGTAAGAACTATTGCGGTGACTGAAATAAGCGTAGTTACAATCGGTATCCAGATGCCTGCCCTGGTACCCAATACACCTTTGCTTTTATTGGGTTGAACGTAAACGATATCGTTTTGCCTAAGCTGGAAATAGGGTGATTGCATCACATTGGATTTATTGAAATCCAGGACAGCTACCTCCGTTTTTCCATCAGGCTGTTTCCTGATCACTTTTACATTTTTTCGGATGCCAAATACAGTCATATCGCCGGAGGCACCAACAGCTTCCAGCACATTTATCGATTGCCCGTTTACCGGTATTACTACAGGCCGGTTCACTTCACCGATCACTGTTACTTTAAAATTGGTGAGGTTAACCGTAACAATGGCATCTTTCAGGTAATCCTTCAGCTTTTCTTCCACCACCAGTTTCACCTGTTCAGTAGTGAGCCCTGCCACCTTCACTTCCCCCAGCACTGGCATGGTTACACTTCCATTGGTGGAAACGCGATACATGTTCATGGCGTTTGGTGAAGTGGTTGGAATTACAGGCGCTGCGGATGTATTGGCCGGAGCTACCACCAGAAGATTGAAAAACTGGCTGGCCTCTGGTGAGCGACTTGAAACTGTTATTTGCAGTTCATCATTTGTCTGCAATCTCAATGGCTCATACGGTCGCGTGGTAATATTAGTTACCGGCCGGTTATCTGGAAGATCCTGGAAATAAGGAAGCTGTTTGGAAGTCTGGCAGCTGAATAATGCCGCCAATACTGGCATCGGCAGAAAAATGTAAATGATAAATTTTCTGAGCATAAAGAGGGTTGTATGATGGAATTTCACTTGAATACTGAATTCGTCATTAATGGAATTTTCAATTGGCAACCAGTGCGGTCATAGATTCAAACTCTTCCACTCTTGCTGGTATTTGAACTACAACAGGCTTGTTAATTATGGCTGCTTTCAACTGGTATCCCAGGGAAGGCAATCGCAGGATAACGAAATGGTTTACTCCTTCCTGTTCAATGGAAGGACTCTCAGCGGCATAAAGGGAATGAGAGAAGGACAGTGGGATTTTCTCAATGGTTACATTATCATGATGGGCCAGGAATTTCCTGATCTCCATCACTTCCTCGCCTGTAACAACAGCAGGGTTATTTAGCCGGTGTACAATACTGAGTACACCACTCGTTCTTTTTAATTTTGGAAAGGAATCTGGCTGGGCCTGAACGAAAACAATGCAGGGCAGGAGTGGTCGGTTGACGATTGTGGTCTGGTTCGCTGACTGTTTCTGGATTATTCGAATCATTGGACAATAGGTCGGGATTTTTTTCTTTTCCATGTTCCTGGTCACTCTTCGCTCCATCAGTTTCTTAGTATGGATCATATACCAGGACGCCGTAGTGGTAGTTGTCATAAAAGGTAATTGGTCGATGAATAATTGCATTCATTTCAGGCAGGGCTTCGCCTTTGCGGTCACGGTTCCGAACCGGCTTATTGACCTGGTAGGCTAGACATTGGTTAACACAAATATTCATTGGCAAAAAATCTGTATCCGCAGGAATCAACCGGGGGGAAGGAACTTTGCTGACGTTACTTCCAGGAATTGGTTCTCGGATCTTTTCGGTTGGCAACAATGCAGTATATGGCAAGAATTACGCCCTGTGGTGGAATGCGTTAGAAATGAGATAAAATTTTTTTATACGGGAAATCCACAATAAAATTTTTCACGCTATTTCGCTTCTAACTGAAGCAATTAGAAAGATAACAATACTGAAAGCATTCAGTAATAACAATAAAGTCACATAGTAAATTCCGCATCGAATGGGAAAAGGAATGGGGAATTTTTTTCCACGATTGATCAAATGATGTGGACTTAATTTAAAACTGTCGGGTTACATTAAATAGGCAAGTGAACCCGTGTTGTATTGGATCACATCCAACCGTTAGTTTCATGAATCTTATTTCCAGTTTTATACTTAAAGAGCTTTGTCTTTTACTGCCCCGGCTTAAATCAGGGGGGTGACAATTTTTTCCTGCTTCAGATTTTTAAATGTACTTTCCACAATTACTGTAAGTCATTTACGTCCAATGCACAGCCTTTAATAAGTTGCCAATGAAAATAACTAAAGTCAGAGCCAAACTCTACCAGTGGAAAGGTCCCATCAAGACCACAGATACCATTTTTGCTACTCCCTTAAGTTTATTGCCGTTCCAGGATGATTCCCAGGCGCCCTTCCGGTTCTTCAGCTGGCTGGTCGTGGAAATTGAAACAGACGCGGGTCATACCGGTATTGGTAATGCGGGTCTTTGCCCGGATCTGTGCAAGAAGATTGTAGATGGCAAACTTGCTTCTCTTCTCATCAATGAAAATCCTCTCAACACTGAATACCTATACGAAAAAATGTATCGGTCCAGCATTGCCTACGGTAGAAAAGGAGCCGTGCTCGCTGCCATCAGTGCCCTTGATATAGCCTTATGGGATATAAAAGGTAAGGCAATGGACCAGCCGGTGTTCATGCTGATGGGCGGCAGGACAAAATCGCATATTGAAACCTATTATAGCCGACTATACACCCGCAATCTCGATAGTCTTCAGGCGGAAGCCGCGCAATACAAAGAACAGGGCTTCTCCGGAATGAAATTACGTTGTGGCTACCCGCTTACTGAGGGGATGGCCGGTATGAAGAAGAATATAGAAATGGTTAAGCTTGTCAGGGAAACTGTTGGAGATGATATCAATATCATGCTGGAAGCCTATATGGGTTTCAACTTTGCCTATGCAAAAGAATTTCTGCGCAGACTGGAACCTTATAACCTCCGTTGGGCTGAGGAGTTATTATTACCTGATGAGATCCACAATTTTGCCAAACTGAAAAAGACAACAGCTATTCCGCTATCTGGCGGGGAACATGAATATACACGCTATGGCTTTCATGATCTCCTGCAGGCTGAAGCGCTGGATATTTTTCAGTTTGATACCAACCGCGTTGGCGGCTTTACAGAAGCACAGAAAATATGCAATATGGCGCTCGTTCATGGCGTGGAGGTGATCCCCCATGGTGGCCAGATGCATAATTTACATGTAGTGATGAGCTCATTTGCTTCACCAATGGCTGAATACTTTCCCATAACCGAAATAGAAGTAGGCAATGAGATGTTCTGGTACATCTTTGATGGGGAAGCCGTGGCTGAAAATGGCAAATTGCAACTGGATGATAAAAAACCTGGTGTTGGGCTTACTCTTAAGACAAAAGACCTTGAACATTTTACGATCATAGAATAATTACAAATTCCTTTTTATGGAAAGCGTGCGTTTAGTCCAATTAATTCACCCGCAATTCAGCCGCCGGGTAGCATTGGTTAAAGAACCTTCCTTGTTATTATTGAAGGATGTAACCTCAGTATATGAGCTTGCTCTTGCGGCCATTGAAGAAAAGAGATCGTTAGGTGAATACTGCCAATCGATTGTTTCGGATGCGCAGCTCGATTACGATTAAATATATAATGGAAATTCAGCCTGGAAACTGTTGCCGGCATTCGATCATCCCGATAGTCCTTTTGGCTGCCTGGTTTCAGGTACCGGTTTAACCCATAAGAACAGTGCATTGAACAGGCAAATGATGCATATGAATGCCAATGATAAGTTGACCGATAGTATGGTCATATACCAATGGGGAGTAGAGGGCGGATTTCCGGAGGAAGGAAATATCGGCGCACAGCCGGAATGGTTTTATAAAGGAAGCGGGGTCTGCCTGAAAGGTCATGGTGATACGCTTGAAATCCCTCCTTATGGCAATGATGGAGGAGAGGAACCAGAAATTGCAGGTATAT
>Ga0136846_1233972_pt1 | contig 10574 bp, 8 predicted proteins | sample HopSoiMetagenom2_FD_96841 | JGI IMG/M metagenome (GOLD analysis project Ga0136846, IMG submission 96841) | Grasslands soil microbial communities from Hopland, California, USA - 2 Assembly 2016 (version 4) | ecosystem: Environmental > Terrestrial > Soil > Grasslands | place: USA: Hopland... | reverse complement strand
GTCACAGCTACGGAAGCGTGTTGGGGATTGCGTCCCGTGGCGAAAGCGTTCGGCGAGTCGGTCGGTATGACGTACATCTTCGGCATGGGCAGACCGACCTTCTGCGTAATGCGCTCCACAGCCTCATAGGCACGCGGCAGTTCCTCGCGCGTGACGGGTTGTGCGCGGTAAGTCGCTAACGCGATCTTGTCGGAGAAGAAGTAGGCGACGAAATTCATGACTGCGGCAAGAACCAGGGCAATGACCATCCCGTTCTGGCCGCCAAATGCGCGCCCAATAAACATCAGCACTAGAGTTAGCGCCGTGAGAAGAAACGCAGTCTTGAACGTGTTACCCATAATTATGATAAAGCTACACTCAAGTCTTTAGATGCACAATGAGAGGGCACGATTCAGTCTGCGGGTGCACCGTGGCAGCCGGCGAGCAGCATGCCCTGCGACTGCAATGCAGCGGAGCGTGCCACACCGGGCAGCTGAGGGCTCCGCGGCGTCGCTTGGACAGCCGCTCGGTGACCCTCCCAACTCTACACTTTCTGAGCGGTTCGGCTGATTGCCCGCTGAAGAGTCTGATCCAGGGCTGCTTTGTGTCTCTCGTATTCCTGTTGGGTAATGCTGCCTTGCTGGCGCTCGACTTCCAGTTGAAAAAGTTCCTCTTTTAGAGCCTGTAAGAGGATTCCCGAATGGTTGGTTGCAGACGCAGACTGGCTGGGTGCCACGGTTGAATTCGTAGATGGCGTCACCGGTCGCAGTGCCGGACGCGCGAACCCAGGACGAGTGATTTCGGTCGTTTCGTCGTCATCTATGGTGTGCGCCTGAGCTGCCTGTGCCGGAGTGCGTTTCGCGATGTAGTAACCACCAACCGCAAGCGCAACCGCGAACACACCGAGGATGTACCAACGGTACTTCTCGAGCGGATCTGGAGCGTCGATCGGCGGACCGAGTCCGCCGCCGGGCCGATTGTCGCGTCCAGGCGTCTGCGCGCCGCCCATGGTCCCTTGACCGCCACCGCCGCCACTGGCCCCTTCCTCCCGGGCTGGCAGCACACCTGTTCCCGAAACCTTGAAGGCGAGGGCTTGGGAAGGCTGTGCATTGGACACAACCTGGACGGTCGAGTCACTTTGTTGCGGGTCCTGCATGGACTGGAACGAAGCGGGACCGGAGAACTGCATGGACTTTGGCAACATCACTACAAAGTGATCCATGGCGTAAAGGGGTTTTGGATCGAGTGTGGCTTGGCCGTTATAAGGAAGGTGATAAGAAATCTGGAACTGAGTTTCGCCCGGCCGCAGGGGAAAGATGAAAGCGTACCGATTTTTTTCCTTCTGAGGTACTGCGCTCGAGTTCACGGGCTGGCCATTGGCGGTTCTAGCCATCGCCTGATCGACTTGCGCACCGCCAGGCAGGTAAAACTCGAAATTCTGATCATTCATCTGCGTCTTGGGCGGATTAGAGGCGTTGTTGATCGCGAAAAGGCGAATGATCTCGAGATTGTTGTTTTCCGCCTGCACCCGCATTACATCCGCAGTCACGCTCAAGCCGTCAACCTTTTTCGCCACGTCGTAGACATTCGCTTCTACCGACGTGGTTCCTGGAGGTGCCATGCGGTGGTAAGTCACGCCTTGGTGAATCACGCGGATCAGGTGGGGAGAGCCACTATCCTTGAGATTGAAACTGAAATTTCCCTTCGCATCGGTCTTGGTTCGCGCAGCCTCCTGCATGCCTTCCGCGAGGTTGAGCAGCACGACTTCGTCGTTGGCGGCAGGCTTGCCAACCGTGGCGTTTTTGACTGTGCCGCTGAGGGTCTCCGCCAGAGCGGAGCTTGCGAGACTGAAGAGCAGGCCAACCGTCAGATAAATGCAGATGGCGCGTCTGCTCAGAACAACAGTATGGGGAAAATTCAAATCGAGGATCCTTTCTGATCCTTCAGGGAGGTCGCAGTCGCGGTTGCACTTTCCAAACGAGCGATCTCCGCAAGAATTGCGGCCGCTTCTTCTTCCAGCGAAGCTTTCATGGAAGCGTAATCGCTCTCCGGGAACTTGCCGGCCTTATACTCAAAATTCAAATCACGCAGGTTTTCGTAAACCACGTCCTTACGTTCGCGCAAATAGCTGACGCGGCTCTTCTCTGGACCAAGTTTGAGCGTTCCCGGCAGATAGAAGACGTAAAACAGCACGCTTATCGTAAACAGCGCGCAAATAGCGATCACAAATGGTGTCATAGGTCAGTGTCCCTGCGTGCTTGTTGCCGGAATACATCGAGTTCGGGGCCAGTGACTGGAGCGACACCGCTGGGCGCGGCAGCTGGGCGGCTCCTCCAGACACGCACGATGTAAACGGTTAGAAAGATTCCAAAGACCAGAGCGGCAAAGGGCATCACCCAAGCTACTCGATTGAAGCCTGTTGTCGGGGGCGCTGCAAGCACAGTGGGCCCATATTTCTGCACAAAACTCTGCAAAGAGAGGTCGTCACTGTCGCCTCGATCAATGGCGGCTGCGAGTTCACCCCGCATGCGATCGGAATAGGTGCATCCGACGTGATTACATTCCAGCAGAATCTGACCGCAGCCGCACGCGCACATGAGCTTGTGGCCCAGATCGTTGAAGCGGCCACTATCGTCGCCAGCCCCCATAAACGTGAACAGAGCGAGAACTAAAAGGCTGAGTTGAACGATTCGTTTCAAGATCAGTCACCTGCTCCGACCGTCGCTGGTTGAACTCGCGCAGGGGCCGAGACTCGTACTGGAGCGGCGTTCGGCACCAGAGCGGATATAGTTCCGAAAATCATGAGCACCAGGCCGAACCAGATATAAGGCACCATCGGATTCAGGTGCGCCTTGATGATTGGTTTCCCGGTATCCTGATTCACGCCTTCGTAGACGAGGTAGAGATCCTTCACCAGGAAGAGATCTTGCGCAACGGTGGCATAAATTCGTGGGATCGTTTGCGTCTGCTGGCTCGCCTTATAGAAACGACGCTCAGGATACATCGTTGTGATCTGCTCGTTGCCTTTGAAGACGTTGATGATGGCCCATTCACTCTCGTAATTCGGCTTGTCGTCCTGCGTATAGGACTGGCAGACAAGCGTGTAGGGGCCAATGGTCATCTTGTCGCCGAATCCCATCTCTTTCTCAGTGTCCTTGTTAAAAACCGAGCCCAAGATGCCGATCACCACTACGGCTACACCGAAGTGCACGATGTACCCGCCATAGCGCCGTGTAGTGCGATGCCACAGGTGCAGCATCGAAGCGAACAGGTTTTGGCCAGTGTGTCCCGAGATAACACGCCCCCCGCGCACGAATTCAGATATCACCGTGAGGATCACCAGAATGGCCATCATGGCCGCCATTAGCGAGTAGAAGTACGACATATCTCGCCATGGCCTTACACCAAAGATCATCATTACGATTCCAACCGCCAGGGCACCGACTGCAGGCCAAAAGAAATTGCGCTTCAGACTCTCTAGAGAGGTCTTCCGCCACGCAAGTAACGGACCGACCGCTGTCAGCAGCAGTAGTAAGAGGGCTACTGGAACTGCGACGCTGTTGTAGAAGGGAGCCCCAACCGTCACCTTGGTGTTCTGCACCAATTCAGAAATCTTCGGGAACCACGTGCCCCAAAGCACGGTAAAGCAGGCGAGCAGGAGCAAGAGATTGTTGAAGAGGAAACTCGATTCGCGCGAGACCAGAGACTCCAGTTTGTGTTCGCTGCGGAGATGCGATTTGTTCTTCACAAAAAAGAATGAGAAGGTGGCGGCACTCAGTGCCAGAAACCACAAAAACCAGCCGCCTATCGAAGATTGCGCGAAGGCATGCACTGAGCTAATCACACCGCTGCGGGTAAGGAACGTGCCCAGGATTGCCAGCCAAAACGTGGCAAACACGAGCCACATGTTCCATATCTTCAACATGCCACGCTTCTCCTGCATCATCACGGAGTGCAGAAATGCGGTCCCGGTGAGCCATGGCATCAGCGAGGCATTTTCGACCGGATCCCAGCCCCAATAGCCTCCCCAGCCCAGCACCGAATAAGCCCAGTGCGCTCCCAGAAAGATGCCGACGGTCAGAAATCCCCATGTGACCATCGTCCAGCGGCGCGTGATGTGAATCCATTTCTCGCCGGGGTAGCGCATGATCAACGCCCCAAACGCAAAAGCAAAGGGAATAGTGAAGCCGACGTAGCCCAGATACAGCATCGGTGGATGGATCACCATCTCGGGATATTGGAGCAGGGGATTAAGACCATTTCCATCTGGCGGCAGTTCGCCCTGCATGACGGCGAACGGGTGCGCCGCGAAGTTCAGGAGCAACAGAAAGAAAATCTGCACGGCGGCGATGACTACCGAAGCATAGGCAAATAGACGCTGATCGGTTTTGTGCCGCAACCGCAACACGAACCCATACGCTGCTAGCAGCAGCGACCAGAAGAGAAGTGAGCCCTCCTGCCCTGACCACAAGGTCGCGAACTTATAAGGGCCAGGCAGATCATGATTGCTGTGATGAAAGATGTAGGCGATAGAAAAATCGTCGCGAAAGGCAGCCATGACCAGGACCATCGAGGCCAGCAAAACAGCGGCAAACGTGGCGATACCTGCGCGGCGCGCGGTCTCTCCGAGTCGCTCCGATTGAGGACCTTGGCGGATCAGCGCGAAAATCCCGGCAAGAAACGAATAGACGCTCAGGGCTAGCGCGATTAACAGGGCAAAGCTGCCAACTTGTGACATGGGAATCTCTATTTTTTCAGAAAGAAGCAGCAGAGGCAATGCTCGAAGGGCCTAAAACCTCATTAGTTGCTTAGAATAACCGATACTATTCAGGGTTGCTCGGCAAAAATATCGAAGTTGTTCCGAATCCTGGAGGGGTTCGCAAGTAACTGCCGGTACAACTCAGATCGGCTTGGGCCAATCTCCACCGGTTGCACCGGGCAGTTGAACTCGCGTCGTGGGGTCCGTCTAGCGCGGTTGCGTACGCAGCTGGAGGACTGATCTGCGGTCAATCTAGCGAGCGATGGGGACCCGCACAATAGTGAAAAACAACTAGAAAGTTGCCTTGAAGCTTGTGACGGCTATTCCTTTGCTTTCAATGCAGCTGTATTCGCGGCCTGCACTGAGATTCTTGTATTCTTCGCTCCGGCCATTGGGCCACTGGATGACCACCCGCTCGATCTTATCCGCCTTGCCCAAGCCGAATGTGATCGGTAGCTCGGATTGCGAAAGATAGCTGGAGCCGCTCTTCACCATACGGATCTGGGCAAGTCCACCCGCCTCAATGCGAAGGCGTGCTCCGATCGCATCTCGATTCGATTGCGTACCACGTAGCTTGAAACGGATGCTTTGATTTCCCCCGAGCTGATCGTTCCGGTAGAGATAGGCGGGCCCGCTATTCGTGGTCAGCAAGACGTCGACGTCGCCATCCCGGTCGAAGTCGGCATAGGCCAAGCCGCGCGCCACTTTGGGGTCGCGGAATCCTTGACCAACCTCAGAACTCATATCCGAAAACCGCGCACTTCCGTTGTTCAGGAACACCTGCGGTGGCTGCGCGTACCCGACATTCCCCCGTATGTTTCGCACTGTCTCATCTATGTGGCCGTTGGCCGCAATCAGGTCCAAAGCGCCATCCAGATTGAGATCGGCCAAAACACATCCAAATCCCAGGGTTGTCTTCGATGGCAATCCAAGGCCTGCCTGAGTTGCGATGTCCTCATATGAGCCGTTGTTCGACACGCGATAAAGTCCGATCATCTCATTGTCGAAGTTGGTGATTGCAACACCAGTCCGACCGGAGTTTTCGAAATCTCCGACATCAACCCCCATACCGGCTCGAGCTTTACCCTCGGTGCTGAATGCAATGCCCGTCTCGACCGCGATGTCCTTGAACGTGCCGTTGTGGTTATTGCGATAGAGCTTGTTGGGTTGTGTGTCATTCGTGACCAGCAGATCGGGCCAGCCGTCCTGATCGTGATCAATCAGAGCTACTCCTAGGGATTTCGAGCTGCTGTCAAAAATCCCGCTGCTCGCAGTTACGTCCTCAAAAGTGCCATCGCCTCGGTTGTGAAACAGCCAGCAAGTTTCGCCGCGATAAGCTTCCGGCGTGCAGTAAGACTTGTGCTTGCCATCGAGGCTGCAGAACACATCGTGGTCAGGAGACCATTTGACGTAATTACACACAAACAGGTCCAGCAGCCCGTCGCGGTCATAGTCAAGCCATAAGGCGGACGTACTGAGCGCCTGGCGACCTTGCAAACCGCTCGTCTTCGTGACGTCAATGAACGTTCCGTTGCCCGTGTTTTTGAACAGGCGATTCTGGCCCACGCAGGTGACGAGAATGTCGGGGAAGCCGTCGTTGTTGTAATCGCCGACGGCCACGCCCATCCCATACATCTCGATGTCGAGCCCTGACTTGTGCGTTATGTCGGTGAATGTCCCGTCGCGATTGTTTCGATACAGGTGCAGCGTAGATCGTTGCTTCTTGTGCCCGGACCAATCCATTCCATTGACCAGCAAGATGTCCTGCCACCCGTCGCCGTCGTAATCCAGAAAAGCGCAGCCTGAACCGAGTGTTTCCGGCAACAGCTTGCCGCCATAAGCGCCGCTGTTATGTCGAAACCGAATGTTTGAGGCGCTCGTCACGTCAACAAACTGGAAACCAGGGGACGACTGATTAGCGGCTCCGAGATCACGGGGAAGTAACGAGGTGCCGGCGATCCCCCCCAGGCCGAGCAAGAATGACCTGCGATTCACGGGATGTTCACCAGTCCATTGCGGATTGCGTAGACCACGAGCTCGGCAGTCTTGTGGATGCCGAGCGCATCCATAATATTGGCGCGGTGGACAGCGACGGTATTGGCGCTGAGATCCAGTTGCGCCGCTATCTCCTTGTTCGATTTTCCATCCACGATCAACTGGAGAATCTCCAGTTCGCGCGCTGTCAAGCCATAGTCGCGCTCGCCTCGGAGTGCCTCGGGACGAACCAGTTGCGGGTCGAGAACAGTCTGTCCTGCCGCAACATTGCGCACAGCGGTCACGAGTTCAAGATCGACTGCACTTTTCAAGATGTAACCGCGAGCGCCCGCTTGCATGGCCTGTTTCACCAGTGTGTCTTCAGAGTGCATGCTCAGCATCAGGACACCTGTCTCGGGCAGCTTCTCCAGGATTTTTCTGGTCGCGACTAAGCCACTCACTCCAGGCAGAGCGCAGTCCATGACGATCACTCGGGGACGAAGTTCCTGCGCCAAACGGATAGCTTCCTCTCCGTCCTTCGCCTCTCCAACTACGCGCACATCAGGAGCATCTTCCAGAAGGCGTCGAAAGCCGAGTCGCACCAGCGTGTGATCGTCTACTAATAACACGGAGATTTTATTGGGCATGCAAATCCGACTTGTCTACAGGTACTCTCAAGCGAACCAGGGTTCCGCCCTGAGCGGGCCTGGAGAATTCAATTGTGCCACCCAGTAATTCTGCCCGTTCTCGCATCGCGACTAAGCCGATCCCTTGTCGCGTGGCTTGTGGCATGAAACCCGAACCATGGTCCTCTACTTCCAGTTCCAGCACGTTTTCCGCGAAACGGAGCCTGACCCAAGCTTTGTGGGCTCCTGAGTGCCGTGTAATGTTGTTCAACGCTTCCTGCAATACGCGGTAAACGTGTACTCCCTTACCGCCATCGACCGGGAAAGTGGTGCCAGATTTTTCATAGCATATTTCAACTCGGGTCTGCCTTTCCACTACAGGAAGGTACCAATCGATCGTGCTCTCGAGTCCCGACTCGTCGAGCATGACTGGGTGCAAGCCTTGTGAGAGACTGCGAACATTTTCGAGCGCGGTCTGTGTGATCGCTGCCACCTCTTTGATATCGTCGCGCAGTGCCGACCCTTCGGGAGCATGTTTGCCCGCCCGGCTAAGCATGGAACCGATCGCCGTGAGAATCTGTCCAAACTCATCATGTAGTTCTCGCGAGATGTAGCGCAGCGTTGATTCCTGGGTGGAAATGAGTTTTTGGGCTAACTCGCTTCGCTGCGCGGACAGTGCGCCCAGGCGAGCGAACAGCAAGCGGTTCGACCGTATGACATACAAACTGGTGAGAAGGATCGCGGCCAGTATGGCAGCGAGAAACAAATAGACTTGCCGCTGAACTCGGTCGTAGATCTGGGCAATCCTTTGCGCCGCTTGTTCTTCGCTTTCATTGTTCTGTACCAGCAATCGTGCGACGGCGTTACTGAGGGCCGCCTCACGCGATTGCAGAGAAACCCGAATCTCTTCCCGCGCCTCTTGCTCTTTGCCCGCCTGCGCGAAAGCGAATGTGCGGTCGACGGCGTCCCAGAATTGCGCCAGGGACTTTCCCAGGTATTCCCTCTGCTCTGGAGTTCGGCGGCCTACTGCCAGTTGCTCTTCCCGCTTTAGAGCGTCATCCAGATCGGCGCGAAGGCGCTGGAATTGTGCCGACCACGCCGTAAGCGGATACGGCTCATCATTGTCGAGCATATCTCGCATGGCGATCGCGAGAGAGTTCAAGTCGTTCTGGATTCGTAAGAGTTGGAGGGAGTCTTTCCGGTTGCGATCGGCAAGATCATTTTGCAGCTTTCTGAGACCGCGGATTTGCACGGTGATGTAAGCAGAATATGCGACCACCGCCACCAGCGTGATGATCAGGCCCAGAAAGAGCCCCGCTGTAGGTGAACGGACCGGTTGGCGAACGCGCAGCACGTCCCGAGAATATAACGTCTTTCCCGGGATCACCAAGCCAGCGGTCACGGCAGGCACTGGCCAACTCGTCACAGCATTGTGTGCCGCCGGTCACAGATAACTCTCGGACGGTAAGCGCAAACTCATGTCTCACCTTCGGGTGCGCAGAGACAGCGTCAATGCCTCAAGGAGAGAGTCCCCCGCCCGGAAGGGTGGTGGAAACGAGGCCGCGGCATGAAATGCCCACACTCCTGCGCACCCGAGTTTCTGCACACGTAGAAACCCCTCGCCGTTGAAATTTGCGTTCGCGTCCACAATTGCTGGGCGCACTCGGTCCATCAATCTCATACGCAAAAGGAGTGCTTGTACGCCTGCCCGCACGCTCGGCGGTAGGAGCCGAAAAGAAGCGCGAGGTAATTCAAGAGAGCCAAAACAGATTTGTGTAGCCAGTGCAGGAGCGGACTTGCCGAGCACGCAATCAATCGGCAGTTTCGCCTATAGCCTTTTCCGCGAGCTCGGCACGTTCGCGCAGTTTTTGCAGGGAAGCGTTCAGCGTAATCACCTTCTCAGTCAATCCTCTTTGCCCAGCCATATCGAGAACGAGATCCGCATTTTCCTTAGCCGTTCGCGCCGCTGCTAACAGCAACATCAACGAGTCGCGATGCGGCGGAGCCATGGGGGTGCGCCGCTTACGCTTCAATTCTTCCGTTTCGGTACTCATGCGGGCAACGATCGCAACCATACGGACCAATATGCGGGCGTGATCTGCTCGAAAACTGTCTTCTTCCAGGTAGTCTGCGCAAAAGGCATCGGCCTCAGCCGCCGTCAAGATAAGGTTGAAGGAAGTCATCGGGACGATCTCACGCAATTTCGAGTTAGCGGCACGGACGAATGCGCGGATGGACTCTTCCACGCTGCGCAGCTTTGTTTCTTCCAAAGTGATGAGACGCGGATCGGAAGTGGGTGGAATTGCAGGTTTCGAGCGCGCTTGTGGCGCTCGCGCTGGTTTGCCGGATACGGCAGCGGCCAGCTTGCCGTGCACGAATGGAGCGGGACCTGATTCGACCCCTGCGGCCGCCGCCCGCACCTTGGGCTGGCCTTCAAGGGACTTCTTCAGCTTCACTACACGCCGGAAGCGCTCGACCGAGATACCATAGTCGGTGTTTAGAATCTCGTCTTCGTTCATCGCGGCCACCAAGTCGACCGTTACATCCACGCCATCAACTTGGCCTACGATGTTTCCCCCGCGTTCTTCCACCGATTCCGCGAACTTCTTGATTTCGAAACTTGCGGCCCGAAATAGCGTGTCGATCTTTTTGCCTACTGCAACGTTCAAGGGCGCCAGGTTGGCCAGCACGGTTGGATGATAGAAGGAGAAGCCCAGGGCGCGCTTCAATTCGCGAATATTCTGCGTCAGGCCTGAATCCAGGAACGCTCCGAAATCGCGAAATATTTCCGCCTTTGCGCGCAGAATGTCCAGATCGGCAAGGCACTGCATTTCTTCACCCGAGAGCGGCGGTACCTCACCGTCGGACAGGATTTCAGTCAAAGCGATTTCAAAAGGAGGAATGGGAAGAATCCCATCGAGGGCATACCCACGCCGCTCCCATTGTCCCGGTACGCGAGGATTTCGGTATAGAAAGGTCGCGATAAGGTCAGTTTTGTCGCGGTCCAGTTCGCTGGGTTCGGGTTTCCGCGCATAGTATCGAAGCAGGCCTTCCGCCATCTCGGGATCAGCTTCGGCGGTTAAGGCGCAGCGCACCATGGCAGGAGTGATCGCCATGTCGAGCAACTGCAGCCAACGCTGCATGCTCTCCAGAGTCCGCTCCGATTCCTGGTTTCGGTTGGCCAGTTCGTGCGTATCCAGCCCTGCAGGGATTGGCATCTCTCCCGCGAAATAGTC
>Ga0136846_1234552_pt1 | contig 10577 bp, 9 predicted proteins | sample HopSoiMetagenom2_FD_96841 | JGI IMG/M metagenome (GOLD analysis project Ga0136846, IMG submission 96841) | Grasslands soil microbial communities from Hopland, California, USA - 2 Assembly 2016 (version 4) | ecosystem: Environmental > Terrestrial > Soil > Grasslands | place: USA: Hopland... | reverse complement strand
TGGCTTGCATGGAATTACGCTGAAGAAGGGCTCCATTGCCGTCGACGACGGCGCCACGACCAAACTCTACGGTCATCCTCTCGATGTCCGGCAGCTTCTCGACAACAGCACGATGTCCTCGACGGTCACGAGTTCCTTCACCATCGCAGCAAATTCGTTTTTCAATACGATCACTCCCGCAGGCATCATCATTCATCACTCGGTGATCATTCCTGCGAAAGAACTGCCCCAAGCGGAGCGGGCGCTGGACAGGTTTCACTACTCACGAGGATACGAGATTTCCTGTTTTGGGAAGATGTACCACATTGCCTATCACTACCTCATCCTGCCTGACGGCCAAGTGCGGACGGGAAGACCTGAGCGCTGCGAAGGGGCGCACGCGCGCGGCTACAACTCCTATTTGGGTATAGCTCTGGTGGGCGATTTCAGCTCTGCGGATAATCCTCTGGGGAAAAAGGGCCCGCGCCAGCCGACAAAGGCCCAGATGGAGTCCTTAGTGCGTCTCTGCCGTCAGCTGCGCGAGAAGTACAACATTCCGCTGCAACATATCCTGCCGCACAGCCAAGTATCGCGGACGGAGTGCCCAGGTGACGGACTGCAGTTCGCTCGCATTCTTGCTGCCCTGGAGCAGCCATCAGGTGCAGGACTATGAAGCTGCTGCGTCCTATCATTTGGTTCGCTCTATGCCTCAACTGCTCCATGGCTGTGTCTGCATCAAGGACCGAGCGGACTCCAGCGCGCCCTAAAGTGCCAGAGCTCGCAGTCCCGGATCAACCCTTCTCAACGTTCCGCAGCATCGACCAGATACTCACTATCCTTGATCAAAATGCGCAGGTGGTGCGCTCTCGTGCGGACTCGGCAGTTGGAGTTCGGAGTCGAGCAACGCGCGCGCGTGTTCTGCGTCAGTTAAAGCAATCACACGAGCTGCGCGACATCACGCAATCTGTTCGCAAGCTGAACGCTATCTCGAGGCGAGCAGAATCGGTATACCGCAACAGGCATCAACGCTACGGAGCATTGCTGTTTCGAAACCTGCATGCCAAAGCAATAGCGATGCAGAAAACTGTCGATCAACAGCGTAGAGAAACGAACCTCACCGCTTTTCTCCGCGAGCAGCATAGATTGTCAAATAACCTGCTGGGATTCGTGCTTCAATTTCAGGCAGTCTCAGGTGGATACGGAGCCTTGGCTTGCGAGCCCGGAGGATGGGCATGCTGCCAGCCACGAGTCGTCCGACAGGATGAGAGGACAGTGCTGCGAGGATGCAGTTGGCAGTGCGCGTCCAAGATCAGAGCTTGCAAGGATGGCTGCCTGGGGCCGCGTACACCCAATACTGCCGCAGCCATCCGTCCTAAGAAACCAGCAATCTCGAGAGCTCCGACGCACGAGAATCGCAACCTTCCCGGCATCTCCGACAAGTAAGAACCAAAGCAGTACCTTACGCCAAGTACCCTGGTAATCCACGTTTCGTGGGGAATCGCGGTATGCTTCGAGTATCGACATCCGTCCCGAACCCACCAATCTGCTCGAGGAAGAGCGCAAGCAGTTTCGAGGCAGCTTACCCGGGAACCTTGCGGCCATCTGGAAGGATTTCCGCGGCCGGATAGCTGCGGTTTTGTCTGGCGGCGGTGCGCGTGGCGCATACGAGGCTGGGGTCCTGCTCGCGCTGCAGGACGCCGGTGTGCCGACTCACATTCTTACTTCCAGTTCCATTGGCGCGATCAATGCAGCGTCGTACGCCGGACATGGGCGCGGTTATGTCGGCAACGCCGAGCCGTTGGTACAAGGCTGGCTCCAACTGACTCCGGCAACGGTTGGCATTGACTGGTCGCGTTACATCATCGTTGTGGCTGGGCTTATCGCTGCTACTGCCGGTTTCGGCAATGCCTTCGCCGATCTGCTGCATCGCTTCGGGATCTTCATTCGCCAGGACACTCCTTTGTTCACGTGGCTCTTGTTGGGAGTTGCGGGAACAACGGTGCTGTACAGCTACACCGAATTTTCCTACCTCTTTTACGTTCTCCTACGGGCCTTTCGGCGGCAGCGGTGGACAGCCAATAAGCGGAAGGTGACCTCATCGTTGATTGCCAACCTGGTTGTGCTTGGATTCGCGGTTTGGTTGATGATGTCCACGCATATCGAGTTCCGTGCTGTGCGAGTGTTCCGATTCAGCGTGGATACGTATCTGTGGACGACTGCCGGAGCTGTTGCCGTGTTGATGGTCTGGTGGTTGTTCCGTGATCGCATTAGCCGCTTGAGCCAGAAGATTCTCAAGTCGCCGCTCGATTCCGGACTATTCCAGAATTATGACCGCACCCGTTTTTTGAAAGAGCGGATCCATCAGCGGCGGCTGCGGCGCTCGCCGATCCGGGTGGTAATGACGGCGGCTGAGTTGTACACCGGACGTGAGAAATACTTCGTCAACAAGCGTCTTGAAGAACTGCAGAACGATCCCGGGGCAGATGCGACGTTCATTCATACGCATTTCGAGTATGCACATGACCTCATGCGAGCCGTCGTTGCCTCCTCGGCATTTCCCATGGCGTACGAGCCGGTAAAGATGCACGGCGGATTGTGGTCGGATGGCGGACTAGTGGCAAAGCAGCCGATTATTCCGGCGATCCGGCTAGGCGCCGACGTCGTTTTCCTAATCGCCGTGGAAGCCGAAAAGGAAGTGGTGCCGAAAATCAAAACGTTCCTCGACGTAGGCATGCGGGCCTTTGACATTCTGATGTCCCGCAACGTGAAGTCCGACTTGCGCGTGCTCGAGAGCGTGAACCAAATCTGCGAGACCTACGCAGCCAAAGTTGGCTGCCGTCCAGAGCAACTGGCCCTGGAAATCGGAGATCGTCACTACCGGTATCTCAGGGCATTTACGGTGCGTCCCGCAACGCCTCTGGCTGCCACGCTGCTGGACTTCGACGGCAGAATCGTTCGGCCTGCCATTGAACAGGGATACAGAGACGGTACCGTGGCCGTTCACGCCTTTATTGAGTACCTGGCGCAAATGCCTGCAGACGGACCGAAATACACTTTGCGCCTGAATTCTGAGCAGGGCGCCATGGCTACCACGTAGTCCGCAACCTTTAGTAGAAAGTTGCGGCGTATTCCACTTCTCAGTAAATGCCCTCGGCTCGCTCAGCTCTTTTTTGGGCGGAGAACAAACCATCGTTTACTTCGACTTTCATTTCTTCGCTTTTCTTTGTTGCGGATCTAACCCGTGGGATGCCGCACCTTCATCCACCACGGCGGAGAAAGGTGCATGTGGAAGCTCCGCTCGTCTTTCTTCGCCTACACTGGAAAAGGGGCAAACGATGAAAGCAATTCTTATTCGAGGATATGGCGGACCTGAAGTCCTCAAATTGGAAGATTATCCCGATCCAGTTGCTGGCGCAGGTGAGGTACTACTGCGAGTCGCAGCGACAAGCGTTAATCCCTTCGAGTTCAAGGTACGTTCCGGGGTTATGAAGGACGTTTTTCCTGTTCAATTCCCGGCCATCTTGGGAACCGACGTGTCAGGAACCGTATTGAAACTCGGATCTGGTGTAGCGGGCTTCTCCGTCGGCGACAAAGTGTTCGCAATGGCATCGCATACATATGCCGAACTCTGCACTGTGAAGGCGACTGCCCTTGCGAAGATTCCTGCAGGACTCGATATCGTCGAGGCCTCTGCTCTGCCCGTAGTGACGACGACCGGCCATCAGCTGATCTCTTTAGGAGTGAAGCCGAAGCGTGGACAGACGGTGCTAGTCATAGGAGCGCTTGGCAGTGTAGGGCGATCGGCGGTGTTCGCGGCAAAGGCTCTCGGAGCGGTAGTGATCGCCGCCGTCAGAAAGAAGCAGTTTCAAGAGGCCGCGGAACTGGGCGCTGATCAAGTGATCGCAACCGACGATTCCGATGCGATAAAGAAATTGGTGCAGATAGATGCCGTCGCCGATACGGTCGGCGGGAAAACAGCCGAAACATTCATCGCTAAAGTGAAACCGCGAGGCGTGTTCGCATCCGTTTTGGGAGCTCCGGGCAACGCCAAAGATTATCCATCTGTGACTGTGGTGCCGGTCTATGCGCAACCGGATGCAAAGGCTCTTGTTTACATGGCTCAAGCTGTAAAGGAACGCAAGCTGGTTATTCCCATTCGGATGAAATTGCCGCTCAGAGATGCTGCCAAGGGGCATGCGGCCGCCGAACAAGGCAGTGGCAAGTTGTTGTTGGTCACCTAAGCTTTTGCGGAAGGAGATCCAGGAAAAAGGGAAGAAGAGGAGGGTGCAGAGTGGCGACACAGACAATGCTGGGCGGAAGCTTCACACTCCCAAACACATCGATGAGCTTGAACCGCATGGGATGGTGCGATGCAACTCGCCGGTCCACAAGTGTGGGGACCACCGCGCGACGTTAATGCCGCGGTTGCCGTTCTGCGAGAGGCGGTTGCATCTGGCGTGAATCACATCGATACCAGCGACTTCTATGGTCCTCACGTAACCAATCAAATCATCAAGCGCGCTCTCCATCCCTATCGGGAAGGCCTCGTGATTGTTACGAAAGTGGGCGCTCGCAGGGAACCGACAAGTCCTGGCCGCATGCTCTGTCGCGTCGGGAACTGATCGATGCCGTCCATGACAATCTGCGCAATCTCGGGCTCGACGTTCTTGATGTCGTGAACCTGCGGGTCGGAGGATTCATTGAGCCGTCTGAAGGATCCATCGAAGGTGCTCGCCGAACTTAAGCGACAGGGATTGATTCGTCATCTCGGGGTGAGCAATGTTAGCCCCAGGCAGTTCGCTGAGGCACAGAAGATTACGCCGATAGTATGCGTGCAGAACTTCTACAACGTTGCTCAGCGGAAGGATGATGGCTTCGTCGATGATCTCGCGGAACAAGGCATTGCCTATGTACCGTTCTTCCCGCTAGGAGGATTCACTCCGCTGCAGTCGTCGGTGCTCGATAAAGCAGCAGCGTCCCTGCAGGTCACGCCCATGCAGCTTGCGCTCGCATGGCTTCTTCACCGCTCGCCAAACATCCTGCTAATCCCAGGAACGTCTTCGGTGGAACATCTTCGCGAGAATCTCAAAGTAGCAACGCTACAACTATCTCCCGAAGTGCTCGCCGATCTCGACGCAATTGGAAGTGGCAAGCATTAACACGGATCCGAGACGCGAAGACCAGACTCCCGTTCATTAACATTGATCTGGCTCGACGAGCCCGCTCTCAGGTCATCCGCCGTCCGGTCCCTTTTTGCGATCCCCGGACGACACGGACAGTTCATTCGAGATTCCAGCACGTCCCGGCTAATTGCCTCGTCTCAGCGAGTATTTAGTTCCTATCGCTCAGGCCGGGCATCTCTAGTGCGGCCTATCCTTGACTGGAGATTCTGAAGCTTTGAAAAATCAATTCGCTGTACGTGTGTCTTTCTGTTGTCTTGCGTTGCTGCTGCTCTTGGCGTCTCGTCCCGCATCGGCACAAACCCCCGGCTATCGGACAAACGGCCTTGCGTCCGACCAGCCCGGTACTCGTGTTACATCACCGGCACTGCTGAATCCCTGGGGAATTGCCTTTCTGCCGGGTGGAAACTTCTTTATTGCCGAGAACGCGAGTGGACGCGTGGACTCCTACGATGCCGCCGGAAATCTCGGAGTCGGCGTCGCGATTCCGGCTCCTCCTGGCAGCAACGATGCTTTTTCCAAACCAACCGGCATCGCCGCGGTTTCCGAGCCCAACATCGGGCCGGTCGGCACTTCATTCGAATTCCTCGTCGCCGCCGACAATGGCACCATCTGGGGCTTTACAACTGCCAATGGAACGCCGCTGGTTGCGACAAGGTTTGTAGATAACTCCGCGGGTTCGGCAAGCTATACCGGGATTGCCTTCATACATCCTGACTGTTGCGGTCCGTACATTGCGGTCGCGAATTTCGCTGACGGAGAGGTGGACACATTCACGCGTTCTGGCGATCGACTCTCCCTGAGTCCGGCTACGCAGAATCCGTTCGTCGATCCCGAGCTTCCTGAGGGTTTTGCGCCCTTCAATATCCAACTGATCGGGGACCGGATATTCGTGACGTACGCCCAACGACGCGCTGATGGAAAGCCGCTATTGGTTGGACTTGGCTTCGGCTCGGTAAACGTCTTCGACACCGTCGGCAACCTCGTGCAGCGATTCGTTCGGCCTGGCGGCTTCTTGAATGCACCCTGGGGGATCACCCAGGCCAGTGCTAATTTCGGCCCGTTTAGCAATGACATCCTCGTCGCCAATGATGGTGGAGACGGAAGCATCAGCGCGTTCAAGCCCGACACGGGACAGTTCGTAGGGCAACTCACCGACGCAGACGGCAACTTCCTCTTCTTTGCTGGGCTACACGGTCTGGCATTCCGGACGGATGGTGTGGGCGACGCAAACGCGCTGTACAACGTGGATGCGGCCGCCGAGAACGCGACACCTCACGGCTCGTTCCGCACGATCACTGATGGAAATGCCAGCTTCATTACGCTGAATTTCTTCCTGGACTTGACGGGGAATGGAGTGGCTGCATTCGTCCTGCCTGGCGATACTGTAACTCTGACCACAGATGTGCCTCAGGGACCGCACTCAGGCGCTGCAACCGGTACCGTTTCTTTTGTAGACACATGCTGCAGCTTGTTGAGTCTACCCGTCGTACAGACCACATTGGGAACCGTAAACGTTGTGAACGGATCCGCTTCCCTTAGGACTTCATTCCCTGGCGGTGACCATGTGATTACCGCCAACTACTCGGGGGATAGGAATTTTGGGCCAGGCAGCACGTCTGCACGTTTGGGTGTGCTACTCGAGACTCGAATCGCGCTATCGGCGCCGTCGAGCGTTGCATCGGGAACGCCAGTACAGCTCAGCGTAAACGTCGCCTCAAATCCGCCGGTGCAGTCAACGTCTATCACAGGACAAGTGACTTTCTTCGATGGAAACGTGATCTTAGGAACTGTTGCACTGAGGTCAGGGGCTGCGCAGTTAACCATTAATTCCTTGTCTCCGGGCGCACACTCGATCATCGCACAGTATTCCGGAAGCGAGTTCTTCCAGGGTGGCCAGTCTGCGCCATCAACGGTCACGATTGGAAATCCCGCTCCGGCAATATTCTCCATGAGCCCTTTTTCCGCCAAACAGAACTCCGGCGCATTCATCTTGACGGTGAACGGTTTCGGTTTTGTGAATGGGGCGGTAGTCACCTTCAACGGCTCCGGGAGGCCAACAACTTTTGTGAGCTCAACCCAGCTCACTGCGGCTATTACCGCTGCCGATCTGGCCAGCTCAGGAACGGCTACGGTCGCTGTAGTCAATCCCGCTCCGGGCGGCGGCAATTCGGGAATAGCGATGTTCGCCATTGACACCGCAACTGCGACTTCAGTCACGGTGAATAATCTAGCCTTGTTCGTAACCGCCGGGCAGAGCGTCAGCGTGCAAGCTCAGCCCACAGGCTTCAGCGGAGCCATTACTTTAGCGTGTCTCAATGCGCCGGCGGGCGTGACTTGCGCGTTCGATCAAGCGAGCAATTCCGTCACGATTCAGACAGCAACATCGACACAGCACGCCGCCCACCTGATTACGCTGGTATTCAGCGCGCAGGCTCTAGCTCGGACATTATCCCAGTCTGGATCGCTGGCCATGTCTCTCGGCGTTCTCGGATTACCGCTCGCCGGTGTTCTGATGGAAGGGCGAAGGCGCCGTAAGCTGAGAATGGCATTTTTAGCAATTCCTATCACTGCGCTTCTGCTGCTGGTAGTCGCAGGATGCGGCGGTTACGGTTCCAAAACCATGCAACCAAATCCCACGCCACAACTGCAGTCGGGGCAGGCATCAGTAGTTGTGACCCTGAATGTTCAGTGACCTGAGCACAAAGACTTACAAGGGGATTAGCGAACAGAGATTTATCTGAAGAGCTCTTTCCATTGCGGCAAATTACTGAACCTTGCGATGGAAACTTCGCCAGCGTGATTGCATCGGGTCACTCACGCTGGCGGGTCGCTCGAATCCCGGAAAAGAGACGGGACGTTTTCTGTAATTGGGATAGCGAATTGTTGTTGACCTGCCTTGTCTTCCCGGCCCGTAAAGACCATCCGTTTGCGGCAATCAAAGAGGATGAACGCTGGCTGGCACGGGTGTTTATTTCACGCCATTCTTCGGGTCCCACGATCCTTGTTCCTTGCGCACATAGATGATCTGACCTATGTGGTAGGCATTGTGAGTGCTGATGTGCATCAACGTCTGGGCTGACTCTTTCAGCTTTGCTTCGTCGGCGGTGTCTACCCACTTCTCGAGATCGGTGCAAACCTGATCGAGTTGTTGCACTGTCTCAGTCCAGCTCTTGGTGTCGAAGTTGTTGAAGGTCTCATCGTTGTTGCCGCTGAATTTGTCCGGTGTCTCGCCTTTGAGCCGGGCGAGGCTCTGGCGGTTCCAGAACATCAGGTGATACGCAAGCTGGCCTACGGAGTGATTCCCCTTGCCGTCATTCCATTTCGCCTGCTCCGCGCTCAGCCCTTTCACCGCGATGTTCGCCGGCACGAACCATTCTTCGTTGTTGTGCGTCGATCGCAGCTCCGCCAGTAGTAAATCGCGCAGGTTGGTAGGCGCTTTTTTGTCTTGCGCATAACTGTGAAGCGACAGCAATAGCAACAGAAACACCGGAAACTGTTTGGGCATTCGGGAATTCCTCCGAAGGAGTTACGAGTGCGTGCCATCTTAACGCGAAGCGCAAGCTACTGGACTCTTAATGAAAACCGGCTGCGCCTTGCTCTTGATGTATTTCAGGCAAGCGTCCCGATGTCTGGCCGCTCTGCCGTTCCGAATCAGTCAGATGGAGAGTGAGTAATTCGGCATTTCGTCGCCGGAGTTCATCTCCGAATGCGGGAAAGATGGGCGGACCCGTCCCGTTGTAATGTGCGGTCTCGCTCATGCTGCGTCCCAGAATCGGACAGCCCCGCGGCAATTGGCAAGATACACTCCCGCTAAGTAGCACGCCTGCATTCGCTTAGCCCGCCACTTTGGATGGCTGGGCAGATGCTCTAAATGCTCCTAACAGACCCTGCTCTATCAGCTCCTGGTTCCAACAGACCTTTAAGAGGTGCGCGGATGACCACCTTGTGGCAAGACCTGCGGTACAGCCTGCGGATGATCCTGAAGGCCCCGGCCTACGCGGCGATCACTATTCTCACGCTTGCACTGGGTATCGGCGCGAACACCACGATCTTCAGTTGGATCAACTCGACATTGCTGAATCCGATTCCCGGGCTCGCGACCCCGCACGAGGTGGTGTCGCTGTCGCTCAGCCGCAGCGGGGAGAATCCTTTTCCGTTTACCTATCCTGATGTCGAGGCCATGCGCGACGGGCAGCAGAGCTTTACGGGCATCACTGCGTGCAACGGCTTGCCGATGAGCCTGACGGGCAAGGGCAAGCCAGAGCGCGTATGGGGCATGTTGACGTCAGCAAATTATTTCGACGTGCTGGGCGTGCGGCCAGTCTTGGGACGTGCATTTCTACCGGCAGAGGACCAGACGCCGGGAGGCGCACCGGTGGCGGTGATCAGCTACCGGCTGTGGCAAACACATTTCGGCGGCAATGCGGACATAGTCGGTCAGACGATCGAAATCAATGAGCACCCGTACACGATTGTCGGCGTTGCGCCGGCGGTGTTTCAGGGGAGTCAGACGGGGCTGCGTTTAGAAATCTGGGTTCCCGTCATGATGGCTGCGCAATTAATGCCGCAGGGCGACCTGCTTCATGATCACCATTACTTCTGGCTCTTCGTCTACGGACGGTTGAAACCCGGCGTCGCGCCCCGGCAGGCACAGGAGGAGATGACGCTGCGGCTGCAGCAGGAGGTAAAGAATTATCCCGAGGAGCACAGAGGGCACGACGCTGTCACTGTGTTTCCGCTGTGGCGGAGTCCGTTTGGCGCGAATCAGTTTCTCTCGCTTCTGCTTCCGATGCTGATGACCATTGCCGGCCTGGTGCTGCTGCTGGCCTGCGCGAACGTCGCGAACCTGATGCTGGTGCGCTCCGTGGCGCGGCGGCGCGAGATTGCAGTGCGAATGTCACTGGGCGCAAGCCGGTGGCGGCTGGTGCGGCAACTGCTTGTGGAAAGTTTGGTGCTGGCCCTGGCAGGAGGCACAGTGGCGTTCTTGATGACCTTCTGGACAGCGGGCGCGTTCGTGAAATTCCTGCCGAAGACGGATTTCCCCATCGGGCTCAACGTCCAAGCAGACCGCACTGTGTTATTTGCGACCATGGTGATCTCAGTACTCACGGGCGTGATTTTCGGAATTTTGCCCGCACTTCGGTCTTCGAGCGAAGCGCCGGCTGCAGTTCTGAAAGAGGACACGGGTAGCGCATCGGGAGGGCTGCGGAAAGCGCGGCTGGCGAGCGGGCTGGTGGTGGCACAAATCTCACTGTCACTGCTCCTTCTGATTTGCGCCGGATTGTTCATTCGCAGTTTCAGAAGCGCGCAAACAATCGATCCGGGATTCAATCCCCGTAACGTGCTGATCGCTTCCTACGATCTATTCACGGCGGGATATTCACCGGACAGGGGAGCCGCATTCCATCGCCAGCT
>Ga0136846_1217714_pt1 | contig 10577 bp, 11 predicted proteins | sample HopSoiMetagenom2_FD_96841 | JGI IMG/M metagenome (GOLD analysis project Ga0136846, IMG submission 96841) | Grasslands soil microbial communities from Hopland, California, USA - 2 Assembly 2016 (version 4) | ecosystem: Environmental > Terrestrial > Soil > Grasslands | place: USA: Hopland... | reverse complement strand
GCGTCGCCGCAACAGCAGCCGCGAAGCACCCTGCAGGCGCAGGCCGATCACGGTCGAGGCATTGCCCAGGAAGTCGAGCAGCACAGCCACATAGCGCCGGTCGGCATCGTTCTCGGCGCGCGCGAGCTTCATCAGCGCGCGGTCGATGCGCACGATGACGAGGCCGATCAGCACATACCCCGCGAGCGCCGTCACGCCACTGGTGCGCGACAGCAGCGCCAGCGCGACCAGCGGGCCGACGAAGTTGACGGCGTTGGTGAGCCAGATGAACTGGTTCTGCGCGAAGTCCGACAGCGCGCGGCCGGCTTGATGCACGCGGTGTTGCAGCTCGCCGGAGTGGTGGTCATCGTGCCAGGCGAGAGGTGCGGCTGCGATGCGTGCGTACAGCTGGTCGGCGAGTGTCTCGCGCACCTTCACGCCGACGTTGCGCTCCAGGATGCGGCCCGGGCCGTGCAGCACCCATGCGCCAACGGCCACCCCGACCAGTGCCGCGATCCAGTGGCCGGCTGTGTTCAGCTCGCCGCGCTGCAGTGCGTTGATGGCCTGCCCCGCGAGGTACGGCAGCGTGAGGCGGATCAGCTGCGAAGCTGCAAGCAGCGCAGTGGCCGCCAGCAGCTGTCCGCGCGCGCCTTCCGCAAAGTGCCACAGGGCGGCATAGAGCTCGCGGATGGCGTTGCCGGGGCCGGTCTTCTTGTTCGTCTTGTCGCTGGCCTGCATGCGTGTCAGCCCGCCTTGCGGAATGTGAGGTTGATGCGCGTCGCGCCCAGCAATGGGTGCGGCTCGTCTTTCAGGGGCAGCACGCCGTGGTAGCGCAGCCGGTCTTCGCCGCCCCAGACCACGACGTCGCCGTGCACCAGCGGTACGCGCACCGTCTTGTCGCCGCGCGCATGCCCGCCGAACAGAAAGACGGCGGGCATGCCGAGCGACACCGAGACGATGGGCGCGCCGTAGTCGTGCTCGTCCTTGTCCTGGTGCAGCGACAGCCGCGCGCCCGGCGCGTAGCGGTTGATCAGGCAGGCATCGGGTGCGAAGCCGTCGAAGCCGGCCGTCGAGGCTGCCTCGCGCGCCAGTCGCGTGAACGGCTCGGGCATGGCGGGCCAGGGCTTGCCGCTATCGGGGTCGGTGGCGCTGTAGCGGTAGCCGCGCCGGTCGCTGGTCCAGCCGAGCGCGCCGCAATTGGTCAGCGCGACGGACATGGTGAAGCCGCCCGGTGTGACGAGGTGGCGGAACGGCGCGCGTTCCGCCAGCCCTTCGATGGCCGGCAGGAGCGCGTCGACGAAGGGCAGGGCGAAACCGGGCAGCACGAAGGCGCCGGGGCCGAGCCGTTCAAGCGCCTCGCGCGGCGGGTCGTCGAACAGTGAAAGGGTGGCGGATCCGCCGCTGCTGGAATTTCGGGAGCTCGTCGTTGAGTTCATGCCCCTCGATCTTTGCCGAAAAGCCGCCTGGGGCCCAATTCGCCGGAGCTCCCATGTTCGGGTGATGTCGTTTGGCGGTGTTGCACTTAGCCTCGGCTCCCCAGTCATAAGTAGTGCTTAGGGTTTCAATTCTTGAAACTGCGCAATAAAAGGAATACGGTGTGCTCATCATGGACAGCGCTCGACTTCCCCTCAGCGTTCCAGAAGGCTGGACGGGTTGGTTCGAACTCATGCGCACGCCGAGCGGCACCTATGCCGGCATTTGCGAGTTGAGTCTGCGCGGCATTCCGCGTTGCGCCCTGGTGATTACCCAGCAGTTGACATGGGACGCGGCGATCGAGCGGGCAACGCTGCGGGCAGACCATTTCGTCAGGCAATGGGGGCCGGCGCGCGAGCATTGAACTGAACGCGTGCGGCGGCGCGGCAAGGTCGGCAGGCGCGTGGTAGAAACCGCGAGCCTTTCGATCCACGCTCCAACCCACGCCTCGTCGTTCCAATGCCGAACTCTCCTTGTCGGGCTGCTGACAGACCGCGCGCCCGGTGGCTGTCGTGGCTGCTGCTCGGCATCGTCGCGCTGTGCATGGCCGGCTGCGCCGGACTGCCCGTCGACGTGCAGCGCAAACCCTCCGTCGCAATCAATGACGGCGCGGATACCACGCTCGGCCGCCTTGTGAAGGCGGCTTCTCCGCCCGGCGAGCCGCTGAGCGGGTTCAGGCTGCTGCCGATGCCGCAGTTCTCGCTGCACGCGCGCATCGAGCTCGCGCGCCGCGCTCAGCGCTCCATCGACGTGCAGTACTACCTCGTGCAGAACGACGAGACCGGCCGCTACCTGCTGCGCGCCCTGCGCGACGCGGCCGACCGCGGCGTGCGCGTGCGGCTGCTGGTGGACGACCTTTACACCGCCGGCGCCGACCCGCTCTTCGCCAGTTTTGCCTCGCATCCGAACGTCGAGGTGCGGCTCTTCAACCCGTTCCCCGCGGGGCGTGGCCGCTTCGGCACGCGCTGGGCCTGGTCGATCCTCGACTTCGACCGCGTGCACCGCCGCATGCACAACAAGCTCTATGTGGTGGACAACACCATTGGCGTGATGGGCGGGCGCAACATGGCCAACGAGTACTTCCTGCGCGACGGGGGCTCGAACTTCATCGACATCGACACGCTGGTGGCCGGCGCCGTGGTGCCCAAGCTGTCGTCGCTGTTCGACATGTACTGGAACAGCCCGTACGTGTATCCCATCGAGTCGCTGGTACCGCCCACCGGCGAAACCCCGCGGCAGCTGCGCGAGCGCTTCGACCGGCTGACCACCGGCCCCGACCAGCTGCACCCCGAAGAGCCCGACTCCACCGACCTGCTGGGCAACAATCCGCTGGCCAAGGACCTGGACGCGGGCGCGCTGAAGCTGGTGTGGGCCCGCGCCGAGGCGTATGCCGACCCGCCGGCCAAGGCGCTCGGGCCGACCGAAGAAGCGCGTGGCCTGCCCGCCGACGAGTCGAAGGACAGCGTGCTCTACAACGTGCGGCGCTACGTGCGCGGCGCCGAGAACGAGGTCATGCAGACCACGCCCTACCTGATTCCGGGCCGCGGCGGCATGGAGACGATCCGCCTCGTGCGCGGCAACGGCGTGCCCTACACCATCGTCACCAATTCGCTGGCGGCCACCGATGAGTCGCTGGTGCACATCGGCTACCGCCGCTACCGCCCCGAAATGCTGCGCCTGGGCGTGGAGCTGTACGAGCTGAGCCCCAAGCGGGTGGAGCAGACCAAACGCTTCGGCATGTACGGCTCGGCCAGCGGGCGGCTGCATGGCAAGTCGGCGGTGGTCGATCGCAAGATCGTGTTCATCGGCTCGATGAACTTCGACCCGCGCTCGATGCTGCACAACACCGAGGTCGGCATCTTCATCTTCAGCCCGCAGATTGCGCAGCAGCTCACCAGCCTGATCGGCTTTCTCCGGCTGGACGGCGCCTACCAGCTGCAGCTGGGGCCGACGGGCGCCATCGAGTGGGTGAGCCCGGCCTCGGGGGACGCGGCCGACACCATCCTGCACCAGGAGCCCGAAACGGATTTCTGGTCGCGCTGGAAGCTGGAACTGCTGGCGCCGCTGGTACCCGAGAGCCTGCTCTAGCCGGCACGGGTCCGCATCCTCAAAACAGAGGATGGTGAGGAAGGGAGGGGCACAGAAGAATCGCAACGCTCGTGTTACGAGTTGATTCTTTTGTTTGCCCTTTCACCTGAAAAACCATCCATGAAAACAAACTTCGCGACCGCCGAGGCTTCCAGCCCGCTTTTCTTCAAGACGACGCGTTCCGCATGCGCAGTGGCGCTCCTGATCTCGCTCGCAGCCTGCGGCGGGGGTGGGGGCGGCGGTGGCGGCGGGTTCGCCGGCTTCCCGGCCGCGGGCGGCGGCAACCCGCCGGCCAGCGATCCGCCGGCCGCATCCACGCCGGTTACGTTTTCGGGCACCGCAGCCTCCGGCCTGCCCCTGGTGGGTACCGTCACCGTCAAGGACGCCAAGGGCGCTACCAAGACCGTGGCACTGGTCGACGGCAACTACAACATCGACGTGAGCGGCATGACGGCGCCTTTCGTCTTTCGCGCCGAAGGCACGGTGGGCGGCGAGCGCACGGTGATCCATTCGGCCGCGACCGCCGCGGATGCCAACGGCACCATCAACATCACGCCGCTGACCGACCTCGTGGTGGCCAACATCGCCGGCCGGCTGGCCGAGCAGTATTTCGACGGCGGCGAGTTCGCCTCGCTCACGGCCGACGAACTCAAGGCCGAGTCCGACGGCCTGAAGGCCAAGCTGCTGCCGGTGCTGCTGGCGCTGGGCGTGGATGCGAGCATCGACCTGCTGCGCACAGCCTTCACGCCGCTTTCGAGCGCGCTGGACAAGGCGCTCGACGTGCTGCGCGTGAGCGTGGACCCGGCCACCAACGTGGCGACCATCACGAACATCGTCACGCAGCAGCAGATTGCCGACGACCTGGCAGTGAAGGCTGCGGCCGAGACCTCCACGACGCCGCTGAGCGGCGACGGCATGGGCACGGCGGCGGACGACATCACGCTGATCCGCAAGGTGCTGTCGGACTTCGTGGGCAAGTTCGCGAACGGACTGCCCGCGCCGGCCGAATTGCTGCCCCTCATGACCGATGGCAGCAATCCCGCCACCGGAACCTACGGCTTCCGGTCCTCCGACCTGAACGCGGCGCAATTCGCCGGCGACGCGGCGTCGGACCCCAGCCTCGTGGGCGCGAGCTTCACGGACGTGGTCATCCAGCGGATCAACTACACCATCGACGCGAACAACACGAGCCCGCGCGCGTATGTCGAATTCACGCACAAGGACAAGAACGGCGTCGCCTTCAGCAACAACCAGGGCATGCAGATCGTCAAGGGCACTGACGGCACGTGGCGCCTGCGCGGCGACGGGCGCGTGCTGGACATCAACCCGCACATCCACGCCACCAAGGAGAAGGCGACGGGGTGCGTGAGCAGTTCGCTGCAGTTCGCGATCCAGGACACGAACACCGGCAACAGCGGCAACGTCGCCTCGGTTGTCGTTACCGGGCCGGGGCTGCCCGTGGGTGGCTTGCGCCACATGCGTCCTTCGGGCGGCGGCGATTGGCCGATCCAGGGCTCCCCCAACAACAACTATTACTACCTGACGTCGAACTGCAGCGGCCTGTCGACCGCCGGCCTGAGCGACAGCGCGATCGCAGCGATTTCCGCCACGCCCGAATACACCTTCACGGCCTACGAAAGCGACGGCTCGACGGTGGCCAAGTTCAGTGGCTTCGACATCGTCTACAAGCATCGCTTCCATGGCCGGCCGATGACGCTGGCGGAGGCGGCAGCCGCAACTTACCCGGGCTTCTCGACCACGCCAGTCCTCGCGTCCTACGCAGGAGGCAGCGACTTCGCCGTCAGCGCCACGGACCTGAACCCCGGCTTCGCCGCGGAGTTCTTCCTGAACCTGGCGTCCGGCCCTTCTGCCGGTGCGCAGGACCGGGCCGACGTCGCGCCGTCGGCTGCGGGTACGGCTTCGAAGACTTTCAATCTGCCGGCACAGGGCTCCGTTGTCTTCAGAAATATGTACGTCAGCACGTACGACGCCAACTGGCGCGAACTGGCGCTTCGCGACCAGAACTGAGGCCCCGGGGGCACCCCTCAAAGCCGAAAGCCCCCGCGAGGGGGCTTTTTCGTGGGCACGGCGCCAGCAGGCGGGCTGCTGCGCGGAGGCTACTGCTGCAGTCGTCCGCTGAGGTACGGCTCGGGGTCGACGGCCGTGCCGTTCTTGCGGATCTCGAAGCGCAGCTTCACGCGGTCGGCATTGCTGCGGCCCATTTCGGCGATCTTGTCGCCCTGGCGCACCACCGCGTTTTCCTTCACGAGGATGGTCTGCACGTGCGCGTAAGCGGTAAGGAAGGTCTCGTTGTGTTTCACGATGACCATGTTGCCGTAGGCCGGCAGTTCGCCGCCCACGTACACCACGCGGCCATCGGCCGAGGCGACGACCGGGTCGCCGAGATTGCCGGCGATGTCGATGCCCTTGACGCGGTCGCCGTCGAAGCGGGCGATGGTCGCGCCGTTTGCGGGGCGGATGAACAGGGCTGCCGGGCGTTGCTGGACCGGTGGCGGCTTGACCGCCGGGGCCGGCCACGGGGTGTTGAGGTCGACCGTGGAGCAGGCCGCGAGGCTCGCGGCAAGCAACGCTGCGGCGCCGGTACGTAAAACAAAAGTCTGAAGGTGCATGGCGCTCTGTTGGAACGGGTTCGTTGCGGAGGGTTCCTGCGGTCTGGCTCGCCGGGCGGGCCAAGCGGCAGATGCTAGCAAACTCATGCGTCGGCGCTCGAAGAGCAACCCGGCGCGAAGTGGCCATTGAAGGCCGGCCGAGGCTATTTCAGCGGGATCGGCGTACCGCGGTCGATGGGCACCGCCGTCACGCTGTTCTTGGGCGAACCGTCGATCAGCAGGTCGGAGTAGGTGAGGTAGACCAGCGTGTTGCGCTTTGCATCGACCATGCGCACCACACGCAGGCGCTTGAAGAGTACCGACAGCCGTTCGCTGTAGACCTCCTCGCGCTTGGGCAGCGGTTGAGTAATGCTGACGGGGCCGACCTGGCGGCAGGCAATGGAGGCCTCCGACTTGTCCTCGGCCACGCCGAAGGCACCGGCCAGCCCGCCGGTCTTGGCGCGCGAGACATAGCAGGTAACGCCAGTGACCTTGGGGTCGTCGTAGGCCTCGATCACGATCTTGTGGTCGGGCCCGATGAGCTTGAATGCGGTGTCGACGTCGCCCACCGTCTCCGCGTGTGCCGTCGCGGCCAGGATGAACCCGAAGCCGAGCGCGGCGCGAAGCAGGGTGGAGCGAAGCGTCATGGGTGTGTGCGGTTTTTTCAAACGATGTCGATCGTGTGGACGCGGTCGAAGCTGCCTCGCCGCCGGTCCTCGAAGTAGTGCTCGAGCGTTTCGCGCACGGTGCGAAAGGCGATCTCGTCCCAGGGAATTTCTTCTTCGGTGAAGAGCTTCGCCTCGATGGTCTCGTGGCCCGGGTCGAACTTGTCGTCGAGCAGGCGGGCGCGATAGAACAGGTGCACTTGGCCCACGCGCACCACGCTGATGACGGAGAACAGCCCCTCCATCACGTAGTTGGCGCCGGCCTCTTCGTCGGTCTCGCGAGCCGCGCCCTGGGCGGTGGTTTCCTCGAGTTCCATGAAGCCGGCCGGCAGCGTCCACTTGCCCCAGCGCGGCTCGATGTTGCGCTTGCACAGCAACACCTTGTCGCCCAGGACCGGAATGGTGCCGACCACGTTCAACGGGTTCTCGTAGTGGATGGTGTGGCAGGCCGGGCAGACGGCGCGCTGCTTGGTGTCGCCGTCGTCCGGCACGCGGTAGACCACCGCGGTGCCACAGTTCTTGCAGTGCTTGATGGGTACGCGCAGGAGCATGAAACCGGCCGCCGTCTTCAGACGACCTTGACGGTCAACGTCGGCAGGCCCGCGACTTCGCCCACGAGCGTGTCGCCTGCCACCACGGCGGCCACGCCTTCGGGCGTGCCCGTGAAGATCAGGTCGCCGGGCTGCAGCTCCCACGCGGCCGACAGGTGCTCGATGGTTTCGGCCACGTTCCAGATCAGCTTGCTCACGTTGCTGCGCTGGCGGTCGGTGCCGTTCACCTGCAGCGAGATCTCGGCCTTTTCGGCGTCGCCGGCCTGCGCCACGGGCACGATCGGCCCGATGGGCGCGCTCTGCTCGAAGCTCTTGCCGATGTCCCAGGGGCGGCCCTGTTTCTTCATGTCGTTCTGCAGGTCGCGGCGTGTCATGTCGAGGCCGACCGCGTAGCCGTAGATGTGCTTGTGCGCATTGGCGGCCGAAATGTTCTTGCCGCCGGTGCCGATGGCAACCACGAGTTCGATCTCGTGGTGCAGGTTCTTCGTGAGCGTGGGGTAGGCCATGGTGCCGGTCTGGCCCGCATCGACCGCCACCAGCGCATCGGCCGGCTTCATGAAGAAGAAGGGCGGCTCGCGGCCGGTGAAGCCCATTTCCTTGGCGTGATCTTCGTAGTTGCGGCCCACGCAGTAGATGCGGTGCACCGGAAAGCGGGCGGGCTGGCCGGCCACCGGCACCGAAACGGTGGCGGGCGGGGCGAAGACGAACTCGGAAGCCATTTCGACGTGTCCTTTTTCAGCGAAACCTAAGCGGGAGACCGGCAGTGTGCCAGAGGCGGGAGGCTCACAATAGGCGCCTCCCTTATCGCCCCCGTGCCTTCCCGCATCCGTTCATTTCGACCATGCCCATCCGAATCGGCAAAGCCGGCAAAGCCAACGCCCTCAACGAACTCGGCCGCCAACGCGACGAGGAGGGCGACCAGGACGGCGCGCTGCAAGCCTATGCCCAGGCCAGCGCCGTGCATCCGTACTGGTCGGCCCCCTGGTACAACGCCGGCCTCATCCACAAGTACCGCGGCGACTGGGCCGCCTCGCTGCAGGCCAACGCCCGGGCCGTGCAATGCGAGCCGCGCAACGAAGGCGCGATATGGAACCTGGGCATCGCCGCCACGGCGTTGGGCGACTGGGCGACGGCGCGCAGCGCCTGGCGGCAGTACGGCATCGAGGTGGCGGACGGCGAAGGCCCGGTCGATCTTTTCATCGGACTCACGCCCATTCGCGTGCACGGCGACGAGGCCAGCGAAGTGGTGTGGGCAGACCGCATCGATCCGGCTCGCGCCATCCTGCGCAACGTGCCCACGCCGGACTGCGGCCATCGCTACGGCGACCTCGTGCTGCACGACGGCGCGGCCAACGGCTACCGCCTGCGCGGCGACCGCGAGGTGCCGGTGTTCGACGCGCTCGAACTGATTGCGCCGTCGGACTATTCGACCTACGAGGCCACCGTCGAGGACGCGACCAGGGAAGACATCGACGCGCTCGTCCAGCGCTTCGAGGTCGCCGGCGCCAGCGCCGAGAACTGGACCACCAGCATGCAGATGCTCTGCCGTGCCTGCTCCGAAGGCCGCCCCTTCGGCGAAGGCCAGCACAACCACGCGGCCGGCGAGGAGCCGGGCACGCTGGGGCCATGGCGCATCGGCATCGCCGCGCGCGAGGAGGCGGCCGCGCGCCGCATCCTCGACGAATGGCGCAACGCCATCTCCACCACATCACCCAAGGCCACGCTGCACGACTTCCGCTGCGTGCTGGCGGCCACGCCCCGCTCCTGAGGGAGCGCTATGCTTGAGAAATCATGAAGCTGCATAACTATTTCCGCTCCTCCGCCTCGTTCCGCGTGCGCATCGCCCTCAACCTGAAGGGCCTCGATTTCGATTACGTTCCCGTGCACATCGCGCGCGGCGACCATCGCACCGGTCCTTATTCCGCCATCTCGGCCGACAGGCTGGTGCCGCTGCTCGAAGACGAGGGCGAGCGCTTCTCGCAATCGATGGCCATCATGGAATACCTCGACGAAGTGCACCCCGAGCCTGCGCTGCTGCCGAGCGACCCGGTGGGCCGCGCCCACGTGCGCGCACTGTCGCAGTCGATCGCCTGCGAGATCCACCCGCTCAACAACCTGCGCGTGCTCAAGTACCTGGTGAAAGACCTGAAGCTCGACGACGAGGCCAAGAACGCCTGGTACCGCCACTGGGTGCGCGACGGCATGCTGGCCTTCGAACGCCAGCTTGCGCAGTACCCCGCCGGCATCTACTGCTGGGGCAACACGCCCACCATGGCCGACTGCTGCCTGGTCCCGCAGATCTTCAACGGCCGCCGCTTCGACTGCGACTTCAGCGGCCTGCCGCGCACCATGGCCGCCTTCGAGGCCTGCATGGAGCTCGACGCCTTCCAGCGCGCGCAGCCCTCGCAGGCGCCCGACGCGGAGGCCTGAGCCTCATGAACGAGCGCTGGCTCGTGCCCGACTGGCCTGCGCCGCCGAACGTGCGGGCCGTGTGCACCACGCGCGACGGCGGGGTTTCGCGGGGGCGCTATGAGAGCCTGAATCTCGGCGATCACGTGGGCGATGAACTCGCGCTCGTGGCAGAGAACCGGAACCGTTTGCGCATGGCCATCGGCGCGCGCCCCGTATTCCTGCAGCAGGTGCACGGCACTGGCGTCGTCGCACTCGATGCCGCACAGGACGTGGTACGCGACGGTACTGCTGCCGATGCCTGCACGGCTACGGCGACCGGTCTGGCCTGCACGATCATGGTGGCCGACTGCCTGCCCGTGCTCTTCACCGATGAAGAAGGCCACCGCGTGGCGGCTGCGCACGCCGGGTGGCGCGGGCTTGCGGGCGGGGTGCTCGAACAGACCGCCAAGGCTTTCAAGGTGGATGGCGCGGCCCGGGTCATTGCCTGGCTGGGCCCCTGCATCGGCCCCAAGGCGTTCGAGGTCGGCCCGGAGGTCAAGGCAGTCTTCGAAGCGCATGCGCCCGAAGCGGCATCCTGCTTCAGGCCTGCGCCGGCGCCCGGCAAATGGCTGGCCGACCTGCCCGCATTGGCACGCCAGCGGCTGCGCGCGGTGGGCATCGAAGCCGTTCACGGCAACGACGGCAGCGACGGCTGGTGCACCGTCGGCAACCCGTCACGGTTCTTTTCGCACCGGCGCGACGGCGTCAGCGGCCGCTTCGCTGCCCTGGTCTGGAAGGTCTGAGCCCGCGCCTTGCGATGC
>Ga0136846_1209029_pt1 | contig 10577 bp, 14 predicted proteins | sample HopSoiMetagenom2_FD_96841 | JGI IMG/M metagenome (GOLD analysis project Ga0136846, IMG submission 96841) | Grasslands soil microbial communities from Hopland, California, USA - 2 Assembly 2016 (version 4) | ecosystem: Environmental > Terrestrial > Soil > Grasslands | place: USA: Hopland... | reverse complement strand
TTCGCCGTCGCCGACCATCCACTCGGGCGCGACGATGCATCGGCGAAGGTCGCGGGCGAGCCCGACACATGCGACCAGCATCCGAGCGCTGTCGATCTCCCTGTCGGCGGCGGCGAGGAAGGACCGCGCCCGCTTCTCGCTAGTGGTGATGAACAGCAGCGCCGGGCAGAACGGGTTGCGCTCGCGCCAGGCTTCGAGCTGGGCGTACTCGCCGTAGCCCGCCGCCTTGGCTTTGAGCTGGCGGTGAGACATCGTCCCGAGGTCCAGCTCGACGAAGCCGTACAGCTTCCGGTCATCGGCCTCGGCGACGCCGATGCAGGCGTCGGGGGCAATCGCTCGCTCCTCGCGGGAATAGGTGGTGAACGGCTCGCGCGCATCGGCCTCGCGGTCGAAGGCGGCGAGCCGGGTGCCCTCTGGCAACTCGGTCTTCAGCACCACGTACAGCTCGCTCAGCCCAGCGGCGTGAGCGAGGAACAGCGGGTTCGGCTCGTGCCGCTCGCCGCCGCGCGGTGGCGGTTCGCCGTTGGCGATCGCATCGCCCTTCCGCGTCGGCCACAGATGATGCGGCGCCGAGCCGCGTTCGCGGTAAGGCCGAGTGCGCCCGAGGAAGCCATGCTTGGCGAGGCGGGCGGTTCGATAGCGAAGCGTTCGTGGTGGGGTCTCGGGCGAAAGGCTGGCGAGCTGCGGCAGGGTCAGAACCCGGAGAGAGGAGAGCAGGCCGAGGATGCGGTGGTCGAGCTCGGAGAGCGAGGGGTCGGCAGCGCGTGAGGGTCGGCCTTGGGTCAAGCGCCCTCCCGGCACACGGAGGCGGGGGTTGTCGGCGAGCGGCGGGCCGCTCCTACGGTGATGCCGCCGCCGATGAAGGCGTCGGGCCGAGCGCGCCGGTATGGCGCGGAGGCGCTGCCTCCAGTGCGGAGGAGAGGAGCCGCTGAGTCGCCAGCGCTGAGGCGATTGCGGTCGCGCCAAGTGCGATTGGGGCAGCCGAGGGTGCGAGCGAGCGCTGTGGAGCCAGCGCGGCGGCGATAGCGAAGGCGCCGAGGGCGAAGGGCGCGAGATCGAGATCGACACACCGTCATTTGACCGCGAACGAGGGTGGTAGAGACTCGGGTGCGGGGAGGGGCAAGGATTCCGCGCCACGGCGGGGAATGAGCGCTGTCCGACCTTGCCAGTCGGGTTGAGGGCGATTGGCAAGGCCGCGTAGGCGCAAACAGGCTCTGGGCAAGCTCATCATCTACCTACCTGTCGAACGAGCCAGCCGAATCCGGCAACTTTTTTCGCGCCTGCGTTCGGTGATAGTTCTAGTGCCATCTACCTATACGGAGGCACGAACAGGGAAAGTGGCCCCCTTATGTGACGGCTATGTGACGAATCTGAGCGAATCCGGTCCCGGCTGTGTCCACCAACTGGGAGATCAGGAAATCTGGATCGCTAGACCGTGAAGCCCGCGATGTATCAGGCTCGTGGCGTCCCGATCCGTCCTTGGGTTCCGCTGGCCCGCCTTCCCGCCTCTGGAGCCCACTCTTGCAGACGCGATAGTTGCTCCTCGTCGGTGCATTCGATGATCCCGTCGATGAGGTACTCCCATACCGGGGTCTCGTAGCGAGGACTGCCGCTCCAGTAGCCAGCAATCTGCTCGTCCGCGAGTGATCCCTCAAGCCAGCGGGCATCAGCTCGGTGAAGACGGAGGTGCGAGGTGATCCTTACGTCCATGACAAAGGCGTCGTGCCCCTTTAGGTGGGAGACCATTTTTCTCCCGGCGAGGGTTGCCTCGGCGAGATAGAGGCAGCCAATTCGCGAGGGTGCGGAGACTGCAAGGTCTCTTCGCGCTTCCTCCATGCGGAGTTCGATGTCCGCCTGTCGCACCACGCGCTGGCATTCTTCAGGGGAGGCTTTTCTAGTGGGGTATGGCGGCACGCCTTGGCCGATCCAACCGCCCCCACGGATGATTGCGGCCTGCCAGAGGCAGAGCATTCGTGGGGATGGAGAAACCTCGCCAAATGCTCCGGAGCGAAGAGTGTCGATGCTGAGCGCTCGAATACCTGATTGGCCGAACTCGGTTTCGTTGGCATAGTCAAGACTCACCAGCGTCCCCCTAAGGTGCATGTTCCAGCAGGCCAGCCAGTCTTCAGCTTCGAAGCCGTGGATGAGGGGTGGAAGTTCTTTGGTGTCGTCGCTCGGCACCCTTTCGAGAATAACTCCGGCTTGCCTCAAATCGCGATTCGTTGGCCTTCACCCCAGCTGCCGAGCAGGGCATATGTGCGCCAGGCCGATCCATCAGACGCGCCGGTCTGGCTCATAAGATTGGTGAATGTCAGGCAAGCGAGTTCAGCGCAGAGACGGCGAGCTGCTGGCCGCCCTGCGTGATCAGCGCGAGTTGCTTCGAAATGCAGGAGAGCGATACGACGGTGGATCGGACGCAGAGGCTAAGAACCTTGCCGTGCGCTTGCGGGTGCTTCTGCATGACGGAGGACGAAACAATCGCTCGCTGCTCGGTCAGCTAAAGATTAAGGAGAACCTTCCCTATCTCGACACTACGCCGGCGGAGCACCCTCCCGAGGCTCCTTCCTTTCACGGTGGGCTGTGCATGGTCCATGCCACGCTTGGTCCAGAGGGCGCAGGGTCAAGTCGTTACGTGCCGGTTCTCGACAAGCGGGCCTCCCTGCCCCCGCATCCTCCGCAGGCGTTTGTCGATTGGTGGAGCAATCGGGTTATCTCCGACGATCAGGGGCGGCCAGTGAGTCGTCGTGACTTCGTTCTCTGGCTCGCGGATCAGGACGGAGGCGCCCATGTCGACGGGGCGATCGGTGAGACGTATGCCGGTCTTGCTCGTGAAGGCATAGCCATTTTCCAGCCCGGGGCTGGTGATGATCCCCGTTTCAAGGACCTAGTGGCGCCGTCCGTCAGGCAGATCGCCTTTGAGATTGAAAAGACTCTGGACGCGCAACTCATTGATGATTCCGAGGCAGACACGGGCTTGCGTGTCAAGGCTCCCATTTGCTCGTTGAGCATCAATGAGACGGTTAGCGCGGGACGTAATGATCCCTGTCCTTGTGGGAGCGGGCGAAAGGCCAAGCGCTGCTTTGGAATGCGGCAGCCGCGTAGACGTCTAACTTTGGGCGACCTCCACGCGGAAGCAGCCTGACGTCTGGTGCCCGGCATGGAGCCGATCGAGATAGTCCGCTGGATGCTTTGGCCGCGCGAGGATGAACCGTCCATCATCATCCTCGTCGTCAACGATGCGAGCGATGGTGAGTTGACATCCGTCTTTGCCCGCGAGGATCGCGTGCCGAGCCCCAACTTTGGAGGTGTATGGGGGAGCGGCCAGCAAGACGGCCACTGGCTTGTTGCCTTTCACCTAGTCGAGCTTGGGGGCGGAATCGAGCGCCAGTGGTACACGAGCAACATCCATCGCCCGCTGCTTGAGGCGGTCTTGGAAGTGCCTCATCTCGTCGCGATCGTTCCAGAGGAGATTGCAGGCGACGCAAAAACCGCCGAAGAAATAGCACCTCGCTTTGGTGGCGCTTTGATCCTTGAGGTAGAGACCCAGTCACCACAAGTGGCGGAGATCCTGGCCCAGCGTCGTGATGGTTGAGCATCGCGTGCTACGCCTGTCCGGCGAGAAGCTCGTCTAGCCCTCGGCGATGGTGTAGTCCTGCGGATCGGACTCCACAATCTCGCCCGGCTTCCAGGCGATCCCCTCGACCAACGCGCTAGGCGTGGTCGAAAGCGCGCCCGCCATCCTGATCACCACGTCGAAGTAGGGCAGAACGTTGCCGTTCTCCACCTTGCCGATCATGGCGGTGCTGACCGCCGAGCGGTCGGCCATGACCTCCTGAGAGAAACCGGCCTCCCGCCGAAGCCGCATGACGTTGCTGGCAAAGCGAGCGCTGGCGGCGTCGGTGAACGTCATGGCTGCTCGGATACCTCGAACCCGCCCTCCACGACCACGGTGTAGCCGGGGTTCCAGTCGATGCCGATAGCCAGCTCATCCAGGGACACCGAGAGGCATCCGGCCAGCTTGACGGCGGTGTCGATGCGGGGGAGGCGCTTGCCCCGCTCCAGCAGGCTGATCTCGGTTCGGTGAAGGGAGGCTTGATAGCCCAGCTCGGCCTGCGTCAGCCCGGCCCGCTCGCGGCAGCGCTCCAGATTCTCTCCGAAGCGGAGCTTCATCTCGGGGGTCGGGGGCGCGATTGAGGTCACAGTCCAACCTCCCACTCGGCGAGGCGCTTGTCGCCGATCACGAAGAAGCCCGGCACCGGGCAGACGGGCCGCTCGGGTAGATGCTCCCGTGCGGGTCGGTCTTCGACCTCGGCGAACAGGTAGCGGCCCGGAGTCAGCTCGGTGCGCCTCCACCTCATGCCTTTCAACAGCTCGCGCATGGGGATCTCCAGCGCGGCGGCAACCTTGAGCAGCGCCGCCGCCTTGGGCATTCGCTCGGCGCGCTCGAAGTGACCGGCGTCGTTGCGGTGCAGGTCGCCGCGCCACCCCATCTCTTCCTGAGAGATTCCAAGCCTCAGCCGGTGGTGCCTCACGGTGTCCCCGAAGCGCTGCAGGATGACGAAGCTCTCGATCATTTGTGCTGTACCTCCGCGTCGGGTTCGTCGGTTACTTCGTAGCGGCCCGGCTTGAATCCGCCCGGCCGATACCTGATGCCGTCGAGCATCTCGCTCGGCTCGATTTCAAGACCACCCGCGAGCCTCACGATTGAGTCGAGGAGCGGCAGCCTGTCGCCGCGCTCGAGGTGGGAGACCGCGGTTTTGTGCATACCGCCGAGGAACGCAAGCTCTTCTTGGGAGAGGTCGGCCCGCAGGCGCTGGCGGCGCAAGACGAGGGCGAAGTGTTTGCTCAGCTCAGACACGGCGCCCTATTCGTCGCCGGGGCTTCACGAGGGGCCGAGGCAGGGAGGAAGAACCTCCCTGTGGCCTACGCCTTGACCCCTCGTGAAGCCCCGGCGAAAAGCACCGCACCGCTGATGCCGTGGCTCGCTCGATCATCGGCGGCCTCCCGTGGCCCGCTTCTCATAGTCCGACCAGTCCGGGGTGCCGCGCCGCCCTCGCCTCCCCGCAGGGGGGTCGTCGCGGTCGGCGCGGGCATCATCGGGCTCGGGCCACTCAGTGAGGCAATGGGTCGCCGACCCCATCAGCCAGAAGATCGCCGCGAGCCGTTCGCCCATCTCAAACCACGTTTCCGAGCCGGGGCCATCGGCGGGTTCGGCAACTGCCTCGGCGGCGTCTAGCGTTTGGTAGGTCAGGGTGCGAAAGTCGTCAATCCGCCGCTCGGCCTCTTCGCGCGCATGGCGCCAGCGTCGATGCTGGGGCGACTCGGGAAGATCGCCGACCCGCCCCGCGCGCCGCGCCGCCACCAGTCGCCTGCGCCCTTTCGGGGTGAGGGTCCATTGATACCGGCCGTGCTTGCGAGCGCGTTCGAGAGAACCGGCGACCCGGAGAGATTCGAGCTGGGGGCGCAGCCGCCGACTCGTCGCCGAGCTGTGGACGAACCCGAGGTGTTCGGCTACCTGCCAGCGCGCGACCTGTTTGTAGCCGTGGCGCTGCGCTCGCTGGATCGCGGCCAAGACCAGCGCATCGGAAACCGGGGTGAACGGTCCCAGCTCGCAGCCCTCCGCATCCATCGCGCTCTCCTTTCGGTTGGGCACCGAAGAGGGCCAGGGATGCCGCCCCGGTAGGGGCTACGGCGAGTACGGTTTCGCTTGCATCGAAGGCTACGTCTTCGGTGCCAGGCCCCGGGGCGTTAGCGCGCCGCCGGGGCCACTTATGTCTTTGGCGTTGGCGAAGGTAGCTCCGCCGCCGCCGAAGTCAAGGCGACTTTTTCGGGATGTCCGTCCGGGGCACACTCAGCGGCCTATAGGCATGATCCGACTTTTCCGCTCGGGGAGCCAAATCTGCGGCCCATTCAATCGGCACGATCAGGTCGCTATTGGAGCCGAATCGTTCCCCCGCTATTTCACAAAAGCCCCGCATTTGCGGGGTTTTTGTATTTATTGTCTGGCAGACAACAAGGTGCAAAATCGGCCGTGGGGCAAGCTCTGGGGCAAGATGAGGTCTGGGGGAGGCAGGCGAGAGGCCCCGGCCACCGTGCGAGCGAGCTGCGTTTTGGCTGCCAAGCGTTTCCCCAGTCAGTCGGTCGACGATGCCCTGCGCGTAGCGCGTGCTTTGGCCGACGAGTACGGCAAGCAGCCGACGAGGCCAATCGACGTGGCCAAGGCCATGGGGCTGACGCCAAGTGCTGGCCCATTTAAGACCATCACCGGCGCCTCGATCGCCTACGGCTTTACGGAGGGCGGCTACAACGCAGAGAACATCGCCTTGACGGAGCTTGGGAGGCGAGCGATTGCACCGACCGAGGAAGGCAAGCTCGACGCAAAGTCGGCAGACCTGTTGACCGAGCTCGTGGCACTGAGAATTCTGCAAGTGCAGGTTGGCGAGTAGCGGGGGTTGCCGGCCTCAACGCAGAGGGCTGGGCTACTCCCGCGTCTGCCGTTCCAGCTCAGTGTGCCGGAGCCATCCTCGCGGCAAGTGGGGCCAGCCGACTGTCTACATCTTGGTGAGACTCGCTGGGAGTTCCTAATTGCCGCGAGCTACCTTGGCCCCACACTCACAGGGAGCGCCGCGAGGCCTTTTGAGACCAAGTCGCGCTCGTCGCAGCTAATTAGGCGATGCCCGGCATCGCCGGCGGCAGCTGCGTAGGCAGCGTCGTAGACGGAGATCGTGTGGCGCTCGGCGATCTCGGCCGCCCGCGCCAAGAGAGCGCTAGTGGACGCAAGGACGCCTCCATCGTCGGCGAACCTCTCGATTGCGGCGAGCAGCGGTGCCACGGACTTCGGTGCACGCCACGCTCGGACGGCGACATTGGCGACCTCATAGCGGGCGAGATCGAGCGTGGCGAGAGTAGCCTCGTCGTCTTCCAGTAGGGCTCGAGCTGGGTCGTGATGATCGTCCTCGGGATCAAAGGCCGCGAGTAGGACGCTCGCGTCGAGGAGCAGCGTCGTCACGAACCGGGCCGCGTTGCCTTCACTTGCTCCGCGGCGCGGCCGCCATGGGGCGAGGCGTCGTTGAGCAACGATCGCATCGCTGCTGCCCGGCCCTCACGGCGCCGGCGCAGCGCCGCGCCGGCGAAATCCCGCATGACTGCACTGCGGGTCGTGCCGCCACGCCGCGCCTCGGCGTCCACCTCGGCGAGGAGATCGTCTGGAAGGGAGACCATGACCTTTGCCATGCAGTTAGTATACCCAGGTATACCCGTGGCGTCGCTGGGGCAAGGAATGGGGCAAGGTGCCCTACAGATCCCAGCCGATCTCCACGTAGTTCGATCTCGCGAAACCGCTCGAAACCGTGCCCCACGTAGTCCTTCGGGCCTCTGGATCGGGCTCATAATCGGACCGTCCTTGTAGGACCCGAGGGTCATCGGCCGTCCGTTCAGGGTGGTGCTCAGGAAGGCATCGATGGCCGATCGTGACATAAGCAGCGCTACTTGTTGAGCAAGAGACGACCGTCCTCAGGGAGCCTATTCCAGGCTGCCGCGTGCCATCCCTCTGAATGAGGTCCGCCCCCGGTTCGGCCAGCGCGCCCAGCAATAGGTAACGGCCGCAAACGTAACCGGCGCACCGTCCAAGCGCCCACGACGTCGGCACCCTTCTGACAGTGAAAATTCACCCACTGCCCGACCTTACTTGCGCCGCAAGACCACCTCCGAGCGTGCCCGCTGAGGCCAGCGATGGGGCGAGCAAGCACCACAGATCCAGCCGACCTCGATTTCACAAGGCCGTTTTAGACCGCGGTCTCCCGGGTTCAGTCTGTTTTGATTGACGCATGAGAACCAGACCTCTTGTAACGAAGATGCTGATCCTTGTCGCCACCGTCGGCTTGACGGCGGTCGCCTCGGTCGAGCGCGTCCGCGCAGCCACCGCAGAGCCCGGTTTGGCCGGTGTCTTCGAGCCGGCGCTGCCGGCTGAAGCGGCGGAACGGCAGGCTGGGATTGTCGATCTCGCGTCAGGCAACCACGAAGCGGTGTTCGGCGCACTCGAGGGATTGGGCGGGAGGGGGTTCTTCGGGGCGGTCGCGCTCGCAGGGGGCGAAATCCCAATTACCTCGTTCGGCGACGAAGGCTATACGCGACTTTTCCACCTTCCCTTCAGCGGATTCAACGTCGAACCACAGGCCGAGGCCGTCGCCGTGCAGCCAGACGGTAAGGTCGTGGTCGCGGGCTACTCGCAGGACGGCATCCGCAGGCCGGACTCCTTCGCAGCGCTCCTCGCCCGCTATTCCCCCGACGGCTCGCTCGACCAGAGCTTCGGCACCGCCGGCATCGTCGGCGAGCGCCCGGAAGCTCCTGGCGGCACCCAGCTCCATGACCTCGCCGTCACACCAGATGGCACGATCCTCGCTGCCGGCGGACGCAATGAAGACGAACGGGGGGTCGGTGCTCCCGCCGGCGTCCTCCTCGCCTACCGATCCGACGGCAGTCTCGACACCGCCTTCGGCACGGGCGGCCGCGTCACCGTCAAGGGCCGGGCCGCTTCCTATTCAACGCTGCGCGCGGTCGAGGTCCTGGCGAGCGGCAAGGTCCTCCTCCTCGGATACCTGAACCATCGCGTGCTCCTCGTCCAGCTCGATCCCGACGGCAGTCCCGACCGCAGCTTCGGCGGCGGCGATGGCAAAGTGACGCTGGACGTCCGCACCAATTTTTGCTGCGAACCCGATGCGCTCGCCCTCGCCCCCAGGGGCCGCATCATCGTCGCCGCCGTGGGCGGAAATTACCGCAGGCCGCGCACCTTCCTCGCCCGCTACCTGCCCTCGGGTCGCCTCGATCGGAGCTTCGGCAAGGACGGAGTCGAGGCGCCGTTCCTGCGCCGACGACTCGGCGTGTTGCTCGGCGTTGCGGTCGGGCCCGAAGGGAAGATCGTCACGGTCGGTCGGACCGAAGCGAAGGACGCCAAACATCGTGGAAGCTTCGCTCTATTCCGCAGTCTGCCGGATGGTCGGCCTGACCGCGGCTCCGGGCGCGAAGGGCTCTACTCGTTGAACCTCGGGCCCGAAGGGATCGCCGGCGCTGCCCTGACGCTGCCGAGCGGGATCCTCATCGGCGGAAGCTTCATTCAAGGTTCGACTACCAGCTTGCTGCTGGCGAAGTTGGGCCAGTGACCGGAGCTCGGCGCTTACCCGTGTGCGCAAGGTGGGGTTTGAGAGGGCCCGACACGGCATGCGCCCCGGCTTGGTCACGGCGGCGTCTGGGACACGAACCCACCCGGCTCCCAGAGGAAGGCCGCGCCGCTCTGACCCAGCCTGACGGCGAGGTCGTCCCCGGCGGCTGGGCGCAATTCGACGCTTCGGGGAACCGAGCCCAGCACCACCGCGATGCTGCTGAACCGGTATCGCTAGGGACTGGCTGGGCAAGAAATGGGGCAAGAACCCCCACAGACCCCAGCCGATCCCCACGTAGCTCGATTCGCAGAAAGCGCTTGAAACCGCGCCCCGCGTATCCGAGCGGGTCCCTGGTTCGGACTCATAATCGGACCGTCCTGGTAGGAACCCGACGGTCACGACTCCACCTCAGCCTCAATCGGGAAGGGGACGCCGGTCGGCGCTTTATCCAGGCGGATGAAGACTACCCAGGGCGCTGACGATGCGACCATCGCGAGCGCAGAATCTCCAGTAAGTCTGCTGTCCGCGCTGACGGTAAAGCAGGCAATCCCGGCCTGCGCTTTGGGTCCGGCGTGTGGGAGGCCCGAAACACGCGACGAAGTCCTGCACGCGAACCGCACCGCTCGCAACCTCTTCGCCGATCGTGTCAACCGTACCGGGAGCCTCGCGGGGGCGACAGGTGGGATCGCCCGGGCGGTATCGCTCAGCCCGCTCGTCGAGGGGACGGGGCGTAGATGCGGAGTTCTCGCGGACGCGGGCGGGGGCTGAGGTTGCATCGTCTGGACTATCGTTTCCGCCGCAGCCCGCGATCACTATGGCGCCGATCAGGCAAACGATCATGGTCGGGACCGGGCCCGGTCGGCCCTTCGGAAGCCCATGCCTCATTCGATCCGCCCCACTCGCAGCCGGAGGCCGCCGCGCGGCGACGGACAGTAGCTCAGCGGCAACCGAACGACCTCGGTGGGGCCGGTCCCGGGCACGGTTACACGCAGGCCGTAGGAGACGGCGAGCTTGCAGCGCCCTGAGCCGATCCCGTCGTAATGGGCCACGGTAAAAGTCGCCGATCCTCCTCCGCGCAGCTTCACCCGCAGGCGTCCGCCTTTGCTGCCCGGCCGCAACAAGGGAACCGCTTCGGCGCGGCCGATCGACTTGCCTTGGCGGTTGACTGCCGCCACCCGCGGCACTCCCGCGACTGTGCAGGGACGGCGAGAGTCGTTGGTGATCGTCAGGCTCGAATAGACCGTCCCCGCGGCGGCGCCGGAGTGAGCCCTCGCCGAGATGACCAGGTCGCCGCCTCTGCATGCGGGGGCGTGGAGGCGTGCCTCGGTGCGGTGCCAACGTCGGAGCCGTCCGGGCCGGTCTTTCTTGAAGCAGAGGGGTTCTCCCGGTTCCGGCCTCAGGATCGCGCACCCGTTCGGC
>Ga0136846_1223858_pt1 | contig 10578 bp, 12 predicted proteins | sample HopSoiMetagenom2_FD_96841 | JGI IMG/M metagenome (GOLD analysis project Ga0136846, IMG submission 96841) | Grasslands soil microbial communities from Hopland, California, USA - 2 Assembly 2016 (version 4) | ecosystem: Environmental > Terrestrial > Soil > Grasslands | place: USA: Hopland... | reverse complement strand
CGGTGCCCGGTTTCGGCCCCGCAGAGATCGAGGAGTTGCTCGACACGATCCACCGCCCGGTGCTCGCCGAGCTCGCCGAGCGCGGCACGCCTTTCATCGGCGTGCTCTTCGCAGGGCTGATGATCACGCCCGACGGGCCGCGGGTGCTCGAGTTCAATTGCCGGTTCGGCGATCCTGAGACGCAGTCGCTCCTGCCGCGGGTCGAAGGAGACTTCCTCGAGGCGCTCGCCGCCGCGGCGGCGGGCGATCTATCGGACGCCGACCTCACGGTCACAGATCGAGCCGCGGTCACCGTCGTGCTCGCAGGCGGTGAATATCCAGCGAGGAACGACGTCGGCTCTCCGATCGACGGTATCGCCGAGGCCGAGGAGGAAGGAGCGCTCGTCTTTCACGCAGGGACTGCACGCAAGGGCGACCGCTTCGTGACGAACGGCGGCAGGATTCTCAACGTGACGGGCATCGGCGACAGCGTCATGGCTGCGCGCGAGCTTGCCTACAGCGCGTCCGACCGCATCTCCTTTGCCAACATGCGGTATCGCAGGGACATCGCGGCCATGACACATGTCTAGCCCCCTCGTCGGCATCGTCGTCGGTTCGGAGTCGGACCGCGACCGCATGCAAGGGGCGATGGACGAGCTCGATGCCAGAGGAATCGCACACGAGTTCGAGGTTCGCTCCGCGCACCGCCAACCTGACGCGGTCGCCGAATACGGACGCACTGCGAGGGACCGTGGGTTGCGAGTGCTCATAGCCGGCGCCGGCCTCGCCGCCGCATTGCCCGGAGTGCTCGCAGCCCATACGGACCTGCCTGTCATCGGCGTCCCGCTTCGCTCCTCGCTGAGCGTGCTCGACGGGCTCGACGCCTTGCTCTCCATCGTCCAGATGCCTCCAGGCGTTCCTGTCGCATGTGTCGGCGTCGACAACGCGAAGAACGCGGCCGTTCTCGCGGCTCGAATTCTCGGGCCGACGGCGTCTCTAGAATCGGCCCAGTGATCGCGCGCTACTCGCGCCCGGAGATGACCGGGATCTGGTCGGACGAGAGCAAGTTCGCGCGCTGGCTCGAGGTCGAGCTCGCTGCGCTCGAGGGGTGGGCCGAGGTCGGCGCCGTTCCGGCAGCCGACGTGGCGAAAATCAAGGCACAGGCAATCGCCCCTTCGCCTCAGCGCGTGGCCGAGATCGAACGCGTCACCGACCACGACACCGCCGCATTTGTCGACGCCGTCGCGGAACAGCTCGGGCCCGAGGGGCGCTGGTTCCACTATGGGCTGACCTCCTCGGACGTCGTGGACACCGCCCTTTCCCTGCGGATCCAGGACGCCGGGCGGCTCGTCCTCGCCGGCATCGACCGGGCGCTCGCAGCCGTTGTGACACGAGCGGACGAGCATCGCCACACCATCTGCATCGGGCGCTCGCACGGTGTTCACGCCGAGCCGACTACTTTCGGCTGGAAGCTCGCCGGTTGGGCGTTCGAGCTCGACCGAGCCCGGGCTCGCGTTTCCCGAGCGCTCGAGACGAACCGCGTCGGCCAGCTCTCCGGGACCGTCGGGACCTACGCCCAGGTCGAGCCGGACGTCGAGCGGGCCGCCTGCGACCGACTCGGCCTCGAGCCCGACCCACTCTCCACGCAGGTGATCGCGCGCGACCGTCACGCCGAGCTGCTGTCGGCCCTCGCGCTCACGGCGACGTCGCTCGACCGTTTCGCGACGGAGATCCGCCATCTCGCGCGCACCGAGGTGCGCGAGGTCGAAGAGCCCTTCGGCAAGGGGATGAAGGGCTCGTCTGCGATGCCTCACAAGCGCAACCCGAAGGTCGCCGAGCGCATCTGCGGCCTCGCCCGCGTCGTGCGCGCCAACTCTTTGGTCGGGCTCGAGAACGTGCCGCTCTGGCACGAGCGCGACATCTCCCAGTCCTCTGCCGAGCGAGTCGTCATCCCCGATTCGTTCCTCGCCCTCGATTACATGCTCGAGCGCTTCACGTGGATCGTCGAAGGGCTCGTCGTCCATCCCGAGCGGATGCTTCGCAATCTCGAGTCGAGCCATGGCCTCGTCTTCAGTCATCGCCTCCTGCTCGCGCTCATCGAGGCAGGGCTTCCGCGTGATGAGGCATATCGCCTTGTTCAGGGTCACGCCATGCAGGCTTGGGAGTTGGAGGCCGACTTTGCAGAGCTCGTCCGCAGCGACCCGCAGATCAGCGGCCGCGTCGACGTCGACGCGGTGTTCGATCTCGCCGCAACCGTCCGTCATGTCGACACCGTGTTCGATCGTTTACAGGCCCTCGTCCAGAAGGAGGAACCCGTCCATGCCTGACGCCGCGCTCCACGTAGGTAGCGGGAAGGTTCGCGAGCTCTACGCGCTCGACGACGAGCGGCTGCTGCTCGTCGCCAGTGACCGGATCTCGACGTTCGACGTCGTCCTGCCGACCGACATCCCGGACAAGGGGCGCGTGCTGACCGGGCTAGCCGGGTTCTGGTTTGCGCGAACGCGTGACATCTGCGCGAACCACCTGATCGCGTTGAACGGCGACGGGCGGTCGACCGAGTGCCGGCGCCTCGAGATGCTCCCGATCGAGTGTGTGGTCCGCGGCTATCTCGCCGGCACCGGCTGGAAGGATTACACCGCCACCGGCGCGGTCTCCGGTCACAACCTCCCGGCCGGGCTGACGGAATCCGCCGCGCTGCCCGAGCTGATCTTCACCCCGGCGACGAAAGCGGTTACGGGCCACGACGAGAACATCGACCGGGAGCAGGCGGCCGAGCTGGTCGGCGCGGACATGCTCGCGGAAGTGGAGCGTGTGTCGATTGCGCTCTACCGCTTCGCTTCGGAGTGGGCGCGAGAGCGCGGCATTCTGATTGCGGACACGAAGTTCGAGTTCGGGCTCGACGCCGAGGGGACGCTCGTGCTCGGCGACGAGGCGCTGACGCCGGACTCATCGAGGTTCTGGCCTGCCGACGAGTACCGGCCCGGCGGCGGGCAACCGTCCTTCGACAAGCAGTTCGTGCGCGACTACTGCGAGACACTCGGCTGGGACAAGACTCCGCCGGGGCCCGAGCTGCCGGAGGCGGTCGTCACCGGCACGCGAGCGCGTTACGTCGAGGCGTTCGAGCGTTTGACGGGCATCCAATTCGACGACTACCTCGCCGACCCTGAAGTGGTCTTGCGATGAAGGCGCGAGTGCTCGTCACGCCGAAGGAAGGGATCTTGGATCCGCAGGGTCAAGCGGTCGAGTCCTCGCTCCGCCAGCTCGGCTTCTCCGTCGGCGAAGCACGTATCGGGCGGGTCGTCGAGCTCGAGGTCGAGGCGAAGGACGCCGTCTCTGCCCAGGACGAGGTCGAGCGGATGTGCGAACAGCTGCTCGCAAACCCGCTCATCGAGAGCTACGAGATCGAGCTGGCCGCTCAATGAGGACCGAGCAGCCACGCGTGGGCGTGCTGCGCTTTCCGGGCACCTGCGACGACCGTGACGCGCTCTGGGCGCTTCGCGCGCTCGACGCGGATGCGGTGTTCGTCTGGCACACCGACACGGAGCTGCCGAACCTCGATGCGGTCGTGCTGCCGGGCGGCTTCTCCTACGGTGACTATCTCCGCTGCGGCGCGATTGCGCGATTTGCCCCTGCGATGGAAGCCGTGGCGGCATTCGCTGCGGAGGGCGGTCTAGTGCTCGGAATCTGCAACGGCTTTCAGATTCTCTGCGAATCCGGCCTGTTGCCCGGGGTGCTTCGCCGCAACGAGTCGCTCTCGTTCGTGTGCCGTGACGTGCCACTCGTCGTGGAGCGCTCCGACACGCCGTTCACGACCCGCTGCACCGAAGGTGAGCAGCTGCTGATCCCGGTCAAGCACGGCGAGGGCTCCTGGTACGCGAGTGACGACCTGTACGAGGAGCTCGAAGCACGGCGCCAGATCGTCTTCCGGTACACGGAGCCCGTCAATGGTTCGAGAGCCGACGTCGCGGGAGTCGTGAACGAAGACGGCAACGTCATGGGGCTAATGCCTCATCCCGAGCATGCCGTCGATCGTCTGCTCGGGTCCGCCGACGGTGCGCTCATTCTCTCGTCGCTCGTCGAGTCCGCGCGCACGCGGGCCCTCCAAGCCGCCTAGCCAAAGCCGAGCGCCTCAGCGAGACCAGGGTGCTCCGCAAGCGCAGCGCGGAGCCGCTCAAGATCACGGAGCCGCAACGTCACCGGGCCCCGCCGAGCGGTGCCGCCCGTCGTGTAGGCAAAGCGGACGAACCGCTCTCCCTTGTCCGTCTCGAGCAACTGCACGACTGACGCGAATCGCTTCTCGCCGGAGCGTTGCGGCAGCGTCAGCTGCTCGACCAGAACGGCGGCGCCCCAGGGCGTCGCGGTGCTCTTCTTGCGCGTTGTCGCCTTCGTCGCCATGACAGGCAACGTAGCGCGTAAGGTGCGACGGCTCCGTGACGCCCTCGCAAGGAGTGTGTGCCGGTCAATCCCCCACGGCCTGCGACCCGTCAGAGTCCAGGGGCATGCCAGGGTTGTAGGCGACCTCCAGGGATGACCATCCGGATCGAGGAAGACTCCGGAGTAGCCGCCCCACCACCGCTCAGCGGGCTCGCGCGGAACCGACGCGCCGGCCGCCCGGGCCTCCTCGATCAGCGTGTCGACCTCGGCGGCCGAGCCCACGTTATAGGAGAGGCCGACCCCGCCCCAACCGCCGCCGTCGACGACACCATTGTCCTCGGCCACCTTCTCGCGCCCCCAAAGGACGAAGACGAGCCCGTTGGCGTTGAAGAACACGGTCTCCTGCACGTCGAGCGCCGGCTTCCACCCGAGGCGCTCATAGAAAGCACGCGAGGTGTCGAGATCGCGAACGCCGAGCGTCAGGAAGCTGATCCGCTGGTCCAGCGGACTACTTCCCGCTGCGGTCGATCAACTCGGCGCGATAGCCGTCCGGGTCGCGCACGAAGCAGATGCGGGAGCCGCCTTCGCGAACGCGGTACGGCTCGCGCTCGGGCTCGATTCCCTGGCCCTTCAACTGGTCGAGCGTCGAGTCGAGGTCGTCTACGCCGATTGCGATGTGGCCGTAGCCCGTACCAAGCTCGTAGGTGCGCCCGTCGTGGTTGAAGGTGAGCTCGAGCACGTTCTCGTCGTCGCCGAGCGAGTAGAAGTAGTTCGTCGCCTCCAACTCGCCGTTACGGACGATGTCCATGTCCCGGCTGAAGGTGAAGCCGAGCGCCTCGTAGAACGAGCGGCTCTGCTCCGGATTCGTGATGCGCAACATCGTGTGAAGATAGGTAGCCATGCCTCCATCCTAAGCCGTCAGCCCCAGCTGACGCCCCGGTCGAAGGTGATGACGAGCTTGCGGATCGCCGCGTTCTCCGCGGTCAAAATCAGCTCTCCTGCGGAGACGTCCGGCTCGGCGAGCCACGCGTAGCGAGCCTCGGCACGCCCTTCGCGCTCGCGGAGCTCGAGCAGGCGCAGCTCGTCGTCGGGCGGCTGAGCGCGGTACGCCTCGGCGATTGCAGCGCGTCCGTGGAACGGCCCGACGGGCACGCCCCGGAACTCCATCTCCGCGTCTTCGTCGAAGCCCGCCAGCATGGGCTCCCAGTCGCCCGTGCGCACGCCGGCGTTGAAGCGTTCGACGTGTTCTCGAAGGAGCTCGCTCAGAGGCGCGACTCTACTCCGCGAGGTCCTCCCGCAAGAGCGCGAACAGCACCGCGTCGACCCGTTCGCCGTGCCTGAGGTAGGCCTTGCGTTTCACGCCCTCCCGGACGAAGCCGGCACGCTCGGCGTGCGCCAGGGCCCGCTCGTTGAAGGCGTAGATCTCGAGCTCGAGGCGGTGGTAGCCGAGGTCGAAGAGCACGTGCCGCTGGAACTGACGTGCCGCTTCGTCCGCGACGCCACGGCCTCGAAAGGCAGGCTGGACGGCCAGACGTTCGAGCCGCGCGATCTGCGAGCGGCGATTCGCGACCTCGAAGCCCATCGCCCCCGCTCGCTCGCCGTCCACCTCGATCACGAACCGGCCGAAGTCCTGCGGCTCGGAGTCGGAGCGCTCGATCTCGCGGAGCAGGCTCTCGCGATCGAGAGCCGCACGACCGCCGAGGAACGGCTCGACACCAGCATCGTTGACGAGCCCGTGGAGGAAATCGAGGTCGTCCGCGCGTGCCCGGCGGATCGAGATCACGGTGCCTCGGCAACGGGCACACGGCGACGCAGGCGAAGCGAGCCCGTGCCCAGTGCGACTCCCAAGAGGATCAGCAGGAGCCCACCGATTGCCGACGGAGCGATGTGCTCGTCCAGGAACACCGCGCCGTACCCGAGCGCAAGCGCAGGGACGAGATACGTGACCAGGACCGCATACGAGGCACCGGCGCCCGCGATGAGGCCGAAGTAGAGGAGATAGGCAACCGACAAGCCGAGCGATCCCAACGCGACGACCGAGCCGAGCACCTTCCAGCTCGGCAGGTGATCCGGAAGCTGCGCGATTCCGAACGGAAGCGTCGTGACCGTTGCGATCGCCAGCGTCCCAAGCGACGTGACGAAGGGAGGCGAAGCAGCCAGGCGCGAGCCTGCATAGAGCGCCGCGCCGGCGTAACACGCGGCTGTGAGCAGGATGGCAAAGGCGGCGAGCCAGTCCCCCTGAGGCTGTGCACCGATCAGCAAGACGACGCCGAGAAAACCGACCACCACGCCGACCAGGCGGGCACCCCCGACGCGGTCGCTCCGGCTGAACCCAAAGGCGAGGAGCGCGGTGAAGAGCGGTGTCGACGCCTGCAGCACCGCAGCCAGGCCCGAGTCGAGCCTCTTCTCTCCCCAGGCGAGCAGCCAGAAGGGAATGGACGCGTTGAAGAGCGCGAGCACGACGAGCGGCCGGGCGAAGCGACGGAGCTCGGCGAAGAGCCGGCGCCACCCGATCATGAAAGGCACGACGGGCAGGAGCGTGACCGTCGCAACGAGCACGCGGCCGAAGACGACGACCCCGGGCTCCAGCTCCCTGACCGCCACCTTGATGAACATGAACGACGCGCCCCAGATCGCCGCCAGCGCGAGCAGCATGGTGAGATGGTGGCGGCGGCCCACAGAAAGGACAACGTACCCGGGAGCCGTCTTCTGCCCGGGGTAGACTCCTGCTCTTGACGCAGGTCGCGCCGGAACAGCCGCTCCACCGTGCGCTGGGGTTGACCGACGAGGAGCTCGATCGCATCCGCGAGCTGCTCGAGCGGGAGCCGAACGACTTCGAGCTCGCGGTGTTCTCCCTCCTTTGGTCGGAGCACTGCGGCTACAAGCACTCGGCCCTGCTCTTGCGGCGACTCCCCTCCGAGGGCGCACGCGTCTTGCAAGGCCCAGGCGAGAACGCCGGTGTGATCGACCTCGGCGAGGGAGAGGCCGTCGCCTTCAAGGTCGAGTCCCACAACCATCCGTCCGCCGTGGAGCCCTTCCAGGGGGCCGCCACAGGGGTCGGCGGAATCCTGCGCGACATCGTGGCGATGGGGGCCCGGCCGATTGCGCTCCTCGACGGACTCCGCTTCGGCGCCCCGGACCACCACTTCAGCCGTGCCGTCGCCGGCATCGGCCACTACGGCAACAGCGTCGGCGTGGCGACCGTCGGGGGCGAGGCGGTCTTCGACGAGGCCTACCGTGACAACTGTCTCGTCAACGCGATGTGCGTGGGGCTGCTCCCGGCAGATCGGGTCACACGCGCGCGCGCCACCGCGATCGGAGCGCACGTCGTCCTCTTCGGCGCCACGACCGGCCGCGACGGGATCGGCGGGGCTTCCGTGCTCGCGAGCGCGGAGCTCGGGGAGGACGCCGGGGCCAAACGCCCTTCCGTTCAGGTCGGCGACCCGTTCAGCGGCAAGAAGCTGATCGAGGCGTCGCTCGAGCTCGTCGAAGGCGGGCTCGTGGAGTCGCTGCAGGACTGCGGCGCCGCCGGCCTCGCATCCTCGCTCGCGGAGATGGCGAGCGACGGCGCCGGGATCGACGTCCACCTCGATCGCGTCCCGTTGCGTGAGGCGGAGATGGAACCGTGGGAGATCATGATCTCGGAGTCGCAGGAGCGCATGGTTGCCGTCGTGCGCCCACAGATGCTCGAGGCAGTGCAACGCGTGTGCACCAAGTGGGACCTGCCCTGCACGCCGATCGGCGACGTCAGCGACACCGGCGAGCTGCGGGCGTTCTTCGCGGACGAGCTCGTCGGAGCGATCCCGGCCGTCTTCCTCACGGACGCCTGCCCGCGCTACGAGGTCGCGCGCGAGCCCCACTCGCTCGAGTACGTCGAGCCCTCGCCGGAGAACGGCCGCTCGAAGCAATGGATCTACGAGCAGTACGACCAGCTGGTCGGCTCCCGCACGGTCCGCCGTCCCGGCTTCGATGCAGCAGTCCTCCGCCTCCGGCCGTCGCTTCGAGGCCTTTCGGTCTCGCTGCAGGGGCCGCCTCCCGGTGAGCGGGATCCGTTCCGTGCCGGCGTGCTCGCCGTGCTCGGTGCCGCGCGCAATGTCGCCTGCGGCGGCGGCGAGCCGCTGGCACTCACCGATTGCCTCAACTTCGGCAATCCCGAGAAGCCGGCGATCGGTTGGGAGCTCGAGCGTTCGATCGAGGGCATCGCCCAGGCGGCGGAGGCACTCGGCATTCCGGTGGTCTCCGGCAACGTCTCGCTCTACAACGACACCGACGGACGCTCGATCCCGCCCACGCCCGTCGTCGGCTGCATCGGGCTCGTCCCCGACGTGCGCTACGTCCCCGGCGCCTGGCGGAGCGGCGACGTCGTCCTCGTCGCCACCGCTCCCGGAGAGCTCGACCTGGCGGCCGAGGCCGCCCTCGTCCGCTTCGTCTGGAAGGCTGCCCCGGTGCTCACCCTCGCCCACGACGTCTCCTACGGCGGCGTCGGGCAGGCTCTCCGCGAGGCGGAGGAGCACAGCGGGCTGGAGGCGGACGTCGAGCTTCCCGCCGCAGCTGGTTCGGGCGGGCGGATCCTGCTCGCCTGCGCGCCGGACGATGTCGACCGGCTCGGCGCAAAAGGCCTCGAACGCATCGGCGCGGTGCGCTGATGTGCGGCCTCTTCGGAGTGCGGGCGCCGGACCGCGATGTCGCGCGCGTGACCTACTTCGGACTGTTCGCGCTTCAGCACCGAGGACAGGAGTCGGCCGGCATCGCCGTTTCCGACGAGGGCCGCGTCACGGCGCTCCGCGACATGGGGCTCGTCACCCAGGTCTTCGACGAGCAAAAGCTCCGCGGGCTCCGCGGTGACCTCGCAATCGGCCACACGCGCTACTCGACGACAGGTTCGTCGCAATGGTGGAACGCACAGCCTCTCGTCCAGCACGGCAGCGCACGCACGATCGCGCTCGGACACAACGGCAACCTCACGAATGCAGCAGAGCTTCGTGAGGAGCTCGCCGAGCAGGGCCACAAGCTCGCGACCACGGCGGATACGGAGGTGATCGCCGCGCTGATCGCCAACGACCCTGCTCCACTCGGTGAAGCGCTTGCGAACACGATGCGGAGGCTCGACGGCGCGTTTTCGGTGGTCGGGCTGTCCGAGGGGAAGCTGATCGCCTTTCGCGATCCCCGCGGCATGCGCCCGCTCTGTCTCGGCCGGCTCGACCGCGACTGGGTCGTCGCCTCGGAGACCTGCGCGCTCGATCTCGTCGGAGCGGAGCTGGAGCGAGAAGTCCGGCCCGGCGAGCTGATGCTGATCGACGAACGCGTCGACGCTCGCCAGATCGTGCCGGCGGACGACGGCGGCGCGCTCTGCATCTTCGAGTTCTTCTATCTCGCCCGCCCCGACTCACAACTCTCCGGCGTCGAGGTTCACGGTGCGCGCGTGCGGATGGGCGAGCGCCTCGCGCAGGAGTCACCGGTGGACGCGGACCTCGTTCTGCCGATCCCCGACTCGGGAACGCCGGCCGCGATCGGTTTCTCACGCGCGCTGAACATCCCGTTCAGCGAAGGGCTGATCAAGAACCGCTACGTGGGGCGGACGTTCATCCAGCCGGACCAGGGCCTCCGCGAGCAAGGCGTGAGGCTGAAGTTCAACCCGCTCGCCGAGGTGGCCGGCAAACGGCTGGTCGTCGTCGACGATTCGATCGTGCGCGGCAATACCACACGGCAGATCGTCCAGATGCTCTTCGACGCGGGCGCGACCGAGGTGCACGTACGTGTCTCGTCGCCACCGGTCATCTCGCAGTGCTACTACGGCATCGACTTCGCCGACAGCGACGAGCTGATCGCCGCGGACAAGACCGTCGAGGAGGTGCGCGAGCACATCGGCGCGTCCTCGCTCGCCTACATCTCGCTCGAAGGCCTGCAGGCGTCGACTCGCAGGCCCGAGTCGGAGTTCTGCCGCGCCTGCCTCACGCGGGATTACCCGACGGCAATCCCGCGCGAAGCGGCGAAGCTCCAGTTCGAGCCGGTCTAACGCTCGAGCACGCGACTGGCCTTGGCGATGCCGCGCGACAGGATGTAGGCGACCGTGATGAACATGAACGCGGTGACGAACTGTGGCGCGTCAACTCTGCCGTCCGAGAGGGTGATGATCCCGACCACGATCGTCGCGAGGATGTACACGACGAGCTCGGCGTTGCCGGGCGTCGGCATCAACGCCGACAGGTTGAAGTTGACGTTGGG
>Ga0136846_1221919_pt1 | contig 10578 bp, 8 predicted proteins | sample HopSoiMetagenom2_FD_96841 | JGI IMG/M metagenome (GOLD analysis project Ga0136846, IMG submission 96841) | Grasslands soil microbial communities from Hopland, California, USA - 2 Assembly 2016 (version 4) | ecosystem: Environmental > Terrestrial > Soil > Grasslands | place: USA: Hopland... | reverse complement strand
TCCAAGCTGCTTTTGATCGGCCTCGATGCCGCCGATCCCGATCTGATCGAGCGTTGGACGAATGACGGATCGCTCCCTAACCTCGCCCAGCTCCGCCGCGAAGGCCTCTGGGGACGGCTCGGCACATCGGCCAAATACCTGACCGGTTCTCCCTGGCCCACGTTCTATACCGGGCGCCCGCCTTCGGATCACGGCTTGTACCACGATTTCCAGTGGAGGCACGAGCGCATGGAGTTTGCCGCTCCGGCCACCGATTGGTTGCCGATACGGCCCTTCTGGCGGGAAATCGAAGATGGGATCGACACCGTGGTGCACGATGTACCGATGACGCCAGGGACGACACCCTTTCGTGGCATCGAGGTCACCGGCTGGGGTAGCCATGATAAGCTGGTGCCACCCGATTCTCATCCCCCCGAGCTGTTGGCCGACATCATCCAGCGCTACGGCGAATCTCCGATCCGGACGGATGAATATGGCCGCGCATCGCTGAGTCACCTGCAAGAGCTGCACACCGAACTGGTAACGCTGACCCGCCGGTCGGCCGAGCTGGCGGAGTGGCTGTTGCAGCGTCCCTGGAATCTGGCGATAACGGTGTTCGGCGCGCTGCACCGGGGAGGACATCGGTTCTGGGACCGCTCCAGCGTGGAGGGCGAAGTTCCACCATCGCTGCACAACTGGTATGACGACGCACTCCGGGAGTTGTATCGCACCGCAGATAGTGCCGTCGGGCAGCTGCTCGGCGCCGCACCGGATGCCTCGGTTTTCGTCTTCTCGCTGCACGGGATGAAGGTCAACAGCGCGCGTATCGACCTTCTCGACGAGATGCTCGAGCGCGTCCTCCACGGGCCCCGGGCAACCACTCCGAAGCGTGGACTCCTGCGCAGGGCTGGAGAGGCACTTCCGCTGCCCGTCCGTCGAGCGCTGACCAACAGTGTGCCGCAGGCCCTGAAGAATCGTATCATGACCCGGTGGACGACGGGGGGCATGCAGTGGGAGCGTACTCCGGCATTTACCCTGAGGGCTGACCTCAACGGCTATATCCGGCTCAACCTGCAAGGGCGTGAACCGAAGGGGATCGTCCCGCCCAGCGAGGCTGCCGGACTGAGTGCCCGCATTTCCGACGGGTTCAGCAGTTTTCGGGACGCCGATACGGGAGAGCCGCTGATCGAAGAGATCGTGCAATCGAGTCAGGTGTTTCCAGCGGGGGAGCGCAGCGAGCGGTTGCCGGACATTATCGTTCGCTGGAGCGCCAGCTCGGGAGCTACGCACCGGGCGATCGAGTCCCCTCAATTCGGCAGGATCGAGCGAGCGACACCGGGCCGGATACCCAACGGCCGGAGCGGCAACCACGCTCCGCAGGGCTTTCTGATCGCTCGCGGGCCGGGCATTGCCGCAGGAGCGGCGCTCGATGCCGGGGCCGACATTCTGGATTTGGCGCCCACGGCGCTTCGGCGGCTCGGGGTGCACACCCGCGTGCCACTCAGCGGTACACCGCTGCGACAGCTGCTTTAATCCCCCGGGTTCACCCCCTGCCAGCTTCCGCCGGCCGAGATACTGGTACGGCACGCGGCTGCAATTTCGATGGCTCGGAGCCCGTCGGCCCCGCTTGCACCGATGGGCTCCATTCCACGGACTGCGTCCTGGAAGTCCCGGAGCTGTCGCTCGAAGCTGGTCAGGGTGACGTTGGGTCGCCGGAGCAGCCGGTCTCGAGCCAGGCCCAGCCGATCGCCCAGCCAGGCACGCCTTCTGGGCCAGGGGGAACCCTCCTGCTGTCCCACCCACATTCTGGAGCCCGTCGCCTGCAGCGATTGACCATCGTCCAGGTCGATTCGCAGATGTTCACGATAGGGGCCGTGCCTGGCATGGCAGATCACGTTGGCGTCGCCGATTCGGATCTCGACACGAAGCGTGGTTCCGGTCCCCACCTCCGCCCGCACGGCGTTGGGGGCTCGAATCAGCCAGCTGAGTAGATCCACCTGATGAGAGAGGACGTCTTCGATTACCCCGCCGCCCTGCCGGTCGTCACCCAGAAAATTGCTTCGCGCCTGCCACTCGGCGGTAGAAAAGGAAAGATCAAAGGCTCCGCCCCGGACCCGCTTATCGGTGCTTAGCAGCAGCCGCCTGATCCCTCGATATGGCTCACGAAAGCGTCGGGTGAACCCCACGCGAAGAGTTCGGCCGGCTTGCTGAGCCGCGTCCAGCATCTCTCGGCCCTCGCGCTGATCGAGAGCCATCGGCTTCTCGACCAGAACGTGAAGACCAGCACGCAAGCATTGGGTAACTGCAGCGGCGTGGGTAGCGGGCGGGGTAAGGACCAGGACGGCGTCGAGACCCTCAGCCCGGGCGAGTGTGGCGGCGGACTGGTAGAGTTTCGGCGGCTTGGCCCTCCGATGGGCCCACTCGAGCCGAGCAGGGTCGCTATCGCAAGCGGCGGCCAGCTCGATCCCTGGCACCCGATCGATCGCCGGGAGGTGAAACCGCTCGAATACTCTGCCGCAGCCAAGTACGCCCAGGCGGACGGCCGATATCATGCGGGTGCGGCGACCTCTCCGGCAGGAGCCCGGGAGGTGGCGCGCTGCAGCGCCATCTCATATGCCGCCTCGTGTCGAGCAGCGATTGCGGGCCAGCTGAACAGATCCTGTGCTCGACGCGCTGCTCGTGCGCCCAGCTCCTCGGCGTAGGCCGGCTGCTGAATCAGACGGGTCAGCGCCTCTTGCAGTCCACGCACATCGCCCGGCTCCACCACGATCCCGGTGTCACCGACGACTTCGGGGCATCCACCGGCGCGAGTGGTAATCACCGCGCAGCGTGCCGCCATGGCTTCCAGAAGTGAGACCGGGAAATTGTCGCTGCTGCTGGCCAGGACGAAGATCCGGCTCTGCTCGAAAAGGCGCGTCAGCGGGTCACCGCCGAGCCAGCCGTGAAACTTGGCCGGCACCCGGTGTTCGCCACTCTGACGCTCGAGCTGGGGCAGCTGCGGTCCATCTCCGTCCACCTCGAGGGAGTAGTTGTTCTGGGGGATGTTGCCGAGTGCCTCGATGACGTGCTGCACGCCCTTCCGCTCAAAGAGCCGGGTTGCCACTAGAATGCGCGATTCCTTGGGACGGGGCGCGAAGCGCTCGAGATCAACACCGTTGGGAATTCTGCTCAACGGCGGCATAGATGACCCGAATTGACTCCGGATCAGGTCTTCCAGCGCCGCCGACGGGACGATCAGACCGGCCGCGCCAGTCAGAATGCGCCGCAGCAGAGGCGGTGTCAGCCGGTGAAGAAGCGTGAACCGGTCGGGATTGAACCCCGGCACGTCGGACCCATGGCTGGTGATCACATAGGGCAGCCCTGTGCTTCCCTGAAGCAAATAAGGGATCAGTCCGGTGGGCAGGATGAAGTGACAATGGCAGAGATCGTATTCCGTGCCGCGAGTCAGCGCTCCAACCTTTCGAAAGCCGCTCCACACATAAGTTGCGAGCTCATGGACCCGCGAGAGCTCCAGGTGGGAGCGGAGACCCGGCACGCGAAACACGCGCACACCCTGATCGTCTTCCTCAGAGGGGAGCCCGCGGTAGCCCATGGTGACGACATCGACCTGATGCCCTCGGGCAACCAGCGCCCGCGCGAGACCGCGTGTCACCGGTGCCGCGCCGCCGCCGAGGGGCGGGTATTCCAGGTTGGGCATCAGGATGCGCAGGCGGTCCCGCATGCATCCTCTCACTGGCAGTGTTTCGATGGGGGGTCCAACAACATAACCTGAATGGAACCTTCCCAAGTGGCCCCGTAACGCAAGACGGGGCGAATCCGAAGACCCGCCCCGTCCGGACTCCTACTGCCGGCTGTGCTCAGCGCTGACGGGCGGCTTTGGCGGCCATGAGAACTGGCAGATACTCCAGACTGCCACGCCATTGGCCCGCCACTGCTCCCGTCCGGTCGAAGACGACCGCGAGCGGCAGGCGCTGGTGGTCGCTTGGAGCAATACCCAGCGGTGGCAGCAGGGTGTCGAGCGCTGCTGCTTCCTGAGCCGGCAGCCACTCGGGTGACAGCCGTTGGACCCCAGCATCCATCCCGTACCGCACGAGAACCTGGGCAGCCCGGCGAGTGCCTACGGCTGCGCCAACGAATTCGACGGGTGGAGTGCGGGTCTGCACAGCCCAGCGGCGAAGGTCAGCGGCGGTAAACGGATCGTCCGAGTCCGGCCGATAGAGCGCCAGAATCAGGGTATGTCCGTGCGCCTGCCGGACTCGCTGGACGATAGATGCTGCGCTCACCTGCCGGATGGGCGTGGTGGCCAAGGCCTGCTCGCCCTGGAGATGACCCCAACCCCAGATGGCGGCGAGGCTCACCATCAGCGTTATCAGACCCAGTCTGAGCCGGAACCGGGAAAGACTGCTTCCCGTCGCTTCGCATCCGACGCACTTCCCCGCATCCCGTCCACCCGCAAGCGGGTACCCGCCCCGCTGCCCCGCCGTCATTGCACCGCGTTCATCATGTCGAAGATCGGCAGGTACATCGCCACCACCATGCCGCCAACGATCACGCCGAGGACCACGATCATGATCGGCTCCATCAATGAGAGCAGGGCGGAGACGGCGACGTCGACCTCTTCGTCATAGAAGTCGGCGATCTTGGTCAACATTTCGTCCAGGCCGCCGGTCTGCTCGCCAACCGCGATCATCGAGATGACCATCGGGGGGAAGACCTTCGACTTCTCCAGCGGCGCGGCGATGGTTTCACCACCAGCGATCGATTGCCGGGACTCCATGACCGCATTGTGGATCACCTGGTTTCCCGCGGTTTTGGCGGTGATCTCAAGGCCATCGAGAATCGACACGCCTGAGGAGATCAGCGTGCCGAGCGTTCGGGTGAAGCGGGAGACGGCCGATTTCCTGAGAATGTCTCCCAGCACCGGAGCCTTCAGCATCATTCCATCGATCCGGAGGCGTCCCGAAGCCGTCGCGTAGTAACGCTTGGAGAGAAAGATCGAGCCGCCGATAGCTGCCAGGAACACCCACCAGTAGGAGATCAGGCCATTTGACATCCCGATGACGACCCGGGTGGGCAGCGGCAGCTCCAGATTGACCGACGCGAACATGCTCTGGAACGTCGGAATCACGAAGATCAAGAGCACCGCGATGGCGATGATCGCCACGCTGAAGATGACCGCCGGATAGACCATCGCGCCTTTCACCTTGCGGATCAGCGCGTCACTCTTTTCCAGGAAGGTGGCCAGACGGATCAGAATGGTATCGAGAATACCGCCGGCCTCACCGGCGGCCACCATGTTGACGTACAAGGCACTGAACGCCCGCGGGTGCTTGGAGAACGCGTCGGCCAGTGTATTGCCGGCCTCGACGTCGTGCACCACCGCCTTGGTGACCTCCTGCAGCGTCTTGTTCTCCGTCTGTGCCGCGAGGATGCTGAGCGACTGGACCAGCGGCAAGCCGGCATTGATCATGGTGGCGAACTGCCGGGTGAAGATCACGATGTCGCGGGTTTTGACCTTGCCTTTGCCGAGTGCACCACCCAGGCTGATCTTGGTGGGCGCCTCGCGGACGCTGACCAGGATCATCCGGTTTTTCCGGAGGTAGGCGCTCACTTCCTCCTTGGACTTGACCTCGACCTGACCCTTCTGGATCTGGCCGTTGGCCGCGTTCCGCGCGGTGTATTCGAACAGTGGCATTGGTTCCCTCTCGCATCGTGGGCGCAGTCGGTGCGCCCTTCCAGGTTACCGGCGAAGACCTGCTGACTTCTGGGGCTGCTGCTGGGGACGGTCGCCGCTGCCCATCTCCTGATCCTCCAGCGGGGTGACCCCGATCATGCGCAGGAACTCCTTGGGATCGCTGGAGACCCGCTCGCACTCTTCTTGAGCGACTTCGCGGCTGGTATAGAGCTGATAGAGCGCGTCATTCATGGTCTGCATGCCGTACTTCTTGCCGGCCTGCATGGCGGAGTAGATCTGGTGAATCTTGTCGTCCCGGATCAACGCTCTGATCGCGGGAGTGGCCACCATGATCTCCGCCGCCATGCAGCGGCCGCGACCCTTGGCCTTGGGCAACAATGTCTGGGTGATCACGCCCTCCAGCACGAAGGCAAGCTGAGCCCGCACCTGCGACTGCTGGTTGGACGGAAAGACGTCGATGATACGGTTGATCGACTCGGCGGCCGAGTTGGTGTGCAGCGTTGCCAGCACCAGGTGTCCGGTTTCGGCGATGGTCAGCGCCGCAGCGACGGTTTCGAGATCCCGCATTTCTCCCACCAGAATCACGTCGGGATCTTCTCGCAGCGCGTATTTCAAGGCCGCCGCGAAGGTCTTCGTGTCGGTGCCGATCTCACGCTGGTTGACGATGCAGGCCTGGTGGCGGTGGATGAACTCGATCGGATCTTCCACCGTGATGATATGGCCCTTCCGCTCCTTGTTGATCTTGTCGATGATCGCGGCCAGCGTGGTGGATTTTCCGGAGCCGGTCGGCCCGGTTACCAGAATCAGCCCGCGGGGCCGCTCGGCCAGCTTGGCGAGGACGGCAGGAAGTCCTAACTCCTGAAATGTTCGCACATTGAAGGGAATCATGCGGATTACCATGGCCACGCAGCCGCGCTGCTTGAAGACGTTACCGCGGAACCGCGCGAGGTTCTGGATTCCGAACGAAAAGTCCAGCTCGTCCTCGGTCTCGAAGCGCTTTTTCTGATTCTCGGTCAGGACGGAATAGGCCAGCTGGAGCGTGTCTTTCGGGGTGAGCACGTCGGGAACTGAGCTGTCGACGATGTCTCCGTCGACCCGGAGTTTGGGCCGTTCCGCCGACGTGATATGGAGGTCGGATGCATCCTTCTGGATCATCTCCTCCAAAAGTGCCCGCAGATTCAGCGTCATTCAGCAGTCTCCTTGACCACTTCCTCGAGAGTGGTGACCCCGCGCTCGATCTTCTTCATGCCATCCATACGCAGGGTGAGCATTCCGTCGACGACTGCCTGATCGCGAATCTCAGCGACCGAGGCGCCCCGGAGAATCATCCGGCGCAACTCAGGCGAGAGCGCCATGACCTCGTACAGGCCCGCGCGCCCTTTGTAGCCGGTCCCGCTGCAGGTTTCGCAGCCGGTCCCTTTCATGAACGTGAGCTTCCGCAGACTTTCAAGATTTGTGCCCAGGGCGGCCAATTCCGGGTCGGTGTATTTGTGCTCGGCCTTGCACTCCTTGCAAATCCGCCGGATCAAACGCTGTGCGACCACAAGGTTTACCGCACTGGCCACGTTGAACGCCTCAATACCCATGTCGATCATACGGGTGATGGTGCTAGGCGCGTCATTGGTGTGCAAAGTCGAGAGCACCAAGTGGCCGGTGAGCGCGGCCTTGATGGCAATACCACCGGTTTCCAGATCCCGGATCTCCCCGATCATGATGATGTTCGGATCCTGCCGCAGGAATGCCTTGAGTGCCGCGGCAAAGGTGAGTCCGATCTCGGTGCGTACCAGGACCTGGTTGATGCCCATCAGGTTGTACTCCACCGGATCTTCCGCCGTCATGATGTTGACTTCCGGCGTGTTGATGCGCGACAGGGCGGAGTAGAGTGTCGTCGTCTTGCCTGACCCCGTGGGGCCGGTGACCAGCACCATGCCGTACGGGTTCAGGATGGCTTTCATCAGATCTTTCTCGGCCTTGACCTCAAACCCGAACTTGGTCAGGTCGAGCGTCAGGTTGCCCTTATCGAGGATTCGGAGCACGATCTTCTCGCCGAAGAGCACCGGCAGCGTGGAGACACGGAAGTCGATGACCCGGCTCCCCATCTTGAGCTTGAGCCGCCCGTCCTGGGGAACCCGCCGCTCGGCGATGTTGAGCTGAGAGAGGATCTTCACGCGAGAGGTCAAAGCCGCCTTCATCTTGAGGGGCGGCCGCATGATCTCGAGCAGCGCACCGTCGATACGGTAGCGCACCCGGATCTCGTGCTCGAACGGCTCGATATGGATGTCGCTGGCCCCGCGGCGCACTGCGTCGGTCAGCAAGCCGTTGATCAGCTTGACCACCGGTGCATCGTCGATCTGGGCCTGGGTTGCCGCTTCGTCTTCTTCCTGCTCGACGACCTCGACGTCCTCTCCAGTCTCCTCCATATCCTTGAGGATGCTCTGGAGCTCCTGGTCCGACTGCTCGTAGTACTTCTCGATCAGGTTTCGGAGGGTGTACTCGCCCGCGATAACGGGAAACAGATCGAACCGGGTGATGAACTTGAGATCTTCCAGCAGGCCGAGGTCGGTAGGATCCGCCATGGCGACAGTGAGCGTCCGCCCTTCCCGCTTGAGCGGAAGCACGACGCTCTTGGTTGCCAGATCGCCGGGGACGAGCTTGATGATCTTGGGATCCACCTCGAAGCGCGACAGGTCGACGGCAGGCATGCGATACTGCCGGGCCAGCACCTTGGTGATCTCGAGCTCCTGAACCAGCCCGAGCTTCACCAGCACATAGCCAAGCCTGTGCTTGGTGTTCTTCTGCTCCGTCAGGGCCTGCGCCAGTTGCTCGCGCGTGACCAGGCCTTCACGGAGGAGAATTTCGCCCAGCCGGTCGCCGCCCGCCGCTGCCGTCGCCATGGTCTCGTCGTTTTGAGGGATATGGACCGTCAGGGGTAATATCGGCCGCTGGGTCCGCGAACCTTAGCCGACTCAGCGCAGGCTGATGTGCTCCCGAAGCCGCTCGAGTGCGGCGGGACCGAACCCCGGCACCCGACCCAGGTCCTCGAGCTGGCCGAAGGGCCCGTGGTGAGTGCGATACTGCACGATCGCTGCCGCCCGGGACCGGCCTACCCCGGGAAGGCCATCCAACTCCTCCAGGGTTGCGGAGTTGAGGTCTACCAGCGCTGGGCTGACCGAGTCCTCCGTCGCCGGCTTGCCGCCGAACACGACATGCGAGGAGATCAGCTTGAGGAGGCCAGGGCCTACGCCCGACACCCGGTCGAGCCCGGCGAGCGCTCCGAATGCCCCGTGGGCCTCTCGATCTGCGACAATAGTTTTGGCCAGCCGCGGGCCCACTCTGGGCAGCCGGGCAAGCTCCGACGCGCCGGCGGTTTCGATATCGATTTTTTCGCCGGCGGCGAGCGGCCGTGCCAGCCGCATCGAGCTATCTCGCTGGGCAGCCGGCGAACCCGGTGTCAGGGTTGCCAGCAGTTGAACCTCGCCTGGGGACTGGCCCGGCCGGGTGAGCCAGTGACGCACGCCGTGACCGGCGAGGCCCAGGGCTAGCAGGAGCAGCAGCGCACGTCGTTCTGCTGGAGGCATGGAGATGACGTGGGGAATGTGAGGAACGTGAGGAAGGTGAGAAGTGAACGACACGTCCAACGAATAACAGTGGAACCAGAGTACAGTAGCGTGCGGTGGTCAGGGTAGAAGTTTTCGCGCGGCTAGTAGCTTATGTATGCACAGTTGTTTCCTCGTTCCCCACGTCTCACTCCTGCCGACGTATCAGCGCCAGAGCGACATCCCCGACCACCTGAAGGCTCGCTGCGCTGACTTTATCGATCATATCATACTGCGTGTGCCACGCTGGGTAGTCGAAGTCCACCACGTCAATCGCGCGGATACCCGCCTTTTGTAGCTCCAGATGATCATCGATCAGCGTGTGTCTCGGCGACGCGATAAAGTACCCACTGTACCCCAGGTCCTTCGCCGTGTCCCAGACCAGCTGGACAACCTCGGGCGCTCCGACGAGAGAATTGCCTTCCTGATAAATCTGGAGGTCCTTGTCAGCGATCAGATCGAACAGAACCGCGTAGAGCGGCGGGGGACCGGGCAGCTGGTGGGTGCCATAGTAGCGGGAACCGATCAGGACGTCGGCGGGCGCCTTGGTGAAGTCGCCATAGTCCTCGCCGTCGACAAACAACAGATCGACGCCGATGGCAGGAGGAGCCCGTTTGAGGACGTCAGCAACACCGAGCAAGAGCGCGACGCCCGACCCGCCGTCGTTGGCGCCCATGACGGCATGACTGGAGTCCTTGGAGAGTGGACTGTCGGAGACCGGTCGGCTGTCCCAGTGGGCCAGAAGGAGGAGCCGCTGGGTGGCAGCCGGCTTGTACCGCGCAATAAAGTTCTTCAGAGGCAGTGATTTGTGGTTTCCGGTCTGGTGATTCCAGCTCTGCACTATCAGCGAGTCAGCGCGCTGTCGCAACAAGCTGTCGAGCCAGACCGCCATGCTTTCGTGAGCCCGGGTGCCCGGGACGCGGGGGCCGAACGCGACCTGCTGTTCGATGTAGTGGAATGCGGCTTCCCCGTTGAATTCCCGGGGCGGTCGTGGGCGCTCGCGGCAGCCTGCCAGAGCGGAAATGGCGGAAAGAGCGGAAAGGGCGGAAAGTCTCAGTCGCGGCATGCAGTAAGGTAATGAGACCAATGTCGAATCGTTCGCCAGGGCAATCCGGCCTCACCGCCACTTCCGTCTCTTCCGCTACCGGTAATCCCCCGCATACAGCGACAACTGCAGCGACAGCAGCACGAACAGCTGGGAGGTGCGGCGGCTGAGGTGCCGGGCATCGTTGACTGAGTACCCAAACTGGAGCCCGCCGCTCATCGTCTTCAGCAAATCAGTGTCGAGGCCTCCTCGGAACTCCTGTC
>Ga0136846_1219721_pt1 | contig 10578 bp, 8 predicted proteins | sample HopSoiMetagenom2_FD_96841 | JGI IMG/M metagenome (GOLD analysis project Ga0136846, IMG submission 96841) | Grasslands soil microbial communities from Hopland, California, USA - 2 Assembly 2016 (version 4) | ecosystem: Environmental > Terrestrial > Soil > Grasslands | place: USA: Hopland... | reverse complement strand
GTGAAACCGCCGGGACCGCCTCATCCGATTCAGCCGATGCCATGAAGCCTGTCATTCTGAATGTTTCCATACCCGCCACTGTCCTGAGCTGTCGGGTCAATGCCAGTGAAGAGGAAATCGCTCCAGGCCCTTCGCCCGACGTACCAGAGCTGAAAGCGCTGAACTACTACATCGGCCAGTGGGACGACGAAATCGCCGGTCGCCCGGGTGTGCACCGCACGGAGGTCAGCGAATGGATTCTTCAAGGGCGCTTTCTCCGCCAATCATGGTCGACCGATTCAAAGGATGGCACGCCTCCGGCCCACGGCTTGACGTTGATGACCTACGATACTGGTTCCCATATCTATCGGAGCTGGGCGTTCCTCGCCACAGGTTCGGTCATCGAAAATGAAGGCTTATGGGACGCCGAAACCAAGACATTTACGTGGGGCCACCGGATCAGCGACACTTCCGAACGGGTCATCAGCAAGGCCTGCTTCCCTGACGAAAACATTCAAGCCTGGAGCATCGTCAAGACGGATGAGAAAAACAAAATCATTCGCGAAGTGGCGGGACATAGCATTCGGCGCGGCTCGCCCACTCTGCATACCGCCTGATCGAGGCAGGATCCTTCTCGCAAAATGCGGCGGCCCTTCCTCCTTTGCGGGAATGTGCGGTAATGGGGGAAGGGCCGCTTGGGATGTTGCCCGCAGTTGCTACACTGCCGACATCTGTCCCTTCGCGGCAGTCTTGCGAAATGGATGTGCGGACAGCGAAGTTTTTTTGGACCGGCGATTCTCTTGACCAAGCATGTGATGAACCCTGGCGACTTTCTCACGCGGTTGTGATCGTCTTCGACCAGGAGCCCGTGCGTGTGCTGGGCGTATTGATCTGCCTCGCTCTCGCGGCTGCCTGGATGCGCCGTCGGCGTGAGCTTCTTGCCACTTGATTCCCGATCCTTACCCGCAAGCATTCCGGACTTCATTCACTGCTCCCTCATCCCTATCATTTCCTTTCTCCCCTGAAATGGCCCTGTTCCAACTCGATCCCGCCAGTATCGCCGCGCGCGTCCAGGCCTCCGGCCAGGCTGCGCCACTGCCCGCGCTCGCCTCCTCCATCGTGCGCGGCATCATCGGTTTCACCATCGTGAGCGTCGCGGGCTTTGCCCCGTGGCCGCTCATCGATCGTTTCGTGTCCCGCCCCACGGTCGCCGAACTTTACCTCGCCTGCACGGCCGTCTTCATCGGTCTTAGCGGGCCGTGCCTGCACCGCCTCATCATCGGCCCTGGCTCGCTATCGCGCTGTTACAAGCTCTTCACCCTCGCCTTCATCGCCTACGCCATCGGCTGGATCACCTGCTGGGAGATGCGACCCGATGACCTTGGCGGCATCGGCGGCCTGCTCGTCGGCACCGCCGTTATGGGCGCAATTCTCGCCCTTGCCTTTGATCATCCGCGCGCAATGCTCAAAACCATCCTCGCGCTCTTTCTCCTCAACACCGCCGGCTACTATGCCGGCCAAAAACTCGAGGGGATCCTCGGTGTTGCACACCGGCACACCGCGCAGTTTCTCTGGGGTGCCTGCTACGGCATCGGCTTCGGCGCCGGGCTCGGTGCCGCCTTCTACTTCTGCCAGGAACGCGTCCGCGCCCTGCTCGCCTCCCAAACATGAAAATGTCACTTCCTCTCTTCTTCATCGTCATCGTGCTGGCCCTTACGTCCTACACGCACGCTGCCGAATATCCCGGCAAATCATGGCCCACCGCAGCCCCCGCTGAGCTCGGCCTCGATGAGGCGAAGCTCACGCAAGCCCGCGACTACGCGCTCACTGGCGAAGGATCTGGTTGCATCATTTATCGCGGCAAACTGGTTCTGCAATGGGGCGACCAGGCCGCGCTCTACGATCTCAAATCCTCCAGCAAAGCCATCGGTGTCACCGCGCTCGGCCTGGCGCTGAAGGACGGCCTCGTCCATCTCGACGACCCGGCGAAGAAATTTCATCCCACCTTCGGCACACCGCCCGAGAGCAACACACAGACCGGCTGGCTCGATCAAATCACGTTGCGCCATCTCGCCACCCAAACGGCAGGCTTCGAAAAGCCCGGCGGCTACGAGAAGCTCGACTTCGCGCCCGGCACTGCATGGCTCTACAGCGATGGCGGCCCGAACTGGCTCGCGGAGTGCCTCACGCTGGCCTATCACCGCGACTTGAATGACGTGATGTTCGAGCGTGTCTTCACGCCGATCGGCATCACACCCGCTGACCTCAAATGGCGTAAGCACGCCTACCGGCCCGAATTCATCGACGGCATCAAACGCCGGGAGTTCGGCTCCGGCTTCAGCGCGAATGTGCAGGCCATGGCGCGCCTCGGCTATCTCTACCTGCGCGAAGGCTGGTGGAATGGCGAACTCATCCTCCCGCACAGTTTCATCGAGACGGTTCGCACGACCTCGCCCGAGGTGCGCAAGCTGCCCGTCCTCGATGGGGAATTGCACGGCAACGCCTCCCAACACTACGGCCTGTTGTGGTGGAATAACAGCGACGGCACGCTCACCGGCCTGCCGCGCGACGCCTACTGGTCATGGGGACTGTTCGACAGCTTCATCCTCGTCGTCCCAAGTCTCGATCTCGTCGTCGCCCGTGCCGGCAAATCGTGGGCTCGCAAGCAGGGCGAGGATCACTATGCGCCGCTCCAGCCTTTTTTCGAGCCGATCGCCGCCGCGGTGAAGACGTCAGCCGCAGCGGCCAGCACCGCACCGCTGCCGCCGAGTCCGCTCATCGCGGAAATCCAGTGGGCGCCGAAAGAATCCGTCCTACGCCGCGCCAAAGGCAGCGACAACTGGCCGCTCACCTGGGCTGACGATGACGCGATGTACACCGCCTACGGCGATGGCAACGGCTTCGAACCTTTCGTTCCCGCCAAACTCAGCATGGGCTTCGCCAAGGTGCTCGGCGATGCCGACTCCCCGCAGGGCACGAATCTTCCCTCGCCCACTTTCGACATCGTCGGCGACGGCAAAAAAGGCCGCAAGGCCTGCGGTATCCTCATGGTCGATAGCATGCTCTACATCCTCGCCCGCAATCTCGACAACGCCCAACTCGGCTGGTCCGGCGACCACGGCGCAACCTGGACGTGGGCCGATTGGAAATTCACCGAGAGCTTCGGCTGCCCCACCTTCCTGAACTTCGGGAAGAACTATGGCGGCGCTCGCGACGCTTATGTCTACATCACCTCGCCGGATGCGGACACCGCGTATCAACGCGCGGATCGAGTCGTCCTCGCCCGCGTGCCGAAAGACAAAGTGCGTGATCACGGTGCCTACGAATATTTCGTGAAGCTCGACGCCAATGGCCAGCCCACGTGGTCCGCGGATATCCGCCAGCGCGGCGGCATCTTCACCGCTCCCGGCCAATGCTACCGCCTCGGCCTCACCTACAATGCCGGGCTCCGGCGCTATCTCCTCTGCATGACCGGAGCAGGCAACGACACTCGCTTCGCCGGCGGCTTCGGTATCTACGATGCGCCCGAGCCGTGGGGTCCGTGGACCACCGCCTTCCATACCGATAGTTGGGACACCGGCCCCGGCGAGTCCTCCAGCCTCCCGACAAAATGGATGAGCGCGGATGGCCGCACCGTGCACCTCGTCTTTTCCGGCGAAGATCACTTTTGCGTTCGCCGTGGCGAAATCGTGCTGCGCCCTGGAGGCAAATAGAACGCAGCAAAAGGCGATTTCTGCTGGTGCGAGAGTGGATGAATCATTCCAATCACCCTATGCAATTCCCCCGCTTCCTCCTTCGCACCGGCATCGTCGCTCTTTCGCTCGTCACCGCGTCTTCCCTCTTCGCCCAGGCGCCAGTGCCAGAGAAAGGCGGCGAGAAAAAGAAAGACGCCTCGCTCGCCGCCGTGGAGGACACGGCCGGGCTGCCGCGGGTGCTGCTCATCGGGGACTCGATCTCAATGGGCTATACGCTGCCCACGCGCGAGTTGCTCAAGGGCGTGGCCAATGTCCATCGCATCCCGACCAATGGCAGTTCGACCGATGTGGGGCTCAAGAATATGGACACCTGGCTCGGGACTGACGGCCCGGACAAGAAGTGGGACGTGATCCATTTCAACTGGGGCCTGCACGATCTCAAGCACTGGAAAGACGGCAAGCTCGACATCACCGGCCCGCAGGTGAATCCCGTGGAACAGTACGAAAAGAACCTGCGCGAGATCGTGACACGGCTGAAAAAGACGGGTGCGAAACTTATCTTCGCCACCACCACCCCCGTGCCTGAAGGCAGCGGCGGCCGCGTGGCCAAGGACGAACTCGCCTACAACGAAGCCGCTCTGCGCGTGATGAAAGCCGAAGGCGTGGCGATTGACGACCTGCACGCGCTCGCCGAATCGAAGCTCGCCGAGATCCAGCTTCCGAAGAACGTCCATTTCTCCAAGCCGGGTTACGAAACGCTGGCAGCGCAGGTCGCCGCGTCAGTCAAATCTGCGCTGGGGAAATAGCTGTAGCCGGGCTCATTGAGCCTGAGGCTTATACACATCTTTTCGGGTTTGCGAAGTTGCCGGAAAAAGGACCGACACGAGGGCCAAAGGCCCGGCGACAAGCTAGCCCAGGTCAGAGCGAGTCCGCGAGGGCCGCCCTGGGTACGAAGTCAAGAAGCATCCAGCCCTGAAAGGGCGGCACAATGGCAACCTGCAGGAGTGTGTTGTGACGCCCACTTCGGGGCTAATGCGTGAAGGAGGGCCACCCAGGGCGGCGCTCGTTTCACTCGCTTGCTCTGGGCTGGCTTGTGTCAGGCCTTTGGCCCGGAGAATTGCGACCGCTACTTGTGTATAAGCCTCAGCTCATTGAGCCCGGGGGGAGGACGTTCCATTTGAAGACCGGGTTCACGGAACCCAGCTACATCACGCCGCTCTCATTGCTCGCAGTCGCACTTTAGCGACCACACTTTCACGTCGTCCACCCACCCCGATTTGTTCACCGCCAGCGTGATCATGCGCTTGGTCGGATGACCGATGCCCGGCGACTTGAACTCGCCGATGGGCTTGTTGTCGATCGTCGCACGCATGACGTTGCCATCGACCACGACCAACAGCGTGTGCCATTCGCCCGGTGTGAGATTCACCGGGAAACGCTGGGTCTTGGTCTTCAGCAGCTGGAGCAACTCCGGCGAGTTGTCGCCCGCGAGACGTCGCTCACGGATGGCGTTGTCCATATTGCCGGTCTTCGAATCGGTAAGCGTCACATCCTTGAGCGTGATGTGCGCCAGGCAGAGATGCCCGGCGTGCACCGTCTTCAATTCGCGATCGACAAAATCGACCCCGAGATCGTCGCCAGCCTCCAGCTTGAAACGCAGTCGCACAGCGCCATCCTGAAAGGCCGCATTGTGAAAGATGGCTACGCCATGATCGGCAATGGCAGCCTTGGTCACGTGCATGGCGCCATCCTCCAGCGACACCTGCTTCGTACCCTTGGCCCGCCACGCGCTGTTGGTCGTCCAGCCGTTGCCGAGTTCCTCCTTGTCGGGCGTCGACTCGTGCCGGTTGAAATCATCCTGGAATAGCGCCGTACCGTTTTCGCGCACAAAGGCGTCGTCATCGAAAGCCATGGCGCCATCGGCGCACAAAAGCAGGCTCAGCAGAGTCGGAAGAAAGAGGCGAGATTGCATGCGTTTCGAGAAGGCGTTCAGAGGGATGACTCGGTGAGCTAGGGTTTTGCTTCGCCGAGCAGTTTGTTCACGACCGGTTCCAATTCGTGGGCCCAGATCTCGTAGCCCTTGGCCGTGGGATGAAGGAAATCGCCCATCGTCTCGCGCGAAATAGTGCCGTCGGGCTCGAGGAATTTCACCCAGATATCCAGGAAGGTGATGCCGTCCTTTCCATCGAGTGGCGCGATCAATTTGTTGATCGCCTCCAGCTTTGCGCGAGTGGCATCGGGCTTCGGCCCGCGGGGAAAGATGGCCATGAGCACAGTCTTCGCCGCCGGCTGGCGTTGGTGCACCTCAGCGCAGATCGCGCGAATGCCTGTGGCGATTTCCTCGGGCGTGTTGCGGCTCACATTGTTGGTGCCGATATGGATGACTACGACTTTCGCCGCCGCGCCATCGAGCTCGCCGTGCTGCAGCCGCCAGAGCGTATTCTCCACGAAGTCGTAGCCGAAGCCGAGGTTTGCCGCGCTGCGCCGGCCGTAGTGTTGCTCCCACACGTCCTTGCCGGGCTGGGAGCGGTCGTGCGGTTCGCCGCCGAACATCTGCGTGATGGAATCGCCGACGAAAACGAGCGACGCCTTTTTCTCCGCAGCGATCTTCGTCACCGCGGCGTGGCGCACCGCCCAGTCATATGTCGGCCAGTCGCGATCCTGCGTGCATGGCACCATGGTCGACGGCCGCGCCTCGGCGCCGGCGATCGGCTCGAACTTCATCTCCGCCAGCTCGCTCATCTGCTTGCGATCTTCCGAGAACGCGCGCGCTTTCACCACACCACCCGCCGGCAACACAATCGGGGCGAGATATGGACCCGTCTTGGGGCCGGGGTCGGTCCCGTCGATACTGTAGCGGATGACCGCGCCCGATGTGGCGCAAGTCACCGTCACCACACCCTGCGCATCACGCTGCATCGTGGGGACAGCGAGACTCGCCACGACTTCCGCGGAAGGAGGCGCCGCAGCTTGGGATGAAAACGGAGACCGGAGAAAGAGAACCGCGAGAAAGCCCGCGACTGCGAGGGAGGGAAACCGGGGATGCATGTATGGGTGGAACCTACACACCCCGGTAGAGCTTAGGAAAGTGCTCTCACAAATCGGCGTGAGCGGCTGGTGCCGTCTTCAACCTAGGATTTCTTTCGCGGCAGGCTCTTGCGCTTCGTTTTGGCAAAGTCCTTGAGCTGCTTCGTGCTCATGGATTTTGCCATCTGCCGCGAAGCTCCTTTCAAGGAAGATTTGCTGCGTTCGCCACGTTTAGCGGCCAGGGCTGCTCCCGCCGCCATCTGTTGTTTCTTGGATTTAGCAGGCATACTGGCTGGTTCGCGGCAGGTCACCAGGGCGGCCGCATTACCTCTGCAGCTCCGTTCCCTCGAACGGAAGCTTCGTCGTAGCGACATCGAGTAACGGACCGAGTTCGAAGATATTGGTGTAGCCGTAGGTCGCCAGCGCGATGTAGGTGGAAATATTGAGCGACGCGGGAGCGACTTTGCTGGCCAGCGAGCGCGGCGCACCGAGGAAGTTGTTGTTGCAGTAGATCAGGATGCGCGTGTCTTTCTTCGGGATTACACGAGCGAGCGACTCCGCAGTGAAGTCGGTGAAAGGCAGGCTCACCGCCCCCCGGATGTGCCGCATCCCATATTTATCCGCACTGCGCGCATCCAGCACGATGGTGCCCTGCTCCGCACTCATGGCGGCAAATTGCTCCTCGGTGATGCGGCGCTTTTCGCGGATGGGCTGCACTTCTGCAGCGATCTTGCGGAATGCCGTGTAATCGATCAGCGGATTGCGAATTGGCTCCGCAGCCTGAGCGAGTGGAGCTAGAAGAAGAAGGGACGCGAGGATGATTTTCATAGGTTCATCTTCGTCGAAACCCGATCGCGACATGTCATTCGTCCGTGCGCGTTTTGTCAAAAAATTGTCAGGCCGCTTAGCCGTCCCTGTCTTTGGCAAACAGCGATTTTCCGCGGCAACGCGAGACTGTGCACGTCGCGGAGAACCTTTACGCTTAGCCGTAAACTCGCAAAAGGACTGTGGCATTGACGGTTCACGATGAAGTGGTGTGCCGTGTTTTGCAGTTCCCCGTTCCCTCCCCCCCAATGAAAAAACTGCTCCTCCCCGCCCTCCTTGTCGCCGCCGTTTCCCTCAGCAGCGTCCTCGCCGCTGACTACAAGGCCGTGCCCGACTGGTATTCCTTCCCCGATGGCAAGAAAGTCATCGGCAACATGCACGGCGACGTCGCGGTCGCATCCAATGGCGAGGTCTACGTCAGCGTCATGGATCCGAAAGCCGGCCTTCAAGTTTTCGCGCCGGACGGCAAGTGGCAGCGCAACGTGCCGAATGCGCCGCCGGATTTCCACGGCTTCGTCATTCACAAGGAAGCCGATGGCGAATTCATCTACGGCGCGCGACTCGGCGCGGGCAATATTCTCAAGCTCACCCTCGACGGCAAGGAAGTGCTCAACATTCCATCGAGCGCGATCCCCGACGAATTCAAGAACAAGACGCCGAAGACCAAGAAAGGGCCTGACGGCAAGGACGTCCCAAATCCGGATGCCGACAAACCTCTCGTGCGCCTCACCGGCATGGACGTGGCGCCGAATGGAGACCTGTTCGTGACCGACGGATACGCGAGCAGCTACGTGCATCGCTTCGATAAGACAGGCAAGTATCTGAAATCCTTCGGCGGCACCAAGGAACCGTACGGCTTCAAAACGCTGCACAAGATCGCCATCGACACGCGCTTCGATCCGCCGCGCATTATTGGTTGCGACCGGGAAAACAAGCGCGTCGTGCACATGTCGCTCGACGGCGAATTCCTCGGCGCGATCAAGACGGACATGCTGCGCCCCGCCGCCGTGGCCATCCAGGGCGACTACGCCGCGATCGGCGAAATCGCCGGTCGGGTGACCCTGCTCGATAAAGCCGGCAAAGTTGTCGCGCAATTTGGCACCAACGACAAAGCCGACGAGGTCGCCACGAACAAAGTCGCACCCGACCAATGGCGCTCGGGTATCGTCAATGCCCCCCACGGCGTGGCCTTCGACGCCAAGGGCGACATCTTCGTTTCCGAGTACAACCTATTCGGTCGTGTCCATCGCTTCAATCGCGAGTAGCTGGCGGGGCGCACGCGCCGCAAATAGTGCTTCATCGGCTTCATCCACTTCGCCCCGCGCGTTCGGCTGCCTATTCCCTCACCGATTTACGGCATCCGCTGAACATCTAAATTGCCAACAATCGACACACTCCGCACACTTTTGTCTTTCTCGACCTCTAATTCCCGTGCCACACACGGATAGTGTGAATACCAACCCCGCTCCCATGAACATCACCCGCCGTTCCGCCCTGCAACGTACCGCCGCCCTGACTCTCGGCACCGCTCTTTCCCTGCCCAACCTCCGCGCCGCCGATGCGCCGGGCCGCAAGCTTCGGGTCGCCGTCGTGGCGCTCGGCCGTGGCATGGGTCACGTGAAGGCGCTGCTCTCGTTGCCCGATGTGGAGATCGCCTATCTCGCCGAGACCGATCCGAAGCGGCTCGACGTGGGCATGAAAGCGGTGACCGAAAAGCAGGGTTCCTCCTGCCAGGGCGTAAAAGACTTCCGCACCTTCCTCGATGACAAGTCGCTCGACGCCGTCTTCATCGCCACGCCGAATTTCTGGCACACGCCCGCCGCCATCCTCGCGATGAAAGCTGGCAAGCACGTGTATGTGGAAAAACCCGGGAGCTCGAATCCTTACGAGGCCGAGATGATCGTAGCCGCGCAGAAGAAATACGGGCGCATCGTGCAGATGGGCAACCAGCGCCGCACGTGGATGAAGGAAGGCATCGCTGAGTTGCACGGAGGCGCGATTGGCGAAGTCCGTTACGCTCGTTCATTCTACTACAACGCCCGGGCACCCATCGGCGAAGGCAAGCTCAAGGCCGATCCCGGCATCGACATGGATCTTTGGCAGGGACCAGTCACGTCCGATGGTGATATCAAACCGTACGTGCACTACGACTGGCACTGGCTCTGGCATTGGGGCAACGGCGAGCTCGGCAACAACGGCATTCACATGCTGGATATCCTGCGCTGGGGCTTGAAAGTCGAGTATCCCGAACGCGTGACCTACAACGGCAATCGCTACTGGCACCAGGACAAGCAGGAGACGCCCGACACCGGCGTTGCCGTTTATGATTGCGGCAAGGTCGGAATGGAATTCGTGCAGAGCAGCTGCCACACACGGAGTGCGGAAAAGCCGATCGGCGAGTGCGTCTTTTACGGTGAGAATGGCACCATGGCACTCACGGGCCCGAATTGGACGATCTATGATTCCAAGGGCGCCAAGATCAAGGAAGGCAAAGGCGAGGGCGGTGGCGATGCCGCGCACATCGGCAATTTCCTCGAGACCATCCGCGGCAACCAGAAGCTCAACAGCCCGATCGAGGAAGGCCAGAAGAGCACCATGCTCTGCCACCTCGGCAATATCGCCTACCGCACGAACACCGTAGTGCGTGTCGACCCGAAGACAGGCAAGATGATTGACAATCCCGCCGGCGAGAAGCTCTGGAAGCGCGAGTACCGGAAGGGCTGGGAGCCGACGGTCTAGGTAAATAAAAGTGCTTAGTGCTCAATGTTTAGTCCTCAGTCGCCAATCAGAACGCGAGACTTTCAATCACTAGGAACCAGGAACTACGAACTAGGAACTAAGAACTAAGAACTAAGAACTCGGGGGCAGCGGCGCACCCGGTTTCTCCGCCTTGATCCCCTGCACATAAAACACCTCGCAAGCGCCGTTGCCGGTGTCGGTACGGCTCAGTGACGTATTCCAGGAAAAGCCATCCCGCTTGCTCGCGTTCACGAGGTATCCCTGCATGGTCACGATCTCGCCGGGATACAGTCCGCTGATCACATGCGCGATG
>Ga0136846_1212570_pt1 | contig 10579 bp, 10 predicted proteins | sample HopSoiMetagenom2_FD_96841 | JGI IMG/M metagenome (GOLD analysis project Ga0136846, IMG submission 96841) | Grasslands soil microbial communities from Hopland, California, USA - 2 Assembly 2016 (version 4) | ecosystem: Environmental > Terrestrial > Soil > Grasslands | place: USA: Hopland... | reverse complement strand
TGCGAGGTCTGCCACGGGCAGCGCTACAACCGCGAGACGCTCGAGGTGCACTACAAGGGCAAGAACATCGGCGAGGTGCTCGACATGCCGATCGAGGAGGCGGTCGACTTCTTCGCCGCGATCCCGGCGATCGCCCGCTACCTGCGCACCCTCACCGAGGTCGGGCTGGGGTACGTGCGGCTGGGCCAGCCGGCGACGACCCTCTCCGGCGGTGAGGCGCAGCGGGTCAAGCTGGCCAGCGAGCTGCAGAAGCGGACCAACGGCCGCAGCATCTACGTCCTCGACGAGCCGACCACCGGCCTGCACTTCGAGGACATCCGCAAGCTGCTGCTCGTGCTGCAGGGCCTGGTGGACAAGGGCAACTCGGTCGTCGTCATCGAGCACAACCTCGACGTCATCAAGAGCGCCGACTGGATCATCGACATGGGTCCCGAGGGCGGGTTCCGCGGTGGCACGGTCGTCGCGGAGGGGCCGCCGGAGTTCGTCGCGACGGTGCCGGAGAGTCACACCGGCCGGTACCTGGCGCAGCACCTCGACGCGGACGCTGTCGCGGCGGCCGCGCCGAAGAAGCGGGCGCGCAAGAAGGCCAGCTGACCGGTCAACCGTCGGAAGGCGGTGCCGTGGAGGGTGCCCGAATGTGTCGGGCCGCCGCCGTGCACCGCCCCGACGGGCAGAGTCGACCCGTCGGGCTCTGTCGCGTCGGGCTCTGTCGCGTCGGCCCTGTCGCGTCGGCGCCGGTCCCGTCGGCCTTTGGGGGGGCAGGGACCCGACATCGGGGCCCTCGTCCGGCGGCTCCGTCATCCGGCCCGGGAATTTCGTGTCGATTCACCGGTGCGCGATCTCATTGACCCGACCGACAGCCCTCTGTAGCGTCCGCCGCGCCAGTCGACCAAAACGGGCGGGGGAAAATGCGATGAACATTTCTCGGCTAGGTAGGGGTCTGGTCGCGGCGACGATCGTGACTCTTTCCGTACCTTTGTCGGCCGCGAATGCGAATTCCGGTGGAGCGGGCAGCGCCGCGGTGTCCGTCACCTACGCGAATGCGGTACCGGGGCTCGCCCCGGCGGGCAAGGCTGACAATGCGCCGTACCTCGATCGGCAGGGCCGCCGCATCTCGGACTGGGGCCCCGGCGTCACCGCGCAGTCGTCCGCGACGCAGCAGGCCGAGCTGGGGTCAGCGCGGCTGGGATGCACTCCGGTCAGCGGCCGGGACGACCCTCACTACTCGTCGGGTGACGTCTCGGGGCACGGGTGGTGGAAAAAGGGAACGTGCACCGCGGCCACGGCCCACGTCTACAACTGCCTCTACGAGTGGTACACGGACAACACATGGCGGCAGAAGGACTGTTCGCCGTCGAAGCAGCTCAGGCCCTACACAGGCAGCGGTGATCGCACCGTCGCACGGGCCCAGTGCAACCCGTCGTCGGGCTACATCTCGTGGCGCAACCACGTCGACGTCGATGCCGACGGGCAGGTCGACACAGCGGAGAAGCCGTACAACCAGGCGGATGTGATCTGCGTGGTCTTCTGACGCCGGACGGCGTCCGGCAGTATGGACGTCGAGGTGACCCGGCGGGCGGGCGAGGTCGATCGGAGGCGCGACACCATGGCGCCAGCGACATGACTCTCGCGTTCTGCTCCGACACGGTCGCCGCCGAGTGGCTCGTCCGATCCGGCACACCCGCCGATCAGTTGACAGTCTTCGGACCCGACCGTTTCGAGGCATTCGCGCGACTCCGTTTCATACCAGATCCGACTTCCGGGCGCCATCAGGAAGCGGACGTCGAATTACCGGTCGACCATCCATCTGACATCGCGCAGGCCAGACGTGCGCTGCATGTACTCGCACAATTCACGGCCACTCCGCAGGATTGCTATTTCTGCCTGTGGGAAGGCTATTCCGACGTTCCACTCCCGCCGGAAGTGCGGCGCGGTCCCCTGGTGGAGATCCCACATCGGCGGTACGCGCTGCTCCGTGGGTCGCTCCAGGACATCGACGACTGGGAGGCGGCCCTTGGCGGGGGGCAGCCCATCCCACCTCCCGCGTTCGTGTGGCCGGCCGACCATCGCTGGTGCTTCGCGAGCGACGTCGACCCGCATTGGGCCGGGATCGGCGCCGAACGCGCCGCCGTCGATGCACTCATCCGTGATCCGGAGCTCGATGTCGTCCCCGCCCGGCCCGCGGAGGCGCAACCTCTGTACCGCTGACACCGTGTGTCGATCAGCGCCGCAGGGCCCGGCCGGGATCGTCGTCCCCGACACCTAACCTGGAGCCATGGCCGACCCGTCCACGTACCGCCCCGCGGTCGGCTCCATCCCGGAGTCGCCCGGGGTCTACAAGTTCCGCGACCCGAACGGGCGGGTGATCTACGTCGGCAAGGCCAAGAGCCTCCGCCAGCGCCTGAACAGTTACTTCGCCGACGTCGTCGGGCTGCACCCCCGCACCCGCCAGATGGTGACCACCGCCGCGAGCGTGGAGTGGACGGTCGTCGGCACCGAGGTCGAGGCCCTCCAGCTCGAGTACAACTGGATCAAGGAGTTCGACCCCCGGTTCAACGTCCGGTACCGCGACGACAAGAGCTATCCGTCGCTGGCCGTCACGCTGAACGAGGAGTTCCCGCGCCTGCAGGTCATGCGCGGGCCCAAGCGCAAGGGCGTCCGCTACTTCGGCCCGTACGCGCACGCCTGGGCCATCCGCGAGACCCTCGACACGCTCACCCGTGTCTTCCCGGCCCGTACCTGCTCCAACGGTGTCTTCAAGCGGGCCGGTCAGATCGGTCGCCCCTGCCTGCTGGGGTACATCGGCAAGTGCGCCGCCCCGTGCGTCGGCCAGGTGAGCGCCGACGAGCACCGCCAGATCGTCGACGACTTCTGCGACTTCATGGCCGGCCGCACCGACCAGATGATCAGGCGCCTCGAGCGGGAGATGGCCGAGGCGTCGGAGGCGTTGGAGTTCGAGAAGGCCGCCCGGCTGCGCGACGACCTGGGGGCGCTGCGGCGGGCGATGGAGAAGCAGGCCGTCGTCCTCGGGGACGGCACGGACGCCGACGTCGTCGCCTTCGCCCAGGACGAGCTGGAGGCCGCGGTCCAGGTCTTCCACGTCCGTGGCGGGCGGGTGCGCGGCCAGCGCGGCTGGATCGTCGACAAGGTCGAGGACGTCACGACCGGCGAGCTGGTCGAGCAGTTCCTCCTGCAGGTCTACGGCGGCGTCGACGAGCAGACCGGCGTCGGTGAGGCGGGGGAGCAGGTTCCGCGCGAGGTGCTGGTCCCGGAGCTGCCGAACGACGCCGACGTCTACACCGAGCTGCTCGAGGAGCTGCGCGGCGGCAAGGTCTCGCTCCGCGTCCCCCAGCGCGGCGACAAGCGAAGCCTGCTGGAGACGGTCGAACGCAACGCGAAGGAGGCGTTCGCCCGTCACCGGGTCAAGCGCGCGAGCGACCTCACGGCCCGTTCGCTCGCCCTGAGTGAGCTGCAGGAGGCGCTGGAGCTGCCCGACGCCCCTCTGCGCATCGAGTGCATCGACATCTCGCACGTCCAGGGCACCAACGTCGTGGCCAGCATGGTGGTGTTCGAGGACGGTCTGGCGAAGAAGTCCGACTACCGCCGCTTCTCCGTCACACACGGAACCGACGACACCGCTGCGATGGCCGAGGTGGTCCGCCGCCGCTTCGCCCGGCACCTCAAGGAGGAGGCCGACCGTCGCGACGAGCAGGGCATCGCCGCGGAGGAGGGCCGGCCGCGCCGGTTCGCCTACCCGCCGAACCTCCTCGTCGTCGACGGTGGCGCCCCGCAGGTGGCGGCGGCCAGTCGATCGCTGGACGAGCTCGGCGTGGTAGACGTCGCCATCTGCGGCCTGGCCAAGCGGATGGAGGAGGTCTGGCTCCCGGGCGAGAGCGACCCGGTGATCCTGCCGCGCACCTCCGAGGCCCTGTACCTGCTGCAACGGGTACGGGATGAGGCCCACCGGTTCGCGATCACCTACCACCGCCAGAAGCGGTCGACCAGCATGCTGGTCTCCTTGTTGGACGACGTCCCCGGCCTGGGTGCGACGCGGCGGAAGGCATTGATGAAGCAGTTCGGATCGCTCAAGCGGCTGCGCGCCGCGACGGTCGAGGAGTTGATGGGCGTGCCCGGCATCGGTCGCCGGACGGCGGAGGCCGTGCAGGCCGCGATCGCGCAGCCGGAGGTTGGGGAGGCGGCGGAGGAACAGCCGGCCGGCCCGGCCGAGGAGTCCGCGACGGGTCCGGAGGGCCACGCGGCACGCGGCACGCGGCGCCCGGACGCCGGGGTGACCGCCGAGGTCGGCCTGGTGGCGTCGTGACGGATCCGGAGTTCTCCGCGCACACCCCGCCCGCGCTCGACCCCACCACGACGGAGACACCGCCGCTCGAGGTCGTGGTGGTCACGGGGCTGTCGGGTGCCGGCAAGCTCAGCGCCGGCCGGGTCCTGGAGGATCTCGGCTTCTTCGTCGTCGACAACCTTCCGCCGGGGCTGCTGCTGCCCATGGTGGAACTCGGCGCCCGCGGCGACCTGCGGCGGTTCGCGGCCGTCGTCGACGTCCGTAGCCGGGCCTTCTCCAGCGACCTGGAGGAGGCGCTGAAGACGCTCGCCGACGCCGGTCACCGGCCCCGCCTCGTCTACGTGCACGCCCGCGACGACGTGCTGATCCGGCGCTACGAGTCCAACCGGCGGGAGCATCCCCTGCAGGGATCGGGCCGGTTGATCGACGGGATCGAGGCCGAGCGCGCCCTGCTCACCGGCATCGCCGGCGAGGCCGACCTGTGGGTCGACACCAGCGACCTCAACGTGCACCAACTGCGGGCCACGCTCGAGAACGCCTTCGCCCGAGACGGCAAGGCCCCGCCGCTCACCGCGACGGTGCTCAGCTTCGGCTTCAAGTACGGCCTGCCGCTGGACGCCGACCTGGTCGTCGACGCCCGCTTCCTTCCGAACCCGCACTGGATCCCCGAGCTGCGGGCGCACACCGGGCAGGACCCCGATGTGCGCGACTACGTACTCGGCCAGGACGACGCCGGCGAGTTCCTCGACCGCTACACCGACGTGCTGCGGTTGCTCATCCCCGGTTACCGACGGGAGGGCAAGCGCTACCTGACCCTCGCGGTGGGCTGCACCGGCGGAAAGCACCGCAGCGTCGCGATCGCCGAGGAGTTCGCCCGCCGTCTGAGGGCTGAGGGCATCGACGCCGTCGCCCGCCACCGCGACCTGGGCCGCGAGTAGTGGCACCGGAAACCGTCGGGCCGCCACCCCGGGTGGTGGCGTTCGGGGGCGGCCACGGGCTCGCGGCGGCGCTGGGCGCCTGGCGGCGGATCACGCCCGACCTGACGGCCGTGGTCACCGTCGCCGACGACGGCGGGTCGTCCGGCCGGATCCGGCGTGAGATGCCGGTCCTGCCACCGGGTGATCTGCGCATGGCGCTGACCGCGCTGGCTGGTGAGGACGAGCGCACCCGCAGCGTGGCGGAGCTGCTCCAGCACCGCCTCGGCGGCTCCGGCGTCCTGGCCGGGCACCCCGTCGGCAATCTCGTGCTCACCGGCCTGGTGGAGATCCACGGCGGGGACACCGTGCGGGCCCTGGACGCCGTTGCGGCTCTGCTCGGTGCCTCCGGCCGCGTGCTCCCGATGGCCGACGTCCCGCTGGACCTCGTCGCCCGCGTGGAGAGCACCGACCCCGACGACCCGGCGCGCGTCCGCACCATCCGCGGCCAGGTCGCGATCGCGGCGACTCCGGGCCGGGTGAGAGAGATTCGCCTCTCTCCGGTCGACCCGCCGGTCAATCCGGCCGTGCTGGAGGCCATCGCCGCGGCCGACGTCATCTCGCTCGGCCCGGGATCCTGGTACACCTCCGTCCTGCCGCACTTGCTCGTGCCGCAGCTCCGGGCGGCGCTTGCTGCCGCCGAGGCCAGGGTGGTGGTAGTGCTCAACCTGGAGCCGCAGCCGGGGGAGACCGACGGGTTCTCGCCGGAGGAGCATCTGACCGTTCTCCTGGCGCACATGCGCGGAGTGGCGTTGCACACGGTGATCGCCGACGCTGACTCGGTTGTTGACCGCCATGGTCTCCTGTCTGCGGTGCACGAGTGCGGTGCCGAGCTGATCCTGGCTCCGGTCGCCGAGCTCGACGGCTCGCCACGGCACGATCCGGTGCGCCTGGCCGCAGCCCTGGCCTCCGTGGTCGGGGTGCGGTGAACCAGTACGGATGTTCGGCCGGGTGCCGGAACTGACGGCGACAGTGGTCAGGCGGACGCGGTCGGTACAAGGGGGAAGGGGACGCCGCACATGGCGATGACCGCAATGGTCAAGGACGAGCTCTCTCGAGTGGAGTGCACGAAGACCTCCGAGCGCAAGGCGGAGGTCACGGCGCTGTTGCGCTTCTCGGGTGGCCTGCACATCGTCGGTGGGCGGGTGGTCATCGAGGCCGAGCTCGACACCGGCTCGGTGGCCCGGCGGCTGCGCCGCGACATCAGCGAGGTCTACGGCTACACGAGCGGGGTGAGCGTGCTCGCCGGCGGCAACATCCGCCGCGGTGTCCGCTACCTCGTTCGGATCGCCAAGCACGGTGAGGGGCTGGCCCGTCAGACGGGGCTGGTCGACCAGCGTGGACGTCCGGTCCGGGGCCTGCCGCCGTCGGTCGTCTCCGGCGGCATCAGCGACGCGGAGGCGGCCTGGCGTGGCGCCTTCCTGGCGCACGGGTCGCTCACCGAGCCCGGGCGGTCGTCCTCTCTCGAGGTGACCTGCCCCGGTCCGGAGGCGGCCATGGCGCTCGTGGGCGCCGCCCGGCGGCTGGGCATCCCGGCCAAGGCGCGCGAGGTGCGGGGCGCGGACCGGGTGGTCATCCGGGACGGCGACGCGATCAGTGCGCTGCTGACCCGCATGGGCGCGCACGACGCCGTGCTGGCCTGGGAGGAGCGGCGGATGCGCCGCGAGGTCCGGGCGACGGCCAACCGGCTGGCCAACTTCGACGACGCGAACCTGCGCCGCTCGGCCCGCGCGGCCGTCGCGGCGAGCGCCCGCGTCGAGCGGGCGCTGGAGATCCTGGCCAACGACGCCCCGGAGCACCTGCTGGTCGCCGGCCGGCTGCGGCTGGAGTTCGGGCAGGCGTCCCTCGAGGAACTCGGTCAGCGCGCCGACCCGCCGATGACCAAGGACGCGGTGGCAGGTCGCATAAGGCGTCTGCTGGCCATGGCGGACAAGCGGGCAAAGGATCTCGGGATCCCCGACACGGAGTCCGTCGTCACCGACGACATGCTCGCCCAGTAGCGGCCACCCTTCAGGGACTCCCTCGTCGCGGGCACCGCCCCAAGCTTGCGAGCGGTGGTCCTTCACCGAGGCGTGGGGAAAAGGGTGGTCCTTCTTCTGCCACCGCCCAGGGCGGCCGGAGGGCGGGGAGCCGGTGTCGGGCGCGCCCGATAGGGTTTCTCTCGAGCGCGGCCGTGCGAATGCGTGCGGCCCTCGACGCGACGTGGAGGCTGCAGTGACGGTCCGGGTAGGCATCAACGGATTCGGCCGGATCGGCCGGAACTTCTGGCGGGCGGCCGCGGCGAGCGGTCAGGACATCGAGATCGTGGCGGTCAACGACCTCACGAGCCCCGAGGTCCTCGCCCACCTGCTGAAGTACGACAGCGTCCTCGGCGTCCTGTCCGAGGACGTGGGGGTCGACGGTGAAGGCATCAAGGTCGGCGGCGCCACCATCAAGGTGCTCTCCGAGCGCGAGCCGGCCAGCCTGCCCTGGGGCGACTTGGGCGTGGACGTCGTCGTCGAGTCCACCGGCTTCTTCACCAAGGCCGCCGACGCCCGCAAGCACGTCGACGCCGGCGGGGCCAAGAAGGTCATCATCTCCGCGCCCGCCACCGACGACGACATCACGGTCGTCATGGGCGTCAACGACGACCTGTACGACGGTTCGCAGACCATCATCAGCAACGCGTCCTGCACGACGAACTGCCTCGCCCCACTGGCGAAGGTCCTCCACGACGCCTTCGGCATCGAGCGCGGCCTCATGACCACGATCCACGCCTACACGGCCGACCAGAACCTGCAGGACGGTCCGCACAAGGACCTCCGTCGCGCCCGCGCCGCCGCCCTCAACATGGTTCCGACCTCGACCGGCGCCGCCAAGGCGATCGGCCTGGTCCTGCCGGAGCTCAAGGGCAAGCTGGACGGCTACGCCATCCGCGTCCCGGTTCCGACCGGCTCGGCGACCGACCTCACTGTCCAGGTCTCCCGTGAGGCCTCCGCCGACGACATCGACGCCGCCTACCGCGAGGCGGCCGCGGGCCCGCTCGGCAAGTACCTGAAGTACACCGACGCCCCCATCGTCTCCTCCGACATCGTCACCGACCCGTCGTCCTGCATCTACGACGCGAAGCTGACGAAGGTCTTCGGCCCGATGGACAAGGTCCTGGGTTGGTACGACAACGAGTGGGGCTACTCCAACCGCCTCGTCGACCTCACGACCCTGGTCGGCAAGTCGCTCTGATGCGGTCCCTCGACGACCTCCTGACCGAGGGCGTCTACGGTCGGCGCGTGTTCCTGCGCTCCGACCTGAACGTCCCGCTCGACAAGAGCACCGGCAAAATCACCGATGACGGCCGGATCCGGGCCAGCCTGCCGACCCTGCAGGCCCTCCGGGACGGAGGTGCGCGGGTGATCGTCGCCGCGCATCTCGGCCGGCCGAAGGGCGCGCCCGACCCGCAGTTCTCCCTGGCGCCGGTCGCTGCGCGGCTCGGTGAGCTGGTGGGGACGACGGTGCCGCTGGCTGCCGACGTGGCCGGCGACGACGCGCAGGCCAAGGCCGCCGCGCTCGGCGACGGGGACGTGCTGCTGCTGGAGAACGTGCGCTTCGAGTCAGCGGAGACGTCGAAGGACGATGCTGCGCGAGGGGAGCTGGCCGACCGGCTGGCGAGCCTGGCCGACGTGTACGTCGACGACGCCTTCGGGGCGGTGCACCGCAAGCACGCCTCGGTGTTCGACGTGGCCGAACGGCTGCCGCGCTACGCCGGCCAGCTGGTCGTCCGCGAGCTCGACGTGCTGACCCGGCTGACCAGCGACCCGGAGCGTCCCTACGTGGTCGTCCTCGGCGGTTCCAAGGTCAGTGACAAGTTGGCCGTCATCGAGGCGCTGCTGCCCAAGGTCGACCGCCTGCTGGTGGGGGGCGGCATGTGCTTCACGTTCCTCGCCGCTCAGGGTCACGGGGTCGGCGCCTCGCTGCTCGAGGCCGACCAGGTCGACACCTGCCGTCGGCTGCTCGACGAGGCCGAAGGCCGGATCGTGCTGCCGGTCGACGTCGTCTGCGCCGATCGGTTCGCCGCCGACGCGGAGATCAGCGTGACACCGGCCGATGCGATCCCCGACGACCTGCTGGGCCTGGACGTGGGGCCGCTCACGGTCGACCTGTTCAGCGCTGAGCTGGTCGACGCGCGGACCGTCTTCTGGAACGGTCCCATGGGCGTCTTCGAGCTGGCGCCGTTCGCCGCCGGCACCAAGGGCATCGCCGAGGCTGTGTCCGCCGTCGACGGGCTCTCCGTGGTCGGCGGTGGCGACTCGGCGGCCGCGGTGCGGCAGCTCGGCCTCGACGAGCAGGCCTACGGCCACATCAGCACCGGCGGCGGTGCGTCCCTGGAGTACCTCGAGGGCCGGGAGCTCCCTGGCCTCTCGGTGCTCGCCGACGGAAGCGGGAGCTGACATGGCACGCAGAGGTGACGCGCCGGCCCGTCGCGAGGGCCGGCGCCCGCTGATCGCGGGCAACTGGAAGATGAACATGACGCACCTGGACGCGATCGGCCTGGTCCAGAAGGTCGTGTTCTCGCTCAAGGAGCCCGAGCTGGAGGCGGCCGAGGTCGTCGTCCTCCCGCCCTTCACCGCGCTGCGCAGCGTGCAGACACTCGTGACCGGCGACAAGCTCGAGATCGGTTACGGCGCCCAGGACCTGTCCGCGCACGACTCCGGCGCCTACACCGGTGAGATCAGCGGCGGCATGCTCGCCGCCCTCGCCTGCCAGTACGTCACCGTCGGCCACTCCGAGCGGCGTGCGATGCACGGGGAGGACGACGCCGTCGTCGCGGCCAAGACGCGGGCGGCCCTGCGGCACGGCATCGTGCCCATAGTCTGCGTGGGGGAGGGGCTGGAGGTCCGGCAGGCGGGCGGGCACGTCGCACACTGCTGCGGCCAGGTCGACCACACCCTCGACGGTCTGACCCCGGAGCAGATCGCCGGTCTGGTGATCGCGTACGAGCCGGTGTGGGCGATCGGAACGGGCGAAGTGGCCTCCCCGGAGGACGCGCAGGAGGTGTGCGGAGCCCTCCGGGCGCGGCTCGCCGAGCGATACGGCCCGGAGACGGCCGTCTCCATCCGTATCCTCTACGGCGGATCGGTGAAGGCCGCCAACACGGCCGGGATCCTGGCCGGGCCGGACATCGACGGTGCACTCGTCGGTGGCGCCAGCCTGGACGCCGACGAATTTGCGCAGATCTGTCGGATCGCCGCCGGCGGCAGCTGAACCCGCTGCCCGCCGGCCGGACACGGGTGGGAGCGGAACACCAGGCAGTGGAGAAGACCCTGGAACG
>Ga0136846_1223562_pt1 | contig 10580 bp, 6 predicted proteins | sample HopSoiMetagenom2_FD_96841 | JGI IMG/M metagenome (GOLD analysis project Ga0136846, IMG submission 96841) | Grasslands soil microbial communities from Hopland, California, USA - 2 Assembly 2016 (version 4) | ecosystem: Environmental > Terrestrial > Soil > Grasslands | place: USA: Hopland... | reverse complement strand
GGCGCGCAATCCGTGGGACATTGCCGCGGTGCCCGGCGGCAGCAGCGGGGGCTCCGCGGCGGCGGTGGCCGCGCGCATCGCTCCCGCGGCGACCGGCACGGACACGGGCGGATCGATTCGCCAGCCCGCATCGTTCACCGGCGTGAGCGGCATCCGCCCCACGTACGGGCGCGTCTCGCGCTACGGCATGGTGGCCTTCGCGTCTTCGCTGGACCAGGGTGGCGCGCTCGCGCCCTCGGCCGAGGACCTCGCGTTGGTCCTCGACGTGATGGCCGGATACGACGAACGCGACTCCACGTCGATCGATCGTCCCGGGGACGATTACGTTGGCAGACTGGGCGATGGAGTAGAAGGTTTGCGACTCGGGATGCCGCGCCAATGGTTCAGCGGCGATCTCGGCCGCGACGTGGCGGCGCCGATCGAGGCGGCGATCCGGGAGCTCGAGAAGCAGGGCGCGACGATCGTTCAGGTCGACCTGCCCAACCAGCAGCTCGCGGTTCCCGTCTATTACGTGCTCGCGCCCGCCGAGGCGTCGTCGAACCTGTCGCGCTACGACGGCGTGCGCTACGGCCACCGCGCCGAAACATACGCGGACCTGAAGGACATGTACCGCAAGACGCGCGCGCAGGGCTTCGGCGCGGAGGCGAAGCGCCGCATCATGATCGGCACGTACGTCCTCTCGCACGGCTACTACGACGCGTACTACCTCAAGGCGCAGAAGATCCGGCGCCTCATCGCGCGCGACTTCTCGGACGCGTTCCGGGCGTGTGACCTGATCGTGGGGCCGGCTGCGCCATCGGTTGCGTACGACATCGGCAGCGCGAAGAGCGCGGACCCGGTGCAGGTTTACCTCGATGACCTGTACACGATCCCGATCAACCTCGCGGGGCTGCCGGGGATGTCCATCCCGTGCGGCTTCGGCGCGAAGGGTCGCCCGGTCGGGCTGCAGATCGTCGGCAACTACTTCGACGAGGCGCGCATGCTTTCGGCCGCCCACGCATTCCAACTTCGGACCGATTGGCACGCGCGGATCGCGAAGGGGTTCGAATGACCTGGGAAGTCGTCATCGGCCTGGAGACGCACGCCCAGCTCACGACGGCCTCGAAGATCTTCTCGGGCGCGGCGACCCGCTTCGGCGCGCCGCCGAACACGCAAGCCTCGGCCGTGGACCTCGCGATGCCGGGAACGCTGCCGGTCCTGAACAAGGGCGCCGTCGAGCGCGCGATCCGCTTCGGGCTCGCGGTCGGCGGGCGCATCGCGCCGCGCAGCGTCTTCGCCCGGAAGAATTATTTCTACCCGGACCTTCCCAAGGGCTACCAGATCAGCCAGTACGAGGATCCCGTCGTCGCGGGCGGCTCGGTCGCGATCGTGGTGGAAGGCGTCGAAAAACTGGTGCGCCTCACCCGCGCGCACCTCGAGGAGGACGCGGGCAAGCTGCTGCACGAGCAGTTCCACGGCATGAGCGGCGTGGACCTCAACCGTGCGGGCACGCCGCTGCTGGAGATCGTTTCCGAGCCGGACATGCGCTCGGCGGCGGAAGCCGTGGCGTACGCGAAGGCGCTGCACACGCTGGTGCGCTGGATCGGCATCTGCGACGGCAACATGCAGGAAGGCTCCTTTCGCTGCGACGCGAACGTCTCCGTGCGCAGGCCCGGCGCGCCGCTCGGCACGCGCTGCGAGATCAAGAACCTCAACTCCTTCCGCTTCCTCGAGAAGGCCATCGAGTACGAGATCCGGCGGCAGGTCGACCTGATCGAGGATGGCGGCAAGGTCCTGCAGGAAACGCGCCTCTTCGATCCGGATCGCGGCCAGACGCGGTCCATGCGATCGAAGGAGGATGCGCACGACTACCGCTATTTCCCGGACCCGGACCTGTTGCCGGTCGTGATCGGCCCCGATTGGATCGCGCGCGTGCAGGGCACGATGACCGAGCTGCCGGCGGCCAAGAGGCATCGGTTCGTGGCCGAATTCGGGCTGGCGCTCGAAGTGGCGACAACGCTCACGGCATCCCGCGAGATGGCCGAGTTCTACGAACGGCTGGTCGCGCGGCTGGGCGGGCTGCACAAGATGGCGGCGAGCTGGCTGACCGGGGAATTCTCGGCGGCGCTCAATCGGTCCGGCCTCGAGGTCAACGCGGCCCCGGTGAGCAGCGAGCGGCTGGCCGCGCTCCTCCAGCGCGTCGCCGACAATACGGTCTCGGGCCGGAGCGCCAAGGAAGTGTTCGATGCGATGTGGAATGGCGGCATGGAACCCGATGCCATCATCGATGCGAGGGGCCTGCGGCAAGTTTCGGACGCGGGCGAATTGGAAAAAGCGGTCGACCAGGTCCTCGCATCCAATGCGAAGCAGGTCGAGGACTATCGCGCGGGCAAGGACAAGGCCTTCAACAGCCTCGTGGGCCAGGTGATGAAGGCGACGCAGGGAAAGGCGAATCCCGCCCAGGTGGGCGAGATCCTGAGGAAGCGGCTCGCGCGCTAGTTCTTCTTGGGGGCGGCCTTGGCGGCCGCGGCCTTGGCGTCCACCTTCGCGTCGGCCTTGGCCTCGATGGGCTTGGCCTCCGCTTCCACGCTCGCATCGCCCTTGCCGGCCTTCAACTGGACCCAGCGCTTGCGATCGACCTCGAACTTGGACTTGAGGTCGGCGATCTCCTTCTCGTAGCCGACGATGTTCCTGGCGAGCACCGACTTCTCGTGCTTGAGGCGTCCCTGTTCCTCCACCAGCACCGACCCGGCATCGCTCTTCTTGCCCGTGGCCGCCTTCGTGCTCTTGCCCGCCTTGTAGAACTCGAGCTCGTCCTCGAGCTCCTTGTTGCGCTTGTCGATCGCCGCCATGCGGTCCTGCGCGCTCTTGATGCGCCCGTTGATCGGCTCGATGTTGCGGTCGCGGGTGACGTCGAATTCCGCCTCGGTGCTGTAGGTCGCGAGCAAGGCGAGGTCCTTGCGCTTCTGCTCGAAGGATGCCTTGTCGGCCTCCTTCTTCCTCTCATCGGCGTCGATGCGCGCCTTCACCTGGTCCTCGGTGAGGCTGGGCTGGATCGTGCGCAGCACGCGGCCGGTGGTGGTGACCTCGTACATCACCACCTTGGCGCACTGCTCGGGGGGCGTCTCGCCGATGTGCGTGGCGCCCTTCTCGTCGACGCACTTGAAGGCGCCATGGGCCTGCAGCGAAAGCAGGGCCGCGGCGGTGAATGCAAGCGCCTTGTTGCCGTTGTTCATTTTCATTGCCTCTCTACGCCATAACGGCGCCGGTATTCCTCGATGCGCTCGATGTTGCCCCGTTCTTCCGGCCGCCCGCGCAGGGTGGCGAGGATGTCTGCGACGGTCGCAATGGCTGTAACGGGCACGCCATAGTCCCGGCTGACCTCCTGGGTCGCCGAGAGCTCGCCTTGCCCGCGTTCCTGCCGGTCCAGAGCAATTAGTATTCCAGCCGGGGTGGCGCCCGAAGCCCGGATGAGCTCGATGGCCTCGCGCTTCGCCGCGCCCTCGGTGATCACGTCGTCGATGATCAGCGCCCGGCCCTTCAGCGGCGCGCCCACGATGTTGCCCCCCTCGCCATGGTCCTTGGCTTCCTTCCGGTTGAAGCAGAAGGGCACATTGTGACCGAGGCCGGCAAGCGCCACCGCCGTGGCAGCCGCGAGCGTGATGCCCTTGTAGGCAGGGCCGAAGATCACGTCGAAGGCGATGCCCGAGGCGAGGGCGGCCTGCGCGTAGTAGCGCGCGAGCTCGCCCAGCTTGCGGCCATCGTCGAAGAGGCCCGCATTGAAGAAGTAGGGAGACAGCCGCCCGGCTTTCGTCTTGAACTCGCCGAACCGGAGGACCCCTGCGCGGATCGAAAACTCCACGAACTCGCGCCGAAAGTCCTCGCGTCCCTGTCGGGCAGTGTCGGCGGCGGCTGCGGTCATCGGGTTGCCGGAGGTTATGATCGGCGGCTATTTTCTCATTTCTCAAGGACATGCGAATCGTTACCTGCAACGTGAACGGCCTGCGCGCCGCGGCCTCGAAGGGATTCTTCGATTGGCTGCTCGCACAGAAGCCCGACGCGGCGTGCCTGCAGGAGATCAAGGCGCAGGAATCCGACTTGCCGAAGGCCGTCCTCGCGCCGCGCGGATTGCACGGCTTCTTCCACCCGGCGCAGAAACGCGGCTATAGCGGCGTGGCGATCTACTCGAAGGCCGAGCCGGACAAGGTGACGCTGGGCCTGGGCATTCCGGAGATCGACGCGCAGGGCCGCTTCCTCCAGGCCGACTTCGGCGACCTGAGCATCGTGTCGCTCTACATGCCCTCGGGGACCATGGGCGAAGAGGCGCAAGCCCGGAAGTACGCGTTCATGGACCGGTTCCTGCCGCGGCTCGAGGCGATGCGCAAGTGCGGGCGCGAATTCGTCATCTGCGGCGACTGGAACATCGCGCACAAGGAAATCGACGTGAAGAACTGGAAGCGCAACCAGGCCATGACCGGGTTCCTGCCGCGCGAGCGCGAATGGCTCACGCGTGTTTTCGAGGAACACGGGTTCGTGGACGTGTTCCGCGTGCTCGACCCGAATCCCGACCGCTTCACCTGGTGGGTGCAGTTCGCCAATGCCCGCGCGCGCAACATCGGCTGGCGCATCGACTACCAGGTCGCGACGCCGGGAATCGCAGGCAAGGCGAAGAAGGCGAGCATCTACGTGGACGAGATCTTCTCCGATCACGCGCCGGTCGTGATCGACTACACCTACAGGCTCTGATGCTTCGCATCTCCGGCGTCACGCTGCGTCGCGCGGCCAAGGTGCTGCTCGAGGGCGCTTCGATGAACGTCCATCCGGGGCAGAAGGTCGGCCTCATCGGGCCCAACGGCAGCGGCAAGTCGAGCCTCTTCGCGTTGATCCGCGACGAGATCCACGCCGACGCGGGCGAGGTCTCCATGCCGCCGCGCTGGGTGCTCTCCCACGTGGCGCAGGAGACGCCCGCGCTGGACGTGCCCGCGCTCGAGTTCGTGATGGACGGCGACGCGGAGCTGCGCGAGATCGAAGCCGCCATCGAGGTCGCCGACAGCGAGCACCTCGCGAACCTGCACGCGCGCTATGGCGAGATCGGGGGGTACCAGGCGCGCTCCCGCGGCCAGACGCTCCTCGCCGGGCTGGGCTTCGACGAGCCTTCGCAGGCACGTCCCGTAAGGGAGTTCTCCGGGGGCTGGCGCATGCGCCTGAACCTCGCGCGCGCGCTCATGTGCCGCGCCGACCTGCTGCTGCTCGACGAGCCCACCAACCACCTCGACCTCGATGCGGTGATGTGGCTCGAGGACTGGCTGGCGGGTTTCCCGGGTGCGGTCATCCTCATCACGCACGATCGCGAATTCCTGGACAACGTGGCCCGCGAGATCGTCCACGTCGAGGGCCGGCGGCTCAACGCGTACAGCGGCAACTACAGCGCGTTCGAAGCGCAGCGCTCGGAGCGGCTCGCGCTGCAGCAGGCCACCTACGAGAAGCAGCGGCGCACCATCGAGCACCTCGAGGCGTTCATCACGCGCTTCCGGGCGAAGGCGACCAAGGCGCGCCAGGCGCAGAGCCGGATCCGCGCGCTGGAGAAAATGGAGCGCATCGCGGCCGCGCACGTGGACGCGCCGTTCTCCTTCGAGTTCCGGCCCGCGCCCGGCGAGCGTCCGCGCCAGCTCTTCCGCTTCGAGGAGGCCGCCGTCGGCTATGGCGAGCGCACGATCCTCTCGGACGTGGAGTGGAGCGTGCTCCCGGGCGACGCGATCGGGCTGCTCGGTCCCAATGGCGCCGGCAAGTCGACCATCCTCAAGGCGATCGTGGACGGATTCACGCCGGCCACGTCCGGCGTGGAAGTCCAATCCGGCAAGCTCATCCGGTCGCAGACGCTGCGCATCGGCTACTTTGCCCAGCACCAGGTCGACCAGCTGCGCGTGGACGAAACGCCGCTGTGGCACCTGGAAAAGCTCGCGCCCAGCGAACGCGAGCAGGTGTTCCGCGATTTCCTCGGCGGCTTCGACTTCCGCGGCGACATGGTGACCCAGCGCGTGGCGAGCCTGTCCGGCGGCGAGAAGGCGCGGCTCGCCCTTGCACTCATCGTCTGGCAGCGCCCCAACCTGTTGCTCCTCGACGAGCCCACGAACCACCTCGACATGGACATGCGCGAGGCGCTCGCCGAGGCGCTCACGGGGTTCGAGGGCGGGCTCATCGTGGTCGCGCACGACCGGCACCTGCTCGCCGCGACGACGGACCAATGGATGCTGGTGGCCGACGGCGCGGTGGAGCCCTTCGAAGGCGACCTCGACGACTACAAGCAGTGGGCCAAGGCATACCACGCGCGCGCGGGCGCGGGCACGCAGCAAGCGGCGCCGGCCGTGAGCCGCAAGGAGGAGCGCCGCGCGGAGGCCGCCGTGCGGCAGCGCGAGGCACAGGCGCGCAAGCCGTTCGAGAAGCGCCTCGCCGGCATCGAGGCGGAGCTCGAGGCGCTCGCCACCGAGTCCCGGCAGGTGGAGGAGTGGCTCGCCAGCGGCGAAGCCTATGCCGAGGCGCAGCGCGAGCGGCTGCAGGCCACGCTCAAGCGCCGCGCGGAGGTCGCGGCCCGCATCTCGACGCTCGAGGACGAGTGGCTCTGGGTGCAGGCGGAGATGGAGCGCGCGCTCGCCGAGCGGCCGGCCTGAGGGCCGGCCCCTGTCAGGGTCTGCCGCCTGCGATGCGTTGCAGGATTTGCGCGAGCCGCAGGCGGTGGCAGCGCGATTCGTCGGCGCAGAAGCAGCCGATGGCGATCGGCGTGCGCTCGGACACCGCGACCAGCGCCTCCAGCACCTGGCGCTTCTCCGCGTCGGCCGTGACCTCGCGCTCGTAGCGGTCGAAGAAGCGCTTGCGCGCCTTCGGGTCGTCGAAGTCGATCTTCTTCACCGTCGCGAAGAGCTCGCGGCTCGGCGCGAGCAGCGGGAACCAGACGTCGAAGAGCTCGGGCCATTTCGCCTTCGGCACGCCGCGCGGCGGCAGGCGAGTCGTTCCCAGCCGCAGGCGCTCGTCGCCCTTCGCCAAGTCGCCGATGCGGAAGGTCGAGATGTTCATGCGCCGGATTCTACGCGCCGGCCGCGCGCCGTCCGGCGACGCTAGCGGATGCGCAGCAGGACCGCCACGGGAAATTGCGCGACGGCCGCGCTCATGGGGATGGCCCCATCCGCGACCGTGAGCTCGCGTCCGCTGAAGAGCTCGCGCAACACCGTGCCGTTCTCGAGGAACGGAAGCTCGAGCCGCGCTTCTCCCCAGAGCCCTGCGTCACAGGGCGTGGACCCGGGACGCACTCCCAGGCCCGCCACCAGGCGTGGCGCGACGGTGACGAGGGTGTCGCCCCCGTGCCGCCGGGCGAAGGCGAGGACATGCTTGCCCTGCTGCCCGGTCGCCCGGACGGCGGTGTAGTTGCCTTCCCGGAAGAGCGCCTCGTGCGCCTTGCGCAGCTGCAGCAGCCGCCAGATCACATAGAGCTTCGCGCGGCCGTCGGCAACGCTTGCGACGAGCGGCCGCAGCGCATCACCCGGCACTTCCGGCAAGCGCGCGATTTCATCCAGCAGCGATCGGCGCCGGTCGTAGTCCACGGGGCGGCGGTTGTCCGGATCCACGAGCGAAAAGTCGAAGAGCTCGTTGCCCTGGTAGATGTCGGGCACGCCGGGAGAGGTGAGCTTCACGGTCGCCATGGCGAGGCTGTTGAACCAGCCGACCCAGGCCACGGGTGCGACCGCCGCTCGCAGGTCGTCGAGGAACGCATTGCCCGGCTGGCCCGAGAGGAGCGCACGCACGAACGCCTCGGTCGCGACTTCGTACGCCTCGTTGGGATTGCCCCAGCTCGTGCGCTGCTTGGCCTCGCGAGTGGCCTTGCGCATGTAGTCCACGATGCGCTGCGTGTAGTCCTCCAGTGCCTGCCCGGTGGCGCCCTCGGGGAAGCTTCCGAGCAGGACCTGGTAGAGCAGGTACTCGTCGTTTGCCGAGGGCGCGGGTACGCCTTCCACCTCGGTTTTCCTGCCGCCATTCAGGCGCCGCCACTTGGATAGCTGCAGGCGCCATTCCGCCACCAGCTCGGAGATCACGTCGATGCGCGCGCGCACGTCCTCGCTGCGCTTGTTGTCGTGCGTCGAGGTCGCGAGCATGGTGTGCGGCCAGTGGCGCGCGCGGTGCGAGCTCGCGCGGTGGAAGCGCGCGGGCGGGAAGCCGAACTCCGACGGATCGCCGCCCACGTCGTTGAGGGACGCGAGCCGGTTGTAGACGTAGAACGCGGTGTCCTCGACGCCCTTCGCCATCACGGGCGAGGTGAGCTGCTGGAACTTGCGGGCGAAGAAGCGCACCGACGCGGCCATGGCGGGCGAGGCCGCGGGCAGCTCGCAGGTGAGCACGTCGCGCAGGAAGTCGAAGACGCTCACGTCGGCGGCACGGCTCTCGGCGCGCGCGCGGGTGATGGCCCACTCGATATAGCGGCGATCCTCGGGCCCCACGTGGTCGTCGATGTACGTGCGGTACACCGGGAAGGCGGCGATCACGTCGGCAAGCCCTTCGCGCAGCGTCGTGAACGTGAAGTCGCGGGTGTTGCGGTGCCCGCGCGCGATGCGCGCGAGGCGGCTGGTCAAGACCGTGAGCTCGCTCGCCAGCGCGCTTCGCAGCACCAGGCGCTTGCTGCGCCGCGCGATCTCCTCGAACGAATCGTCGTTGCCGATGAACGCGTGGTAGGTGCGGGAGAGCCGGGACTCGCCGGAGGGATCCACGAAGAGGCCGTTCACCACGTTCGCGAAGCGATAGCCGGTCGTGCCGTGCACGGCCCAGTCCTCGGGCAGGTTCTCGAACGGCGCGACGATCTTCTCCACCGCGACGTAGGTCGGCTTGCCGCAGGCGTTCTGCAGCCGCTCGAAGTATTCCCGCGGGTCGAAAAGGCCGTCGGGATGGTCGATGCGCAACGCCTCGACCTGGCCCGAGCGCACCAGCTGGAGTATCAGCCGGTGCGTCACGTCGAACACCGCGCGGTTTTCCTGGCGCAGCGCCGCGAGGGAGTTGATGTCGAAGAAGCGGCGGTAGTTGATCTCGTCTTGCGCCACGCGCCAGTACGCGAGGCGGTAGGGCTGGCGCTCGAGCAGGTCGTGCAGCTCGTCGAAGCTCGCGGGATCGTCGGCGCGCCCGTTCAGCGCCGCGAGCGCCGCCCGGATCGCGTCCGCCACCGCGGGTTGCGCGCGGGCGAGCGACGCGAGCCTTCCCTTGAGCACCTCCTTGTTCAGGTTGCGCTCGTCGATCCGCGCGCGCGCCGTCTCGTCGCGCGAAGGCAGCCGCGCGAACCCGTCCATGATGGAGCGCAGGGCCTGCGCCTGGTGCGACACGTCCGTGCCGCCGGACTCCAGCGCGCGCACCGCGGGCGCGAGGATGCGCGGATAGCGCTGCGGGTCGATGGGCAGCCGGTGCTCGAAGTAGCGGACCTCGAAGCAACCGCCGCGCGACTCGAAGCCCAGCTGCAGCTTGCCGCCCGCGAGCTCGATGCCGTAGTGGTCGCCCAGGATCGGCAGGAGCACCCGGTGCGCGAGGTGCTCCGAAGGCGGCTGCCAGTCGATGTCGAAGAAGTCGGCGAGCGTCGACGCGGGCCCGTTCTCCAGCAGGTCCAGCCACCAGTCGTTGTCCTCGCCCAGCACGCCCATGTGGTTGGGCACGATGTCCATGAGCTGCTCGAGGCCGTGGCGCTTCATCTCGGCGACGAACGCGTCGAAGTCCTCGCGCGAGCCGATCTCCGCGTTCAGCTCGTCGTGGTCCACGATGTCGTAGCCGTGCGTGCTGCCGGCGCGCGCGCGCAAATAAGGCGAGCAGTACACGTGGCTCACGCCCAGCGCCGCGAGGTACGGCACGAGCCTTGTCGCGTCGCGGAAGGTGAATTTGCCGTGGAGCTGCAGCCGGTAGGTCGCGCGCGGGATGCGCGCGTCCTTGATGCCGGGGGGCGGCTCGCGCCGGTTGCGCCGCCCGCCGCGAGTGACCGCGAGGAGGCGCGTGAGGCTGCGGAAGCGCTCGTCGCGCCCCCACGCCTCGATCGGCAACGGCAGCTTGCGCTTCCAGTTGGGATGCTGGTCGATGGTCCCGGGCAGGTTCGCCTGCTCGACGACGCCGAAGACGTCTTCCATCTGCACCATCATCACGGCCGCGGGTGCCCGCGCGACGTACGCGTGCATCGCCTCGCGCAGCGCCTGCGTGGCGTCCCCATGGTCCGCCGTCGACGGATCGACGAGCCCTTCGCGCGCCAGCGCCTCGATGAGCGCTCGCCGCGATCCGGCTCGTTCCTCGCGCTCGCGACGCTGCCCCTGCTCGTCCAGCGCCCCCACGGCGGCGCGCGCGCGGATGTCCTCTTCCTGCCACCAGCCGCTGAATGTCGGCAGGTCGTGGGTGGACCACGCGACCAGGGCGCGCCCGGGGTACTCGTTCGGAGCCTTGAATCGCCCGTTGTCGCGCTCGAAGAGCAACAGGCGGTAGGAGAGCACCTCCGCCGATGCGAGGCTCTTGCGCACGTCGTCCGAGACGGTGCCGAGATCCTCGCCGATGACAAGGCAGCGATTGCGGTGGCTCTCCAGCGCCAGGATGCCGAG
>Ga0136846_1240617_pt1 | contig 10581 bp, 11 predicted proteins | sample HopSoiMetagenom2_FD_96841 | JGI IMG/M metagenome (GOLD analysis project Ga0136846, IMG submission 96841) | Grasslands soil microbial communities from Hopland, California, USA - 2 Assembly 2016 (version 4) | ecosystem: Environmental > Terrestrial > Soil > Grasslands | place: USA: Hopland... | reverse complement strand
GGTGCGTCGACGCCCTGCGTCCGCGACCGTTCGAGGAGGGTCCCGCGGCGATCCATGCCTGCGATACGACCTGGCGTCGGCATGGTTACAGGTGGGCGGGCGTGCTCGGGTACGCTGCGCCGATGGCGATCGACCGCGCTCGTGTGGTCCGCGGCGCCGTCGCCGGCGCGACCGCCGCCGCCGTCTGGGCGACCCAGCAGCCGCTGGACCGCCGCGTGTTCGGGGTGCCCTATGACGACACGGAGCTGCTGGGCAAGCTCGTGACGCGGGGCCGCGCGTGGCCGGTCGCCGGCCTGGCCCTGCACCTGCTCAACGGCGCGGCCTTCGGGGCGTTCTACGCGGCCGTCGCCCCGCGCCTGCCGCTGCCGCAGTGGGCCCGCGGCCCGGCCGCCGCGCTGGCCGAGCACCTCGCCACGTGGCCGGCCACCGCGCTCACCGACCGCCTGCACCCCGCCCGCGACGAGCTGCCCGCGCTCGCGGCCGACCCGGCCGCGTTCGCGCAGGCGACCTGGCGCCACCTGATCTTCGGCGTCGTGCTGGGCGAGCTCGAGCGTCGGTTCAACGCGCCCGATCGCGAGCCAGTGCCGCCCCATGCGGAGGCGCTGTCGTCCAACGGCCACGGCGACCTCGAGCGCGCGGCCGGCGTCGGGGGGCCCTAGGGCGCATAGAATCGCCCGCGCGGGGCCGGAGTAGCTCAGCTGGTAGAGCAACGCTCTTGTAAAGCGTGGGTCAGGGGTTCGAGTCCCCTCTCCGGCTCCTGCGGGTAAGCCGCGATCCGAGGTGGACGCAGCACCCGCACCGCTCAAGCCGCGCCTGCGCGGCGTCCTGCACCAGTACGCGTTCTTCGTCGCCATCGTCCTGGGCGCGCTGCTCGTCTTGCGCGCGCGCGGGCCGGCCGGCACGGCCGCCACCGCGGTCTACGCGCTCGGGATCAGCGGGCTGTTCGGGATCAGCGCCCTCTATCACCGCGTCGCGTGGGGCCCGCGCGCCGGTCGCTGGATGCGCCGTGCCGACCACTCGATGATCTTCGTGTTCATCGCGGCGTCCTACACTCCGGTGGCGGTGCTGGTCCTGGGCGGCGCCGCGGGCACGAGCCTGCTCGCCGTCGTCTGGGGCGGCGCCGCCGCCGGCGTCCTGCTCAAGCTCTTCTGGGTCGCGGCGCCGCGGCGACTATCCGCGGTGCTGTACGTCGCGCTGGGCTGGGTGGCGGTCGTCACCGTGCCCGACCTGTGGTCGAGCCTCGGCTGGCCGGCGGTGGCGGGCTTCGGCCTGGGCGGCGTCTTCTACACGGCGGGCGCGGTCGTCTACGCGCGCGGGCGACCGGACCCGTGGCCGCGCGTCTTCGGCTACCACGAGATCTTCCACACGTTGGTGATCGCAGCCGCGGCGTTGCACTTCGCGGTGATCGCGCTCGCGATCGTGCCCGCGTCATCCTGACCGACGCTCCGCCGGCTCGGGCTCAGCCTGCGACCACCGATTCTGGCACCGGGCTCGCCGCCATGGGCCATCATGCACGACGACCGGTGGATCCACGCTCAGCGGGCGACCCAGGCGTCAGCCTGGCGGCCGAGGCGCACGTCGTGCTCCCCGGACGCCGTGACGACGCGGAAGACCGCCTCGTCCTGCTCGGTGCCCGGCCGGTCGAGGACGGCGACCAGGTGCAGCTCGCGGATCTCGTCGTCGGAGCGCGCGGTGAACGCGTCGCGGGCGGCGGCTTCCATCCGCTCGCGATCCCAGCCCTTGTCCTCGGCGTGCGCGGTGGCCAGCGCCTGGTCGGCGGCCATCACGTCGGCGCCCAGCGTCCGCTCCTGCGCGCGGTAGCGGCGCGCGTTGACGAGCAGGCCGCCGGCGATCATCACGACGACGATCACCACGAGGACGAGCAGGACGATCTCGAGCGCTGTCACGGCGCGTGATCCTCGCAGACGCCCGCGACGAGGGCCGCGACGGGTAGCCCGGTGGCGATGGTCCCCGACGTGGGCGACGCGGCGTCGGCCGGCCCGCTGGTCGACGCGCTGGTCGAGCGGTACGGCTTCGAGCACCTGGTCCTGCGCGAGCGGCTGAGCGGCGGCTACGCGAACGACCTCGTGCTGGCGCAGGCGCCCGGGCGGCGCGTGGTCGTCCGCGTCAAGCACCCGCCGTTCGGGCTGGACGAGGTGCAGTGGGAGCATCGGCTCGTGTCCCTGATCGCCCCCCGCCTGCCCGAGGTCCCCGCCCCGCTGCCCGCGCGCGACGGGTCGCCGTTCTTCCGGCACTACGGCGCCGCCGTGTGGGTACTCCCGCACGTCGACGGCCGGCCCGCGGATCCGAGCGACGAGCGGCACCGGCTACAGGCGGCGGCGCTGCTCGGCCGCTTCCACGCGGCGACCGCGGACCTCGATCTGCCGCCCCGCCCGGGACTGACCCGCCTGGCCGACCTGCGCCCGGCGCTGCAGAGCGGGCGCTACTTCGAGGCGGTCGGGTCCGAGCGCCGCGCGCTGCCCGCGCCGCTGGAGGAGCGGCAGGAGGAGATCGAGGCGGGACGCGCCTGGGCTGTCGCGTTCGTCGAGGCGGTGGCGGCTGGGCGCACGCCGCGCACCGGGGTCATCCACGCCGACCTCTTCGCCGGCAACGTCCTCGTGCGCGCGGGCCGCGCGGTCGCGCTCATCGACTGGGACGAGGCCAACGTCGACTGGCTCGCCTTCGACGTCGCTTGCGCCGCCTGGGAGTTCTGCGCCGGCGCCGACGGCGCCCTGGACGCGGACGCCTTCTCCGCCTTCCTTGGCGCGTACCGGGACGCCGGCGGGACGGTGCCGGCGCACGAGAACGACCTGCTCGTCGGCCTCATGCGGGTCCGCCGCGTCCTCGAACTCCTGCGCGCGCCGTACGACCGGCACGTCGATGTCGATCACCAGCTGCGCAACCTCGGCGCCCTCGAGCGGCTTGCCTGAGGTCTACGTCGGCACCTCGGGCTGGGCCTACCCTTCGTGGAAGCCGGGCTTCTATCCGCCCTCCACCCCGGCGGGCGAGTTCCTCGCCTACTACGCCGGCCGCTTTCGCACCGTCGAGCTCAACACGACCGGCTACCGGCTGCCGGGCGAGGAACAGATGCGTCGGTGGGCGGGACGGACGCCGCCCGGCTTTCGCTTCGCCCCGAAGCTCGACGCGCATCCGCGCGCCCCGGTCGCGGCCTTCGGCCGGCGCCTCGCCGCGCTCGGCGACCGGCTCGGCCCGGCGCGTCTGCTCGTCCGCAACGCCCGCGACGACGCGCTGCTCGCGCGGCTGCTCGGCGCGCTGCCCTCCGGCACGCGCGTGGCCTGGGACCTGCGCCACCCGTCCTGGGAGGGGGCGCCCCTGCCCCCGGGCACCGTGGCCGTGGGGGACGTGGAGGGCGACGCGGGCTTCCGGTACCTGCGGTTGCGCGAGCCGCCGTACTCGGAGGACGAGCTGCGCGGGTGGGCGGACACGATCCGCTCGCTGGAAGGCGACGTGTTCGTCTACCTGCGCCACGAGGACGAGCCGGCCGCCCCGCGGTACGCGGAGCGGCTGGCGGAGCTGGTCGCCGCGGGGTGAGCCGGGTTCCGGTCGTCGCGTCGGGACCGCGCTGGCCCCGTCCGTCGCGCCGAGACCGCCGGGCCCGCGACGTCGAAGCCGAGCCGCTACAGCAGCAGGTCGCGCGTGCGCAGGTGCGCGCCGACCTTGCGCTTGACGCGCTGCAGCGCGTTGTCGACCGTCTTCGTGTCGCAGCCCAGGCGCTCGCCGATGCCCTCGTAGCTGCGTCCGTCGAGGTAGAGCGCGAGCACGCGCGACTCGAGGTCGGACAGCGCGGTCGACAGGCAGCCGACGAGCGCCCGCAGCTCCTCCGACGAGATGACCTGATTGACGGGATCGTTGACCGACGGCCCGGGGATGAGCTCGTCGAGGCCGGGCTCGGCGTCCCCGGAGGCGGCCGGGGACGTGGAGAACGAGACCGACTGGTTCAGCGGCGTGTGCTTGTTGCGGGTGGCCGTCTTCACCGCGGTGATGATCTGGCGCGTGATGCACAGCTCCGCGAAGTTGCGGAAGCTCGACTCGCGGTCGGTGCGATAGTCGCGGATCGCCTTGTAGAGCCCGACGAGGCCTTCCTGGATCAGGTCGTCGCCGTCGCCGCCGGTCAGGAAGTACGAGGACGCCTTGAGGCGGACGAAGCCGTAGTAGCGGCGCACGAGGCGGTCGTAGGACGCGGCGTCGCCCTGCTTGGCCAGGGCCAGGAGGTACCCGTCTTCTACCTGGACCTGACCTTGAGACTTCGCGGAGAGACGTGCCACGAGCGCTCCTTCCCGAACTCGGTCGAGTGGTGTTGTGCTCAGTGGCGCACTCCTCCCCTGGCGCCGACTGCTTCTTCAGATGTCGCGCAGGCTCAACCTGCGGTCGAGCCTCAGCGCCCAGAAACGCTTCCAAGTTATGGAGCGGTTGTCAAGCAGTATTCCTGACCTGCAAGACGGCATACATCAGGACGGCCGCCGCGGCGCTGACGTTCAGCGACTCGATGCGGCCGCGCAGCGGCAGCGCGACGAGTCCGTCGCAGGCCGCGGCGACCCGCGGGCGCAGCCCACGGCCCTCCGAGCCCAGCACGAGCACGACGCCCCCGCGCCAATCCGGCTGCGTGTAGGGCAGCGCCTCGGGGACGGCCGCGGCGCCCCACGACCAGCACCCGGCCTCGCGTGCCGTCACGAGGAAGTCGGCGAGGTTGCGCACCTGCGCGACCGGCACGTACTCGACCGCGCCCGCCGACGCCTTGCAGACGGCCGGCGTCACCTGGGCCGAGCGCCGCTCGGGCAGGATCACCCCGTCGACGCCCGCACACTCGGCCGTACGGCAGATCGCCCCCAGGTTCTGCGGGTCCTGCACCTCGTCGAGGGCCACCAGCCAGGGGTCGGGCCGCGCCAGCAGCGGCGCCGGGTCGGCGTAGAGGTAGGGGTCGGCCAGCGCGCAGATGCCCTGGTGCGCGTCGCTGCCCGCGCGCAGCGCGAGCTCCTCCGCCGTCGCCCGCTCCACCGCGTACCCGGCCAGCCACGGCTCGTGCGCCGCCCCGGGCGTCGCCCAGATCTGGCGCACCCGTCGCCGACCGGCGCGCAGCGCCTCGCGCACCGCGTTGCGGCCATAGAGGACCTCGCCTTGCCGGGCGCGCGGCCGGTCGCCGCGGCCGCGGCGGCCGCGAGAGCTCACCGACGCACGAGCGTCGCACCCTGCGCGCCGTCGCGGACCTGCCAGCCGCGCTCGGCCAGCTCGTCGCGCAGGCGATCCGCCTCCGCGTAGTCGCGGGCGGCACGCGCGGCCTCGCGCCGCTCCAGCAGCGCGCGGTCGACGTCGTCGGGCTCGGGGGCGGCCTCCTCGAGCAGGTTGTCGAGCCCGAGGACCTCGAGCATCTCGGCCAGGTCATCGCGCCCCACCGGCTCGCCGCGGTCCGCCGCCCCGTTGGCCTCACGCACCCACTCCCACAGGGCGGCGAGCGCGGCCGGCGTGCCGAAGTCGTCGGCCAGGGCGTCGAAGAAGCGCACGGTGTGCCGGCGCAGGGCCTCCGGCGAGGGCCCCGCGACCAGCCGCCGGGAGGCCTCGCGCAGGCGGGCCACGCTGCGGCGGGCCTGCTGGAGCGCGTCGTCCGTGTAGGCGATCGGCTGGCGGTAGTGCGCGGTGGAGAAGAACAGGACCAGCGCGTCGCGTCCCCACTGGGCCAGGGCGTCGGCCAGCGAGGTGATGTTGCCCACGCTCTTGGCCATCTTCTCGCCGCCCATCTGCAGCATCCCGACGTGCATCCACGTGCGGGCCAGCTCGGCGCCGTCGTGGGCGCAGCGGGTCTGGGCCGCCTCGTTCTCGTGGTGGGGGAAGACGAGGTCGCTGCCGCCGCCGTGGATGTGCAGCCCCAGCCCCAGCAGCTCCTCGGCCATGGCCGAGCACTCGATGTGCCAGCCGGGGCGGCCGGTGCCCCACGGCGAGTCCCAGGCGGTGTCCTCGCCCTCCTTCTGAGCCTTCCAGAGCGCGAAGTCGAGCGGGTCCTCCTTGCGCTCGGCGCCCTCCACCCCCTCGCCCTGGTCCATGTCGTCCACCGCGCGATGCGACAGCGACCCATAGCGCACGTCGGAGCGGACGCGGAAGTAGACGTCGCCGTCCGACTCGTAGGCGTAGCCGGCCGCGACCAGCTCCGCGGTCAGGTCGAGGATGGCGTCCATGGTCTCGCTGGCCAGCGGCTCGTGGTCGGGGCGGCCGAGCCGCAGGCCGTCGGTGTCGGCCACGTAGTACGCCGTCATCTCCCGCGCCAGTTGCGCGCTGGGCGTCTTCAGCAGGCGCGCGGCGTCGTAGATCTTGTCGTTGATGTCGGTGATGTTGTAGACGACGACCGGGTGCAGGCCCTCGTGGCGCAGGAAGCGCGCGAGCAGCAGGTAGCTCACGAACGGCCGCGCGTTGCCGACGTGGATGCGGTTGTAGACGGTCGGCCCGCAGGCGTAGATGGCCACGCGCCCGCCGTCGTCGGGCTCGAGGTCATGCAGCGCGGCGCTGCGGGTGTCGTAGAGGCGGATCTGGCGCAACCTCCCTGCAATCTACGACAGCGCGGTGGGACGGGGCAGCGTGCGGCGAGGTGTACCTTGTCGTGCTGCATGCAGGCCGCGACGGCGCTGAACATCCTGCTCGTCGACGACGACGAGGCGCTGCGCGAGAACCTCAAGCGCTCGTTCGAGCGCGAGGGCCACCGCATCACCGCCGTGGCCGACGGCCACGCCGCGCTCCAGCGGGCCGGCGACGAGCAGTTCGACGTCGTCCTGCTCGACGTCGCGCTCGGGCCGCCGCCCTCGGGCCACGACGTCGCCCGGACCCTGCGCGCGCGCCGCGAGGTCGTCCCGATCATCATGCTCACGGCGCTGGACAGCGAGGCCGACGTCGTGCAGGGCCTCGAGGCGGGCGCCGACGACTACGTCACCAAGCCGTTCGGGCTCGCCGAGCTGCGCAGCCGCATCCGCGCGGTGCTGCGCCGCGCGCACGGCCGCGTCGTCGAGGGCACGGTCCGCGTCGGCCCCGTGGTCCTCGACCAGCGGATGCGGCAGGTCACGGTCAACGGGGCCCCGGTGCGGGTCACCTTCTCGGAGTTCGAGCTGCTGGCCTGCCTCATGGACCGCCCGGGCAAGCTCTTCACCCGTCAGGAGCTGCTGCGGGCGATCTGGGGCGACAGCGCCTACCGCGACCCGCGCGCCATCGACGTCCACATCCGGCACCTGCGCGAGAAGCTCGAGGAGCGCCCCGAGCAGCCGCAGCTGATCCTCACCGTCCGCGGTGCCGGCTACCGGTTCCGCGAGCCATGAGGGGACGGCTCGCCGGCCTCCGCGCGCGGCTGCTGGCCGCCATGCTCGCCACCGCGGGGGTGACGCTTCTGGTGGCCGCGCTCGCGCTGCTGCCCTCGTTGCAGTCCCAGCTCAAGCGCCAGAGCGAGTCGAGCCTGCGCGCCGCGACCGTGTCCAGCCGCGCGGTGATCCAGCAGCGCGTCGCGCCGGCCACCCCCGCGCAGGTCGAGGCCGACCCGCTCAATCGCACGCTCGTCCCCCGGCCCGACCTGTTCGTGCTGCAGGACGCGGCGCTCGACCTGCGCAACCGCGTCGACGGGCGCGTCGTCGTCCTCGACCTCACGCCGACCCCGCTGTGGGACAGCGAGAACGGGTCGGCCCTGCCGCGCCAGGCGATCTACCGCGCGCTCGTGGCCGGCGACACGATCACGACCGAGGACGGCGACACGGCGGTCGTCGTGACCCCGCTGACCAAGGGCGAGAAGGAGGTCGGCCTGCTCGTGACGCAGAAGCGTCTCACCGACGTCGCCGCGGCCGTCCGTCAGGTGCGTCGCGCCTTCCTGACGGCCGCGCTGGCCGGGCTCGCCGTCGCGGTGCTGCTGGCCTCCGGCCTGGCCGCGACGCTCGTGCGGCGACTGCGCCGGCTGCGCCAGGCCGCCATGCGCATCACGGCGGAGGGCCCGACGGCGTCGGTACCGCTGGACACCGGCGGCGACGAGGTCGGCGACCTCGCCCGCGCCTTCGCGTCGATGCAGGAGGCACTGCAGCGCCAGGAGCAGGCGCGGCGCGCGTTCGTCGCAACGGCCTCGCACGAGCTGCGCACGCCGCTGACGTCCCTGGGCTGGTCGCTGGAGCTGCTCGACGAGGACCTCCGCGACGGCGCGCCCGACCTCGAAGACGCCCGCGCGCAGGTCGAGGGCGCCCACGCCCAGCTGCTGCGGCTCCAGCGCCTGGCCGCCGAACTGCTGGACCTCAGCCGCCTGGACGCCACGGTCGAGCTGCGGCGCGAGCCGGTCGAGCTCGGCGAGCTCGCGCGCGCGGTGGCCGCCGAGTTCGAGCAGGAGGCGGCCGACCAGGACGTGCGGCTCGACGTCGCGCGGCCGCGCGGGCCGTGCTGGGCGGGGGGCGACCCGGGCGCGATGGCGCGCATCGTCCGGATCCTGCTCGACAACGCGCTGCGCTTCTCCCCGGCGGGCAGCGCGATCACGGTCGAGCCCGCGTACGCCGGCGAGCAGGCCGTCATCGCGGTCCAGGACGAGGGTCCCGGGGTGCCGGAGGACGAGCGCGAACGGATCTTCGAGCGCTTCCAGCGCGGGAGGCGCACCGGCGGCGAGGGCGGGTTCGGGCTAGGGCTGGCCATCGGCCGCGAGCTCGCGCGGCGCCAGGACGGCTCGCTGACGCTCGAGCCGCGGGCGGGCGACGCCTCGGGCGCGCGATTCGTGCTGCGGCTGCCGATCGACCTGCCGACCGGCGGCCACCCCGGCGAGGCGGCGGAGACCGGCACCGCGGCCGGCGTCGTCGACTGACGACCGCGGAACCGCCTGCTCGAGCCGCTCACGGGCGCCCGGCGCCGCGCAGCTCGATCGCCGGCGCGCGGGCCAGCAGCATGGTCACGCCGGTCCGCGGCTCCCGCGGCGAGCGGCGCTGCTCACGTAGGACCACCGCGCTCCAGGGGCGTCCGGCGTCGAGGTCGCCCGCGAGCTCGGCGGCCAGCGCGCGCGGCACCCAGCCGAGCTGCTCGCCGCCGGCGACCTCCACGGCGATGGCGTTGGCGTCGTGCTCGTTGGTGGCGTCGCGGCGCAGCCGCAGCGGCCGGCCGGGCGCCGCCGCGGCGCTCGCCAGCGCCCCCGCGTGATGGCGAGCGGCTCCCGCGACGCCCGCGACGCGCAGCCCGCGGCCGGCCAGCGCCGGGTCGTCGCGCGCGAGGGACCGATCGGTGGCGGGATCGACGACTGCAAACCCGGCGAGCCAGACGATTCCGCCCTCCTCCGGGTACCAGTAGCGCTCCTCGAAGCGCACGTCGACGACGGCCGTTGGGCGCGGACCCACGCAGGCCAACCTACGCCTGGCGAGGGGTAGCGGGCAGGCGACCGAACCGAGGACAAGGAGAGCCCATGCCCGTCGACCTCACCGACGCCGTCATCGTCGTCACCGGCGCGTCCAGCGGCATCGGCCGCGCGAGCGCGCGCCGATTCGCGCTCGCCGGGGCGCGCGTCGTGCTCGCCGCCCGCCGTGAGGAGCCGTTGCGCGAGCTGGCCGCCGAGCTCGGCGCCGGCGCACTCGCCGTTCCCACCGACGTCAGCGACGAGGAGGACGTGCGCGCGCTGGCGCTGGCCGCCGTCACGCGCTTCGGGGGGATCGACGTCTGGGTGAATTGCGCGGCCGTGACCGCCTTCGGACGCCTCGAGGACATCCCAAGCGCGCCCTACCGCCGCGTGCTCGAGACCAACTTCCTGGGCTACGTGCACGGGGCGCGCGCCGCGTTGGCGCACCTGCGCGAGCGCAAGGGGACGCTCATCAACGTCGGCTCGGTCAACAGCCGCGTGGGCGCGCCCTTGGTGAGCGCCTACGTGGCTTCGAAGTTCGCGATCCGCGGCTGGTCGGAGTCGCTGCGCGAAGAGCTCCGCGGCGACGGGGTCCACGTGGTGCTGATCGAGCCCGCGTCGATCGACACGCCGCTCTTCCAGCACGCCGGCAACTGGGCGCGTCGCCGCCCGAAGGCGCTGGATCCCGTCAACGACCCCGAGCGCGTCGCCGCGGCGATCGTGCGCGCGGCGCGGTGGCCACGGGGCGAGATCATCGTCGGCCGCGGCGGGCGCTCGATGATCGCCATGCACGACGTCATGCCCGCGCCGCTCTTCGAGCGCTTGTTCACGGCGCGGGTGCAGCGCAACCACTTCCTCGACGAGCCGGCCGAGCCGTCGGAGGGCAACCTGTTCGCCCCGGTCGGCGAGGGCACCGGCGAGACCGGCGGCTGGAAGGACCTGGCCCGCAGGCGCCGGCCGCGCCAGGCCGGCCTCGCGGCCGCCCTCGCCCTGCCGCTCGCCGGAGCACTCGCCGTCCGACGCGCCGTGCGGTAGGACGCTCGCGGCGAGGGGTAGGAATTCAGCCCCCGGTGGAGGTTGTTTCCGAGTGCCCCGCAGGCGTACCGTAAGAGAAGTCTAAAGCAGTTCGGGGAGGCGTTCGGTCGGCGCGCAGGTGCGCTCCGGCCGAAATCACACCGCGCCTGGGCCTCAGGCGCAGCACAGATCACCCGGCGTCGGCGGGGGCAGCCTCTGCGGCTGATGCG
>Ga0136846_1229267_pt1 | contig 10581 bp, 8 predicted proteins | sample HopSoiMetagenom2_FD_96841 | JGI IMG/M metagenome (GOLD analysis project Ga0136846, IMG submission 96841) | Grasslands soil microbial communities from Hopland, California, USA - 2 Assembly 2016 (version 4) | ecosystem: Environmental > Terrestrial > Soil > Grasslands | place: USA: Hopland... | reverse complement strand
GAGACCCGCTCATAGGCCTCGATGTACCGGGTGCGGGTGGCCCTGATCACCTCGGCGGGCATCGGCGGCGCCGGCGCCGTCTTGTCCCAGCCGAGCGACGCCGCGTAGTCCCGCACCGGTTGCTTGTCGAACGACGGCGGCGTGCGCCCGGGCGTCACCTGGTCGGCCGGCCAGAACCTCGATGAGTCCTGGGTGAGGACCTCGTCGCAGACCGCCAGCTGCCCGTCGATGAAGCCGAGCTCGAACTTGGTGTCGGCAATGACGATGCCGTTGCGCAGCGCCCGCTCGGAGCCGCGCCGGTACAGCTCGAGCGAGGCCTCGCGCGCCTGCTCGGCGACCTCCTTGCCGACGACCTCGCACGCGTCGTCGAAGGAGATGTTGACGTCGTGCTCGCCGAGGTCGGCCTTGGTCGAGGGGGTGAAGACCGGCTCCGGCAGGCGGTCCGACTCCTGGAGCCCAGCCGGCAGCCGCTGGCCGTTCATCGTGCCGCTCTCCTGGTACTCCTTCCAGGCCGAGCCCGACAGGTACCCGCGGACGATGCACTCGATCTTCAGCATCTCGGCCCGATGGGCAAGGGTGACCCGCCCGACCCATTCGTCGGGCACGTCGGGAACCGACGTGGCGACGACGTGGTTGGGCAGCACGTCGGCCAGCTCGTCGAACCAGAACGTCGACATGGCGGTGAGCACCCGGCCCTTGTCGGGCACGGTCTCACCCAACACCACGTCGAACACGCTCAGGCGGTCGGACGCCACGAACAGCAGCAGGCCGTCGCTGGCGTCGTAGATGTCGCGGACCTTGCCGGAATAGACGTGCTTCAGCTCGCTCACAGGATCTCCGGGGTCTCGAATGTCAGGGCGTGTGGATGGTGGGCGACGACCTCGGCGACGCGGTCGACCACGGTGGCCACCTGGCGGCGGGCGTCGCCGACGAAGTCGAGCGGCTCGGTCATCAGCGACCGCAGCTGCGCCTCGGTGAGCGGGAACCGGGGGTCACCGCCGAGGCGGTCGAGGAGGTCGTCGCGGTCGTCGGGCTTCTCCCGCAAGCCGAGTGCGTAGGCCACCGCGTGGGTCTTGCTGACCTCATGGGCCTCCTCCCCGCCCATGCCCTCCCGCACCGCGGCCACCAGGAACTTGGTCGTGGCGAGGAACGGGAGGTAGCGGCGCAGCTCCCGGTCGATCACCGCCGGGTAGGCGCCGAAGCCGTCGAGGATCGCCAGGGTGGTGAGCAGCGAGCCCTCGGTGGCGAAGAAGGCGTCGGGCAGCACGACACGGCGGACGACCGACTCGCTGACGTCGCCCTCGTTCCACTGGTCGCCGGCGATGCCGGCGGCCATTGTCAAATGGCCGCGCAGCACGTTGAGGAAGCCGGTGACCCGCTCGCTCGAGCGGCTGTTCATCTTGTGGGGCATGGCCGACGAGCCGACCTGCCCGGGGGCGAAGCCCTCGGTGGCCAGCTCCTGGCCGGCCATCAGCCGCAACGTCGTGCAGAAGCTGGCGGGCCCGGCAGCGACCTGCACGAGGGCGGCGACCAGGTCGAGGTCGAGCGACCGCGGGTAGATCTGGCCCACGCTGGCCAGCACCCGGGCGAAGCCCAGCTCGCCGGCGACCCGCGACTCGAGCTGGTCGAGCTTGGCCAGGTCGCCGCCGAGCAGGTCGAGCTGGTCCTGGGAGGTGCCGACCGGCCCCTTGATCCCCCGCAGCGGGAGCCGGGCCAGCAGCTCGTCGACCCGCTCGTAGGCCAGCAGCAGCTCCTCGGCCGCCGTCGCGAACCGCTTGCCGAGGGTCGTGGCCTGGGCCGGGACGTTGTGGCTGCGACCGGTGATCACCGTTGCCTCGTGCTCGGCGGCGAGGCCGGCCAGCCGGGCGAGGGTGCTCACCATGCGGTCACGGACGAGGGCGAGCGCTTCCCGCACCTGCAGCTGCTCGACGTTCTCGGTCAGGTCGCGGGAGGTCATCCCCTTGTGGATGTGCTCGTGGCCAGCCAGGGCGGCGAACTCCTCGACCCTCGCCTTCACGTCGTGCTTGGTGACCCGCTCCCGGGCGTCGATCGAGCCCAGGTCGACCTGGTCGACGACCGCCTCGTAGGCCTCGAGCACGCCGTCGGGAACGTCGACCCCGAGCTCCTTCTGGGCCCGCAGCACGGCGATCCACAAGCGGCGCTCCAACACGATCTTGTGCTCGGGCGACCAGAGCTCGGCCATCTCCCGGCTGGCGTACCGCCCAGCAAGCACGTTGGGGATGGATGTCATAGCTGCTTGGGCTTCCACTCGGACCGGGCCTCAGCCAGCTTCTCGGCCAGCCCCGCGTCGGTGACGGCGAGGATCTGGATGGCGAGCAGGGCGGCGTTCATGGCGCCGTTGACGGCGACGGTCGCCACCGGCATGCCGGGGGGCATCTGCACGGTCGAGTAGAGAGCGTCGACGCCGTCGAGGGCGCCGCCGGAGACCGGCACGCCGATGACGGGCAGGGTGGTGTTCGCCGCACAGGCCCCCGCCAGGTGGGCGGCCATGCCAGCAGCGGCGATGATCACGCCGAAGCCGTTGTCGCGGGCGCCACCGACGAAGGCGCGGACGGCCTCGGCGTTGCGGTGGGCGCTCATGGCCCACACCTCGTGCTCTACGCCGAACTTCTCGAGGGTCTCGCGGGCGGGCGCCAGCTTGTCGGCGTCATTGGCCGAGCCCATCAGCACGGCAACCTTCTTCATGGCGTCACTCCTTCGAGGGCTTGGGCGGCGATGTCGGTTCGATAGTGCATGCCCGGCCACGAGATCCGGCGAACCGCCTCGTAGGCAAGGGCATGGGCGGCGGGCAACGACCGTGCGGTCGCGCTCACGTGCACGACTCGCCCGCCCGCGGTGCGTCCTTCGGCGTCGAGACCGGCGGCGAACACCTCCACTCCCTCGAGGTTGGCGGCCGCGGCAAGACCCTCCACCGGGTCACCCTTGCGGGGTGCGGCCGGATAGCCCTCGGCCGCCAGCGACACCACGACGCAGGCGTCGGGCGACATCACCGGCTCGGCCGTCAGGTGCCCGGCCGCGGCGCCGGCGAACAGCTCGTAGGGATCGCTCGCGAACAACGGCACCAGCGCCTGGCACTCGGGATCACCGAACCGCACGTTGTGCTCGATCACCTTGGGACCCTCGCCCGTGAGCATCACGCTGGTGTACAGCACACCGCGGTAGTCGATGCCCCGGTCGCGCAGGCCAGCCAGCGTCCGCCCGACGCACTCGTCGTAGGCCCGGTCGAGCACGTCGTCGCCGACGAACGGGACCGGCGCATAGGCACCCATCCCCCCGGTGTTGGGACCGGTGTCGCCGTCGCCCACCCGCTTGTGGTCCTGGCACACCGGCAGGCGGGCGAAACGCTCGCCGTCGCACAGGGCGAAGAGCGACACCTCCGGCCCGGCCATCGCCTCCTCGACCACGATCGCCCCGCCGGCCAGCTTGGCCCCGGCGTCGGCGATCGCCTCGCCGAGATCAGCGGTGACGAGCACGCCCTTGCCCTCGGCCAGGTAATCGGTCTTCACCACGTACGGCCCGGGCAGCGACTTCAGGAACTGGACCGCGGGCTCCAGCTCGGTGAAGGAGCCGTAGCGGGCGGTTGGGACGCCGGCCTCCACCAACAGCGCCTTCATCCACGCCTTCGAGCCCTCGAGCTGGCCCCCGTCGGCGTTGGGGCCGAACACCAGGCGGCCCTTGGCTCTGAGCCGGTCGCCGAGCCCGCTCACCACCGAGGCATCGTCGCCCAGCACGAACAGATCGGCGTCGACGTCGAGTGGATCGCCCAACGTCGCCCACGGGATGCGCGGGTTTCCCGGCGCCACGACAACGTCATGCCCGAACCGGTCGAAGAGCCAGCCGAGGGCATGCTCCCGACCGCCCTTCCCGCCGGCGATGCACACCCGCACGGGTCAGCCGACCTGGATGGTGGCGAGGCGGTCGGGCCCGACGCCCACGTACGAGATGGGCACCCCGCCCTGCTCAGCCAGGAAGAGGATGTAGTCGCGGGCGGCCTTGGGCAGCTCGTCCATGGTCCGGCAGCTGGTGATGTCGGTCTGCCATCCCGGCAACTCCTCGTACACCGGCACCGCCTTGTGCAGGTCCGACTGGTGGTACGGCATGTGCGTGACCCGCTCGCCGTCGATGTCGTAGGCGACGCACACCTTCAGGGTCGGCAGCGTGTCGAGGACGTCGAGCTTGGTGAGGAACACGTCGGAGAGGCTGTTGAGGCGGGCCGCCTGGCGCAGCATGACGGCGTCGAACCAGCCGGGACGGCGGCGGCGCCCGGTGTTGGTGCCGAACTCGACACCCCGCTCGATGAGGAGGTCGCCCGTCTCGTCGAACAGCTCGGTCGGGAACGGCCCGGAGCCGACCCTGGTCATGTAGGTCTTGGTGATCCCGATGATCCGGTCGATGTCGCGGGGGCCCACGCCAGCGCCGGCGCAGGCGCCGCCCGCCACCGGGTTCGACGAGGTGACGAACGGATAGGTCCCGTGGTCGAGGTCGAGGAAGGTGGCCTGGGCGCCCTCGAACATGACCTTCTTGCCGGCCTCGAGGGCGGTGTGGATCAGGTGGACCGAGTCGACGATCCGAGGGGCCAGCCTGGGGGCGATCTCGCCGAGGTACTCGTCGCAGATGTCGTCGGCGGTGGGGCCGAGGCGGTTGTACACCTTGGCCATGACCGCCAGCTTCTCCTTGAGGACCACCTCGAGCTTCTGGCGGAAGATCTTCTGGTCGAGCAGGTCCTGGACCCGGAGGCCCACCCGGAGCGCCTTGTCGGCGTAGGCGGGGCCGATGCCGCCCTTGGTGGTGCCCAGCTTGTTGTCGCCCAGGTGCCGCTCGAACAGCACGTCGAGCTCCTGGTGGTACGGCATCACCAGGTGGGCGTTGCCGCTCACGACCAGCTGGGTGGTGTCGACGTTACGGGTGGCCAGCGTCTCGATCTCCGAGAGGAGGACGCGAGGGTCGACCACGACGCCGTTGCCGATGACGTTGACGATGCCAGGGTGGAGGACACCACTGGGCACCAGGCGGAAGGCGAACTTCTGCTCCCCGACGACGATGGTGTGACCGGCGTTGTGACCGCCCTGGTAGCGGACCACCATGTCCATGTCCTCGGCCAGGACATCGGTCAGCTTCCCCTTGCCCTCGTCTCCCCATTGCGTTCCGACGACGACCGTGCCTGGCACGTAAGAACAGGATAGGCGCTACTTTTCCGGCCCATGGCCGAAGTTCCTGAGCATGACCACAAAGTCGATACCGGCAAGAGCGTCCTGAGCCTCGAGGAGCTGGGGCACATCCAGCCCGGCATGGCCGAGATCATGCCCCTCATCGGGGTACGCATCTGGAAGTGCTTCTATGCCGGAAAGGCCCGCAACCGGGAGCTGGCGAAGTTCCAGCTCAAGGAAGCGATCAACCTGATGGAGAAGGGCGTCCTCCTCCGGCCGAAGTACACCGACAACATGTACAAGTTCATCGAGGAGGAGTGCGCCGTCCTCGGCAAGCTCATCGACTCGGAGGACTGGGACGGCTTCGAGGCCGCCTTCGACAACATGGTCAGCGCCGCCAACGCCTACCACGAGGTCTACGACAAGGGCTTCCTCGTGTGGAAGGTGCCGTCGGAGGCGCCTGGCGACATGGACTTCACGCCTCGTAAGCGATGAACGACAACTAACTTCACAAGCTGACACAAGTCAGCCGTTCGATTCGGGGGAGCGTCATGGCGAACAGGTTCGAGGGCAAGGTCGTGGCCGTCACCGGCTCCGGCTCCGGCATGGGCCGCGAGGTCGCCCGCATGATCGCCGCCGAGGGCGGCTCGGTCGTGGTGAGCGACGTCATCGAGACCCGCGCCAAGGAGGCCGCCGACCTGATCCAGTCGGAGGGCGGCAAGGCCGTCGGCCTGAAGGCCGACGTCACCAGCCAGGACGACATGGACCTGCTGGTGAAGACGGCGGTCGACAACTTCGGCCGGCTCGACGCCATGCACGCCAACGCCGGCGTCGCGGAGCCCACCTTCGGCACCACCACGCGGCTGCACGAGGTCGGCGCCGCGGCGTGGGACCAGATCATGAACGTCAACGGGCGGGGCATCTTCCTCGCCTTCCGCTCGGCGGTGACCCAGCTCCTGAAGCAGGGCAGCGGCGGCGTCCTGCTGGCCACGACCTCGGCCGCCGGCTCGTTCATCTATCCCCGCTTCCCGCTCTACGCCGCCAGCAAGTTCGCCGGCAACGGCATCACCAAGGCGTTCGCCGTGGAGTACGGGCCCCAAGGGATCCGGGCCAACGCCATGGCCCCGTTCCACGGGATGAGCCCCAACCTGCTCATGCCGGCCGATGCCCCTGTGCTCGGCAAGTCGTACGAGGAGGTCGGGGGGCCGTGGGACCCGGCGGGCAACCCCGGGGCCATGCCACTCGCCCTGCCCACGCCACCGACCCTGCGCGACAACGCCAACCTGGCGCTGTTCCTGCTCTCCGATGAGTCTCGCTACATCTCTGGCGAGGTGATCCACTCGGTCAGCGGCGCCACCTCGGCGCGGGTCGCCATGAACTTCGGCTCCGCCGCCGCCGGCGATGTCGTGCCCGAGGACGTCCGGGCCGCTCTCGACTCATCCGACAAGTAACAAGCAGAGGTGACCATGACCCGAACGGTTGTCCAACGTTCGCTCGCCGAGCTGCCCGACGCCGTGCAGGCGATCGTGGCCTTCGCCCCGGGGCCCAGCCTCGACGTCGCCGAGCCCCAGCCCATCTTCGAGCGCATGCTCGAGGAGCATCCTGTGCTGCGGTGGGACAGCGGCGTCGCCTTCTTCAAGATGGCCGACATCGTGGAGGCCGGGCGCAACCCGGCCATCGTGTCGGAGATGACCCAGGGCTTCGAGGGCATGGGCTCGCGCGAAGCCCTCATCCCACTCAATGTCGACGGCGACCGGCACCGGCGCTACCGGAAGATCCTCGATCCGCTCCTCGCGCCCCGCAAGATGGCAGTGCTCGAGCCAGGCATCCGCCAGCTGGCGAGCAAGCTGATCGACGGGTTCATCAATGATGGCCAGGTCGAGCTCCACGACGCGTTCGCCGTCCCGCTGCCGTCGCAGACCTTCCTGCAGCTCTTCGGCCTTCCCATCGAGGACGCCGAGTTCCTGAACGGGATCAAGAACCAGATCCTCAAGAACGCCGGCGCCACCTTGGAGGAGCACAACGCGCTTGCTGTCGAGGCCGGTGACGAGCTCAAGGCCTATCTCGAGGTCAAGATCGCCGAACGGGAGAAGGAAGGCGCGCCCCGAGACGACCTTCTCGGCGCCTGCATGTCGTATGTGACCGACGACGGCAGCCGGCTCACACGCGACGAGATCATGAACATCGCCCACCTGTTCGTGATCGCCGGCCTCGACACCGTGACGGCCTCGCTCACCTGCATCATCGGGTGGTTCGCCCGTCATCCGGAGGAGCGGCGCCAGGTCATGGCCGACCCCTCGCTCCTGCCGGCCGCCATCGAGGAGCTCATGCGCTTCGAGAACCCCGTGCTCATGGGTGGGCCGCGGTTCGCGACCGCCGACACCGAGGTCAACGGGGTCCCGGTCAAGGCCGGTGACATGGTTGCTCTCTGCTGGACGACGGCCGACCTCGACGGCGACGTCTTCTCCGACCCCCTCACCGTCGACCTGCAACGGCCCGAGAACCGCCACATCGCGTTCGCCGCCGGCCGCCACCGCTGCCTCGGCTCCCACCTTGCCCGGCTCGAGCTGCGCGTCGCCATCGACGAGCTTCATCGCCGACTGGCCGACTACGAGATCACCCCCGGCGACGAGCCCCACTACAACCACGCTGGCGTGCGCGCGGCAGAGCACCTACCGCTCACCTTCACTCGGGCGTAGCCAGATCGTTCTGTGTCGTCCGCACGCCCCACGGTGGCGTGCGGACGACACAGAACCAGTTAGACGAGGGCGATCTCGCCGTCCTGGGCGTCGACGGTGACCGTTGCACCTTCGGTGTAGCGGCCTTCGAGCATGGCGAGCGCCAGCTGGTCGCCGATCTGCTGCTGCAGGAGCCGCTTCAGCGGGCGAGCGCCGTACACCGGGTCGAAGCCCTGCTTGGCCAGCAGCAGCTTGGCGGCGTCGGTGACCTCGAGCCGCATGCGCCGGGCGGCGACGCGCTTGCCGAGGCCCTCCAGTTGGATGTCGACGATGCGGACCAGGTCCTCCTCGGTGAGCGACCGGAAGCGAATGATGTCGTCGATGCGGTTGACGAACTCGGGCTTGAAGAAGTCGCGAGGATCGCCGGGCAGGTTCGACGTCATGATCAGCACGACGTTGGTGAAGTCGACCGTGCGACCCTTGCCGTCGGTGAGCCGGCCGTCGTCGAGCAGCTGCAAGAGCACGTTGAACACGTCGGGGTGGGCCTTCTCGATCTCGTCGAGGAGCACGACCGCGTAGGGCCGCCGCCGCACCGCCTCGGTGAGCTGGCCACCCTCGTCGTAGCCGACATAACCGGGAGGGGCCCCGATCAGGCGGGCCACAGAGTGCTTCTCCATGTACTCCGACATGTCGATGCGGGTGACCGCGTGCTCGTCGTCGAACAGGAACTCAGCCAGGGCCCGGGCCAGCTCGGTCTTGCCGACACCGGTCGGGCCGAGGAAGAGGAACGACCCGATCGGCCGGTTGGGGTCGGACAGCCCGGCGCGGCTGCGGCGGATGGCATTGGCCACGGCGCGGACGGCGTCCTCCTGGCCGACGACCCGGCGGTGCAGCTCGTCCTCCATCCGCACCAGCTTCTGGACCTCGCCCTCCATGAGCCGGCTGACCGGGATGCCCGTCCACTTGCTCACGACCTCGGCGACGTCCTCTTCGTCGACCTCCTCCTTGAGCATGCGCTGGCTCGACTGGAGCTGGTCGAGGTGCTGGGTGGCCTCCTCGATCCGGCGTTCGAGCTCGGGGATCTGGCCGTAGCGGATCTCGGCGGCTCGGTTGAGGTCCTGCTCGCGCTCGACCTCGGAGCGCTTCTGCTCCAAGGTCTCCTTGAGGGTCTGGATCTCGGTGATGGCCTGCTTCTCGCCGGCCCAGTGGGCCTTCATGGCGTCGGACTGCTCGCGCAGGTCGGCCAGCTCGCGGTCGAGCGCGTCCAGCCGCTCCCGCGACGCCGCGTCGGTCTCCTTGGCCAGCGCGACCCGCTCGATCTCGAGCTGGCGGATGCGCCGCTCGACGACGTCGATCTCGGTCGGCATCGAGTCGATCTCGATGCGAAGGCGCGATGCCGCCTCGTCGATCAGGTCGATGGCCTTGTCGGGCAGGAACCGCCCCGTGATGTAGCGATCGGACAGCACCGCCGCGGCCACCAGGGCGGCGTCCTGGATGCGAACGCCGTGGTGGACCTCGTAGCGCTCCTTCAGCCCCCGAAGGATGGCGATGGTGTCCTCGACCGACGGCTGCCCGACGTAGACCTGCTGGAACCGACGCTCGAGGGCGGGATCGGTCTCGATGTGCTTGCGGAACTCGTCGAGGGTGGTCGCGCCGATCATGCGCAGCTCGCCGCGCGCCAGCATCGGCTTCAGCATGTTGCCCGCGTCCATTGCGCCCTCGGCCGCGCCGGCACCGACGACGGTGTGCATCTCGTCGATGAAGGTGATGACCTCGCCGCCGGCGTCGCTGATCTCCTTCAGCACGGCCTTGAGCCGCTCCTCGAACTCGCCGCGGTACTTGGCGCCGGCGACCATCGAGGCGAGGTCGAGCGAGATCACCCGCTTGCCCTTCAGGCCCTCGGGCACGTCGCCTTCGACGATGCGGCGGGCGAGCCCCTCGACGATCGCCGTCTTGCCGACCCCCGGCTCGCCGATGAGCACGGGGTTGTTCTTCGTGCGGCGGGACAGCACCTGGATGACCCGGCGGATCTCCTCGTCGCGACCGATGACCGGGTCGAGCTTGCCCTGGCGGGCCGCCTCGGTCAGGTCGCGCCCGTAGCGCTCCAGCGCCTGGTAGCTCTCCTCCGGGTTCTGACTGGTCACGCGGTGGCTGCCGCGGACCGACTGCAGCGCCTGCAGGAGCTCCTCAGTGCTGGCGCCGACCTCCGCCGACATCGCCAGCACGACGTGCTCGGTCGAGAGGTACTCGTCGTGCAGGTCGACGCGGACCTTGTCGGCCCGCTCGACGACGTCACGCAGCGCTCGCGACAGGCCGGCCTCCCCACCGTACGATCGGGGCAGGCGGGCCAGGCGCTCTTCGGCCTGGGACCGCAGCGCCCGGGGATCGATCCCGACCTTCTGGAGCAGCGGGATCACGACGCCATCGGCCTGGGCGAGCATGGCCACCAGCAGGTGGTCGGGCGTGACCTCGGGATGACTGGCGGCCCGGCCGGCCTCGAGGGCCGCGTTGAACGCCTCCTGGGTCTTGATGGTCCAGCGGTTTGGGTCGAACGCCATGCCTTACCTCTTTCCGAACAACTCGATCGCTTGGGAGAGCGGCACAAGATCTCGCCGGTAGCTCTGGTGGGCGCGAGCCACGGCGTCGCGCACGGCCGCCTCGGCCTGGGCGAGCGCATCGCGCACCCGCGCCAGCTCGTCCTCGAGCGCCATCACCCGCTGCACGCCCGCCAGGTT
>Ga0136846_1216900_pt1 | contig 10581 bp, 13 predicted proteins | sample HopSoiMetagenom2_FD_96841 | JGI IMG/M metagenome (GOLD analysis project Ga0136846, IMG submission 96841) | Grasslands soil microbial communities from Hopland, California, USA - 2 Assembly 2016 (version 4) | ecosystem: Environmental > Terrestrial > Soil > Grasslands | place: USA: Hopland... | reverse complement strand
GAGGCCGAACCCTCAGGCGCCGCTCCCCACTCCGCCAACAAGCGCCACCGGTTGGCGCCCTCTGTTGAGCAGGGATGGATTAAATATCGGCGCGGCGAGTGGCGAAAATCAAGCGGCGAGCGCGGTATCTGTGAATTCAGAATGAAGAAAAAGCTGTGAAGTATTCGGGAATAAACTGCGCCGGACGGCGTGTGATACGCGTGTGAAGGTTCGCACACGCCGCCAAATGCCCGCGCGTCTCTGCGTGGTGCCGGCACCGCGTATCTCGTGCCGCCAGGCATGTTGCCGATTGGCGGAAGCTCAGAAGAATCCGCTCAGAAGAATCCGCTCGTCATCTCAACACGACGACGGTCGTGCCGACATCCACGCGCTGATACAGATCCATGATGTCGTAGTTGTGCATGCGGATGCAGCCATAGGACGCGAAGTGGCCAATCGAACTTGGAGCATTGGTGCCGTGGATCGCGTATTCGCCGGGGTTGAGTGTCATGGCCGCGACCCCCATTGGATTCTCCGGAGCGCCACCCGGAATGACATCCGGCAGGCTTGGCTTGTCCCGGCGAATGTCCTCGGGCGGCGACCATGCCGGTTTCAAGAACTTTCCCTGGATATGAGCAACGCCGGTCCAGGTCTTGCCGGCCTTGCCGACCGCTACCGGATAGCTGACGCTCTGACCGTTTTCGAGCACGTAATAAAGGCGGCGCTCGGCGGTCTTCACCACAATGGTACCGGGCTCGTATCCGGTTAGCCCCGTGGGGCGGCCCTGGGCGGCAGCAGCTGCGTTCGCGATGGCAGCGGCCTGCAGAACAACGACAAGTATGATCGCTTGAAAACTTCTGCCCACGACGGTGCTCCAGCGCCTTCAACGCGCTGGGTCACCGCGGGTTCCACGCAACGATATCCGTTGCGGCATGGCAAATAAGAGCTTTCGCAACCCGGCTGGATTTGTCGATCAAATTCCGCGCCCGTTCAAATCCCGAAGTTCGTCAATGAACGCCCGCGGCAGCAACATTGCGGAGGGCGCACGCAGTCCCAGCCATTGGGCAACCTCGATTGCGAAGTTGTTGCAATTGTAAAACATCAGGTGCCACGGATGCTCGGTTGCACCGACGCGATGAACCGCAGCGCTGAGCCGGGCGTATTGCGTCGCGGTGATACGCCGCCGATAGACGCTCGTCGGAGTTGCCTTGCGGTCGTCTTCAAGGCCGCGGACCGATGCCGCGACCGGGATCACTGATCCGAAAACGAGGCCGCGCCCATCGTCGAGCGGATAGATGCCGGCATAGCGCACTTCGACTGGCTGCCCACGAGCGTTCAGGCGGCCATAGACTATGTAAGTGTGCCCAAACACGTAGCCGGCCCGGCTACGGAAATCGATGAAATATTGCGCATCCGTCGGCCGGACGTCCGTCGGTTCAGCCGAGACAATCGTCGGCGACGATGTCAACGTCAAAATTGCCAGGCCAATCGCTACGGCAAACGAACTCGACCATGTGACGCGCACGGATGGCTCCGCGAAACGAGACGGGTAGATAGAGTCTCGATTTTCGCGCGCGCGAGAACCCTGCGCAATCAACGCACAGATTAAGGGTTAATCCGGCCAAAGACCTCAGGTTCAGGTCGCGTCCTCGGCGATTTCGCGACAGCTGCTGTCCTGTGATGCAGGCATGGCAAAAGAGCGGACAACATCGCTGCTGCCGCCTCTTGCCGTGCTAGCCGCGTTCCAGGCTACTGGGCCTTAGCCCTTGGTAACGATCGGAGCCGGAGCCTTGCCTTTGCCGACGAAGCAGCCGCCCAAGCTCAAGCCAGCGACCACCAACGCCAAGGCCAATGCAACTTTCTTCATGACGTCCCCCTGTTTAACCGGACAAGGGACATGACAACCTAGTTCGTGGAACAACTAGTGCAAGAAAGCCACAGTGGATGGATTTCAGCTATTTCGGGTCTTTTCAGCACCGGCCTGATTGGCCTTAAGCCCCTCGCGCCCCTGCAATAGGGGCGAACAATTACCCAGGCGCCCTGTCCGGGCGCTGCCCAGCCAGCGGCCGGACCCTGGTTTGGCGGGCTTGAGCCTATTCCCGGGCTCCAGGCCGGCCCGACCGGTGCGTCGGTTTCCCGGAGGCCAGCGCCATGACCTTCGGCAACAGGGACGCCGCAATCATCCGGTGGCCCGCCGGCGTGAGATGGATGCCGTCGAAAACATATTTCCAGGGAATTTCTTCATCATAAACAACGACCTTGATCGAGCGAGCGTGCAGCCGTCGGGTCATCGTTGCGATGTTCGCGGAGCGCTGCTCTCTCGAGCCGAAAAATCGCAGATCGTTCCCGCCGGGCTGCAGAATAACGATCTGGGTCCCTTCGGGAACGGCAGAATCGATGCGAGCCAGCATCTTGGCTGTCGTGTCGAAGGGAACCCCGGCGTTTGTGATTTGTGCCTCGACCCCTTTTTCCTTGAGCATCGCTTGCAGGATGGAGGGATAAGCCGACTGCTCGCTGATGAGCCAGCCGGATGTGTTACTTGCGCCGACGGCAACAATTCGAAGCGGAGCCGCGTCCGCAGCGGCCACGATGAGCATTGCCGCGGCACCAAGAAACACCCCGAACCCGCGACGTCTCATGTTCTTCTCCCCAGGGCATGGGACTGGCAAGCCGACGCGCACCCACACGGTAAGGAAACAAAAATCCAATACAAGGCCGCTAATCAGCCTCCGCTTGTCGTCATAAGCATCTCGAATGCGCGCTGACCCGAAAGCCAGGACGGCTCGCGGCGCTCGGCGCGGCAAAAAGTTTGGTTGGCGAAATGTCAGGCGGATCGAAGCGATCAAGGATGCATTGCAGCTGCCTTTTGCGCGCACCTTGACGGTATTTGCCCGCAAATGATTTAACGTCCTCGACTTTTATTGGCGTTCTGAAACTCCAGGAAAATGATGCGCTACTCATCCCGTCGGATTACCACCGCTTTGGTCGCGATGTTATTCGCCGGCGGTTTCGCCATGAAAACAGAGGCGGCGGAGACGTCGCGCGCGAACGCGCCGGCTTGGATCACGACGCCGTTTGGAATCATCTACAAGACCCATGATCGCGAAACTGTTTCTTATGCCGCCAAATACCCCCCCGGCACGATCGTCGTAAATACGAGCGAACGCTATCTCTATCTCGTGCTCGGTCAGGGCCAGGCGCTTCGCTACAACATCGGAGTGGGCAAAGAAGGGTATTCCTGGGCTGGCGTCAGCACGATTTCCTCGAAGCGAGAATGGCCGGATTGGTCCCCGACGCCGAACATCAAGAAGCGGCAGCCCGATCTTCCGGATCATATGAAGGGCGGCGACGGTAATCCGCTCGGGGCACGGGCGCTTTATCTGGGCTCAACGCTCTATCGAATCCACGGGACAAACGAGCCCTGGAAAATTGGCGACGCGGTGTCGTCGGGATGCATCCGTCTGACAAATGACGACATCATCGATCTCTACAATCGTGCCAAGATAGGCGCGACCGTGGTCGTCCAGAGGTGAGGTTTCAGCCGGCCATTGCTTGATATGATTGAATTTCATCTTGGAACGGGCTGCGGAGCGGTCGCCGATGAAATTGCCAGGTGCGCGTGAGGGTCTTGCTGTTGCTATGACCTTGGCCGGCATTGTCTCCGCGACATCGGGCGAGGTCTGGGTGTGTACCTTTCCGGGCCTCATAAGCGCCATGACCGTTAAGGAACGCTTCGAAGTTCGCGCAACCGATGTGCTGCGGGACGGCACGACCGCCTATCGCATTGTTGAGAACAGCAATCGCGCCGTCATTGCGACGTATGCGCGCGCCGATGCGCCGGATCGGGCCATTACGGTCGGCACGCTGGGGATTGACAAGCCCACCGGCGACTTGGTGCTTGGGGTGATGGTGCCGGGCGCGCCTTTGATGAATAAGATCGTCGCCGGCAAATGCCAAAAGACCGATGGATAGATAGAACTCTGCAGTGGGCGCCGGCTGCTCCCACGCTCACACCGGCATAGCCTGGAACGTTCGAAAGCCGGCGGGCTCGCTTGTTCGCTCGAACCAAAACGAGAGCTGTTCTTGACCGGAAATCTGCCAGATTTGCGCACGCCCCGGCGACGCCGGCAGATTTTTCACATTGCCGGATACGATCCCGTGTCTGTCGGCGACCACCACCGGCGCTTTGTCAGGCAGCTTGCGATTTTCAACAAAGCCTGGGCCGTCGAGGCCTCCGCATCCGCGCTCGAAGGGGCGGCATCCAATCCCAACTGGAGCGTGACGACGGAGGGGCCGAATTGGTCCACTGAATCGAACGTCGAGCTTCTTGCCTGGGACGATCTGGTAAACGCGGATGCAAGGGGCTCCCGCATCGTTCGATTGCTTCGGGCGCTGAATGCCTATGCAAACCTGATCTGGACCGGAACGCTGTTGCGTTACGCCATGGCGAACCAGAGATATTTTCTCTTCACCATCGTGCCGTTGCTCGAAGCGATTCTACTGGGCGTCCTGGCGTGGTTGGTGGCGCTGTATGGCACGCATGATCTGAGCGGCTCTCCGCTCCTCGATTATTCGCTGGGCACGATTGCAGGGCTTGTCCTGTTCCTTCTCCTGCTCGAATGGCCTGGCCGGCGTTGGCGCATCTATCAGGCTTTCGACGATTGGATTCTGTCGCTTGATTATATCTATGGAAGGCGAGCCGCACTCGAGACGCGGCTCGACCAGTTCGCCAGACGGATTGTTGCGGAAGTGATGCATGGAGCAACCGACGAGGTCGTCATTGTCGGCCACAGTCTGGGTGCCACCTTTGCCATCGATGCAGTAGCACGCGCACTGGCCGTCGAGCCGGGTCTTGGCCGCCGCGGACCCTCGGTCTGCGTGGTGACCGTGGGAGCGACAATTCCGAAATGCGCGCTTCATCCACGCGCCTCCAGGCTCCGCGACGCAATCAAGACAGTGGCAGACGAACCTTGGGTGCACTGGGTCGAATACCAGTCCCGGGCCGATCCGATCAGTTTCTATCGCTTCCATCCGGCAACGCTGCGTCGAATTCGCGGGACGGACGACGAGTTCGCCGCCAAGCCGCCGGTGCGTCGGGTCCATATCAAGGACATGCTTCAGCCGGAAACCTTCGCCAGGTATCGACTTCGCGTGTTGCGCCTGCACTATCAATTCGTGATGGCCAATGAGCGCCGCGCTTCCTATGATTACTTTATGATGATCTGTGGCCCCCTGCTGACCAAGACATGGACAACCAGTCCGTCGGGGCTGCTGGATTTCTTTGCCGACGCGCAGAGCGCCACCGTTTCCGAGAACGCAGCATTGCTTCCGTGATTTTGCTCGCGTCCCAAATCATATGGTGCGTCGGCGTGATAAGCTGGTTCGTCATCCGCTATCCGCACGCTCGAAGGAGCCGGCGGACCAGCAAGGCTCGAATTGTCGCTCCAGGGCTCGACCGGTCCCTGCTTATGATATCGACGACCGGGCTTGGTATCCTGCCGGCGCTCTTTGTGTTCTCCGACATTCTGGGATTTGCCGACTATCCGATCCAATTCTGGCAGCCTTGGCTCGGCCTATTGGTGTTTGCGTGCGCGCTTTGGATGTTTCGCAAAACCCATGCCCAGCTCGGACGCAATTGGTCGGTCACCCTCGAGGTCAGGGTCGATCACGCCCTGATCACCGACGGAGTCTACGCGCGTGTCCGGCACCCGATGTACACCGCCTTCTGGCTGTGGGCCCTGGCGCAGGCGATCTTGTTGCCCAATTGGATCGCCGGGTTTGCCGGCATCGTAGGCTTTGGCACACTTTATCTAATCCGGGTCGACCGGGAGGAAGCGATGCTGCTGGAAACATTTGGCGACCAATATCGCGATTACATGAGGCGCACCGGACGGGTCATTCCCCGCCTCTGACCTCGGCGCTCAAGACCTGCGCTGCAACGCAAGAACCAGCCGGGCCAGAAGCCAGTCGGGCGTCAGCCAACAGACCGTCAAGACAAAGCGGTCGATGAGGCGCGGCACGATCAACGACCGGCCCTGTTTGAAGGCTGTCCACGCGATGCGTGCGGCCTTGGCGGCACTGCCATGCGGCAGGATTTTCATAAGCCGGCTGTGTCCCATCGGCGCACGATCGAAAAACGCCGTGCGCAATATTCCCGGCGTCAGGCACGTCACCGTCACCCCGGTGCCCGCCACCTCGGCGGACTGTGCTGCCGAAAACGAGCGGATAAACGCCTTGGATGCACAGTAGCCGGCCATATACGGCCCCGGTGAATATCCGGTGATTGAGCCGATATTGATGATGCCACCCTTGCCTCTCGACAGCATGCCGGGGAGGAATCGCAACGACAGCGCAACGACGGCTCTCACATTGACATCGATCATTTGCAACTGAAGGCTGGTGTCAGCATCGGCGGCCGGGCCGAAAACTCCAAAGCCCGCGCTGTTGATCAGAACATCGCAGTAAAGGCCGTTCTCCGACAACAAAGCGTCGATTTGTGCGACGGCGTCGGCGTGCTGCAGATCAACACTCAGTTTTAAAATTCGACTGGCGGCGCGCCGCGCCGAAAGCTCCCCCACGAGCTCCGCAAGCGCAGACTCGGACCGTCCTACCAAAACCAGAGCAACGCCATCTTCGATCGCGAGGCGGGCAAATTCACGGCCAACCCCTGACGATGCTCCCGTGACGACGATCGCGGGGGCGAGGTGGCCCGCATTCATGAGCGCGGCGTTGCAGCCGCCCGATGTTCGCCCGCAGCCTTGCCGGTCCCGGCATTCCCGCCTTCGTTCAACTCTCTGAGCGCCGGAACGAACGCGTAAGATAGCTGGAACTGCCCCGGAACCTTAAGGCCGACGGCTTGCGCCAATTCGCCGATGAAGTGATTGCAGTTGTTCGTCACCGCATTCCAATACGGCGACTTGTTTGCTTTGGCCGCGCTCAATGCCGCAAGCAGCTTGCGATACTGTTCGGCGTTCAGGTTGCGACGATAGCGCGAGCTCACCGGCAGCTTGAGCACGTCTGGATCCCACTCCGTATTGGCGGGAACAGGCAGAACATGTCCCAACGCCATGACGGCGTAATTACCCATCGGATGCAGATCGGCAAAATTCTGCCGGCCGCCTACGCCGTACATGACGTAACTGTGGCCATAGGCGCCGATCTGGGCGGCCCTGAATTCGATGTAATAACCACCGCTGGCGGACGGCGGATTATGAGCCTGACCGGTGGCGGACTTTTCGGCTGATCGCGATCCGGACGTGTCCTGAGCTTGGATCGGCGTTGACAGGCCAATCCCCAACAGGAGCGCCAGCACGGCTGCGATGCTGCCGCGTGAATTCCGAACCCTGAACACCAACTTCGCCTCCCCTACTGTACAACAACCCGAGTGCCCACACCCACTCGAGCATAGAGATCAAGGATGTCTTTGTTGTACATCCTGATGCATCCATACGAGACGAACCCGCCAATCGATCCGGGCGCGTTGGTCCCGTGGATGGCGTATTGACCGTGAGCCAAAACCAGAGCGGCGGCGCCCATCGGATTGCGCGGTGATCCCGATGGAATCACGGCCGGCAAACCCGGCCGATCATGCTTGATCTCCTCAGGCGGGGACCACGCAGGCCGCAAATGCTTGCTGGCGATGTACGACGTGCCGGACCATTGCTTGCCGGCCCGGCCGACGCCCACGGGATAGCTGACCGCATGGCCTGCTGACACGACCAGATAAAGCCGGCGCTGGCTGGTGTTTACGACAATCGTGCCGGGCGACTCGCTAGCGATCGCAGCTGCCGGCGCAGCAAGGACGGGACTCGATGGATCAAACAAACCAAGGAAAAGGGCGAGCAAACCCACCCCAACGATTGCATTTCGCTGCATAGCTGGCTCCGGCTGCGGCGCTCAATCTAGCCGAATTTTTTCGAGCGGCAACAAGCCGGCGGCAGCGCAGTGCGCGCGAGCGTTCAACCAACCACAGCAAAAATTTGATTCGGCGACCGGAGGCTCCCCGGGGCAAGTTCTTGAGGGGCCTTTTCGCTTGGTATCTCAGGGCCTTGCAGGCATGGATTTATGACACGCCACAGTTCCCGCAGAACGCGCTGGAATTCATGTGGAGTGTGGCTTTTTCGCACTAGAGCACACCCGCTGTTAATGCGCTTATTGGGTCGTCCGTTTGGGATTAAACCGTGAAAACGCGGGAGGAGTAAACAGATGAGGAAGCTAGCTCTCGCCGTAGCCCTGGTGGTGGCATCTTTGAGCTTGGGCGGATGCTTTGTCGGCAAAGGCAAAGCGCCTGCACCAATCGTCACCAAAGGCTAATCGGCAACAATGATCGGTAAAGAGCGCTGGCGAAAGCTGGCCTCTTTACCGACTTTCTTCTGATTAAGCGGGGCGCGTTGGCGTATGGCCGCCATTTTGAGGATGGTGTGGGCATGACAAGCCTGAAGCAAATGACACATCGTCTTCCTAAGTCGGCCGCAGTGGTCCTGCTGACCGCTGCCGGTATGGCATTCGGCATAAGCGCGTCGTCTGCCCAAAATGCATCTCCCGCAACTGAGCCGTCCGCCGGCCATAGCCAACAGGCGGCAATTGAGCCTGCTCAATCGCATGTCGGCGCCAAGGCCGAGGCGAGCGCCGGAAAGCCCTACTACATTGAATTCCGCGCGCGTAGCGCGCAGAGTTATGGACATACCTTCTCGATCTACGGACGGCTGAACGGGCAAGGCAAGATCGCCAGCAAGGTGGTCGCCGGTCTCCATCCCTTCACCGAGAGCGCACTCCCTTGGATGGTAGGACACCTGATCCTGGTTCCGTCCGAGACCGGCGCCAGCGACGGCGACACCGAAGACCAATATGTTACGGCACGTTTCCGCGTCGCGCTGAGTCAAGCCGAGTACGCCAAGGTCACGACCTTCATCAAAGATTTGCAGAAGAAATCTCCGGTCTGGCATGCGGTGCTTTACAACTGCAACGCCTTCGTTGGCGACATCGCCCGCTTCATGGGAATGGAAACACCGTCGTCGACGATGTTGATGCCTGCCGAGTATATCAATGGCCTGCGCGACCTTAACATCTCGCGCACGGCGACAGCGGGCCTGATCGGAACGCCGGTCAGGGTTGAAGATCCGGCCAAGCTCCGCGCTCAAGCCCTTAAAGCGATTGAGACGCAGGACAAGGTCGGCGCCAAGGCTCAGCGGCATTCGGCGAATTCAAAATCTGAAGCGACAGCGACGCCGGCTGTTACGAGTCAGACCAAGACCACGGCGCCCGCTGCGAACAAGAAATCGGAGTCGGGACCAGCACGGACGGATTCGGCCCGAGCCGAGTTGACACGGTTGGTGCCTACAAACAATTAGCTAGCAACTTCCTCAAACTTTCGAAGCCGGGCATCTGATGCTCGGCTTTTTTATGGGCCCACACGGGCGCCGCCTGCCCCTCGAGTCTGGATTCCTTTTCCTCTGGTGCCCACAACTCGGCGATGCCTTCCGGAATAAGCCGAATTCGACCGGGCGCGTGGAACGAAAAACCGACCCGCCGGTTGCCTTGGGCAATGCTGCTCCGAGCGCAGTCGCGATCAGGGATCAGGGGTAGGCTATTGTGAAAAGTACCGCATCCGACTTTTCCTGGGACTTTTCCCGATTGCTCTGCGGCATCGCAGCGGGATCGCTGGTGGTGCTGGCGACGGTGACCGGGAAGCCCGCTGCGGCGCAAAGCGCGGACGCCCAGGAACGCTGCACCGAAGACGTGATGCGGCTGTGCAGCGAGTTCGTGCCCGATGCGGACTCGATCGTGGTCTGCTTGAAGGCCAAGAGACTTCAGCTCACCCCGTCGTGCCTGAACGCCCTCGCGCCGCCACCGCTGGCATCGCAGGCGTCAGCAACGAAAAACTTGCAAAAACCACGACGCACTGTGTCGCCGGCTGAGGCCGCACGGTCGACGAGAATTCAGCATCAAGCGGCCGCCGTCCGCTGAGTGGGTCACAGCGGAGACTTCTGGCGCGGGCTACTTCGCGGTCCCGCGGTCGGCACGCTCCAGTACGGCATCGATCTCCGCGCCGGCCAGGATGACCATGACGGAAAGCCACATCCAGGTCATGAAACCGATCATCGCGCCGAGCGATCCGTAGGTCTTGTTGTAGCTGCCGAAGTTGGCCGCGTAATAGGAAAACGCCATCGACAAAGCGATCCAGACCAGCGAGGTCACCGCGCTGCCGACGGTGATCCAGTGCCATTGCGCGTTGTCCCGGCATGGACCGAAGCGGTAGATGAACGCCAACGCCAGAACGATCCCCGCCAGCAGCAGCGGCCAACGCACGATGACGACGATCCATTCGGTTGCTGCCTTCAGACCCAGGGAGCCGAGAACGTTCGGCAGGACGACGATCACCGATACGGCAAGCACCAAGAACACGACGGTCCCGACAGTGAAGGCCAGGGAGACCGCGTTCAGGGTGAAGAAGCCCCGGGTTTCCTTGGCGTCGTAGACGATGTTCAGCGCATCGAACAGCGCCTTGACGCCGGCGTTCGCGCTCCACAGCGAGATCGCGACGCTGACGAGGAACGCGAAGCTGAGCGTGGTGGTGCCGCCTTCGGCGGCGCGCTTCAACTG
>Ga0136846_1221398_pt1 | contig 10582 bp, 5 predicted proteins | sample HopSoiMetagenom2_FD_96841 | JGI IMG/M metagenome (GOLD analysis project Ga0136846, IMG submission 96841) | Grasslands soil microbial communities from Hopland, California, USA - 2 Assembly 2016 (version 4) | ecosystem: Environmental > Terrestrial > Soil > Grasslands | place: USA: Hopland... | reverse complement strand
CGCCGACCGAGCCCTGAAACACCGTCTGGTCGTGGCTGAAGACGCCGACCGGACGACCGTTGATCGTCCCGTGTCCGGTGACCACGCCGTCGCCGAACAGCGCGTTGGGATCACCCGGCGTCTTGGCGAGCGCACCGATCTCCAGGAAGCTGCCCGGATCGACGAGCTCATTGATCCGTGCGCGGGCGCTGGGGATGCCCTTGCGCTCCCGCTTGGCGATGGCCTTCTCGCCACCGGGCTCCTTGGCCAGCTCCAGCTTCTCGCGCAGTTCAGCCAGCAGCGCCGCAGTGGTTCGGTTGGTCACTTCGCCTGCTTCTCCCAATCGTTCTGGCTGGCCTCTATCCGGTTGATCGCCTCGCTCATATGTGCGCCGACCTTCGCAATGTACGGCTCGTCGATGGCCTGGATGTGCTCGCCCCCGATCGGCACGACCTCCAGCTCCGAGACGAACTCGCCCCAGCCGCCATCGGGCTTGCGAATGGCGTAGCGCGGCTCGAAGAAGATCGCGTCGTCGTGATAGCGGTCGGCCATGTAGAGGGTGACGTGTCCGTCGTACTGCTCGATCTTGGCCGTCTCGAGCAAACGGTTGTCCAGGTAGGACGTGCGCTGGTGCTCGATGACCCCGCCGGGGACCGCGACGCCACTCGCCTTGACCGCGTCGAGCACGAACTGCACCTGGCCCTCGTCGTCGAGGTCCTCGAGCTGCTCGTAAGGGATCGGCGGCACCTGGACGTTGAAGGTCCGCTCCGCGAAGCGCGCGTAGCGGTCCCAGCGGGCGCGGGTCTCCTCCTTGGTCTGCGGCACCTCCTCGCCCGCGCGCACCGCGTCGATCAACCCCACGAACCGGACGTCGGCGCCCGCGCGCTTCAGCCCGATCGCACACGCGTAGGCCAGCACGCCACCGAGCGACCACCCGGCCAGGATGAAAGGACCGTTGCCCTGCATCTCCAGCAGCTTCGGCACGTACTCGGCCGCGCGCTCCTCGACGGAGCCCTCGACCCGCTCGATGCCATACACAGGGATGTCCGACGGAAGACGCTTCAGCAGCGGTTCGTAGACCACCGTCGAGCCGCCCGCAGGGTGGAACACGAACACCGGCGGCTTGGTCGAACCCTCCTGCGGCGCGCGCAGGGTCCGGACGAAGCCGTCGATCTCACCGGACTCGAGGTGCTCGCGCACGATGCTCGCCAGCGCCTCGATGGTGGGGGCGGTCTTCACGTCCTCGGCGGTGATGGTGCCCTCGACCCGTTCCGAAAGACGTTGCGCCATCTTCTCGGCGGTCGCGTCGTCGAGCGCGGGCAGCGCGTTGAAGATGCCGCCCGGCGACTTGCCGGTGACGATGGCCCACGTCGCGAACGTCACCCGCTCCGCGGCTTCGCGGGGCGGTACGTCGGCGCCCAGCGCCTCGGTGACCGCCTCCTGGGTCAGCACCTGGGCCGCAAGGGAGGCCGCCGACGGCTGATCGGGACCCGCCGGGTTGGTGGGTGGGGGCGGGATCGCCGGGCCACTCGGATCGGTCGGCGGCGGCGGAATATCCGCCGGCGCTTGCGCTTCCGGCTCCGTCGTCACCGTCGGTGCGGTGCCTGCCATCATCGCGGCCTGCTCTGCGGCGATCTCCTCGGGCGTCAGCGTCTGCTGATGCTCGTGCAGTTGCTCGACCTCGTCGCGGTGGTCGATCGCGTACTCGATGAGCTTCTCGACGGCGTAGAGGTTCGCATCACGAACGGCGGTCAGCTGGATCGGCGGAAGGTCGAAGTCGTACTCGACCCGGTTCTTGATCCGCACGGCCATCAGCGAATCGAGGCCGAGTTCGATCAGCGGCACCTCCCATGGCAGGTCCTCGGGTTCGTAACCCATTGCGCCGCCGACGATCGCGGCCAGCCGATCGTGGACCGTCTCACCCGAGTCCGGCGACCACTTGGCAAAGCCCGCACCGAGATTGGCGCCCTGGGTCAGGTTGTCCTGCAGGATCTCTGCATCGTCTTCTTCGACGGGCGAGGCCGTCGTCGAAACCGGTTCAGTCACCGCCGCGGCTGCGCCTACCGCGGTTGGCAGTGTGATGGCATGCCCTGCACGGGTGACGATGGCTTCGTACACCAACGTGAACGACTCGTCGATGCGCGCGTGCACCTGCACGGTCGCCCCGCCAGGGTGACGGGTCAGCGTCGTCACCAGCCGGGCGCCCTCACCGGGCACCGCGCGCTGCTCGAAGGCTGTCAGCTTCGCGTCCGGAAGAACCTGCGCCGCAGCGGCTTTCACCAGTGCGCCGAGATCGGCCGCACCCTTCGGCGCGTACTCCCACAGATGACGACCGTCAGGTGTGGCGACGTGGTTGCCCGGCATCATCACCGAGCTGTCGCCGGTGAATTTCGCGTCCAGCCAGTGCGACTTGCGGCGGAATCGGGTCGGCGGGATGTTCGCATACTCACCTCGACCGAAAAGTGTCCGCATGTCGAGGTCGTGACCGTAGACGTAGAGCTGCGCCATGGTCGACGTCATCGAGTCGACCTCGTCCTGTTTGCGCGCCAACGTCGCGATCAGCTGGGCGTCATGCAACCCGGCCGCCGCCGTCGTCAGTCCCACCTGCATCAGGGCCACCGGATTCGGTGCCAGCTCAAGGAAAGTGGTGTGCCCGTTGTCGACGGCGTTGCGGATGCCCTGGGTGAAGTGGACGCTGTGCCGCAGTCCCTTCTTCCAGTACTCCACATCGTGGATCGGCTCGCCGCCGGGCCGGATGTAGCGGCCCTCGTGCACCGTCGAGAAGTAGCCCGTGGTCAACGGATGCGGCTCGATGCCCTGCAGTTCGGCCGCCAGCTCACCGAGCAGTGGGTCCATCTGCTGGGTGTGGCTGGCACCCTTGGTCTGGAACTTGCGGGCGAACTTCCCCTCGGACTCGGCGCGGGCGATGATCGCGTCGACCTGCTCCGGCGGGCCGCCGATGACCGTCTGGGTCGGTGCCGCGTACACGCATACCTCGAGGTCCTTGAAGTCCGAGAACACCGTCCCGATCTCGTCGGCGGAGTACTCCACCAGCGCCATCAGCCGGATGTACTCGCCGAACAGCATGGCCTCGCCCTCGCCCATCAGGTGAGCACGTGAGCAGATCGTGCGGGTGGCGTCGGCCAGCGACAAACCGCCGGCAAAGTACGCCGCTGCGGCCTCGCCGAGCGACTGTCCCACCACCGCAGCGGGTTTGGCGCCATGCGCCTTGAGCAGCTCACCGAGCGCGATCTGGATCGCGAAGATGACCGTCTGCGTCGTCTCGATGCCGTAGTCCTGCGAGTCGTCGAGAATCAGCTCGACGACGGAGTAGCCCAGCTCGTCTTGAACCAGCGAGTCGACCTTGTTGATCCACTCGGCGAACGTCTCGTTGCGCAGATACAGGCTCTTGGCCATCTTGCGGTGCTGCGCGCCGAACCCGGCCAGCACCCACACCGGCCCGTTGGTGACCGGTCCGTCGGCGCTGAACACGTTCGGGTTCTGCTTGCCCTCGGCCACCGCCCGCAGGCCCTTGACGGCCTCATCGTGGTCATGAGCGAGAACCACCGCGCGGGACCGACCGTGGTTGCGCCGCGACAGCGAACGACCGATCGACTCCAGCGACGACGCGCGGCCCTCCGGGCTGTCGATCCAGTCGGCGAGCTCCGCGGCAGTGGCCTTCTTGCGCGATGTCAGGAAGCCCGAAACAGCGAGCGGCACAACAGGAGTGGGTTGTTCCTCAGCTTCGAGTGCCTCGCGGGCGACCTCGAGCAGCCGCGTGGCTTCGTCGGTGAGACCGAGCGGTTCGGCCTCGTCTTCGGTGACCGCGACGTGGCTGGGCTCGTCGTCCTCGTCGATGAACTCGCCGTACTCGTCCATCCGCACTCCGCCGACGTACACGGCGTCGGTCTCGGATTGCGTGGCCTTCTCGGGCGCGGCTTCCGGTTCCGGTTCTGGTTCAACGAGATCCGAAGGCAGCACCTCGCGCAGCACCAGATGCGCATTGGCGCCGCCGAAGCCGAAGCCGGACACACCTGTGATCGCGTGGCCGCTGTAGCGTGGCCAATCGGTGACGGTGTCGGCGACCTTCAGCCGTACCGCCTCGAAGTCGATGTACGGGTTGGGCCCGGTGTAGTTGATCGACGGCGGGATCTTGTCGTTCGCCAGGGCCAACGCCATCTTCGCCAGGCTGGCCGCGCCGGCCGCCGACTCCAGGTGTCCCACATTCGATTTCACCGCACCCAGCAGCGCCGGCTTGTCAGCGGGACGGCCCCTGCCGACAACACGGCCCAGCGCGTCGGCCTCGATCGGGTCACCGAGGATGGTACCGGTGCCGTGCGCCTCGATGTAGTCGACATCGCGCGGGTTGATGCCGGCGTCCTTGTAGGCCTTGCGCAGCACCTCGGCCTGCGCATCCGGATTCGGCGCGAGCAAGCCGTTGGATCGGCCGTCGTGATTGATCGCGCTGCCCGCGATCACCGCGAGGATCTCGTCGCCGTCGCGGCGGGCGTCGGAGAGCCGCTTGAGGACGATCATCCCGCCGCCCTCGGAGCGGGCGTAGCCGTCGGCGTCCTGCGAGAACGACTTGATCCGGCCGTCGGGCGCCAGCACGCCGCCGACCTCATCGAAGCCGACGGTCACCAGCGGAGTGATCAACGCGTTCACGCCGCCGACGAGCGCCACGTCGGCCTCGCCCGCCCGCAGCGCCTGCACACCCTGGTGCGCGGCGACCAGCGACGAGGAGCACGCCGTGTCGATGGCCACCGACGGTCCACGGAAGTCATAGAAGTAGGACACCCGGTTGGCGATGATCGAGCTCGCGGTGCCGGTGATCGCGTATGGGTGCGCGATCGACGGGTCGGACATCGCAAGGAAGCTGTAGTCGTTGAGCGAGCTGCCGATGTAGACGGCGACGCTTCCGCCGCGCAGGCTTGACGCCGGGATGCGCGCGTTCTCCAACGCCTCCCAGGTCAGCTCCAGCGCCATCCGCTGCTGCGGATCGATGTTGTCGGCCTCCATCTTCGACAGCGCGAAGAACTCGGCGTCAAAACCCTTGATGTCGGACAGGTAGCCGCCGCGGGTGCGGGCCTTGCCGACCCGCTCGGCGATCCGTGGCTCGTCGAGGAACTCCTCCCAGCGGCCCTCCGGCAGATCGGTGATCGCGTCGCGCCCCTCGAGCAGCGCCTGCCACGTCTCGTCCGGCGTGTTCATGTCGCCCGGGAAGCGGGTGGCGATGCCGACAATCGCAATGTCTTCCACGTCGCGCTCGCGCGACCAATCTTCGCCGCTGTCGGACATGTCGATCTCGGGTTCACCCTCGACGATGACGGTCGCGAGTGACTCGATGGTCGGATGGCGGAACGCGACGGTCGCGGTCAGCGTCACACCGGTGAGGTCCTCGATGTCGCTAGCCATCGCGACAGCGTCACGTGACGACAGGCCCAGCTCGACCATCGGCGTGGACTCGTTGATCGCGTCGGCGGACTGGCCGGTGGCGGTGGCGATCCAGTTGCGCAGCCATTCGCGCATCTCGGCGACCGTCATGTCGGTGCGAGGCGGAGCCAGGGCCTTCTCGGGAGCGAGCTGGATGTCCGGCTCGAACTCACCGGCGGGTTGGGAATCGTCTTGTCTGTCAGTCATTTTCACGCCACCTTCGATGGACCACGCGCCCGTCGTCCGCTGGTCTTTTCGGCTCAGTCGGGAGTTAGTCCGTCTCGTCGGGGAAATCGTTCGCGACCTTGCCGCTGCGCAGGCTGCCGTCCAGGTAGGCGGCGCGGCAGGCGCGGCGGCCGATCTTGCCGCTGGAGGTCCGCGGGATCGCACCGGCGGCCGTGAGGAGCACGTCGCGCACCGTCACACCGTGGCGCACGGCGATCGCGGCGCGAATGTCGTCGGCGATCGGTCCCATGTCGAGCTTGTGCGTACCAGGTGCGCGCTCGCCAACGATCACCAGCTGCTCGGAGCTGTCGTCGGGATCGCGCTTGAGACCGGAGTGCGCATTCTCAAACACCTCGTCGGGCAGCTGATTTGCCGGCACCGAGAAGGCCGCGACATACCCGACCCGCAGCGCCTTTGTCGACTCCTGCGCCGAGTACTCCAGGTCCTGCGGGTAGTGGTTGCGCCCGTCGATGATGACGAGATCCTTCACGCGGCCGGTGATGAACAGCTCGCCGTCGTAGTAGGCGCCGAGGTCACCGGTGCGCACCCACGTCGCGTCGTCGGTTGCGCCCTGGGCGTGCGACGGGTTGGTCCGCGACTTCAGGATGTTATGAAAAGTTTCTGCCGTTTCGTCCTCTTTGCCCCAGTAGCCAGTGCCCATGTTCTGCCCACTGATCCAGACCTCGCCGATCTGTCCGTCGGGCAGCTCCGAAGCGGACTCCGCGTCGACGATGACGGCCCACTCGGCGACGCCGATCTTGCCTGCACCAGCCTGCGCGACGGCGCTGGGTGCGTCGTCGGGCACCTCGACGAAGGTGCCGTTGTTCAGCGCGTCGCGATCGACGGAGACGATCCGGGGGTGATCACCCATCGGAGTGGTGGACACGAACAGCGTGGCCTCGGCCAGGCCGTAGGACGGCTTGATGGCCTGCGGCTTGAACCCGTACGGGGTGAACGCGTCGTTGAACCTGCGCACGGTGGCCGCCGAGATCGGCTCGCTGCCGTTGAGGATGCACTTCACGACGCTCAAGTCCAGCGGCGGCTCGTCGTCTTTGGGCAATCCGCGGCCGGCGGCATGGTCGAAGGCGAAGTTGGGGGCCACCGAGATCACGCCGCCGGTGTCGTCGGGCTTGCGCGACATCTCCCGCAGCCAGCGGCTGGGCCTGCGGACGAACGCCGCCGGGGTCATGAAGGTGAAGTAGTGGCCGATCATCGGCGCCAACAGCGCGGTGATCAGGCCCATGTCGTGGAAGAACGGCAGCCACGAGCAGCCGCGGTCGCCTTCCTCACCGTCGAGGGCCTCGATGATCTGGACGATGTTGGTGGCCAGGTTGAGGTGGGTGATCTGCACGCCGGTGGGGATGCGGGTCGACCCCGAGGTGTACTGCAGGTACGCGATGGTGTCGATGTCGACCTCGACCGGTTGCCAGGTGGCGCCGACCTCGTCGGGCACCGCGTCGACGGCGATGACGCGGGGACGCTCCTTGGCCGGCCTGCTGCGGAAAAACTTCCGCACCCCCTCGGCGGAGTCGGTGGTGGTCAGGATGGCGGACGGCTGACAGTCGTCGAGTACCGCGTGCAGGCGGCCGACGTGGCCCGGCTCAGACGGGTCGAACAACGGAACCGCGATGCGGCCGGAGTAAAGGCTGCCGAACATGGCGACCACGTAATCGAGGTTCTGCGGGCAGAGGATGGCGATCCGATCACCGGGCTGGGTGACCTGCTGCAGGCGAGCACCGACGGCACGATTGCGGGCCCCAAAGTCCGCCCAGTTGAGATCGCGGGCCACACCGTCGCGTTCGACTGAGAAGTCGAGGAAGCGGTAGGCGAGCTTGTCGCCACGAACCTTGGCCCACTTCTCAACGTGCTTGACCAAGCTTCCGTTGTCGGGAAACTTGATCAGTCCGTCCTTCAGGAACGGGTTGTGAAAGCCCATTCTCACTCTCCTGTCGAAGCCACAATGTCGCCAAGCCGATTCGCAGTGCTCACCGGCGGGACGCCGCGGATTGTCCACCCGGTGCCAATCCGCGCGAACCCAAACCCCGAAGATCGTACCGGGGAGTAGGCGTTCACCACGAGAACGTGCTCTGACCTGCCCTTTCGGGTCGACCATCGACCACTGCTCTTAGTTTTTTCTTAATGTTAGGCGACGGGTTGTCGCACGCCAAATCAGTCCGGTCACATGTCAGCCATGTTTTGGGTGCGGAGCGTTATCAATCACGTTCTGCGCCCAGCCCAGTGTCCACTGCGTGGCGGGTGCACCGTCCAGATTCCAGAAGTCGGGCGTGGCGTAAAGCGCGTGGACCGGCTGGCCCGCGCCGCCGCTGAGCACCTCCAGTGTCCGCGGCAGCTGGGTGATGTTGAACGCGGACTCCGGGGCCGCGCAGATCAAGTCGCCCGCCGCGCAGATCTCGTTGGTGCGGTTGTTCAGCATCCCGAATCCGCCCGGCCTCGGCCCCGTCATCGTCAGGCCCAACGCCGACAGCGTCGGCACCTCCTGCAGCGTGATCTCCGCGCCCTGGCCGTCGGGATTGGGTCCGATGTCCAGCCCGACGTTGTCCTGGCGGCGGCCGTCGGCGATCAACGTGACACCGAGCACCAGATCCTCGTCGACCGGTCCGCGGCCATTGCCGATGTCGCTGGCCATGTCTCCCGCGATCACCGCTCCCTGCGAGAAGCCGGCGATCACATAGCTGGTAAGTGGGCAGCGGTTGTTCATATCCGTCATCGCCTTCACCGCGGCGCGGGTGCCCTCGGCGCGACTGTCGTTGTAGGACATCTGTTTGTCGGCCGACAGCGGATTATGGAACTGCGCCGTGTACGGGACGGTGAAGATCTCCAGGCGGTCCGCGCCAAATTGCGCCCGGATCGGGTTGGTCACCTTCGACATCAGCGAAGCCGGGAACTGCGTCGGGTTGAGCGGGTCGTCGGTCGGTGAGGACTCCCACGTGCCGGGTATCGAGATCATCTGCACGTCGGGGCAGCTGGCGTCCTGGAACTCCGGGCGCGGCTTCTTACCCGTCGTCGGCGGCACCGCGGTAGGAGGCACCGCCGTGGGAGGCAGCGCAGTCTGCGGGGCTTCGGGCCGTCGCAGCACGACGATCACGATCGCGACGATCAACACGACGACAAGGGCCATCGCCCCGGCTGCAATGAGCGCGAGAATACGGTGGCGTTTCCGCCGATTGGTCTTTGGCATGGATTCTTTGTGCTCCTCGCGTGCGCGGCGCTAGCAGAGTTTGTCGGTTGCGATGCGAATGTAGTCAGCGGTCACCGAGTTGACCTCATCGGTGGACGGGGTCATGGAATTCATGTGGGTGTCGCGCACGTCGCTGCGCACCAGCGGTACCACGAAGTCCCACACCCCCTGATCGTTCTGCTTGGCGGCGCGAGCCTGACACACATACGACCCGATGCTCAGCGCGAGCAGGTCACTCGACGGCTTCACCCCGGCGGCCTTGAGCGCGTCGAGGTAGGAGCGCTGCTGCCCGGTGACGATCAGCGCGTTGGAGTCCCCGTGCGGTTGCGGCGGCCCCGGTGACTGCGCGCCGCTCTGTCCGTGTGCCTCCGCGGTCTCCGACGTCGGCAGCCCGACGGTGGCCATCATGTCGTCGGCAACCGAGCATCCGGTCAGCAGTGCCGCGGACGAAGCCACCAACAACGAGGTTGCCGAGCAGCCGAAGAAGGTTGCTAAACCGGATGTTCGTCGTACCGCGGGCTGCACTCCTCCAAGGTACCGGCTGCTACCGGGCTGGCCCGGTGACCGAAAAGCTGCCTATTTGATGGTGGCGACCAGTTCGCCCGACATCGCCCCCAGCTGTCCTGACCAGCTACCCCAGTCATGGTTGGGGCCATCGGGGAAGTCGAAGTGGCCGTTGTGACCGCCGACCGCGCGGTAGTGCTGATAGAACGTCCGGTTGCTGCCCTGGGCCTGATCGCAATAGCCGATCATCGCCGCGGGATCGCTGCACGTCAGGGTGGCCGGGCTGTACACCCACAGCCTCGTGTTGTTGTCGGCCAGCAGCTGCACGTGCACGTCCGGGTCGTGCCACTTCCACCGGCCGAGCTGTGGCAATCCCCACATGTTGCGGGTGTCCACACCGCCGAACTGCGCCAGCCCCGCGGTGATCGCGCCATTCAGCGTCGTGTTGGACGGGGTGAGGAAGCCCGACAGCGAGCCTGCGAAGCGGTAGCGATCGGGATGGAACGTCGCGATCGTCATCGCACCGGTGCCACCCTGTGCGGCGCCGACTATGCCGTGGCCGCTGGGCGCCAGACCCTTGTTGGCCGCCAGCCAGTTGGGCAGCTCGTCGGAGAGAAAGGTCTCCCACTGCATGCTGCCGTCCTGTTCCCAGTTCGTGTACAGGCTCCACGCGCCGCTGGCCGGCGCGGCCACCGAGATGCCCTTGCCCCCGAGGGTGTTCATCGCGTTGCCCGCCGTCACCCAGTTGCTGACATCGGGAGCGGCGTTGAACGCATCGAGCAGGACGACCATGTGCGGGCCGCCGCCCTGGAAGGCGACCGGGATGTCACGACCCATCGCCGCCGACGGCACCATAAGCGTCTCGACTTCGGCCTTGGCGATCGGTGCCGTGGCGGCCCACAGCCCGGCGGTCAACGCCACGGTCAAGAACGCTCGAATCAACCCACGCATCTACCCCACCTCACGTCGCATTGCCTGGCCCCGCCGCAAGGTAGTGAACCACATCACCGCAGCGGGGCGCTCTCGAAACGGCTGACGGCGGCGACCCCCGAGAGGATCGCCGCCGTCAAATATGGTCGATGTCGCTTAGCCGCCGGACGCGCTGGCCGCGGCCGCCACCGGTGTGGACGGTTGCGGCGTAGCGTTCAGCACCCGCTGGATGTCGGGCTTCATCTGCTGCAGCTGCGAACCCCAGTAGTTCCACTGGTGCGTGCCGTTGGCCGGGAAGTTGAACACGCCGTT
>Ga0136846_1208902_pt1 | contig 10582 bp, 10 predicted proteins | sample HopSoiMetagenom2_FD_96841 | JGI IMG/M metagenome (GOLD analysis project Ga0136846, IMG submission 96841) | Grasslands soil microbial communities from Hopland, California, USA - 2 Assembly 2016 (version 4) | ecosystem: Environmental > Terrestrial > Soil > Grasslands | place: USA: Hopland... | reverse complement strand
GCTGAGAAAGTTCGGGTTGCCGCTGAAAGAGAGATGGCCCGTATATGGCGGTCCGTAGCCGGGTTCGCCAGCGCACATGGAGAAGTTGAGCTCGTCGTTTTCTTCGGCTACCGGCGCGGCCGCAGCCGCGGTCAGCGCCTCGCAACTGAGCAAGAGAACGTCCGCGCCCTCTTCGATCACCTTCTGCGCGGCCGCCGGGGCCTGTTGCGGGTCGGAGCGATTGTCGGCCTTCACTATCGCCAGCTGGTGTCCCTCGATGCCGCCCTTGGCGTTCGTTTCGTCGACGAGCTGTTCGATCGCGGCGATGTTGCCGTCATAGGGGGCGAGGTAGCCGGTCCGAGCGATCGCGGCCCCGATCACTATCTCCTTCGGCAGGCCGGTCGACGGCGATCTGACCGCCTCGCCGTCGTTGCCACAGCCGGCCATGACAGGCAGCGCGAACAGCGACAAGGCGAAGAGCAGCTTTGCGGAGGAAGGCATCCAGAGTTTCCTCCACGAACTCTATTAATTCCAAATGAGGATCGCCTTAACTGCGCAAGAAAAGTGATCCGGTAGCGGCGGGGCGCTGCGTCTAGCTGGTCGCGACGCCGATTGCCAGCAGCGGGAAGGCAAACATCAGACCGAGATAGGCTCCCATCGCGGCGCCGCTGCGGAGGCTGGCCGTGCGCGAGCGGGCGCCTGAAATCACGCCGATCAGGAAGATCGCAACGGCGAGTGTGAGGCCGATCCAGAAGACGTCGGGCATGCGCGGGCGAGGTTATCGAACCCAGCGCATTTGACGTACTGGCGGCAAACCAAGCGAGCATGGACGGCAGCAGCAGCTAACTTTGAGCGCATGAAGTTGCTCGCCTTCAGCGATCTGCATCGCGACCTCGGCCAAGCGGCCGAGCTGGTCGCGATGTCAGCCGAAGCCGACGTGGTGATTGGGGCAGGCGACTTCGCCTCCGTGCATGAGGGACTGGCGGAGACGATTGACGCGCTGGCGGCAATCGCAACGCCGACCGTGCTGGTCCCCGGCAACAACGAGACCGAGCAGGCACTGCGCGAGGCCGCGGCGCGGTGGAGCGCTGCCACCGTCCTGCACGGCGGTGGCGCGACGATCGCTGGACTCGAGTTCTACGGGCTCGGCGCCGGCGTCCCCGTCACACCTTGGGAGTGGAGCTTCGACCTCGACGATGAGGCGGCGGCGGCGATGCTCGCGCCATGTCCTGAACAGGCGATCCTTGTCCTCCACTCTCCGCCTCGCGACCATTGCGACAGCAATGGCTCGGGCATGAACTTCGGCAGTCCGGCGCTTTTGCACGCGATCGAAGAGAAGAGCCCCCAACTCGCGGTCTGCGGCCACATCCACGAGTCGTGGGGATGCGAGAGCCAGATCGGCGAGACGCCGGTCCACAATCTCGGGCCGAAGGGAACCTGGATAGAGGTCTAGGCGGAAACGCTGTACTTGATGTGGGTGACGCCCGGAGCCTCGATCGTCCGTACCTGCTCGAGGGCAAGATCGGCGCCGGCCAGGTTGTCGAAAAGCCGCGTGCCCCCGCCGAGCAGGACCGGAACGACGTTGAGTTCGAGATCGTCGATCAGGCCAGCAGCCAGATACTGCTGAGCGACGTCGGCGCCGCCACCCAGCGCGACGTCCTTGCCGGCGGCCGCCTCCTTGGCCTGCTCGAGCGCTGACTCGATGCCGTCGGTGACGAACGTGAACGTCGTGCCGCCCTGCTTCTCCAGCGGCTCTCGCTCGTGGTGGGTGAGCACGAAGACAGGATTGTGGAAGGGCGGCTCCTCGCCCCACCATCCGTCACACGGATCGTCGCCCCAGGGCCCCGGCCCGCCACCGAACATCTTGCGGCCCATAACTGTCGCCCCGACGTTGGCGAGCGCTTCCTCCATCACTGCGGTGCTGGCGTTGACCTCGCCTCCCTCACGACCGTGCGGCTTGCGCCACGCGGCCAGCCTGAAGGCCCACTGATGCAGCTGCATTCCGCCTTCGCCGAGCGGGTCATCCTCGCTTGGGTTCGGCCCGGCGACGAAGCCGTCGACCGAGACCGAAATCTGGAACCTGAACCTGGCCACTACGCGGCTGGGCCGGACCGCTCGGGCGCCACGAAAAGCTCGCCTGCTCGAATCTTCTCCGCCATGTCGGCGGATTCCTCGCGATAGACACGGCCGTCCTCGAACTCGATCGCGGGGTACTTGCGCTGGCCGGACAACCGGTCCAGGTCGTTCCGCTTGCCGGGCCGCAACGGCCCCTTGACGACCTCGTACTCGACCCCCCGCTCATCGAGCGCCTTCTGCACCCGCCAGCATGGATGGGCGTCGATCTTGACCCACATTGTCGAGCAGCGATGGAGTTTGACCGCCATTGGGCCCACCCTAGCCTGCGAACCGCTCGCAATGCAAGGGTCAAGAGCAAGGGCCACCCGAAGGCGGCCCTTGCCAGGTGCTTGGGAACGAACGCGGGAGCTGCGACCGGGTGGGACAACGCCCGACCTCCCTTTGCTCGCCGGTGCCCGGGTTGGATTCCGCCGGGCGGCCAAAACAGTGCGGCGCCTAGCGGCCCTGCACCTCCAGTGTCCCCTCAAGCATGTGACTCAAAATAGGACCACCTCCTTTCTCTGGTGATCCGATTGAAGCAAATCGCGCCGTCGCGCTCTACCTACCGATGTCCACGATGCTTCTTTCTCACCTTCACGCAGACGGTCTTGCCGCGCTTCTTGGCCTTTCTGAGGCCCTTCTTGCACTTGAGACCTTTGCTACCGGGGCGGGCTTCGGCGCGGAGAGCAGGGGCCGGGATAGAGCTCGCGCCACTGACTGAGGCTCCGCCGCCCCCCGGCTCGGGCGCAGCGACCGTCACCTGCCGCGTGGCCGAGAAGTGGAAGCCGCCATCGTCGTCGAGCGTCAGGGTAACCGTGAAGACCCCTGGCGCCGCGAAGGTATGGCTCGCGCTGGAGCCTTTGGCCGTGGTGCCGTCGCCGAAGTCCCAGCTGTAGGAGGCGATGCCACCGGAGCCCGAGGAGGAGGAGCCGCCGGTGAAAACGGCGGCCTGGCCGGGGGCGAGTCGCCCTGGCCCATCGATTACGGGCGTTGCCGGGTCGACCCGCTGGGCGCAGTCGAAGATGTCGTTGCTCCACTCCTGCTGGAGGTAATAGTGACCGCCGCCGACCGCCTGGTTGAAGAGTTTGCCCGAGGAGCCGCCGAGGGCCGTTCCATAGTCTTCTTCAAAGGGGGTGTTCCGGCACTCGTCGCCATTCTCAAAGCCGGATTCGTCATACCAGGCTTCCAGCGTCGGGTCGGTGATCGACTCGTTGGCCTCGTGGCTAAGACTGCTCAGCGTGTCATCTACATTGCCGTTGGCGTGGCCGTTGGGATACTCGCGTACTCCACATCCGAAGGGATCGCCCGGGGAGTAGCTGATGTTGGAGTAGATCCTTTCGGTTGCGATGGTGTAGCTGTGGTAAGCGCAGAAATCGACGTCGAAGCACGATGTGCCGGCTTCATCGAAACAACTGCCGGCGTGCGGGGGGAGAACGACGTAGTACTCGGCACCCAACCCGGTCGGCCAACCCTGCGCGTCGGCGACAAGCTCGACCTCGGCTTCCATCTTCTGGTCGCTGACACAGGACGTAAAGGTTTCGACAAACCCGGTGTACGTGGGGCAGGTGCCACTGGTCGGATAAGCGTGCGTGTCATCGACCGCGCCGCCGTAGGAGTCGATGTATGAGGCGTGGCCCGTTTCGTCGGTGTACTGGGCGCTGACCGAATAGACGTTGCTCGCTTTGCCGCTGTCCGCGGCGACGTTTTCAAGGAAGCCAGTGATCGCGCTGGCGTAGCCGGCTGGGAACGCATAGCCGCTGGGAGCCCAGAAGATCGCGTAGGCGGTCTGCGAATGCATAACTGGACCGCCGTGGTATTCGAGTGGAGGTTCTCCGCTTGGAAGCGTGCTGCGGACCGGTGCGCCGCCGTCGACACCCATCGGTTCATTCAGCGGCAGGTAGGAGACCCGACCGCCTTCGCTATTGACGACAACGGCTCCCGCGGGCGCGGCGGCAACGGTGAGCGCAGCCAGCGCCATGAGCACGGCGACGAGACTTTTCGAACGCATGGTTCCCCTCGGCTAGATGACTGGGTCGAAGCAGCTCGCGCCTGAGCGCGACATTGAAGGCAATGCCTATATCAATCGAAAATATTCTTCAATACCTAAAAATAGACCGATAGGTTTTTGAAGCCCGAAAGCACCGGATACTGTCCAAAGTTCATACGAGAGCTCCACAGCCGGAGCACGACTCCTCACCGAATTTCGGCTCGACCGCGATACCGCATGGAGCCAATCAAGGCCAAGAGAACGAACCAGACCTTCGCGGCGGCGGAACCTGGGACACCCCCATGGCAATGGCCCGAAGCCGCACTGCGGACATGCGGCGGCTTTCCGAGGAACAGCGAGGAACGCGCCTGACAGGATTCGAACCTGTGACCTTCGGTTTCGTAGACCGACGCTCTATCCAACTGAGCTACAGGCGCGGGATGCCGGGCTTAAGGCCCGGACGGCGATTCTAGGGACTTGGGCGCTTGGTTAGGCGGCTTGGGCTTTGGCGGGCTTGTTCAGCCGGACGTGCCAATCGACCGTGGCGGTGGCTACGCGTTGACCGGAGGCGTCGGTCAGCTCGATCTCGCAGGGGAAGACGACCTTGCCCTCGGAGTCCAGGGTGATCAGCGCCTCGGCCGGTGGGACGCCCAGCTTGGCGGTCGCGTCGATCGGGCCCTTGGCGATCTTCTCGTAGGAGATCTCGGCGCTGCGGGCAAGTGGGGTTACCTCGCCCATACGCTCCGCGAAAGCACCCACGAAGGCGGCGCCTGACGCGGTCTCCGCCACGGTGAAGAGGGCTCCGGCGTGCTGGGAGCCGACGTGGTTTGTCAGCTCGGGGCGCTCGGGCAGCCGCACCACTGCCTCGCCCTCGCTGACGCTAGTGATCTCCAAGCCGAGATAGCTCGCGAAGGGCACCGCTTGCGTCAGGCCTTGGGCGATTGCGTCGAAGTCGGTCATCGGCGGCCAACCCTATCCCGTTCCGACGCGACCCTTTTGCGGCCGTAGACGCGAGGGTGCCAAAAGCGCACCGACGCTTCTGTGGTGTGTTCGGCCGTGAGGACAGCCGGGGAAGAGTTAGCGACCTTCAAAGGTGGCGTGACCCGGCCCGCCATGCTCGAGAAAGGTTTTGACCGCCCGCTGCAGGTCTTCGGTCGCGAACAGCTCCCCCGCCTCGGTGCGAATCGTCGCGTCGGCCGCTGGGATCCCACCCTCGCGGAAGCGGCGCAGGACGAGCTTGGTCATCGCGTGCGCTTTGGTCGGACCCGCGGCCAGCTCGGCGGCGAAGGCACGCGCCCGTTCGTCGAAGCCCTCGTCCTCGAAGACGCGGTTGACGACGTTCCAGCGCTCCATCTGCTCCGCGCCGAACAGCTCGCCGGTCATCACAAACTCACGGGCGCGACCGCTGCCGGCCCGCTCCGCGAGCCGTTGCGTACCGCCCATCGATGGCGTTAGGCCGACCACTTTCTCGACCAGGCCGAACTGTGCGGAGTGCGCGGCGAGGATCAGATCGCAGCCGAGCGCGAGCTCGAAGGCCGCGGTCAAGGTCAGCGCGTGGGCGGCGAAGATGACCGGGAGCGGCAGCGCTTCGACCCGCTCGACCACGCCGATCAGCTCGTCCCAGAGGCCGCTCGCCCGCTGCGGCGTCAACCCGTCGAACTCGGCGACATTGACGCCGCCGGAGACCGCCCGACCCTCGGCGCGGATCAGCAGTGCCCGCGGCAGGTCCCCCTCGATGGCCCCGATCGTCGCCTGGAGGGCCTCGAACATCTCCCGGTCGAAGAGGTTGAGTGGCGGACTGTCGAGAGTCGCCACGGCCAGTCCTTGATCTCGCTCCAGTCGAATGGACACGGAAAAGAGCCTATGCGAGTCCGCGTGCTCTCAGACGCTCCGGGACGGTCGGCTCAGGGAACCCGGTGAACCTCGAACAAGTTGGTCCCCAACTCCTGCTCCGGCAGCCCCGCGGTGATCGCAATCAGATCACCGGACGCGGCGATGCCCTGCTCGCCGGCCAACGCGGCACAGTCGTGAAGCAGCGTCCGAACATCGGTCTCCTGGTCGTGAAGAACGGCCTTGACGCCGAAGAGCAGGCCTAGGCGGCGGACCGTCTCGATCCGTGGTGAGATCGCGAGCACCGGCACGTTGGGACGGTGGGCGGAGACGAGCCGCGCGGTGCGTCCGCTCGTCGTCGGCACGACCAGCGCCGAGAGGCCGAGGCGGTAGACGGCGCCGACGGCGCCCTGGGCGACGGAGTCGGCGACGTCTTGGGTCGCCTGATCGGTGCGGCCGAAGAGCCACTCGCCGTAGGGCAGGTCCGGCTCGGTGGCGCGGGCGATCCGGTCCATCACCCGCACCGACTCGATCGGATGCTGCCCCACCGCGGTCTCCTCGGAGAGCATCACCGCGTCGGTGCCGTCGTAGATCGCGTTGGCGACGTCGGTCACCTCGGCCCGGGTCGGCCGGCGCGCGATCACCATCGAGGCGAGCATCTGGGTCGCCGTGATCACCGGCTTGGAGCGGCGGCCTGCGCCGCGGATCAGCCGCTTCTGCACGACCGGCACCTGCGCCAGCGGCAACTCGATCCCGAGGTCGCCGCGGGCAACCATGATGCCGCCGGTCGCCGCGGCGACGATCTCCTCGGCGTTCTCCGCCGCTTGCTGCTTCTCGATCTTGGCTATCAGCGGGATGTCGGAGCCGAGTCCACGCAGCCGCTCGCTGACCGGCTCGAGGTCGGCGGCCGTGGAGACGAAGGAGACCGCAAGCAGGTCGATGCCCTGCTCGACCGCGAACTCGACCCAGCCAAGGTCGCCGGCGGTCGCGGCCGGCGTGACGATGCCGGGCACGTTCATCCCCTTGTGCGAGGACAGGGTGCCACCGACCTCGACCTCGCAATCGAGGCCGCCGTCTTCGGGCCCCCGCACGCGCAGGCGGATCGAGCCGTCGGCGAGGTAAACCGGTTCGTCCTCACGCAGCGATGTCACGCCCTGCCAGGTGACCGGAATCGTCTCGCGGTCGCCCTCTACGTCCTGCGGCGTCAGCTTCACGTGCATCCCGGTCTCGAGCTCGGCGATGTCGTCACGCAGCTCGCCGATCCGCAGCTTCGGGCCCGGCAGGTCGCCGAGCACCGCCACCTCGCGCCCGGCCTGCTCGGCGGCGGTCCTAATTGCCTCGACCGTGCGCGCGTGCCGGTCGCGATCGGCGTGGGAGAAGTTGAGGCGCAGAACGTCGGCACCGGCCTCGATCAGCCGCGGCAGCGTGTCGGCATCCCAGCTCGCCGGCCCGACCGTCGCGATGATCTTTGTCCGCCTGCCGGGCTGCATCGTTTGACTGTAGAGCGTGACGCATCGCACCCGGCAGATCCCAACGCTGGCAGTGTTCTCTGGGACAATGACCCGGTGAGCAGCGTCGCCGAGCGTCCCGCCAGCGCCGAAGAGCCCGCCTTTCCGCACCTGGTCGGAGAGGCGGCAGAGTCTCCCGCGGGACCGGTCGACGAGGCCGAGGCAGCCGAGCTCGCCAAACCTCCCATCGTGCCGCTGCCCCGCGCGGCGCAGATGTTGCGCTTCAGCCGGCGCCAGATCCAGTACGTCTTCGGCGCCCGTCGCCGCCTCGGCGAGACCTTCCGGATGCAAACGGCGATGCCCGGTGGGCCGGTGGTGACCAGCCACCCCGACCACGTCCGCTCGCTGTTTACGGCAAAGCCCGAGTTGGCGCCCTCGCTGACCGGCGAGTCGCCGCTGCGACCGATCCTCGGCACTGGCTCCGTGCTCACCTCGCTTGGCGAGCGACACATGCGCCAGCGAAAGCTGTTGCTGCCGCCCTTTCACGGCGAGGCGATCGAGCGCTACACCGAGATGATCACGGCGGCGACCGAACGCGAGCTCGATCGCTGGCCGCTGAACAAGCCATTCGCGATCGCGCCACGCATGCAGGCGATCACACTCGACGTGATCATGGCGGGGATTTTCGGCATCGGGGGCAGGGCAGAGCGGGGAACTTCGGAGGACCGAATGCGGACGACGGTCAAGCGGCTGGTCAACGCCTCAACCTCGCCGATCGGCCAAGCCGGGGAACTGCTCAGCATCGGCCGCGAAGACGCCTCCGGCGTGATCAAGCTCGGCGTTGCCCTGCTCGACCGCCCGACGTACGCGGTGATCCGCGCCCGGCGCGCCGACGAGCGACTGGCGGAGCGCCGGGACATCCTCTCCCTGCTCCTGCAGGCGCGGACGGAGGACGGTGAGGCGATGGACGACAAAGAAGTTCGCGACGAGCTTCTTACTTTGGTCCTCGCCGGTCACGAGACGACGGCGAACTCGCTGGCCTGGACCTGGGAGCGGCTCGTGCGCAATCCCGAAGCCCATGACGCACTGCGCGAGGCGACCCGCAACGGCGGCAACGCCGAGGAGCAGATCGAGGCGACGATCGTCGAGAGCATGCGCTCCCGCCCCGTGGTGCCGTTCATCGGCCGCCGGGTGACGGTGCCCTGGCGCCTCGGTCCCTATGGCGTCTCCGCCGACACACCGATCGGGATGAGCATCCTCCTCGTCCACCACCGCGAGGACCTCTACCCGGAACCCTTCGAGTTCCGCCCCGAGCGCTGGCTCGGCCGCAAACCAGGCACCTACGAGTGGATCCCCTTCGGCGGCGGCATCCGCCGCTGCCTCGGCGCCGCCCTCGCCATGGCCGAGATGCGCGTCGTCCTCGAGGCGACGGCCCGCCGCCTCGACCTCGAGGCCGCCGAGCCGGAGCCCGAGCGCGCCCTGCACCGCAACGTGACGATGATCCCCGCCCGCGGCGGCCGTGTAGTGCTGCGCTCACGCCGGACATAGAGCTCTTACAATCGAGCCGAAGGCCCGGAGAGGTGGCCGAGTGGCTGAAGGCACTCGCCTGCTAAGCGAGTAGGGGGCGCAAGCTCTCTCGAGGGTTCGAATCCCTCCCTCTCCGTTTCGTGCGTGCCGGTGGCTAGTCTCCTGGCGTGGCCGGCCGCTCGCATGCAGAGTTCGAGGCGATCTTCGATGAGGTTGAGGCTCCCTTCGCCTTCGTCGACCTCGACGCGATGTGGTCGAACGCCAAGGCGATGCTGGAGCGGGCGGGAAGCAAGCCGATCCGCGTCGCCAGCAAGTCGGTCCGCTGCCGGGACCTGCTCGAGCGGATCCTGCGTCGCGACGAGCGCTTTTCGGGACTGATGACTTTCACCCTGCCGGAGACGCTCTGGCTTGCCGAATCGGGTTTCGAGAACCTCTTGCTCGCCTACCCGACCGCGGACACCGCAGCACTAGGGGAGCTGGCGCTGCGCTCGGTCGCCAACCCCGAGGACGCACCGATCGTGATGGTCGACTGCGCCGAGCACCTCGATGCGATCGAGTCGGTCCTGGGGGCAGGTGCGGCGCCGGTGCGCGTCTGCATCGACCTGGACGCTGGATGGTGGGCGCTGGGCGGGCGGATCAAGGTCGGGCCGAAGCGCTCACCCGTCCACACGGTCGAGCAGGCCGTCGCCCTGGCTCGCGAGATCGAGCGGCGACCGCAGATCAAACTGGCGGCGCTGATGTCATACGAGGGCCAGATCGCAGGCGTCGGCGACAAGCCCCCGGGGCGCCGTATGCGCGGCGCTCTGATCAGGTCGATGCAGCGTCGCTCCGCCGCGGAGCTCGCCGGGCGGCGCGGCGCGGTGGTCGCTGCAATCCGCGAGTTCGCCGAGCTGCCGATCGTCAACGGCGGCGGTACCGGCAGCCTCGAGTTGACCGGGACGGAGGACGCAGTCAGCGAGATCGCGGCCGGCTCGGGCTTCTACGCGCCGACCCTCTTCGACAGCTACAGCCGTTTCACGCTTACGCCGGCCGCCGGCTTCGCCCTGCCCATCGTCCGCAAGCCGACGGCCTCAGTGGCAACGGCGCTCGGCGGTGGCTATCTGGCCTCCGGCAGCGGCGTCGCTGCTCGTCTTCCCTCGCCCTGGTTGCCGGCGGGTCTGGAGCTCGACGAGGAGGAGGGGGCCGGCGAGGTACAGACCCCACTCAGCGGCGAGGCTGCCCGTGACCTGCAGATCGGCGACCGTGTCTACATGCGCCACGCCAAGGCCGGCGAGCTCTGCGAGCGCTTCGACGTCCTGCATCTGGTCGAAGGCGAGGAGATCGTCGACACCGTCCCGACCTACCGCGGCGAAGGGAAGACCTTCCTTTAGTGCGGTGCAACGTTTTATCCCCCTAGCGGGTGGATAAAACGTTGCACCCTCTCGGATCAGGGACCTAGGACGCGCTCGGCGTACTCGTTGGCGAAGACGCGCTTAGGATCCAGCTCATCCCGCGCGGTCTGGAAGTCCTCCCACCGCGGATAGCGCTCAGCCAGGCTCGCCGCGGTCTGAAAGTGCCGCTTGCCCCAGTGGGGCCGCCCGCCGTAGTCATCCATGATCGACTCGACCGCTTCGAAGTAGGGCCGCCACTCCATGCCGCGGTATTGGTGCACCGCGATGTACGCGGTGTCGCGTTCGTGCGAAGGGCTGAGCAGAGC
>Ga0136846_1235567_pt1 | contig 10583 bp, 9 predicted proteins | sample HopSoiMetagenom2_FD_96841 | JGI IMG/M metagenome (GOLD analysis project Ga0136846, IMG submission 96841) | Grasslands soil microbial communities from Hopland, California, USA - 2 Assembly 2016 (version 4) | ecosystem: Environmental > Terrestrial > Soil > Grasslands | place: USA: Hopland... | reverse complement strand
CGAGCGCCGGAATGTAGGCGGCGGGGCGCCCCCGGGCGGGAGTGCGTGCGATCGCCGCGGCGATGCGTTCCAGGCCCGGTTGGAAGGTGGAGGGAGAGGGCGACGGAGCTGGTGCCATGATCGTCATTCTCCCTCCGGGCCGGTCCTGGTGCGCGTTCGCTGGTTGCTACCGTGCCGCGCCGCTGCCGGCCACGATCTCCGGGCGGAGCAGGTCCGCGAGCCGTTCGGCGGGCAACAGGCCCTTCTCCAGGACGAGTTCGGCGACACCCCGGCCGGTGACAAGCGCCTCCTTGGCGATGTCGGTGGCAGCCGTGTACCCGATGTACGGGTTGAGGGCGGTGACCAGGCCGATGGAGTTCTCCACGCTCGCGCGCAGCGCCTCGGTGTTCGCGGTGATGCCGTCGACACAGCGCTCGGCGAGGGTGAGACAGGCGGCGCGCAGATGGGTGATGGACTCCGACAGAGAGTGCAGGATGACCGGTTCGAAGGCGTTGAGCTGAAGCTGTCCGGCTTCGGCGGCCATGGTGATGGTGACGTCGTTGCCGATCACCTCGAAGGCGACCTGGTTGACGACCTCGGGGATCACCGGGTTGACCTTGCCCGGCATGATCGACGAACCGGCCTGCACCGGCGACAGGTTGATCTCGCCGAGGCCCGCACGCGGCCCGGAGGACAGCAGGCGCAGGTCGTTGCAGCTCTTGGAGAGCTTGACCGCGACGCGCTTGAGGACGCCGGACATCTGGACGAACGCCCCGCAGTCCTGGGTGGCTTCGACCAGGTTGGCGGCGGTGACCAACGGCAGTCCGGTGATCGCGGAGAGGTGGCGGCGAGCCGCCTCGGCGTAACCGGCGGGGGCGTTGAGGCCCGTACCGATGGCTGTGGCGCCGAGGTTTATCTCGTGGATCAGCAGGACGGCCTCCGCGAGGCGGCTGCGGTCCTCCTCGATCATCACGGCGTACGCCGAGAACTCCTGCCCGAGCGTCATCGGCACCGCGTCCTGGAGCTGCGTGCGCCCCATCTTCAGTACGTCGTGGAACTCGACCGCCTTGCGGGCGAAGGAGTCCTGGAGGACGGCCATCGCCTTGAGCAGTTCCCGCACCGCGAAGACGGTCGCGATCTTGACGGCGGTCGGGTACACGTCGTTGGTGGACTGCCCGAGGTTGACGTCCTCGTTGGGGTGCAGGTACTCGTACTGGCCCTTGGCGTGGCCCAGCAGCTCCAACGCCCGGTTGGCGACGACCTCGTTGGCGTTCATGTTGGTCGAGGTTCCGGCCCCGCCCTGGATGACGTCGACCACGAACTGGTCGTGCAGTCTGCCGCCCCGGATCTCGCGGCACGCCTCGACGATCGCGGCGGCCTTCCTCGGCTCGAGGAGACCGAGTTCCTCGTTGGCGAGAGCGGCGGCCTCCTTGACGGCGGCCAACGCGTCGATCAGGTGCGGGTAGGCGGAGATGGTCATACCCGTGATGGGGAAGTTCTCCGTGGCGCGCAGGGTGTGGACACCCCAGTACGCCTCGGCGGGTACGTCACGGTCGCCGAGCAGGTCGTGCTCGCTGCGGTGGACTGCGGCGGCGCTGCGCTGGGCTGCTGCGGTCATGGTGGTACGGGCCTCTTTCGGGTGGGTGACGCGGGGGGGGCGGGGGGGGGAGAGCCGGCCGTACGGTCTCAGATGTACGTCGGTCCCGTGGGGAGCGGGTCCAGGGCGCGGACCGGGCGGATGCTGCCGACCGGTTCGCCGCCGCCGAGCAGCGGTTCGCCCGCGAACTCGGTGAGCGCCGCCGGGTCGACGCCGACCCGGGCGAGCGCCGCCGCCGTGACCGGCACGCGGGCCCGGTTCGCACCGTCGGCGATCTTCACCGCGACGGCACGGCCGTCCGGCAGGGCGGCGACCTGGACGCCCTCGAAGCCGTCCTTGCTGAGCAGCCCTGGTACGGCCCGCATCAGCGCGGCCACGTCCCGGCCGGAGCCGGAGGCCATCTCGGCGTGGTCGCGCATCGCGTCGGCGACCAGTGCCTCCGGGGTGTCGGGGGCGGCGGTGGTGATCCGGGCGGCGGCGCGGGCCAGGCCGTGCAGGGAGATGGAGAAGAGTGGGGCGCCGCAGCCGTCGACGGTCACCCGGGCGATGCGCTGGCCGGTGAGGTCCTCGACGATCTCGGCGATCGCCTGCTGGAGGGGGTGGCCGGGGTCGAGGTAGGAGTCGAGGGGCCAGCCGTTGAGCTCGCAGGTGTAGAGCATGGCCGCGTGCTTGCCGGAGCAGTTCTGGGCGAGACGGGAGGGCAGGCGGCCCTCGCGTATCCAGACGTCCCGGACGACCGGGTCGAACGGCAGGTCGGGCACGTTGCGCAGGTCGGCCTCGGTGAGGCCGGCCAGCTCCAGGATGCGGCGGGAGCCGGCCAGATGGCGTTCCTCGCCGGAGTGGCTGGCGGCGGCCAGGGAGAGCAGCTCGCCGTCGAGGGGCAGGCCCGCCCTGAGCATGGCCACGGCCTGGACCGGCTTCAGGGCTGAGCGCGGGTAGAAGGCCGCCTCGATGTCGCCCATCTGCAGCTCCACGTGGCCGTCGGCGCCGAGGACGACGACGGACCCGTAGTGGATGCCCTCGATGACCCCGCCGCGCACGAGGTGCGCGACGGGTGCGTGGAGGGGTTCGCGGATCGCGGGAGCGTCCGCGAGAGAACTGACGTACATGGCTGGGCGCACTGCTTCCTGCATTACTGCATCCTGCATCACTGCGTGGTTCACGCGTCGGCTCCGGCCGACCCGTTCGATCCGGGGGTTTCGAGGGCTCCGGCCGCTTCCGCGGCCTTGCGGGCCACCTGGGCGCGGACGGCGTACCAGCCCGCGACCAGGGCCCCGGCGATCAGCGGGAGACACAGCACGGTGGTGCGGCCGGCGCCGCCGTCGGCGTACATCAGGACGAGGACGGAGGCGAGGAAGGCCAGCGTCACGAGTTCGGTCCACGGGGAGCCGGGGAGGCGGTAGCTCGGGCGGGTCAGCTCGCCGTTCTCGGTCTTCCGCCAGAACACCAGGTGGCAGACCATGATCATGCCCCAGGTGGCGAGGATGCCGATCGCGGCGAAGTTCAGCACGATCTCGAAGGCGTCGGCGGGGACGACGAAGTTGAGGCCGACACCGAGCACGCAGACACCGCTGGTGAGGAGGATGCCGCCGTACGGGACCTGGCTGCGGCTCATGTTGCCGGTGAACTTCGGCGCGGAGCCGGACATCGCCATCGAGCGCAGGATGCGGCCGGTGGAGTACAGGCCCGAGTTGAGGGACGACATGGCCGCCGTGAGGACGACCAGGTTCATGACGCCGCCGGCCGCCGGGATGCCGATGTTGGACAGGACGGTCACGAAGGGGCTCTCGCCCGACGTGTACTTGTTCCACGGCAGCAGCATCGACAGGAGGACGACCGAGCCGACGTAGAAGACGCCCACTCGCCACATGATCGAGTTGATCGCCTTCGGCATGATCTTCTCGGGGTTCTCGGTCTCGCCCGCCGTGACACCGACGAGTTCGACGGAGGCGTAGGCGAAGACGACGCCCTGGATGATCAGCAGCATGGGCAGCAGGCCGTTGGGGAAGATGCCGCCGTTGTCGGTGATCAGGGACGGGCCGGGGGTGGTGTCGCCGACCTGGTGCTGGGTGACCAGCAGGAAGATGCCGATCAGCATGAAGACGACAAGGGCACTGACCTTGATGATGGCGAACCAGAACTCCAGTTCACCGAACATCTTCACCGAGATCAGGTTCACGGTGAGGACGACCGCCAGGGCGATCAGCGCGATCACCCACTGCGGGATGTCGGAGAACATGCCCCAGTAGTGGGTGTAGAGGGCCACCGCCGTGATGTCGGCGATGCCGGTGGTGGCCCAGTTCAGGAAGTACATCCAGCCCGCGGTGTACGCGCCCTTCTCGCCCAGGAACTCACGGGCGTACGACACGAACGCGCCGGACGAGGGCCGGTACAGGACGAGTTCGCCCAGCGCCCGCACGACGAGGAAGGCGAAGACGCCGCAGACCGCGTAGGCGATGAAGAGGGACGGGCCGGCGTCGGCCAGCCGGCCGCCGGCGCCGAGGAACAGGCCGGTGCCGATGGCACCGCCGATGGCGATCATGTTGACGTGCCGGGACTTCAGCGACTTGCTGTAGCCCGCGTCACCGGCGTCCACGTGTACGGCTTTCTTCTGTGCCGTACCGTCCTGCAGGAATTGCTCGCTCACGCCTCGGGTCCGCCTTCCGGGGATGTTTCTGCGGGGGTGTCCTTGTGCGCGGCGCGCACGATGTCGGTGAGGGTCGTGGAGACCCGGTCGAGGTGGTGGGACATGGCCGCCACCGCGTCGTGCTCGCTGCGGTCGATCAGCGCCTCGACGATCGCCCGGTGCTCGCGGTTGGACTGCTCGCGCCTGCCGCCCAGCTCGTTGAGGAAGGCCGACTGACGGGCCAGCGCGTCCCGGATCTCCTCGATCACCCGGCGGAACACCGGGTTCTGGGCGGCCTGCGCCACGGCCAGATGGAAGAGGGAGTCCATGGCGACCCACGCCGTGGTGTCGGTCTCGTGCTCCATGCGGTCCAGCAGGTGCGCGAGGTGGTCGAGGTCCTCGGGTGTCCGTCGCAGGGCCGCGTAGCCGGCGACCGGGATCTCGACGTGCCGGCGCACTTCGAGGAGGTCGCTGGCCGCGTAGTCGCCGAAGGTGGGGTCCTCGACGGTGCTGGACACCACGAAGGTGCCCTTGCCGGTCCGGGAGACGGTCAGGCCCATGGTCTGCAGGGCCCGCAGGGCCTCCCGCAGCACGGGCCGGCTCACCTCCAGGCGTCGGCACAGCTCGGCCTCGGAGGGGAGCTTGTCCCCCACGGCGTAGTCTCCGCGCTCGATGGCGCTGCGCAGATGACCGAGAACCGCTTCCATCGCGCTGACGCGCCGCGGCACCGAGTCACCTGTCTGGCTGTCTGACAGGTTCACGGGGGTGATCCTGCGGGTGACGGGAGGGGGCTGTCAAGGGTTCGCGGCCCGGCAGTCACCTCGCACGACGGTCGGGGCGATGCCTCCCGGCGGGAAATCCGTGGGGGAACCCGCCGGGATGCCAGGAGCAGGAGGCGTGCCGAGGGTCGAACGGGTGCCCGGCGAGAACGTGGACCGTGCTCGCAGGGGGTCGTCCGCCGGACGCTGCAGACCGACCCGACGCCTGAGGTGCCGTCTTCGCCACCGAGGGGAAGACGGCACCTCAGGCGTCCCGGCGCCGACGGATCTCGGCCGGCACCCGAATCCTGCGTACGGGCGCCGACGAGACGGTGGGCGCCGTCGGGCCCGTGGCGCATCACCGGCGTCAGCCGGGGACGAACACCGGCTCGACGCTTATGCGGGCAACGCGAGCCGGGCGCGGACAAGGCGTGGGCAACGCGCCGGTCGCCGAGCACGCCGACCGGTGCTGTGCCGCGCCGGTGTCGCTGACGGCGGTGAACGGCGACCGGACCGCGCGAGACCTCTACCGGCGCATGGGGCCCCTGGGAGAACGCTCGCCACGGCCCCGCACTCCTCCCGGCCGGACGCGCGACCGGTTCCGCCTTGCCCTGCACCCTTCCGCACGCTCCCGAATGCTCAGTTCAGTACGCCCGCGCCCAGCAGCCCGAAGAGCAGCACACCCACGACGATCCGGTAGATCACGAAGGCGTTGAAGGAGTGCTTGGCGACGAACTTCAGCAGCCAGGCGATGGAGCCGTAGGCGACGACGAAGGAGACCGCCGTGCCGACGGCCAGCGGCGCGATCCCCACTCCCGCACCGAGGGCGTCCTTCAGCTCGTACAGCCCCGCACCGGTCAGGGCGGGGATGCCCAGGAAGAAGGAGAGCCGGGTGGCGGCGACCCGGTCGAGGTCCAGGATCAGGGCCGTGGACATGGTGGCGCCGGAGCGGGAGAAACCGGGGAAGAGGAGAGCGAGGATCTGTGAACTGCCCACCAGCATCGCGTCCTTGAGGCTGGTGTCGTCCTCGCCGCGCTTGTGCCGGCCCATCTGGTCCGCGGCCCACATCACGCCGCTTCCGAGGATCAGCGAGGCGGCGACCACCCACAGCGAGGCCAGCGGGCCCTCGATCAGCGGCTTCGCGGCGAGGCCCACGACGACGATCGGGATCGTGGCGTAGATGACCCACCAGGCGAACTTGTAGTCGTGGTGGTAGCGCTCCTCGCGGTTCCTGAGACCCCTCCCCCAGGCGGAGACGATCCGGACGATGTCCTTGAAGAAGTACACGAACACCGCGGCGATCGCGCCGACCTGGATGACGGCCGAGAACCCGACCACGGCGTTGTCGTCGACGGGGATGTGCATCAGCCCCTCGGTGATCTTCAGATGGCCGGTCGAGGAGACCGGCAGGAACTCGGTCACCCCTTCGACGGCTCCGAGGACGACGGCCTGACCGATGGAAATGGCGCTCATGGAATCCAGTTCTGCGGGAGAGGGACGAGCAGCGGCGGGGTCAGTCCTACTACATGCCGACAAGGCCCGAGTACACACCGACAAGGCCCGAGCGCCCGCTCCTACAGCACCCCGCCCACCCACACGCCCGCGAAGGCCGCCCCGAGACCGGCCGGCACGCTCACCATGACGTTGACGACGGCGAAGAGTCCGGCGCCGTCCTCGGCCAGCCGCAGGGTCTCGTACGAGAAGGTCGAGTACGTGGTCAGGGCGCCGCACAGGCCCGTACCCAGGAGGAGTTGGAGGTTCGGTCCCGGGGCGGCGCCGGTGAGCAGGCCGAGGATCAGGCAGCCGGTGACGTTGACGGCGAGGGTGCCCCACGGGAAGACGGTGTCGTGGCGGGACTGGACGACCCTGTCGGTGAGATAGCGGAGGGGTGCGCCGACCATTCCGCCCGCGATCACGAGCAGCCAGTTCACAACGACTTCTTACCCTTCTCGTCCGTTTCGCCCGGTTTTCCGTCGGCCCGGCCGACGTGTCTGATGACTTCGCAGTCGTCGAGGATCACCAGTCCCTCGGTGACGAGTTCGTCGAGCTGCGGCAGGAAGGACCGGACGTGTTCCTCGGTGTCGACGATGACGATCGCGACCGGCAGGTCCTCGCTGAGGGAGAGCAGGCGCGAGGTGTGGATGAGGGAGGACGCGCCGAAGCCCTCGATGCCCCGGAAGACGCTCGCGCCCGCGAGGCCGGCCGCGCGGGCGCGGTGGACGATCTCCGAGTAGAGCGGCCTGTGGTGCCAGGTGTCGTGCTCGCCGATGAGGACGGTCACGCGCAGGGCGCTGCCGGTCAGTCTGGTCATCGTCGCCTCCGCTTCAGGGTCCGGCGGGTCGCGGTCGCCGCGAGTGTCACGGCGGTGAGCGCCGCCAGCAGGGTCGCGGCGAGGTAGGCGAGGCCGGTGCCGGGGTGGCCGTCGCCGACCAGTTTCCGGATGTCGACCGCGTACGTCGAGAAGGTGGTGAAGCCACCGAGGACACCCGTGCCGAAGAAGGGACGGACGAGGCGGTGGGCGGCCCACGTCTCCGTGATGACCACCATGAACACGCCGATCACGGCACATCCGACGACGTTGGTCCAGAAGGTGGCCCAGGGGAAACCGCCGGCCTGGGCGGGCCACGCGAGGGAGGCCGCGTACCGGGCCGAGGCGCCGATCGCGCCGCCGATCGCGACCACCGCGACGACGGGTGCCTGCCCGTGCAGGACGGAAGGGCGCGCGCGGGCGGCTATGGTCCCGGTCCTGGTGTCGGGGGCTGTCATGGTCGTACGTCTCCTACTCGCCGGCGCCCGGACGGTGCGGGCGTAGTGGATGACGCGCGGGTTCCCGGGGTGCCCTCCAGGATACCGAAGGGGCTCCTGAGCAGGTCAGAGGCACGCCCCGTCGCCATTTCGCGGTCTCCAAGAATTTGCGAATAACTGTGAGAACTCCTGAGCTTCTCCAGTAATCTCTGTGCTTGTGTCAGATTTCGAAGGTCGCACTCTCACGCTCGTTCCGCCCCGCAGCGCGGTGGAGGAGGAGTCTGGGCCGATCGAGACTGGTTTGGCCGACGTCGTCACCCTTCAACGGCGACGCCAAGTCCGGATGTCGGCACAGGACGAGGAGAGCTTGTTCGTCGACGCGCTGACCGAGTACCAGTGGGCCCGGGACGCTGCTGGGCTGGCGCCGTCGACGATCGACCAGCTGATCAAGCCTGTCATCGAGGTCTGCGACTTCTACGGCACCGTTCCCTGGCAGCTGTCCCCGCGCGAGGTCGACAAGTACTTCGCCGGCCCGGGGAAGCGTGCCCGCCGCACCAACCAGCTGAAGCTCCAGCATATCGACGCGTTCTTCGCGTTCCTCGAGCAGCGGTACGCCCACGAGATCATGATGCGGTTCGGGGCTGCGGTGGAGTCGCCGATCGACCCGTTCAACAGGCCGCATCATCGCGGTGACTTCGGGCTGAGGATCCCGCCCTCGCAGACGGCGATGAAGAAGTTCTTCGCGCGTTGGCGCGAGCAGCTGCCGTATGCGCGGAAGTACCCGATCGCCTGCCGCGACTACGTCATGACCAAGGTCGCATACCTGTCGGGTGTCCGGGCGGCCGAGCTGTGCCCGGTGACGATCGGGGATGTCCACTGGGAGCACGGCCAGTGGGGCCGCTTCGTCGTAGACGGTAAGGGATCGCGGGGGTCGGGGCCAAGGCAGCGCGAGGCGTATCTCTTCCGCGAGGGACGGGAGTTGCTGTGGTGGTACATCGAAGAGGTTCGGGCGGAGTTCGGCGACGACGTAGAGCATCCGTCGGCGCCGTTGTGGCCGTCGGAGCGCAAGCCGAAGGCGGTGGCGGCACTCAACTTGCCGATTGCTCCGGCGATCACGCCGTCGACCTTCCGCCGACAGCTGCACGCCGCGGCCGCCAGCTACCTGACCGGCCCAGTCACCGACCTCTTCCCGCACCTCCTCCGGCACGCCTGCGCGACCCACAACTACGAGCGCGGGATGACGTTGTGGGAGGTCCAGCGGGTTTTGGGCCACGAATGGGCAACCACGACTCTTCGGTACATTAGCGACTGCCCAAGCCGACCCCGAGCATGCCAATGTTGCTGCGAGCTCGCGGGCGGCACAGCGCCTAGTGATGGACAAGGGGAACCTTCGGTGAAGTGGAACTTGAGGATGGTGGCGGCCCAGCGGGATCTGTGGCGTCCCACCGAGCTGCTGGAGGCGTTCAAGACGGTCGGCTTCACGCCGTCGCTGAGTAAGGTCGCCGCGATGTGGAGCGGCACGCCGGTCACAGTGCGCCTCGATGATCTGGACAAGATGTGCGCGGTGCTGAACTGCACCGTCGGCGACCTGCTCCAGGCCGAGCCGCTCGCTGCCAGCGCGGGCGAGGGTGAGGAATTACGCAAGGCCGTGGGCGCCGAGGAGAGCGTACGTGGGCCTGTGCGGCCCACGCCGCGTCGGGCGAGCGGGCCACGCTCACTGCCCCCGAACTGACGGATGGGGACGAAAGCGACCTCGGCGGAGTGCACGGACTGCCGGGGCTGGGGCGTGCTCGGGTCGGCGACGTGCCAGGGGTGTACGGAGTGGCGGAAGAACCATCCTGAGCAAGGGCTGTGCCTGCGGTGCCGGCATGCGGGATTCCTCAACTCCGATGTCCTGTGCCGGGCGTGCCTGCACGCGGTCAGGATCGAGGAAGACGCCGCGTGGGTCACCGATCCAGAAGGGAGCGCCCCGCGCAGCCGCCAGCTGATGCTGCTCTACTACGGCCTCGCTCCCAGCTACGCTCAGCCGCTGAGGAAGTACGGCCGACGCACGGGCCGCGTCGGCGCCGACCAGCGTGAGCGGCTGCACTGGGTGGAACACCTTCGCGCGGCGGCGGAGGCGCCGACGCGAAACGATCCTGCAGTGCTTCCGCCCGCCTTCCCGGGACAGCTGCCGCTTTTCCCCGTGCGCCGGACGCTGTCCATCGACGTCTGCCGTCGCATTCTGCAGCGCCCGCTGACCGGCTATGCCGAACTCGTCGAGCACACCGCGGCCTTCGCGGCCGAGATCGGCGTCAGCAAGCCGATGCAGCGCAAGCTGCTCGAGATGCTGCGCCTGGCACTCGCCGTCCGCGACGCCGATGGCGACGACCACGTCGACGAGCTGGTGCTCAACGACATACCCAACTACACCCGATCTGTCCGCGCGATCCTTCTGCGCGCCGGGATGCTGCGGGTGTGGGAGGAACCGCACGAGCCCCGCGAGCGGCGAAAGCCCAGGACCACCGGCCGCCCGCGCCGGCCCCGGCCGAGCCACCCGGAAACCTCTCGGTCTTGCCGACACTGCGGCTGCTGGTTCTCAGCGAAGCTGCGCCAGGTCTGTGGGACCTGCGAGGCGTTCACCCACCTGAAGAGGAAGAGACTCGAAGCCTCCACCGGCACATGCGAGCGCTGCCAACGTGCCGACCTGCCCCTTGCCGGCGGACTCTGCCGCGGATGCCGCGTGCACGTGGTGATCCACGGCCGTGAGACCGGCACCCAGCCCTGGACCCAATTGTGGCTAGGCGCACCGGTTCCGGCGCGACACGGCGGCCCGCGCCGTGCGGACGAAACCCGCCCTGATGCGCCACCCATACCTGTCTCCGAACACCTGGCCGCT
>Ga0136846_1212618_pt1 | contig 10583 bp, 10 predicted proteins | sample HopSoiMetagenom2_FD_96841 | JGI IMG/M metagenome (GOLD analysis project Ga0136846, IMG submission 96841) | Grasslands soil microbial communities from Hopland, California, USA - 2 Assembly 2016 (version 4) | ecosystem: Environmental > Terrestrial > Soil > Grasslands | place: USA: Hopland... | reverse complement strand
CTGGCGGTCGCGGCGTCCTGCGCCGTGCCCGGGTACTTCGCGCCGGTCCGGATCGACGCGCACACCTACGTCGACGGCGGCGTGCACTCGCCGACCAACGCCGCGCTGCTGCGTGGCCGAGGGCTGGACCTCGCCGTCATCGTCTCGCCGATGAGCGGACCCGCCGGGGCACGGCTCAACGTCTACGCCGCCTCCCGCAGGCACTCCGCCCGGCTGCTGCGCCACGAGGTGCGGGCGCTCGAGGCGGCCGGCATCCGGACGGTGGTCTTCGCTCCCGGCCCCGCAGAGCAGGACGTGATGGGCGACGACATGATGTCGCGCCACCGCCTCGACGAGGTGATCCAGCAGTCCTTCATGGTCGCCGGGGCGTACGCCGCGCGACCCGGCGTCACCGAGCTCATCCGCACCGCGGCGGGTGGTCGGTAGCCGATCGCACTCGGGTGCTGACAACCTCACCACCGCGGTGGATCGGACGGTGGACGGGTATGGGCGCCCCCGTGGCAGTACGCAACGCGGCCGTCGCGGCCACGGACCGATGGGTGGATCCCGACGACGGCATCCGCTATCCCGCCGGCGAGGTGCACGCATGGGAACGCGGGCACAACGAGACGGTCTGCGGGTTGTCGCTGAGCAAGTCGCACCTGGCCCGGTTCTCGCACGTCAGCTGGGCCGACGTCCAGCCGGAGTCGGGGCGGCACGCCGAGGAGGTGCAGACGGTGTGCCGGCGGTGCCGGGCGGCACAGGGCGCACGACGGGACGAGCGGGGCTGGACTCGCACCAATCCCCGGCCGTGACCGGGCGAAGACCGCAAACCGGCCCAGCGGTGGACGACGGCGTTCCAGGGTGCCCCGTGCCGCGGGTGACGGAGCTCTTCGCCGCGCTCTCACTGACCACCGACCTGGCCACGGCGTTCCCCTTCGAGAAGGGTCTGCGGACCTGTCTGCTGCGGCGACGATCGGCGCGCCCGACCGACCACACCGGAGGAGCCATTGCCGCGAGCCAGGGCCGCGACACGACCGCCGGCTGACCGGCAGCTCGACTACGGCGCTTCCTCAGGAAAGGCCGCCGCCTCCGCCGAACATCCAGGTGTTTCCCGCGGGAGACGCCTCGACCCGGCGGTCCCGCTCGAGCCGAGCCGCGTCGGCCGGCGTGAACTCCGCGGGCGACTGACCCCGGCGCCGGTAACCGGCGAGCAGCACCAGCGCCGACAGCAGCAGTGCGGCTCCGAGCAGGGCGATCAGCAGCTCCACGTGTCCTCCTCGGACCACCGGTCCAGCCGACGGCGGGTGCCACCGGTCCGTCAGAACCGGCCGGCTTGGCCGGCACAACGTAGGGCCGGGATGTCCCCCGCCGGCCCCGACGCGGCGGTGGAGGCGCCGGCGGAGGAACCTCAGCCCCACCAGACTCGTCAGTACCGGATAGGACGCTCCGGCACCCCGCCGGGATAATGTTCAGGGCGCACGTCGGGTGCCGGCAACGGCGCCGGGCAGACGGAAGGTGGCAACACATGGATGCCAAGGTGGTGGACGTCCCCGAGAAGGGGCGTTTCGAGGTCCGGCTCGACGACCGCGTCGTCGGGCTCGCGAGCTACCACATCGACGGCACCGCGATGACGCTCCCGCATACCGAGGTCGACCCGAGCATGGGTGGACGTGGCATCGGGACGGCGCTGGTCGGCGGCGTGCTGGACGCGGCGCGGGAGCGGGGACTGCACGTGCTCCCCTACTGCTCCTTCATCCGCCACTACATCCAGCAGCATCCGGAGACGGTCGACCTGGTGGCCGATGAGGACCGGCCGCACTTCGGCCTGGAGACGGCCGACCGCTGAGGTGCCGCCCGGCCGACGGATGCCTACGCTCCGCCGGTGCCTGAAGGACACACTCTCTTCCGCCTCGCCCGCGACCAGACCGCCCTGTTCGCCGGCCGACCGGTGCACGTCACCAGTCCCCAGGGCCGGTTCGAGGCGGGCGCGGCGCTGCTCGACGGCCGCGTGCTCGACACCGTCTCCTCCTGGGGCAAGCACCTGTTCGCCCGCTTCGGCGCCGACGTCCTGCACGTGCACCTCGGGCTCTACGGTAGTTACACCGGGGGCCCTGGCACTCCCCCGCCCGTGCGCGGTGCGCTGCGCATGCGCTGGGTCGCCGACGGACCGGACGGCGAGGGCGTGTGGACCGACCTGCGCGGCCCGACGGCGTGCGAGGTGCTGTCCGAGCCCGAGGTCGACGCGATCCTCGGTCGCCTCGGCCCCGATCCACTCCGGCCGCGGCCCGACGGCACCCGCGCCTGGCGCCGTATCGCCGCCAGCCGCACCCCCGTCGGTGCCCTGCTCATGGACCAGTCGGTGCTCGCCGGGGTCGGCAACGTGTACCGGGCGGAGCTGCTGTTCCGGCACGGCGTCTCACCCTTCCGCCCCGGACGCGGGATCGATGCCGAGCTCTGGGCCCGGATGTGGGCCGACCTGGTCACACTGATGCGCGCCGGCGTGCGGATGGGCCGCATCGTCACCACCCGCCCCGAACACCGCTCCCGCCGGCGCGGGCCCGTCGATCTCGAGGACGCGCGGTACGTCTACCGCCGCACGGGTCTGCCGTGCCGCATCTGCGCCACCGAGGTACGCACCGAGGTGATGGTGGGCCGCAACCTCTACTGGTGTCCCGTCTGTCAGGCGCGATGATCCACAACCGCTGTTCAGAAGGCTTCGGGCGTGTACGTTTCGCGCCGATGAGGTATTCCCTTCGGTCGGTCGTCGTCGTCGCCCTCGCCGTGGTGACGGCGCTGTTGGCCGCGCCCGGCTCCGCGAACGCCGCCGTGTCCCGCGACGGCTACGACGTCTCCTATCCGCAGTGCGACACCACGCTGCCGACGGGCCAGGCGTTCGCCGTCGTCGGGGTCAACGGCGGCCTGTCCACACGCACCAACGACTGCCTGTCCGACCAGCTCGCGTGGGCCTCGCGCTCGTCCGGCGTCGTGGCGTCGCAGCCGAAGGCGCAGCTCTACCTCAACACCGCCAACCCCGGCGAGATCCATGACCAGGTGTTGACGTGGCCGACGGCCGGCGTCACGCCCTACGGCACCTGCGACGGCACGAACTCCTTGGCGTGCTCCTGGCGGTACGGCTACGAGCGTGCCGAGAACAGCGTCCTCTCCTTCTTCACCCCGGCCGCGAAGGCCGCGCTCGTGGACAGCCAGCCGGCCCGCTACACGTGGTGGCTCGACGTCGAGACGATGAACACCTGGCAGTCCGGCTCCACCGCGGCCCTGGCCCGCAACCGGGCGAGCCTGGAGGGCATGACGGCCTACCTGGTCTCGCGGGGCGCCAAGGTCGGCATCTACTCCACCCGGTACCAGTGGTCGCGTATCGCGGGAGCCGTGGGGCCGCACAGCAACCTCGCCGGGCGCCCGAACTGGCTGGCCGGATCGACTTCATTGACCGGGGCCGTGGCCGCCTGCCACACCACCCCGCTCGTCCCGCGGGGTCGGGTGACGCTCAGCCAGTTCGTCGTCTCGGGGGTCGACCACAACTACTCCTGCCGCTGACGCCGGCACGATCCGGGCGCGCTGCGCTGGTGCCCGGGTGCCTCGCGGGGTCAGGATGCTGGTCGTGTCCGACGACGGTGCTGCCTCCGCCCCCTCGGGGAACCATCCACTGCGCGTCGCCGTCGTCGGTGCGGGACCGGCCGGCATCTATGCCGCCGATGCGCTGACCCGCCAGGACGACGTGCCGGTGGCCGTCGACCTGATCGACCGGCTACCGACCCCCTACGGCCTGGTCCGGCACGGGATCGCGCCCGACCACCCGAAGATGCGGGCCATCCGCGACACCCTGCACCACACCCTCGAGCACCCGCGGGTGCGGTTCGTGGGCAACGTCGAGGTCGGGGTGGACATCCCGCTGGAGGAGCTGCGCGCGCACGTCGACGCCGTCGTCTACACCTACGGCGCCGCCATCGACCGTCACCTCGGTATCGACGGCGAGGCCCTGCCCGGAAGCCTCGCGGCCACCGATTTCGTCGCCTGGTACTGCGGCCATCCCGACGCCGACCGGGCACGCGTCGAGGCGGCGCTGGCCGGCATCCGGTCCGTGGTCGTGGTCGGGGTGGGCAACGTGGCGCTGGATGTCGCCCGCGTGCTCGCCCGCACCGCCGACGAGCTGGAACCGACGGAGATGCCGCAGCACGTGCTCGACGCCCTGGCCGCGACGGCGGTGGAGGAGATCACCGTGATCGGGCGCCGCGGTCCAGCACAGGCCGCCTTCACCACCCAGGAGCTCCGGGAGCTCAACGAGCTGGCGGGTGCCACGGTGCTCGTCGACCAAGCCGACCTCGTCCTCGACCCCGGCAGTGAGGAACGGGCTGCGGCCGATCGGAACGTCAGCCGCAACCTCACGGTGCTGCGCGGCTGGGTCGACCACGCGCCCGAGCCGGACCGGACCCGCCTGACCCTGCGGTTCTTCCGGCGCCCCGTGCGGCTGCTGGGCGAGGACCGCGTCACCGGTGTGGAGGTGGAGCGGACCGCCGTGGACGGCGACGGACGGGCGATGGGCACCGGTGAGCTCGAGGTGCTGCCCGCCGACCTCGTCGTCCGGTCGGTCGGCTACCGGGGCCTGCCCCTGCCTGGACTGCCGGTCGATGAGCGCACAGGGACGGTGCCGCACGACACGGGGAGGGTGCTGCGCGACGGCGAGCCCTCCCCCGGCGAGTACGTGGCGGGATGGATCAAGCGCGGGCCCAGCGGGGTCGTCGGGCACAACAAGCACGACGCCCGGGAGACGGTCGCCTCGCTGCTCGCCGACGCCGCCGAGGGCCGGCTCACCGTGGGCGGACCGGTCGGTGACCTGGTGCAGGAGCTGATCGGCCGCGGCGCCGATCCCGTGCTCCTCGACGACTGGCGGGCCATCGACGCGGCCGAGGTGGCTCTCGGCGCGACCCGCGGGCGCGCCCGGACCACGCTGCACGAACGCGAGTCGCTGATGGCCGCCGTGCGGGCCGCGGCCAGGAGGGCCGGCACCGGCGACTGAGCCGCTTCGGCTAGAGGAGGCGGTCTCAGCTGAGGGCGTCGAGCAGGTAGCGGGCCGACGCGTCGTCGGGTGCGGCGACGAACCGGATCCGCCCGTGCGCCTGCGGCTCCAGCACCAGGGGATCGCCGTTCGCCGTCAGCGCGACGCCGCCGGCCGCCAGCAGGATGGCGAGCCCCGCGGCCGCGTCGTAGACGTGACTGCCGCTGCGGTCGACGTCGTGCCAGGCGGCGGCCGACCCGTCGGCGACCAGGCAGAGATCGACCGCGGTGCAACCGGTGACGCGCACACGCCGGGCCGTGGACGGGACGAGGACGGAGTCGTGGCTGGGCGCACTGGGTGCCACCACGGTGCCGCCCGCGCGCGGCGACACGGGGACGTCGTCCCGCTGCGCACCGCGGCCCTCGGCGCCCACCCACCGGCGGCCGGACGAGAGGTCCGCGACCAGCCCGGCGACAGGCCGACCGTCCGACACCAGCGCCACGGAGAAGGCCCACGGCGGCAGCCCGGCGGCGAAGTTCCCCGTGCCGTCGAGCGGGTCGAGCACGATCCACGGCATGCCGGACGGTACGGCCTGGTCCCGCCGCTCCTCACTGAGCACGGTCAGACCGAGCTCGGCGAGGACGTCGACAGCGGCTGCGTGCGCGGCCTCGTCCGCCGCCACCACCAGGCTGCCGTCGTCCTTGGTGTGCACCCTTCCGACGTCCCGGGCGAGGGCGACCGCGGTCTCCACCCGCGTGTCGGCGCGTGCGGCCAGTGAACGGAAGCGGTCGACCAGCGGCGCCGTGGCGGACGGCGGGGGCACGGCCACAGTGCGCCCGGTCAGCTGGTGCCGCACGCGTTCGCACCCCCAGCCCGCGGCGGTGGCCAGCACGGCGGGATGGTCCAGCGGCACCCCGGCCCGGGACACGATCACCGCCTCGGCGGCGCCGTCGTCGGCCCAGCCCCGGCGGAGGAGAACCGCGCTGCCGGCGTCGTCCAGGAGCACCCGTCCGGCGGGTTCGACGACGGCGGCGGCCAGGGCAGCGGGCGCCATGCAGAGCCGTTCGCCCGCGGTGGCGATCTGCTCCGGGGTCGTGGCCACCCGCAGCTCTGTGCGGGCCGCTGCGGCCGTCCAGGCCCGGTGCGGTTCAGCCACTGTTCCGGAGTGCCGTCGCGATGCCGTTGATGGTCAGCTGGATGTTGCGGCGGGTCAGGGCGTCGTCGTCGCCCGCGCGCCGGCGCCGGAGCATCTCGACCTGCAGATGGTGCAGCGGCTCCAGATACGGGAATCGGTTGCGGATCGACCGGGCCAGCGACGGGTTGTCGGCCAGCAGGTCGTCGTCGCCGGTGACCGCCAGGAGCATCCGGCAGGTGCGCTCGTGCTCGGCGGTGATCTGGTCGAAGACTCGGGACCGCAGGTCCTCGTCGGGCACCAGCTCGGCGTAGCGGGCGGCCAGTCCGAGGTCGGTCTTGGCCAGCACCATGCCCATGTTGGACAGCACCGTGCGGAAGAACGGCCAGCGGCGGTGCAGCTCACGCAGGCGGGCGAGCTTGTCCTCGTCGCCGTCCACCCACCACTCTAGGGCGGACCCGGTGCCGTACCAGCCGGGGAGCATGATCCGGGTCTGCGACCAGCTGAACACCCACGGGATGGCGCGCAGGTCGGCGATCGAGTCGCCGGCCTTGCGCGACGGGGGGCGGCTGCCGATGTTCAGCTCGGCCAGCTCGCCGATGGGCGTGGCCGCCCGGAACCACTCGACGAAGCCCGGGGTCTCGTGGACCAGGAGGCGGTAGGCCTGCTGGGCGCGCGCAGCGAGGTCGTCGAGCAGCGCGTACGCCGGTTCGGCGTCGTCCCCCAGGCCCTCGATGTCGAGCAGGCTCGACTCCAGGGTGGCGGCGACCAGGGCCTCGAGGTTGCGCCGGGCCAGGTCGGGGTCGGCGTACTTGGCGGCGATGACCTCGCCCTGCTCGGTGATCCGCAGCGCACCGGCGACGGCGCCCGGCGGCTGGGCCCGGATGGCGTCGTAGCTGGGGCCACCGCCCCGCCCGACCGTGCCGCCGCGACCGTGGAAGAGGCGCAGCCGGATGCCGCCGGCCCGCGCCACCTCCACCAGGTCCAGCTCGGCGCGGTAGAGGGCCCAGTTCGCGGCGAGATAGCCGCCGTCCTTGTTGCTGTCGGAGTACCCGAGCATGACCTCCTGCGCGTCGCCCCGGGAGGCCACGAGAGCGCGGTACAGCGGCTGGTCGAGCATGGCGGTCAGCGTCGTCCCGGCGTTCTGCAGGTCCTCGATGGTCTCGAAGAGCGGCGAGATGCCGACCGGGCAGGTGGGGCCAGGGTGGGAGGGCGAGGACGGAGCCCCCGGGTCGAGCAGGCCGACCTCCTTGAGCAGGACGGCGACCTCGAGCACGTCACTGACCGAGTCGCACATGCTGATCACGTAGTTCGGGATGGTCCGCGGCCCCAGCAGGGCCATCTGCTCGGCCGCCGCGAGGACGACGTCGAGCTCGCCGCGGGCGAGTTCCGACAGTTCCGCGTCCGGACGGACCAGGGGACGGCGCATCGTCAGCTCGCCCGCCAGCAGCTCGACACGGGCCGCCTCGTCGAGCGCCGCGTAGTCGTCGCAGACACCGGCCCAGGCCAGCAGCTCCCCCACGACCTCCTCGTGGACGGCGGAGTTCTGGCGCAGGTCGAGGCCGCAGAGGTGGAAGCCGAAGACCTCGACGGCCTCGCGCAGGCGCAGCAGCCGGTGATCGGCCAGCGGCCCGGCGCCGTGGCTGCGCAGCGAGGCGTCCACGACGTCGAGGTCGGCGCGCAGGTCGTCCGGCGACTCGTAGGGCGTCAGATCGGCGTGCGGCGCCGACCCCGGCACCCGGCCCAGGACTGCCCGTGCGGTGGCGGCCAGCCGGGCGTGCAGACCGTTCAGCGCCCTCCGGTAGGGCTCGTCCGCGCGGAAGGGCGAGTCGTCGCGCGATGCCTCGGCCAAGGCGTAGAGCTGCTCCGTCGGCGTGACCAGCCGATCGGACATCGAGAGCTCGTCGCGCAGCGCCTCCAGCTCGGCGAGGTGGTGGGACAGGGCGGTCTCGGCCTGCCGGCTGGTGGCACGGCGAAGGGCGTCGGCGGTGACGAAGGGGTTGCCGTCGCGGTCCCCGCCGATCCACGAGCCGGGCAGCAGCATCGGCCGCGAGAGCAGACCGGCCTCGGGCCAGCGCTCGGCCAGGGCGCGGCGCACCTCGGCGTTGATGGCCGGGACGACGTCGAACAGCGAGAGCTCGTAGTAGCGCAGCGCCTCGTCGATCTCGTCCTGCAGGCGCAGCCGGGACAGCCGCAGCAAGGCCGTCTGCCACAGGGTGAGCACGGAGCGCCACAGGTGCGCCGACCACTCCTCCTCGTCCAGCTCGCCCGGGGCCGCCCGGTCACGCTGGCGGAACAGGTCGGTGATCTGCCGCTGTACCTGGAAGACGGTCTTGCGGCGAACCTCGGTGGGGTGAGCCGTGACGACCGGGCAGACGAGAGCACCGGCAAGCTCGCGGGCGACCACCACGTCGGGGATGTCGTGCTGGTCCAGCAGGGCGAATGTGGCGGCCAGGCTGCCCTTCTGCGGGGGCGAGCCCTCGCGGCGGTGGTAGCGGCGCCGCCGCTCGTGGTGGATGTCCTCGGCGAGGTTGGCCAGCACGGAGAAGTGGCTGAACGCCCGGATCACGTGGTTGGCCGAGCGGATGTCCAGCCCCGAGAGCTGGGCGGCGAGCTCGGGCCGGGCTACCTCGGAGCGGCGGACGGCGAAGGACTCCAGGCGGGTGGACTCGACGAGGTCCAGGACGTCGGCCCCGGCCTGCTCGCCGATGACCTCGCCGAGCACCCGGCCGAGCACCCGGATGTCCTCGCGGAGGGGCGCGTCATCGGCGCGGCCGTCGGGATCCCCACCGGCGGGACCGCCGTGGTGTCGGAGGTCGGCGACGTCGACAGTGGCTTCGGACACACATCGAGTATCCGGCCTCCATGTGACGGGCAAGCTACGGCCCCAGAAAGGACCCCCTCCACGGCTCCATAAGGCCCCGTCCGGCGGCTCGCCCTGAGCCTGCGAAGGGTGAGAGGACGGGGCCTCTTTCAGTCGCGCTGGAGCTGCCGCAGCGCCACGGCGGCGAGCTGGTCGCCGGCCGCCGCCCCCAGCCCGAACTGTTCCGTGGCGCCCTCGAGGTCGCCGCGGTCGGCCAGCAGCACGCCGAGGTTGTGGTGGCAGTAGATGTCGCCGGCGGCGATGCCACTGCGGTACGCCTCCTCGGCGGCCTCGACGTCCAGGAGCTCGTCGGCGTAGAGATTGCCCAGCGGCAGCCAGGCCTCCAGCTCACCGAGCTTCGCCCCTCGCTCGAGCACGAACCGCGCCTCGGCGAGCCGGCCGGTGTCGCGGAGCAGCTGCGCGAGATCGCTGCGCGCCGACGGGAAGTGGTCGGCTCCCGCCCGTAGCGCCGGCTCCAGGGAGGGGTCGGAGGTGCTGCCCCATCGCCAGGAGGCGACGACGGCCGCAGCCTCGGCGTCCCCGGCCGCCGCCAGCTCCTCGGCGACGGCCAGCGCCTGCTCCGGCTCCCCCTGCTCCTGCAGCAGGAAGGCCAGCTCCAGCCCGCCGTGCAGGTCGCCCGCCTCGGCCGCTCCCCGATAGGCGTGCATGGCACCGGCAAGGTCGCCGAGCTGCTCGAGCACGCGGCCCAGGTTTCGCCAGGCGTCGGGCTCGCCGCCGGCGATGGACTGCTCGTAGGCCTCCACCGCCTCGGTCCACCGGCGCTGCCCGGCGAGGCAGTTGCCGAGGTTGAACGACGCCACCGGGTCACCGAGGTCGGCTGCGCGACGGAAGCACCATTCGGCTGCGCTCTGCCGGCCGCAGTCGGCCAGGTCACAGCCCAGGTCGATCAGCTCGTCGACGTCGTTCGAGGCCCGTAGGCGCCGAAGGCGTCCGTCCAGGTCCTCGGTCATGCAGCGATGATCGGGGCACCCTGGGATTCGCACGTCCACAATCGGGGTGACCTCACCCCAACGTGGAGTGCCGTGGGTCAGCCGCCGAAAGCCTTCCGCCAGGCCGGCATCAGCGTCGCGCGACTCCACTCGAGGAACGGCGCCTGCTGATCACCACCGATCTGCACCAGCGCGAGGTGCGTGAAGCCGGCGTCGGCATAGGCCTGCGCCGCCTCGATCACCGCGTCGACGTCGTCCCCGCAAGGGATCGACGACTCGACGTCCTCCTCGCGCACGAACGCGCTCGCCGAGTCGAACGCGGGCGGGCCGGGCAGCTCGGCGTTGACCTTCCAGCCGAGGCCGAACCAGCGGAACAGCGTGTGCGCCCGGGTGACGGCCGCAGCCTTGTCCGTGCCGAAGCTGATCGGCATCTGGCCGACCCGCGGCTTGCCGGCGCCGCCGGCCCCGTCGAAGTACTCGCCCAGCTCCGCCTTGGGCTCGACGGCGATCATGAGGTCGGCCAGCTCACCGGCGATCTGGCAGGACTGCTTGCCGGACACGGCGACCCCGATCGGCACCCGCGTCTCCGGCAGGTCCCAGAGCTTGGCCGACTCGACGTCGAAGTGCTCGCCGCGGAAGTTG
>Ga0136846_1224024_pt1 | contig 10584 bp, 8 predicted proteins | sample HopSoiMetagenom2_FD_96841 | JGI IMG/M metagenome (GOLD analysis project Ga0136846, IMG submission 96841) | Grasslands soil microbial communities from Hopland, California, USA - 2 Assembly 2016 (version 4) | ecosystem: Environmental > Terrestrial > Soil > Grasslands | place: USA: Hopland... | reverse complement strand
CTCGACCGCGCTGCCGAGATCGTCCCAGGTCATCCGTTCACGGTCCACAACAGAGAGAATCCCACAGATGGAAACAGGGCTGAAGGGGAAGCGCGTGCTCGTGACCGGGGGCTCGGGCGGCATCGGCTCGGCGTGCGCCCGCGCATTCGCGGCCGAAGGTGCGCAGGTCGTGGTGCACTTCCACCAGGGCCGCGACCGCGCCGAAGCGGTCGCGGCGGAGCTGGGAGGGTCGGCGCGTGTTGTCGGAGCGGACCTGACCCAGGAGGCGGAGGTCAAGCGCATGTTCGCCGAGTCAGGCGCGCTCGACGTCTGCGCGGCCGTCGCGGGAGCGTGGCCGCCCGGAGACTTGCCCGTCTGGGAGCTACCGCTCGAGCGCTGGCGCGCCACGCTCGACGCCAACCTGACCGCGACCTTCCTCACCGCGCGCGGCTTTCTCCGGCAACTCGAAGGAGACGGCTCGCTAATCCTGGTCGGATCCACGGCCGGCATCGTCGGCGAGGCAGGCCATGCGGACTACGCCGCGGCGAAGTCGGCGATCCTCGGCGGGCTGCTGCTGAGCTTGAAGAACGAGGTCGTGCGCAAGAGCCCGCTCGCGCGCGTGAACGCAGTCGCTCCCGGTTGGACCGAGTCGCCCATGACCCGCGGGCACGTGTCGGAGGAGCAGGTGCGCCGCATCTCGCGCACGATGGCTCTGCGGAAGGTCGCGCAGCCCCAAGACGTGGCTGCCCAGGTGGTCGCCCTCGCCTCACCCGTTCTCTCGGGCCATGTCACCGGCCAGGTCGTGACGGTCGCCGTCGGCATGGAAGGCCGAGTGGTCCACGACACCTAGAAAGAAGAGGCGGCGGCGGAGTCCTCGTCCGCCGCCGTAATGCTCCGCAGGCCGCAGGAGTGATTGCCGTCAGTCCCGAGCCCTGGAGTCAAGACGGCCATCGGCAGCGAAGCCGTCCACCTTGAACCAAGCCCGAAAAACGCAAGAGGGGCCGCCGCCTGGCCCCTCCTGGGTCTCCTTGGAAGGAGATTCTCCGAGGTTGCCCCCGCCGCATCGGGGCCTCACTCGGTATGCCTTCCAACTATCGCTAGGAGGGGTCGCTTCATCCATCACCCGTTCTCGGTTGACTGAGCTACTTCACGAAAGATCGCGTGCCTATACTCCGTCTCGGTAGCGGGCAACGTCCCGCTCCGCATCAAGAGAGGCTGAGGGATCCGGCCCTGTGAAGCCTCGGCAACCTGCCTCCGCGGCAAGGTGCCAATCCCGGCCGGGCGGAAGCCCGGGTGGATGTGTCGAGCGAGTTGGAAGGAGACGATGTGCCCGCCCAAGTACAGACTCGGAACCGTTTTCTGGAGCGCCTCGAGCAGGGCCCGGTGATCGTCGCCGACGGCGGCATGGGTGCTCTGCTCTCCGCCGCCGTGCCACGTTTGCGGAGCCCCGAGGAGGCGAACCTCCGGGCGCCTGACGCCGTGGTCTCCCTCCATGTGAGCTTCATCAACGCCGGCTCGGACCTGATCGAGACGAACACGTTCGGAGCCAACCGCCGCAAGCTCTCGCACCACTTCCTCGAGGATGAGCTCGAGTCGATCAACTCGGCAGGGGTCAAGCTTGCGCGCGATGCGAGGGAGATGACCGGCCGCGACGTGTTCATCGGCGGCTCAATCGGCCCTCTAGGTGAGCCGGCCACCTCACGGGTTCGCCGCGAGCTCTTCGCCGAGCAGGCAGCGGTGCTCGACGGCCGCGGCGCCGACGTCTTCATGGTCGAGACGTTCTACGACCTCGAGGAGGTCGTCGACGCGGTCGAGGCCGTCCGAAGCGTTTCGAGCCTGCCGATCGTCGCGCTGCTGACGTTCGACGAGAGCGCGGAGACGCTCGCCGGTGTGACCGCGGCCGAGGCGGCGGCGAGACTGATGGAGCTCGACGTCGCGGCCATCGGCGCGAATCACGGCGCCGGTCTGCTCGCCGCGCTCGCCGCGCTCGAGCAGATGGGTCAGGGCGAGAAGCCTCTGGCCGCGCTGCCGAACGTCGGGCTCGCGAGCATGACGGGCGGCCGCGTCATCTACCCGCATGCGACGCCCGAGTACTTTGGCGAATTCGCGGCGCACGCGCGCAACCTCGGCGCGAAGGTGATCGGCGGCTGCTGCGGGACGACACCCGCGGAGATCACAGCCATCCGCTCGGCCGTCGAGGACGAGCGGAAGCCCCGAGCGCCACTCGTGTTCGACACGCCCGAGCTCGTCGTGGCATTGGGCGAGGAACAGCGTGAGACCGGGCTCTCACGCGCATTCAGCGCAGGAGAGTGGGTCGTCTCCGTCCAGCTCGACCCGCCGCTCGGCGGCAACAGCGCGGGTTTGATCGAAGTGTCGACGGCGCTGAAGGTTTCAGGGCGTGTCGGCTGGGTCGACGTCAACGACAACGCGACCGCGCGCGCAGGCATGAGCTCACTGATGGTCTCCGCGACGATCGAGCGCCGTGCGGAGATCGAGACGATTCCGCACCTGACGACGCGAGACTGGTCGGTGATGGGGCTCGAGTCCATGTTGCTGGGCGCGCACGCGGAGGGTGTCCGCAACGTCCTCGCCGTCACAGGCGATCCACCGGAGGTCGGTGACTACCCGGGAGCCCGAGGTGTCTACGAGATCGACTCGATCGGCCTGACGCAGCTGATGACGAACCTCAACCGCGGCGAGGACTTCAACGGCAGGCCGATCGACGCGCCGACATCCTTCTTCCCCGGAGTCGCCGTCAACCCGACGCCCGACGACATGGACGTCGAGCTCGAGCGGTTCGAGAAGAAGCTCGAAGCCGGCGCGAAGTTCGCGATGACGCAGATCGTCTTCGACGTCGACTACCTCGACGCGTTCACCGAGAGAATCGGGGGCCGGTGGCCGATCCCGGTCCTTGTCGGCGTCTTTCCGCTGACGAGCCACCGGCTCGCGCTCCGGCTGCACAACGAGGTGCCCGGCATCCTCGTCCCGGAGTCGCTGCAAAACGCGTTGGAGCGCGCCGGCTCGGATGCCGCGGACGTCGGGTTTCAGCACGCCCGTGAGCTGATCGAGGCGTCGCGGGAGCGCGCTGCCGGCGTCTATCTCGTCGCGCCGTTCCGGCGCCCGCTGCGCGTCCTCGAGCTGTTGAGCTAGGGAGCGCACTTGCCGGTCGAGACCGGCGTGGTACTGGCCGAGTCGAGATCCGCTCTGACGACATCGATCGGAACGCCGTAACCCCCGGGCGCGCCGATGCGTGCTGCGAAGACCATCGCCTCGACGGCACCGCGCGAGTTGACGGCGGGCGCACCGGAGTCTCCGTGCCGGACGAGCCCGCGGAGCGCGGTGATCGGCCGTGTGACCGGGCCGGACCCATAGGCATCCTCTGCGAGCACGACCGACGTGCGTCCGATGCGCGCGGGCGTGACCGTAAAGGGACCGTTCTCGGGAAATCCGAGCACGGCCACGGGAGCCCCGGCCTTCGCGGTTGCGAGCGGCAGCCCGCGCAATCCGAGATTCTGGACTCGAAGGACCGCAACGTCATTGCGAGGATCGAACGCCACCACGTCCGCCGGCAGGCGGCCTCCGGACTGGAGCTCGACGACGGTGTCCTGCTGGCCTGCGACGACGTGAGCCGCAGTGACTACGAGATCTCGGCGTGCGGCCCAGCCGGTCCCCTCCACTCCGACGTCGCAAGCCGTTCCGAGCACGCGCACCACACTGGGTGCGGCGCGCCGCACTCCGACTGCACGCGCGAGCCGTGGGTCAGGCGGGGCGACGGGCCCGGCCGGACCGGCAATAGTCGGGAAGGGGTCGATCCGCGCGAGCACGTCGAGGACATCCGCCGGCGAGAGCACTTCGTTCAGCCGTTGCAGAAGCGCTGATGACTGCGCACCGCGGCGAAGGTCCGTCTGCCCCGGCAAGAGCAGCGCGACCGCGCCGAGCACCCACACGATCGCAAGCCCGCTGAGCGTCCCGAGAACGAGACCGCCGGTCGCGTCGAAGGTGGTCAGCCTCGGCTTGCTCACTCTGGAGCGAAGCGCCGACCCAGCGAGCGTACCGAGCGTCTCGAGCAGGATCGCGCCCACCGCCGCGCCTACCAGGGCCGCGAGCGGCGTGTAGGGAGAGTGCTTGCCGCCCTGAAGGAGCTCGGGGGCGAGCCGCGAGCCGAGCCAGGCGCCGAGCACGATCCCGGCCAGCGAGAGGGCAGTCGAGATGAGCCCCTTCTTCCACCCGATGAAGGCCGTCAAGACGACGAAGCCGAGTGCGATCAGGTCGACTTTGGTCATACGGTTGGCAGGCTACTCGCTAGACTGGCTGCCCCTGGGGGCGTAGTTCAGTTGGTTAGAACGCCGGCCTGTCACGCCGGAGGTCGCGGGTTCGAGTCCCGTCGCTCCCGCTCTTTACGTCCCACACGACATGAGCCGGAGATGCCCCCGGGCTCTTGAATGTCCTCCGAAATCAGCGAGCGCTCACGGAGCACCTAGAGTCCGGGAGCGTGTTCGAGCTCTCGTGGGACCAGGTGCTCGCGTTCCGCCTCGAGCGCCAGTTCCTGATGGAGCACGCGCCGAAGGGGAGCCTACTGTCGGTCGTGAGCGCACTTTGCGGGCTCCACGCGCAGGTCGCGTCTTCGCCCGAGCTTGCGCTGTGGGCGCGCGTCGACGGCCTCGCGCGGGGCGACGTCGAGCGAGCGCTCGAGGGTGAGCGAAGCCTGGTGAAGACGTGGACGATCCGCGACACGCTTCACCTCGTTCCGGCAGAGGACCTTCCTCTGTACGTCGCCGTGCTGCGTCCGCCTCTGGAAGGTCCAGGCGATGGCTGGATGCGCCAGCGTGGCATCACACGCGAGCAGTACCACGCGATCATCGAAAACGTCCCACGCGCGCTGACGGGACGGCCGCAGACCCGCGAATCGCTTGCCGATCGGCTCGTCGAACTCGCGGGAGCGGACGTCCGAGAGGCGGCGCTCACGAGCTGGGGCGGAGTTCTCAAGGTGTCCGCCCACCTGGGCGACTTGTGCTTCGGGCCGAACCGCGGGCGCAACGTCACGTTCGTGCGGCCCGACCGCTGGCTCAGACGAACGCTCTCGGTGATGGATCGCGACCAGGCGCGACGCGAGTTCATGCGCCGCTGCCTCGGCACGTATGGTGTCGCGAGCTACGACGACATGTACCGCTGGCTCGAGCACTCCCGTGTAGCGAAGGAGCTATTGGAGTCGAGCGATGACGAGCTGGTGGAGGTGCGGGTCGAGGGACGTCCCGCATGGGCCCACGAGCACGACCTCGACGAGCTCACAGCGCGACGACGGCCACGTGGCGTGCACCTGCTGCCGGCGTTCGATCCGTTCCTGATGGGGCCGCGGCCGCGCGAGGCATTTGTCCCGGCCGAGCAGATGCGGCGGGTATTCCGGTCGCAGGGCCGCGTCACTCCCGTCGTCATCGTCCACGGACGAGCGGCGGGAATCTGGTCCCACGAAGTGCGCGATGCGCGGCTGCGGGTCGAGGTGCAGGCGTTCGCGCCCTTCCGCCCGCAGGTCGGAAAAGCGTTGGCCGACGAGGTTGAGCGCATGGCTGGGTTCTTCGGCTGCACCGGTGACCTTTCTGTCGTCGGCTAGGGGCTAATCAGTCGCGGCGCGGAATAACGGGGGGTGAAGCGCGGGTTCGAGTCCCGTCGCTCCCGCTCTTTACGGTGGTATCCAGTAAGCCGGGACGGGAGAGCTTTTGCCTTTCAGCGCGAGCTCTTCACGCCTCGCATCGGGGAACGCGACCGCGACCTCGCGGTACGTCTCCTCGTCGACGACGATCTGCCCGTCTCGCGCGCTCGACGTCAGCCGCGCCGCCACGTTGGTCACATTGCCGACCGCCGCGAAGTCCTTGTACCCCCCACCGCCCACGTTGCCGACGAACTCCTCCCCACTTGCGACTCCGATCCCGACCTCGAGCGACGTGTAGCGGAGAGCTCGCACGAGTGAGCGTGCCGCCTCTACTGCCTTCCGCCTGTAGTGCGCGCCCGCGAGCCCCGGCACGAAGATGCCTTCGATCTCGTCACCGGCGATCTGTCCGAGCAGGCCTTCCTGCGCAAGCAGCGCAGCTGACGATGTCTCGTAGAACCCCTGGACGAGCGAGGCGACCTCGCCGGGGTCAAGTTGCTCGCAGGCCGCCGTGTAACCGCGAACGTCGGCGAAGAGCACTGCGACCGGCACGATCGCGCCGCCTTCAGGGGCGTGCTCGATGCACCGCGCGCAGATGTTCGGGTTCTTTCGTGACGGCGTGTAGCCGATGGTCTTGACGGCTCCTGCGTAGCGCCCCTTGAAAGGGGCGTTGCAGAACTTGCAGCGGGTCGCGCTCGGCATCAGACCGAAGATGCGGCGGCCCGTTCGGTGAGGCAAAGCCAGCGCGCTCTGGCCGCGCAGGATGGCGATCCAGCGAGAGGTCATCGGCGCGACGCCGTCCGGCAGCGATTCCATACGAGGCATTCAAGCGCGCTCTAGGCAAGGGTGCCAGAACGCGCAACAATCGTCATATGCTCGGAATGATGCGGGACAGCTGGTGGTGGCCGTGGTGGGTCAGCACGCTAATCGATGTCGGCGTCGTCATCTTGGCGCTGATCCTGCTGCGCCGAACCTCCCGACGCTACCTCCGCGGTGTTGCAGTGCTGATCGCCCTGGTCGGAGTCGTCGCCGCCGTCATGGCTCCAATCGTCATGACGGACAAGCCGAACCACATGGCCCCCGCTCCGATGATGCCGTGAGGCAACTCGTCGGCTGCGGCTGCGCCGTGTGAACGAGAGGAGACGTCCAATGAAAACGCGCGCCACCCTAGCTGCAGCATGCATCGCACTAGTCGCAGGCGCCCTGATCACCTACGGCGCCCCGAGGCTGTTTTCCGGGAAGCCGGCCTACGCGACGCCCGGCTTGAACTTCAACACTACGGTGCTCGGTCGCGGCACGGTCAGCGGTTTCATCTTCGGCAAGCCCACGACGGCAACGGTCACACGGAAGGTCACGATCAGGACGAAGGCCGGCGTGATCAAAAGGACGTTCAAGTTCAGAGTCCCATCCATCGACATGGCGATCGACTGCACGAACGGTTGCGACACAGCTTTTCAGCAGGCGACGGTCCCGCCGGGTGGCTCGTCGGGGTGGCACACGCATCCGGGCGCGACGTTCGTCGGCATCGGGCAAGGAGAGATCACCTACTACCACTCCGACGGCACGGCGTGTCACACCGAGAAGGTCAGTGCGGGCTCAGGCTTCGGCCAGATGCCGCGCGAGGTCCACGTCGGCCGAAACGAGAGCTCCAACCCGCTCGTCATCTACACGCTCTACGTCCTGCCGACGGGAACCCCGAACAGCGGCATCAGGATCGACCAGCCGCAACCTGCAGGCTGTCCCGACGTTCACTGACTGAAACGGGCAACTGCGTAGCGGGCGTTCCTCGCGGGATGCGGCCGGCCCCCGCGCGTGGACCTAGCGCGTTGATCAATGCTGGAGCCAGAGGGGTAAGGCGCGGGTTCGAGTCCCGTCGATCCCGCTCTTTTCCCCGCGGCGCTCGTCCGGTCGGCGGCTTGCGCACTAGACGGACGACTCTCTCGCCTTGATGATCAACGCGTGAGATCAGATCTTCCGAGCGGCACCGTCACATTTCTCTTCACGGACGTCGCAGGTTCGACACGGCTCCTGCACGAGCACGGGGACGCGTACGCGGATCTGCTCGCCGGCCACCACGCGACTGTTCGTAGCGCGCTCTCGACCCATTCCGGCGTCGAAGTGGATACGCAGGGTGACGCATTCTTCGCGGCGTTTGCACGCGCTTCGGACGCAGTCGAGGCGGCACTGGACATCCGAGACGGCCTGCATGACGGCCCGATTCGCGTTCGGATCGGGATTCACACCGGCGAACCGCTCATTACTCAAGAGGGCTACATCGGGCTCGACGTGCACCGGGCTGCGCGAATAGCGGCGGCAGCACACGGCGGCCAGGTCGTTCTCTCCCGTTCGACGCGTGAGCTTCTCGATGCAGACGACGAGGTCCGTGATCTCGGCGAGCATCGACTCAAGGATCTGATCGAGGCAGAGCGCCTCTTCCAGCTCGGTGACGGCGAATTCCCCGCGCTTCGGACGCTCGACGCAACCAATCTGCCGGTTGCGGCAAGCCCGCTCCTCGGACGCGGGCGTGAAGTAGCGGAACTAGTCGGTCTGCTGAGAGACGGGCGGCTCGTCACGATCACCGGGCCGGGTGGCAGCGGTAAGACGCGACTCGCGCTTCAGGTCGCAGCCGAGCTCGTCGGGACGGCCTCCGACGGCGTCTTCTGGGTTCCCCTGGGGTCATTGACCGATCCGGCCCTCGTGTCGAGCGAAATCGCGCAGGCCCTCGGCGCGCCCGATGACCTGAACGGCTTTCTTCGTGACCGGGACGTCGTGCTGCTTCTCGACAACTTCGAGCACCTCCTCGCAGCTTCTCGGACCGTTGCGGACATGCTGGCCGCAGCCGCCCGCCTGCGCGTACTCACAACGAGTCGAGCGCCGCTGCGCATCGCCGGCGAGGCCGAGTATCCGCTCGACCCGCTCGACCGCACCGACGCCGTCGCGCTCTTCGTCGAGCGTGCCCGAGCAGTCGGACGCGACGTAGAGGCGAGCCCGACAGTCGAAGCACTCTGCGCGAGGCTCGACAGCCTGCCGCTTGCGATCGAGCTCGCTGCCGCGCGCATGCGACTGCTCGCGCCCGACGCGCTCCTCGCACGACTCGAGCGAGCGCTCCCGCTCTTGACCGACGGCTCCCGCGACGCACCGGAGCGGCAGCGAACGCTTCGCGCCACGATCGAATGGAGTTACAACCTGCTCGACGACGACTCCCGCCGTCTGTTGGCGCGACTCGCGGTCTTCGCGGGAAGCTTTCCCGTTGAGGCGGCTGAGGCGGTGTGCGACGCAACGCTCGGCGACCTCTCGTCACTCGTCGACCTCAGCCTGCTCAAGCCGATCGGCGACGAGCGTCTGCTCATGCTCGAGACGATCCGCGAGTACGGGCTCGAGCGCCTCACCGAGTCCGGCGAGGAAGCGACGCTTCGCGTGCGTCACGCGCAAGAGTTCGCGCGGCTTGCAGAACGCGCCTACGAGCAGCGGGGCGAAGCGGAGTCGGAATGGTCGAACCGGCTCGACCGCGACCACGACGACCTGCGCGCTGCGCTCGATTGGCTCTCGAAGACCGCTCCGGACGCCGCGCTCGAACTGGCCGGCGCCGTCGGCTGGTTCTGGTTCACGCGCGGCTACCTCGCCGAGGGTGACACCCGCTTGCGGGCGACAATCGCCGGATCGGACACGAACGGCCGGGCTCTGGCAAGAGCGCTGACGGCATCCGGCTCTCTGGCGGCGCGCGTCGGACTGGTCGACGAGGGCCGGATGCGGCTGATAGACGCGGTGACTCGTTGGAAGAAGCTCGGCGACGGGAAGGAAACCGCAGCCGCACTCGAGGCGCTCGGATGGCTCCTCGTCTACGACGCCGGCGACGACGCTGCGGCGCTTTCGATCTTCGAGGAGGCGCACGCGGTCTGGCATGAGCTCGGCGAGCATGTGGGCGAGACGCGGGCGCTCGTCGGTGTCTGCCAGGTCCTCGTTGCGCTCGGCGAGGTTGAGCGTGCCGAAGCACTCTCCCACGACCTGCTCCAACGAGCGAACGGCGACGTCAGGACGACGCACTTCGCAATGCACTTCCTCGCGGACTGCTCGCTGATCCGCGGCGACTGCGGGGAAGCGAAGCAACGTTACGGGGAGAGTCTTCGAGCTGCGCTCGAAATCGGCGACGTCATCGAGACGAGCATCGAGGTACAGGGCGTGGCGATGGCAATCGCCGGCGAGGGGCAATCGGCCCGGGCGCTCGAGCTTGCGGCCGCGGTCGAGGCACTCTGGCGCTCGCTCGGGACCGATCTGCATGTGACGTTCTGGGACAGACTGCTCGAGCGCTACCTCGGCGAAGCGCGAGCGGCTGCCGGCATTGACGCGGACGCTGCCTGGGCCCGCGGACGCGCGCTCGCCTTCGACGACGCCGTCGCGCTCGCGCTGCAGGAAGTGGTCGTACCAACCACCTGAGCGGCGCCGGAACTGGTGGCAGCTCGACCAATGCCGCGGAATCCCAGATGATGGACTTCATGAGTGACCAGTCGCAGACCTGGCATCACGGGCTGGTGGCGAGGTGGTGGTCCGAGTTCAGCGAGGACGGGCCCGAAATTGCGTACTTCCGAAAATTCGTCGAACGCGGGCAGCCGGCGTTGGACGTCGCGTGCGGGACCGGTCGTCTCCTGATTCCGTACGTTGCCGACGGCCTCGACGTCGACGGCTGCGACGTCTCCGCGGACATGATCGCGCTGTGCCGTGAAAAGGCCGAGCAGCAGGGCCTCTCGCCCACGCTTTTTGTCCAGGCGATGCACGAGCTCGAACCAACGCGCCGGTACAGGACGATTTTCGTCTGCGGCGGTTTCGGGCTCGGGAGCACCCGGCGGCAGGACGAGGAGGCGCTACGCCGCTTTTATGAGCACCTCGAGCCCGGCGGCACCCTCGTTCTCGACAACGAGAGCCCCTACTCGTCCGGCTATCCGTGGAGGTACTGGCAGAAGGAG
>Ga0136846_1239249_pt1 | contig 10585 bp, 8 predicted proteins | sample HopSoiMetagenom2_FD_96841 | JGI IMG/M metagenome (GOLD analysis project Ga0136846, IMG submission 96841) | Grasslands soil microbial communities from Hopland, California, USA - 2 Assembly 2016 (version 4) | ecosystem: Environmental > Terrestrial > Soil > Grasslands | place: USA: Hopland... | reverse complement strand
GGGCGCCGCTCGACAAGGCTCTTGCCCTGCAGCCGCGTGAGGCGGCCGCTCTCTATCGTATCGGGCGCGTGGATCTCGAGACACGCGACTACGTCCAGGCCGCGAGCCACCTCGAGGCGGCGCTCGCACTGCGGCCGGAATCCTCGAGCATTCATTACCCGCTGGCGCTCGCCTATCGTGGTCTCGGAGACACACGCCGCGCCGAGGCGCAGATGCAACTGCGCGGAAACGTGGACGTGCCGCCCGTCGATGCGCTCATGCAGCAGATCTCGGGACTCCTGCAGAACGCCGCGGCCGCCGAAGTCCACGGCGCCGAAGCCCTCGGCAAGCGTCAATGGCCGGAAGCGGTCACCTATCTCCGCCAGGCGATCACGGGCGCGCCGGACAACGCGTTCACGCGTCTCAACCTCGGGACGGCCCTGTTCGAGACAGGTGACGCCCCGGGGGCCCTCGAACAGTTTCAGACCGCCGTGAAACTGTCGCCCTCGCTCGCGAAAGCACACTACGGCGTCGGCATCGTCATGGAAGCCGCAGGACGCGATCGGGAGGCGATCGAGGCGTTCTCGGCCGCGGTTGCCGCCGACCAGGCGTCCGTCGAGGCGCGGCTCAGCCTGGGCGATGCCCTGCGCCGAAGCGGACGGATGGAAGAATCGTTGCCTCACTACGCCGAAGTGATCAGGACGAGTCCCGCCGTTTCGCAGGCGCGCTTCGGGTACGCCATGGCCCTCGTGCGTCTCAGGCGATTCCAGGAGGCACGGGATCGTCTCGCCGACGCCGCGAAGACGTTTTCCGACCAGCCTGGCTTCGCGCACGCACTGGCCCGCCTGCTGGCCGCCGCACCCGACGCGCGCGTCCGCGATGGTCAAAGGGCGATGACGCTGATGCAGGACCTACTGAAGACGCAGCGGACGCTCGAGCTGATGCAGACGATGGCGATGACGCTGGCGGAGTTGGGACAGTACGATGAAGCCGCGAACTGGCAGCGCGAAACCATTGCCGCCGCGAATCAATCCGGTCGCCGGGATCTCGGCCCCCGACTGCAGGAGAATCTCGCACTCTACGAACGCCGGCAGCCCTGCCGGACACCGTGGCGCGACGATGACCCTATTTTTCACCCGCGCCCGGCGAAGTAGGAGCCGACCAATTTTAGGTGTAGTGCAAACCTTCAGGTTTGCCGCGGTTTCAGGTCCGCAGGCCTGAAGGCCTGCACTACACCGAGAACTCAGAAGTCGAACTGCGCGCTGATCTTGATGAACCGCGCCTGGAGGATCAGGTTTGGCACCTGCCAGACCGCCTGGCCGCCGGGCACCGGCGTGTAGCCATTGTCCTGTCCCGTCACCGTGTCCACGTTTAACGCGTTGTAGATATCGAGGCCCACCATCGTCCGCGTGCGACCCGACCGGAAAATCTTCGAGAACTTGATATCGAGCTGGTGCAGCCGCCCGCCGGTTTCCGTGCCCGGCTGGATCAGGTGGTAGCCGTTCAGACCAGGGATTGCCTGAAGACCGTCGACGTTCGGGAGAAACGGCGCGTTCAGGCGAGCCTCGACGTTCACGCCAGGCAGATCCTGGTACGTGCCGGCGACCAGCACGTCGACCTTCGGGAGGGTATAGCCGGCGCTGCCCTTCACCTGCGTCAGGAACACGCCGTCCTGTTTGCAGAACTGAGTCGGCATGGTCGTGAAAAAGTTCGGGCTGAAGAAGTTGTTGCTCTCGTAGGCCACCTCGGGCAGCGCCTTGATGACGTCGCAGTTGTCGGTGCTCGTGCGGCCCGTACTGAACCCGCCCTGCGCGAAGAAGCCATTCTGCAGCCGCGCGTTGAGGTTCACGTCCACACCATTCCAGTGGGAGATCTGCCGGCCGACGTCATCGGACAGCTTCACCACGTTCGCCGGAACGAAGCTGCCGAACCCCGAGCCCGGCTTGACGACGGGGAAACCCGTGACCACGTAGTTGCCGCCGTTGGGCAGGCGCGGATCGGCCGGGGCCGTGAGGTTGATGTAGTTGAAATCCCTCGCGGTGTTGAGATTGGTATTGTCGACGACCTGGAAGTTGCCGTACCAGCGCCGGAAGAAGCCGATGTCCATCGACATGCGGGGGCCAAGCTGCTGCTGGACGCTGGTGGAGAACTCCCAGTTGTACCCTCGCTTGTTCCAGCCGGTCTGGAAGTTCGGATCGAACTTGAGCTGGTTCAGCAGCGCCGCGACGTCGTTCGAACCGAAATTCGGGTTCGCCAGTGCGCCGCATTCGCCGTTGGCCCCCGGCGTCTTGTTCGACAGGTCGCAGTCGGGAATGTAGTTGTGGTTGGCGTCGTTCCATGTCCGCGTCGTATTGCCGAAGCCCACGGCTGCTGAGACCGGGTTCGGATCGGGCACGATGGCGAACGTGGTGCCGAACCCCTGCAGATATTTGTTGAGGCTGACCTTGAGCGCGGTCCGCCCGTCGCCCCGCAGGTCGTACGCGAAACCCGTCTTGGGCGTGACGTCGGACCAGCTGACCTGCGGTGTCTCCGGAAACGACACGTTTCTCGTGGGTGCGTACTGCGTGGGGCCAAGCGTGCTCGCCGGATAAAAGCTGCTCGCATGGTCGTACCGGATGCCGAGCATGATCGTCGAGCGGCCCTTCGTCCACTTGTCCTGCGCGAAGAGACCCAAGTCGTGCGCCACGTTCGTGCTGACCGTGTAAGGCGTGACGTACTCGGTGACCTGGTTGGGCGTGGGCGCCGCGCCAACCGGCGTGAAGAACGTGTACTGCTGCGGAATCCGCGAGTACGTCGTCTGGTCCGAACTTCCCCACCCGTCGTTGGCGCCCACCTTCACGGCGTGGGCCCCGGTGATGTACGACCCGGTCAACCGCCAGTGGAACGTGCTGTTGAAGTTGTTGCTGTAGGTCGCTGCCGCCCGATAGACCATGTTCGGCCGATAGGCGCCCGGCCCCTGATCGTTCACCGAAATCATGCCGGGGGCCAGCGTTGAAGGGTCCATGGCGCCCCACCGTTCGATCCGGTGGATCGCGCTGCCCTCGAGCAGCACTTTGCTGGTGACCGGCGACGTCCAGTCCACCTCGATCGGACGCTGCAGTGGGAACCGCTGGTCGTTGCCCGCCTCCGGCGCGGTGAGCGTGTTGACGCCGAACGGGCAGAAACAGTTGCTCTGGATGTTGTACAGGAAGCCGAACTTGTTCTTCGCGTTCGCCTGCCACGTCACGCGGGCCTGATAGTCCTGCCACGAGCGATTCAGGGTCGCGGGTCGTCCCGTATCGGGCACGTACGCCCACGCGTTCGGATTGTTTTCGTTCTTATTGTAGAACTGGCCCGGCACGAGCGTGTTCGCCCCCTGGCTGCGGCCTGAGAGATAGAACCACAGCTTGTCTTTCACGAACGGTCCGCCAAACCCCGGATTGAAGTCCCAGTTCTTGACGATGCCGCCAGGCGTCGCGAGACCAAGATCCTTCAACCGCTGCGTGTAGTTGCTCCCCTGCATCGAGTCGTTCGCGAAGTTGCCGAAGACCGTGCCGGAGTATTTGTTGCCGCCGTCCTTGATGATGAAATTGATCCGTACGCCGCCGGTAGAGAGGCTCGCATCCACGGCGGAGGTGTCGAACAGCATTTCGCTGACGCCCGCCGCGTTCGGAATCGTGCCGCCGCCCCACCCGCCGCCGATCATGGTGCTGAGCGAGATCCCGTTCATCGTCATGCGCTGGTCCTGCGTCTGCCCGCCGTGGATGCCGAGCGCGAGCGTGTTCGGGCCGAGCGCGCCGCCGACGTCTTGGTTCGCGAGCCCGCCGGTCGTCAGCGTGACGCCGGGAATCAGCACGCCGAGGTTGAACATGTTGCGGCCGGTAGGCAGCGCGTCGAGCTGCGCGTGCGTCACGACCGTCTGACGCGTCGCCGACTGCAGGTCCACGATTGGCGGCTCGCCGGTGACCGTAATCGTTTCGGAGACGTTGCCGACCTTCAGGTCGCCGTTGACGATCGCGTTGAACGATCCGCTCAACTCGACGCCTTCCCGTTTGACGGTACTGAAACCGGTCAACGCGAACGTCACGGTGTAGGTGCCGGGGAGCAGCTCGGTGATTCGGTACTGTCCGCTGCCGTCGGTGACGGCCGTGCGAACCTTTTCAATGAGCGCCGTGCTCGAGGCCTCGACGGTGACGCCGGGGAGGACGGCCCCGGAGGCATCCTTCACGACACCGCTGATTGAGGCGCCGCTCTGGGCATAGGCGGGCCAGGAACTCGCCATCACGATCGCGATGGCGAACAGACCCTGCTTCCATCCACGCATGATTCCTCCTCGCGTGCTGACACACCATTAGCGGCGGGAACTCGGGGATTACACGCCGTTAACCGCATAAGCTGCGCCTTTGCAGGGGGTTCTGTCCAATACATCTTTGGATCACGCGCCATACAGATCTGGTATAGTCCCCCGGCCATGGATTTCCGACACCTGCGCGCGTTCATCACCGTCGCGGAAGAGTCCAGCGTCACCAGGGCTGCCGAGCGTCTCCATATTTCGCAGCCCCCGCTGAGCCGGCACATCAAGCAGCTTGAAGATGAGCTCGGCATCACGCTGTTCATCAGACATCGTCAGGGCGTGACGCTCACCGAGGCCGGACACCGCCTGCTGGAGAAAGCGCGCGCGCTCGCGTCCGCGGCGTCGGATTTCTACGAAAGCGCCAACCAGACGACACGCCACGACGCCAACAAGGTCCGCCTCGGGATCGGCTGGGGCCTGTGGGACACGGTGAACCGCATCCGCGTCGCGTCCGCGGCAAAGTTCGGCAACATGACGATCGAAGCCACGGACGTGATGTGCGCCGAGCAGTACAACCGTCAACTGCAGGACGGCTCGCTCGATGTCGTCTTCGGTCGGCCGTATTTCGATTCGGAGATCACCGAAGTGGTGCCCCTGTACCAGGAGCGCATGCTCGCGGTGTTGAGCGATGACAGCCCGCTCGCCTCGCGAAAGACATTGAGCGTCCGCGACCTGGCATCCGAGCCGCTGCTGATGTACGACCGGCACATCACGCCGTACCTGTACGACAAGGTCCTCGAACTCTATGCGAAGGCGGGCATCAGCCCCCGGATGATCCCGACGCCCGACGCAGGGCCGTACAACCAGGCCGGCCTGATGCTGGTGGCGTCGGGGAAGGGCGTCTATGTGTGCATGGGGATTCCACTGACCAGTCCGCATCCGCTCAGTGGAATCGCCGTGGTGCCAATCAGCGACGACGATGCGGCGATCGATATCTGCGTCGCATGGCGTAAAGGCGAGACCTCGGCGATCGTCCGGCAGTTCCTGAACTGCGTCTGGCAGGTGTTCCCTGAAGCGGATCGCATGCCTGTGCCACTGAAGGCGCCCTCGCGGCGCGCCTCCTGAGGCCCCGCCTTGAATTTGGTCATCTAGTCATCTAGTCATCTGGTCATTTCCCATGCAACCCGTCTCGCGTGTCGTCGACCTGCTCGATCCTGCGCTGAATACCTTCGCCAACATCGATGTGGACGAGGCGCGCCGGCGAGTGCTGAGGGGCGATCCGGCGTCGGTGCGGGCCATCGACGGATCGTTCGCTCTCGTGGCATCCGAAGGCATTACCGTACGGATGGCGCGATCGATGGATCGCCCGCTGCGGTACTTCCTGGCCAAACGCCACGAAGGTCCGGCACTCTACGTCGCCGACCGCATCGACACGCTGCACGCTGCACTGGCAGCAGACGGCCTCGCCGCGCAGTTTCATCCGAGCTACACGAGGATGGTCCCGGCGCACTACGTCGTCGATTTGTCTCTCGTCGGTTGCCCGGATCCCGATCCGATCTATACGCGATTCTTCACGCCGGAGCGCGCATCGCTGCCCCCGGATCTCGACGAGATCGGGCGGCGGTATGTCGGCGCCCTTCAAGCCGAGATTGCGAAATGGCTGACGCGCATCGGCGGGACGGCCGAACCCGTCGGCGTGGCGTTTTCAGGTGGGATCGACAGCGGGTCGGTTTTCCTGGTGACGTATCACACGATGCGTCGGCTGGGGATGTCGCCGGCGCGGCTCAAGGCGTTCGTCCTGAACGCCGCGGGCCCTGATGTCGAGCAGGCGCGCGCATTCCTCTCCGCGCTGGGCCTGTCGCTCTTTCTCGAGGAAATCCCCGCCGCATCCGGGGACCTCGACGCGTGCGAAACGGTGCGCGTCCTCGAAGACTACAAGCCGCTCGACGTCGAGTGCGCGACGATGGGCCTGCGGCTGTGCGCGGGAATACGCGCGCGGTATCCGGAGTGGCGGCACCTGGCCGACGGCGACGGCGGCGACGAAAACCTGAAGGACTACCCCATCGAGGAAAATACCGAGCTCACGATCCGGAGCGTGGTGGACAACCTGATGTTGTACCAGGAAGGCTGGGGTGTGGGACGGATCAAGCACTCGCTGACATACAGCGGCGGACTCAGCCGCAGTTACGTGCGCACGTACGCTCCGGCGCGGCGTTACGGGTTTGCCGGCTTCAGCCCATACACACGGCCCGACGTGATGGAAGTCGCCGAGGGCATTCCCTTCGCCGCCATGACACGCTACGACGTGCCGACGCTATACGGGCTCAAGGGTGAGATCGTCGGGCGCGGCGTCAAGGCCGTGACCGGATTCGACATGCCGATCTTCCCCAAGCGGCGCTTCCAGCACGGCGCGATGCCGGCCGAGGCGATGCGCGCGCGCATCGGCGGCTCAGAGGCCGGCTACCGGAAAACGTTTCACTCTATCTACGCCTGATTCGACGCGTCCGCTCCACGAGCTACTTCGATAACTTCTTCAGAATGCGTTTCTGGTTCGCCAGGATCCGTTCCTGGTTGCGCTGGATGCGCACCTGATTCCCGAGAACCCTGCGCTGGTTTGCGAGAATCGATCGCTGGTTCGCCGACGTCGCCGCCTGTGCCATCATCTGCCTCCCGGTCGCAGCATTCTACGCTTAATGAGCAGCTTGCCCCAGACGAAGCCCACGAGCAGGAACGGCAGCACGAACACGACGATCAGGATCGGTCGCGGCCGTAAATCGTATGTGGCATCCGTAGAAGCCTGTACTTCGGCGCGGCCGAGCGCGCCATCGATGGTGACGCGCACCGCGAACGGCCCTTCGTGATCCATCAGGAGAGCCGTGAATTGCCGCGCGGCTTCGCCCTTGATCGGCTCAGCGCGCGCCGACACCTCGCCGCCGTTGCGGTCGAGCGGCCTGATGATCACATCGACGCGCGTCCCCGCCGGAATCGTTCGGCCAGCGATTGCCCGGTCAGCCGGCTGCATCGTCACCCAGAATTTGCCCGCCGCTGAGCGATCGTCCGTCGCATCGGGATCGGCCCAGATGGAGACCTGATACGCGCCGGCCACTCGATCCGACAGGATTGGAAAGGGTGGACCGCTGTGCGCGAGAACCATCGAGCTGTTCAACCCAACCAATATCGAGGCCGCACCAGCCGCCACGAGCCCTGGTGTCTTCGTGGCCTTCATGGCTTCGTGAAAAAGGACTGAAAGACAGCGGATCATCCCGCGAATCCCAGACCGCGCATCTCCATCGGCTGCGCGATAAGCCAGAGAGCGCCGAGCATGAGGATGATCACGAGGACAGCCCATGGCGCGAACGAGCGGCCGCCAGCTGCCGGATAATCCCGGTCGGCCACATGGAACGCCGCGGCGAGCGACCCCATCGCGCCAAGCAGGATGAAGCCGATTTGAATCGGCAGCACGGAGCCGGGACGCATTCCCGTCAGCCGCCAGAGCGGCTGACCCAACGCCGGCCAGCCGAATACATCGGACGCCGCGCGCTGGGTCACGGGCACAACTGCGAACGCACCCGTCAAGAGATGAAATCCGTAGTGCGCCAGCCACATCCCGAAGCCGAACGGCACCAGTGCATACGCAAAATTCACGGCAATCTGCAGCACGGAGCGCTGCCAGTCGCCGGCCACTCGCCTTGTGACGATGGCCGCGACGCCGAGCAGCAGGACGGGGAGCACGGCGAGCGCCAGGAGGAACAACACCGCCAGGATGGGAGCCTCGGACGTGCCGCCCATCACAGCAGCCAGCCAGGCTTCGACGCCGCGGATCGGCGCAACCATTCCGAAGGCGTTCAGCAGGCTGCCAAACGTAAAGACCGTGGCGAGCGCCGCAATATCCATGCGGCGCGAAAAACGCCCGATGCCCGACCGGCGGCCGTTGTCGGCCAGTTCGGCTCCCGGAACACGCGCCGCGAGCGCGATGTTGTCGTGCGGGCATGCGTGGACGCAGTCCAGGCACAACGTGCAGTCCATGTTGCCGATCTTGGACGGCAGGAACAGGCGCAGTTCGCATCCGCGCTGCAACACGACATCAGGCGTCTCGGGCGCGCGCCGCCCCTTGATGCAGTCCACCGTCCCGCAACCGCGACAGGTGCCCGGGTCTTTCACGCGCAGCTCGAGCGGCGACATCATCGACGCGACGAAGTTGAACTGGCCGATCGGGCAGAGATACTTGCAGAACGTGGCACCTGTGAAGATCAGGTCCACAACCAGTGCGGACGCGAAGTACGCGAGGACCAGCCAGGCCGTCGCGCGCGGCAGCGCCCAGAGGTCGAACAGTTCATACGCGAACAGCACGGCGACAAACAGTGCGATGGCGATCCATTTCGTTCGCAGCCAGCGAGGAAAGCTGAGCGCAGGCCGCCGTACGCGACGGCCGGCGTCGCGGACGAGCACGAACGGGCACGCCGTGCAGAACAGGTTGCCGGCCGCCAGCAACACCACGACCAGCAGACCGCGGTAGTGTACCCACGTCAGAACGGTTGCGAGGTTTGTCGGATCGATTCGCGGGGCGAGCAGGCCGTCAAGCACGACGGCGGCGGCAAGCGCGAGGAGGACGAGTTGAAGGGCGGTCCGGGCGTGACGCCACCGGAGGAAGCGGCCAATGCCCGGCCAGTCCAGGACGTCGGGAGCGCTTATGCGGCGGCCCCCCGGTGCCACGCGCAGGAGCATTGGAACCTGGTGGACTCTTCGACGGGCGGAAAGAGGTGGTAATACATCCCGATGATCATCGGGATGAACACGATGGTGTTGTAGAAAAGATGGAGCTCGACGCGCGGAATCCAGAGCTGAATGAGACTCGTCGGCACCGGACGCCCGAAGAAATTATGGCCGGTGGTGGCCTGTGTAATCAGCAGGAAATGCTCGATGTGATGAAAGAACTGGATTCCGAGCGCCAGCGTCCACCAGCGGCGGTCCTTCACCCCGGTGAATCCCGGACGGAACAGCCACAGGCCCGCCAGCATTACGAGCGCGTAACCATAGTGCAGCGTTTCCGATTTGATCAGCCAAGGATAGTAATAGCCGAGCAGTCCGCGCGCTTCCGGCACGGGCCATCCCAGCGCGTAAATCTGAAACGCCTGGAGGAGGTGCTCGGCCCAGTGCGCGAGCACGATGACCATGAAGATCCGCAGCGCGAGCTCGTGATACGGCCCGTTCACCCGGTCTACGAACGAGATCGAGTCTGCCTGGAGCGCCTCGGCGTGCGCTGCGTACATGTGCACTAGTATAGGGCGGGAGCGGCCAACGCCGGCCATCGTATAAATGCACTACCCGACCGCTTACCCGCAAACGGCGGCGGCGCGCGACCGGTTCATCATCGACCTGCGCGGTGCGCGGCCGCAGCACGACCCCTGGCAATATCAGGATCTCGTCATCGAGGACGAACCGACAGAGCACGGCGACGTTGCGCGTGTGGCAACAATTTTCCTGACGGGCCGCGAGTGCCCGTGGCGCTGCGCGATGTGCGATCTCTGGCGGTTCACCACGCGCCACGACACACCAGCCGGCGCGATCCCCGCGCAGATCGAGGCTGCGCGGGACACGTGGCGCGTACGTGGTGAACAGATCTCGCGCGTGAAGCTGTACAACGCCTCGAACTTCTTCGATCCCAGAGCCGTGCCCGAGAGCGACTATGCCGCGATCGGCGCGCAACTCGGCGCTCTGCATCAGGTCATCGTCGAATCGCATCCGGCCCTCATCGGCGAGCGCGTATCGCGCTTCGCCGATGCCCTCGGCGGTCCGCGCCTCGAAGTCGCGATGGGGCTCGAGACCGCGCATCCCGCCGCGCTAGACGCGCTCAACAAACGAATGACGGTTGACGATTTCTCTCGGGCTGCCGCTGAACTGCAGCGGCGCAACATCGCGCTCCGCGTCTTCCTCCTGATCTTTCCCCCGTTCATCCCTTTCGAGGAGCAGGATGCCTGGCTGCTGAAATCGGTCGCCGCCGCCGAAGGGTACGGCGCGTCTGTGATCTCGCTGATCCCGGCGCGCGCGGGCAACGGAACAATGGAAGCCCTGACGGCGCAGGGACTGTTCCGGCCGCCGACGCCGGAGGACGTCGAGAGAAGTCTGCAATTAGTGCGCGCACGAGCCACGAGCCACGGGTCACGAGCCACACGGGTCCTGCTCGATCCCTGGGCCCATGCGAATTGACGCCGATGTCGCCGTCATCGGATCGGGCTTCGCCGGCTCGCTCACCGCATTGTGCCTGCGGCAGATGGGACGGCGCGTGGTGCTGGTCGAACGCGGCCGCCATCCACGCTTCGCCATCGGCGAATC
>Ga0136846_1225755_pt1 | contig 10585 bp, 10 predicted proteins | sample HopSoiMetagenom2_FD_96841 | JGI IMG/M metagenome (GOLD analysis project Ga0136846, IMG submission 96841) | Grasslands soil microbial communities from Hopland, California, USA - 2 Assembly 2016 (version 4) | ecosystem: Environmental > Terrestrial > Soil > Grasslands | place: USA: Hopland... | reverse complement strand
TCACGAGGGCCGCCTCCCGCTCGAGCACGCCGGGATCCCCGCGGAGCCGGTCGAACTCCTCGGGGTCGACGCTGATCGGGTGCGAGACGACCCGGGTCGTACGGCCCTGGTGCTCGACGGTTGCCGCCTCCCTGTCGACCCGCGCGCCGAGCAGCCGCTCCGCCCCGAGCAGGAATGCGCGCCGCCACCGCTCGGTGTGAAAGCCGACGACGTCGTTTGCGAGCAACCCCTCGTGCACCGCGACCCGCAGGTCCGGCGGCAGCGCATGCCAGTAGTCGGGCTCCGGCCACGGAATGTGCAGGAAGTGCGAAGTCACGACGTCGGGCCGGGCTGCACGTACGAGGTGCGGCGCGAGGTACAGGTGGTAGTCGTGGAACAGGACGGCCGCGTCGGGCTGGCGGTCGAACTCCTCCACGGCCGCCGCGGCCAGCGCCTCGTTGACCGGGACGTACCCGTCGCTCCAGGCCTCGTGCAGCTCCGGCCCGAAGTCCGGGGCGGAGCCCAGGCCCCAGAGGTAGTGCTGCAGGAACCAGAGGGTCGGGTTCGCCAGCACGTTGTAGAAGCGGTCGTACGCGGTTGGATCGTGTGCGACGAGCCGAAGCCGATAGGACGCGCCGTCGGCTGTCTCCTCATCGAACGAGCCGTCCTGCTCCGCCGCCACCGCCCTGTCCTCGTCGGTCATGGCACTCGCCACCCAGGTCACGTCGTGGTGCGCGAGCAGACCGCCGAGCGCCGTCACCACCCCGCCGCCGCCCCGCCGCGCTACGCGGCGTCCGTCGGCGTCACGCGCGTACGAGACAGGCGCGCGGTTGAAGACGACGAGGAGCTTCCGCCGGGACGTTGTCGCTGTTGACAACGATCAGGCCGACTGATGCAGCCGCTTCACGAACCGCAGACGGGAGCCGCGGACACCTGGCCGGGACTCCAGCTCGAACTCGTCCGCGATCGTGCGGATGATCGCGATCCCGAGACCGCCTTCGGTGAGCTCCTCGCCCTCGAGCGGCGCCGGCCGGTCGGGGTCGAAGCCCCGACCGTCGTCGACGACCTCGACCGCGAGCGCGTCGCCGCTGAGCTCGTACGCGATCGAGACGAACCCCGCTCCGCCGGCATACGCATGCCGGACAGAGTTCGACACGGCCTCGGTCAGCGCGAGCTTGAGATCCGCCAACGGCTCCTCGGGCAGCGCGACGATGTCGGCGAGACCGCTGAGCGCCAGACGGGCCAGAGCGATGTACTCCGCGCGCGCCGGCACGCGGAGCCGGACGCTCCGCATCCCTTCACGGGTCTCGCCGGCCGTCCCGATCAAAATCGCCTCGCCCATCGCACCTCTCGCATGTTTCCCGCAGATTCGAAAACCTAAACCCGCCAATTTCTACCATTAACGGTTTTTTCGGAGACTTTGCAGCCGCCAGGTTTATTCTTCGCTTCGCCCTTCCCACCTGACCGACAGACCTAACCCAAGTGGTTTCCACGGGGAAACGGCTCGCCCGGGCCCCAACCTAGACTGAGACGACTGTGACGGCCGCCTCGCCTGCACCCGAGCGCCGACGGTCGCGGCCCGGGTCGCTCGAGCGTCCCGTCAACGCGCGCCTCTACCGCGGCACCTGGCTCCTCGTCGTGCTGCCGCTCTTGCTGCTGGCGTTCAGCGTCGCCCGCCCGCCGGCGCTGAATCCACCCAACCTGCCGCCGGCCTTCGACGCGTCGCAAGCAGCGTCGATCGCCAAGGACCTCGCTGCCAACTATCCCGACCGGCGGCCCGGCACGCTGGGTGCAAGGCAAGCCGCGGCCTGGTTCCGCCGCCAGCTCGAGCCGTACGGCTTCGGCGTGCGCACCGATCAGTTCACGGCAACCATCGGCGGCCGCCGCATGACCCTCGTCAACCTCGTGACGGAGAAGACGGGCATCGGGATCTCGCCTCCCGCGATCGTCGTCATGGCGCATCGCGACGACAGCGGAACGGGCAACGGGCTGATCGACAACGCCTCGGGCACTGCGGCGCTCATCGAGCTGGCGCGCTCCTACGCGCCGACTGCCGCCGCCCAGCGGATCTCGCTCCCGTACACGCTGATCTTCCTCTCGACCGACGGCGCGGCCGGCGCAGCGCACTTCGCCGCGCAGCAGCAGGGACGCGGGAACATCATGGCCGTCGTCAACCTCGACTCCATCGGCGCTCGCGGCAGGCCTCGGCTGGTGCTCGGCGCCGACACGTCCCGTTCGCCCGCGCCCGGGCTCGTCGAGACGCTGCGTGCCGCGCTCGCGCAGGAAGGCAACGGCGAGCCGTCGCGACCGAGCGGGCTGCAGCAGCTCGTGAGCCTCGGGTTCCCCTTCGATCCGTACGAGCAGGCGCCGTTCGTGAGCCGCGGGATCCCGGCCGTGACCGTGACGACCCGCGGCGGACGGCCCGAAGCGCGGGGACACGGCATCGAACGACTCGACGTCCGGCATCTCGGCGTCATCGGCCTGGCGGCGCAGGACACGGTGGACGCCATGGAGCAGGGAGTCTCGCTCGCCCAGGGGCCCGCGAGCTACGTCTACCTTGGCCAGCGGCTGGTCCGCGGCTGGGCCATCGAGATCGTGCTCGTCGCCATGCTGCTGCCCTTCCTCGCGGCCGCTGTCGATCTCTTCGCCCGCTGTCGCCGGCGCCGGATCCGCATCGCACCCGCTCTACGCAGCTATCGCAGCCGGCTCGGCTTCTGGGCGTGGGTCGGCGCGGTCTTCCTCGTCTTTCGGGCGATCGGCCTGTGGGGAGGCGGTGATGCGCACCCGCCGGCGCTGAGCTCGGTCTCGTGGCCGGGGGGTGCGCTGCTCGCGCTCGTGTTACTCGCGGGAGCCGGCTGGCTCGTCACCCGCAGCCGACTCCTGCCGCGACGGCCGATCAGGCCGGAGGAGCGGCTAGCCGGGTACAGCGGCGCGCTGCTCGCGCTCGGCGTCGTCGGGCTGATGGTGGCGGCGACGAACCCGTTCGCGCTGGTCTTCGTCCTCCCCTCGCTGCACGCCTGGCTGTGGCTGCCGCAGGTGCAGACCCGCAACCCGGCTCTGCGCGCAGGTGTCGTCCTGGCCGGCTTTCTGGGTCCCGGCTACCTCGTCTGGTCGTTCGCGACCCATTACGGGCTCGGCTGGGACGCGCCCTGGTACGTGGTCAAGCTCTTCGCCGTCGGCTACGCGCCGCTGCCGCTGTTCGTGATCGGCCTCGCCTGGCTCGCAGCGGCCGGCCAGCTCACCGCCCTCGCCGCGGACCGCTACGCGCCCTACCCTGCGCCCCAGGAACGGCCGCGGCGCGGCCCGCTGCGCGAGTTGATCCGCACGCTGGTCTTCGCGCCACGGCGCCGCGCCGGGACGGCCGAGGCACGCCGCGCGGTCAACCAGTAGCGAGACGCAGCCAGCGCACCGTCGAGCCAGCCTCGAGCTCGCCGTTTCCACGTGGAATGTGGACGAGTGCGTCCGCGGCAGCCGAGCGGACGATCATGTGCGACTCCTGGCCGCTCACCGGCTCGAGCACGAGCACGCCTCCGTCCACCCGCGACCGGGCACGCACGAACTCGTCACGCTCCTCGTTCCGCCGCAGGCGGACGGCGAGCTGTCCGGGCTCGAAGCGGGGCAAGGGATGCGCCAGTCCCTGCATCGCCCGCAGAGCGGGCTTGACGAAGAGCTCGCACCCGACGAGCGCGGACACGGGATTCCCCGGCAAGCCGAAGACAAGCGTCTCGCCGCGGACGCCGAACGAGACCGGCTTGCCCGGCTTGATCGAAACGCGCCAGAAGACCTCCTCGACGCCTAGCTCCCGCTCCGCCGCACGGACTAGGTCGTGCTCGCCGACGGAGACGCCCCCCGAGGTGACGAGGACGTCGGAGGCGAGTCCCCGCTCGAGCGCTTCCCGCAACGCCTGCTCGTCGTCCGAGACAGCCGGCTCTGCCTGGACTTCGGCGTCGGCGGCACCGAGGCCGGAGGAGAGCATGAGGCTGTTCGTCTCGTAGATCTGGCCGGGGCCGAGCGCCTCGCCGGGGTCGACCAGCTCGCTGCCGGTGGCGAGCACGGCGACGCGCGGGCGGCGCGCGCACGCCAACTCGGCGACGCCCGAAGCCGCGGCCGCAGCCAGGCGCGCGGGCGTGAGCCTCACGCCGACAGGAACCACCGCCTCCCCGGCGGCCACGTCACCGCCTCGTGGGCGGATGTGCGCTCCAGGCTCCGCCGTCCCTGCTATCTCGACTTCGTTGTCCTGCTGGACAACGTTCTCGACCGGGACGACGACATCGGCGCCCTCCGGCACGACGGCCCCCGTCGATATGGCCACGGCACAGCCGGCCTCGACCTGCGCCTCGAACGGCCGTCCCGCGGCAGCCTCGCCGACGATCCGCAGCGTCCCCGGCAGATCGGCGGCGCGCACGGCGAACCCGTCCATCGCGGAGCTCGCGAACGGCGGGAGATCGATCTTGGCGCGGACCTCCTCCGCAGTGACCCGGTTGCCGGCCTCGGCGATCGGCACAGCCTGCGCCGGGAGTGGGTGGGCGCGCTCCAGCACCCGTTGCTGCGCCTGCTCGAGCGTGAGTAGCGATGCCACGGTGGTAAATACCGTAGTCGTGAGGCCAGGAGACGAGATCGCCGGGCGCTACCGGCTCGACGAGCTGCAGGGGCACGGCCCGATGTCGGAGGTCTGGCGGGCCCACGACGACACGCTCGACCGGACCGTCGCGCTGAAGATCCTCTCGCCGACCGCCGATCTCGACCGGTTCCGCCGCGAGGCACAAGCCGTCGCCGCACTCGGGCACGAGAACGTCATGCGCGTCTACGACTACGGCGAGGACGAGGCCGGCCCGTTCATGGCGTTCGAGTGGCTGCCGGGCGGGACGCTCGAAGATCGTCTGGCGCAGGGCCCGCTGCCGCCCGCCGAGACGCAGCGCATCGCGGCCGGCATGGCCGCAGGCCTCTCGCATCTCCACGCTCGCGGCCTCGTGCACCGGGATCTCAAGCCCGCGAACATCCTCTTCGACGAGGAGGGGCGGCCGAAGCTCGGCGACCTCGGGCTCGCCCGCCGCACCGTCGGTGCGGGCACCTTGACCGAGGCGGGGACGGTGCTCGGCACGGCCGCCTACATCTCGCCGGAACAAGCAGTGGGGGAGCCGGCCGGGCCGGCAAGCGACGTCTACTCGTTCGGCGTCATCCTCTTCCGGATGCTGACCGGCGCGCTGCCGTTCACGGCGGACAACGCGCCCGCTCTGCTCAACATGCACCGGCACGAGGCGCCGCCTGCGGTCGAGACGCTTCGACCCGACGCGCCGCGGGAGCTCGCGGCACTCACGGCGGCGGCGCTGCGGAAGGATCCGACGCAACGGCCGGCCGACGGAGCAGCGCTACTCGACGCCCTGCGGACGGGGCCCACAAGGATCGCCGTCTCCGCGGACACCGAGGCGACGCGGATCTTGCCGGCCCCGGCTCCAGCGGCGGAAGGTCCCCCAGGCAGCGACGGTCGGCGCCGGGCCGCACTGATCGCCGCGGCGATCGTCCTCCTCGCTGCCGCAGGAGGCGTGCTGGCCTGGGCCGTGACGCGGTCGGGCTCGACTCCCGTGCCCTCGACCAGCTCGGCCGCGGGCACGCACACCCACACACATGGCACCACCGCCACGACGGAGGCTCCGTCGACGAGCACAACCGCCCCCACTACCACCACCACCGCTCACACCACGACCGCGGGGACCACGCAGCCGCCGCGCACGACGATTCCGACCACGGCACCGACGACGACCGAGCTGCCCCCGACGACCACGGAGACCCTTCCGACCACCGTGCTCACGACGACGACCGGGCTGGGGACGACTATCGGGACGCCGTGACCGCGTAGTGCCCCTTCCAGGGCACGAACTGAGCGGAAGAGAGCGCCGCCGGGAAGACGTCCGGCGTGCCGTCGACCGCGCGCTCCATGAACGACCGCCAGGTCGTCGCTGGCAGTGTCGGGCCCGAGACGGCGGTGCCGTGCACGCCGAGCATCGGGATCTCACCCTGCGGGTAGCCCATCCAGACCGTGGCCTCGAGCGAGGGCGTGTAGCCGCAGAACCACGCGTCGGCGTAGTCGTCGGTCGTCCCCGTCTTGCCGGCGTCGGCGCGTCCCGGGACGTGCGCCCCGACGCCCGTTCCGTGGAGCATGTTCTCCTCGAGCACGTGCGTGACCGTGGCCGCAACCCAGTCCGGGACGACTCGCGTTCGCTCCGGCCGCCCCCAGCCGCCGCCCACCTTGCCGCCCGGGAAGACGACCCGCCGGACCGCAAGCGGCTTGGAGTAGACGCCTCCCGACGCCAGCGTCGCGTAAACGGAGGCCATGTCGAGTGGGGTCACCGCGCCTGTGCCGAGTGCGAGTGACGGCGCCGGCTGCAACTGGGTCTGCACGCCGAGCTTCTGCGCCATCGCCGCGACCGCCTCCGGGCCGACGTCGAGCGCGAGCCGCGCGTAGACCGTGTTGTCCGAGTGGAGCGTCGCGGCCGCGACAGTCTCGGGCCCCGCGTAGACACCGTCATATGTGCGGACGCGCCACCGGAGCGGCGCGTAGTAGAACGGTGCGGAGGGGTAGCGCGTGGCCCACGGGTTCATCCCTTCGGCCACAGCTGCGGCGAGGACGACCGGCTTGAACGTCGAGCCGGCCTGCCGCTGCGCCGTCGTCGCGAGATTGAACTCGTTACCGGGCGTTCCCGGCGTCACGGCCGCCATCGCGCGGATCGCGCCGGTCGCGGGATCGATCGAGACGAGGGTGCCTGCCGGGTCGTGACGTCCTGGGAGCTCCTCCGCCAGGGCATGAACGGCGGCGTGCTGCAGGCGCGGCCGGATCGTCGTGTAGATCTTCAGCCCGCCCGCGCGAACGGTCGCCGCTCCGTACGCCTGTTGCAGGAGGTTCTCGACGTAGCCGACGAAGTACGGCTCCCGGCTCCCGTAGGCCGCGCTCGGGCGTAGGTGGAGACTGCGATCGTCGGCGGCCGACGCGTACTGCGCGTCGGTGATGTCCCCGCTCCGCCGCAGCGCACGCAGGACCGCGTCGCGCCGGCCGAGCGCGGCGGCGGGATTGTGGAGCGGGTCGTAGTAGGAAGGCGCCTGCGGCAGCCCCGCCAGCAGGGCGGCCTGCTCGAACGTCAGCCGGCTCGCCGGAACCGAGAAGTACGTCTCGGCCGCAGCCTCGATCCCGTAGGCGTGGTTGCCGTAGTAGACGTCGTTGAGGTAGGCGCTGAGGATCCTGTCCTTCGACCAGGTGCGGGAGAGCTTGACGGCCAGGCAGGCCTCGACGACCTTCCGCTGCAAGGTCTTGTCGCGCGAGAGGTAGAGGTTGCGTACGAGCTCCTGCGTGATGGTGGAGCCGCCCTGGACGATGTGACCGGCGCTCACGTCGGCGGCGAGCGCCCGCAGGATCCCCACCGGGTCGATGCCGCCGTGCTGGTAGAAACGCCGATCTTCGATCGCGACGGTCGCCTTCGGCATCCACGGGCTGATCGCACTCGTCACGACCGCCGTCCTGTTCTCGACTGCAGGCAGGACGCCGATCAGGCTGCCGTTCGCTCCGTAGACGAGCGAGTTGTCGGCGTGGCGCACCGGCCGCAGCGCGCCGAGGTCGCAGCTCGACCCGAAGTAGACAGCGCCGCCGGCTGCCGTGGCCGCCAGCACCGCGAGCGGAATCGCGATCGCGAGGGCAACGAGCGCGCGGCGTCTCCGCCGCGGTCGCCGCTTCGGTCGCCGCCTCGGTTGGGGTTTTCGCTTGGAGCTCACGCCCAAACGCCGAGCGCGCGGAGCCGCCGATGGGCGCGCAGCCGGAGCTCGCGCTCGAGTCGCTCGGCGGCGACCTGGTCGGAGGCGACGGCCCGGACGGTCACCGTCGCGGTGCCGTCGAGCGAGCTCAGGTAGACGTCGGCGTGGCGTTCATCCCCGAGGTCCTCTCTCAGCGCGTCGACTGCACCGTCCAGATCGGCGGAGAGCGGCACAGGCACCGACACCTCCGCGAACGTCTCGTGGCTGCGGATCGACGCGTTCACAATGGTGTCGGAGGCGAGCTTGCTGTTCGGAACGACGAGACGGCGCTCGTCCGCCGTGCGGATGAACGTGTACGTGAGGCCGATCTCCTCCACCACCCCGGACTCGTCGGCGTAGGTCACCCGGTCGCCGATCCGGACCGGCTGCGTCGTCGCGATCAGCAGGCCCGCGATGAAGTTCCCGAGCGTCTGCTGCGACGCGAGGCCGATGATCACACCCAGGACGGCGGTCGACGCGAGCAGCCCGCCGGCCACGGCACGCACCTGCGGAATCACGAGCAGGGCGGAGAACAGCCCGACGGCGATGATGATCGTCGTGATCGCACGCCGCAGGACGCGGTAGCGGGTCTCCACCTCCGGCGGAACCGGCTTGCGCGAGAGCCACCAGTCGACCAAGCGCGCCACAAGCGTGACGACGAGCAGCACGCCGGCAGCGATGACGAGTCGGTGCCAGAAGGGCATCGCCGCCGGATTCGCCGCGCGCGGTGCGTTTCCTCAGTCGAGCGGCAGTGGCCGGCGTCCCGCGAAACCGTCGTCAACGCGGTGCCACCAGGCGATCTCGTCCTCGCCGAGCTGCCAGCAGAGCAGCACCGTCTCGCCGTGGTGGAGCGCCGGGAAGTCGATCAGGCCGCTGTCGATGTCCTTCACCTGGGCGCCGTGGCCCGCGATCTCGTCCACGAGCCGCGCGAGGCGCCGCGCGACGGCGTCGACCTCCGCGGTCGCCTGAGCGAGCTCGGCAGGCGGGATGCCGCCGCCGTTGCCGCGGATCTTCCGCTCGAGCTCCTCCTGGCGCTCGAGCGCAGCGGCGTGCTCTTGGCGGGTTGCGACGAGCTCCTCGACGAGCGGCCGCACATGCTCGAGCTCGGCGTTCGCCTCCTCGGGCGTGAAGTGGCGCATCGCTCGAACCCTATGCTGGCGTCGTCGTGGAGGTCGACGCCGCTCAGCCCCGTCCGCGCACGAGCCATGTCCGCCTTGCCCTCTGGGTCGGCTTCGTAGGGGTGATCGCAGCGGTCAACTACGCGGCCCGTTTCGCCGGAGGGGGCGGCGGCAGCAAGGGCGTCTCGCAACAGCAGGTCTACTCGTACTCGACGTTCGCCGGCGGGACGATCATCTACGCGATCTGGCTCGGGATCGTCCTGCTCATCGTCATGGACCGCTTCGACTTACTTGCGTTGCGGTGGCCCCGGCGGTGGGGGCGAGCGCTCGGGCTCGGTGCGTCGGTGGTCGGCGCTGTCCTGGTCTTGGAGGTCGCCATCTCGTACCTGCCGCTACCGGAGAGCCCCGGCCAGGAGCAGGGGATCACGAACGTGTCCTGGGAGCCGGCGCACGCGGGCGCCTTCGCCGCCAACTTCGTGCTCTTCGTCGTGATTGCGCCGTTCGTAGAGGAGCTGACCTTTCGCGGCGCCGGCCAGTCGCTGCTCCGCTTCCTCGGCCAATGGCCGTCGATCCTCCTCGTCGGCGTCGCCTTCGGGCTCGCGCACGGGCTGGTCGAGGCGCTGCTCGTTCTCGTCCCATTCGGGATCGCGCTCGCCTGGCTCCGCGACCGGACGAACAGCGTCGTGCCGGGGATGTTCGTGCACGCCCTCTTCAACGGGGCCGCACTCGCCTACATCGTCGTGAGTTAGCTAGTCCTCTTCGTCGCCGTTCTCGACTACGAACTGGTCGGGCGTGACGTCCTCGAGGAAGCTGCGGAACTTGAGCACCTCCGCCTCGAGCTGCTCCTCGTCGACCTCCTCGCCTTCGAACTCGATCGCCGACTCGGCGATCACGTCGTCGGCCGCGAAGATCGGCGCCTCGGCGCGGATGGCCAGCGCGATCGCGTCGGAGGGTCGAGAGTCGACCTCGATCTCCTGGCCGTCCTGGATCACGGTGATCTGCGCGTAGAAGGTGTTCTCGCGCAGCTCCGTGACCGTGATCCGGCTGATCGACGCACCGAGCTGCTCGAGCATGTCGCTGACGAGGTCATGCGTCATCGGCCGGACCGACGTCTGGCTCTGCAGCTTCATGAGAATCGCGGCCGCCTCCGGGTGCCCGATCCAGATCGGCAGGAACTTGTTCCCGTCGGACGTCTTCAGGAGAACGATCGGCTGTTTGCCGACCAGATCGAAGCTGACTCCGTAGATGAGCATCTCCTGCATCCGCGGCGACCTGCCTCGAATATAGCTCAGGCCGGGCGGGCGGAAACGCGGCGTATCCCCGGTTCGGCGGGTGGCGTTTGACACACGTGCGCCCGCTCTGGCTGGACGACATCGAATCGCTCGAGGCGATCTCGCAGAACGAGGACGCCCGGCGGATCTTCCTCCGGATGGCGGCGCTCTCGCAGACGGGCCGCACGCAGAACTTCGTGGTGGAGGTCGCCTTGGACGGGGAGCTCGACGCAGCGACGAAGGGCCGGCTCGTCGAGCTCGCCCAGGACGAGTCGTTCCTGCTCGCGGTCGAGGAGTACCTCGTCCGCACGCACCGGCTTCACTGAGCGACACGGAGAAGTGGGCGATCCTGGATTCGAACCAGGGACCTCCGCCTTATCAGAGCGGCGCTCTAACCAGCTGAGCTAATCGCCCGCGCGGTCGGCCATTGTAGCCGCG
>Ga0136846_1218848_pt1 | contig 10585 bp, 10 predicted proteins | sample HopSoiMetagenom2_FD_96841 | JGI IMG/M metagenome (GOLD analysis project Ga0136846, IMG submission 96841) | Grasslands soil microbial communities from Hopland, California, USA - 2 Assembly 2016 (version 4) | ecosystem: Environmental > Terrestrial > Soil > Grasslands | place: USA: Hopland... | reverse complement strand
GTGATGGACCAGACGGCGATAACGCTGTGCAAAGAGAACAAACTCCCGATCATCGTACTGAACATTCACCGTCACGGAGAGGTTGCGAAGGCGCTGCTGGGTGAGCGCGTCGGAACGATCGTACAATGACGACAATTCCTCAGATCACGAAGGACTGCCGGACCGCGATGGAGAAGTCGTTCGAGTCGTCGAAGCGTGAGCTTTCGTCGATCCGAACGGGAAAGGCGACCACCAGCCTGCTCGACACGGTTCGCGTCGATGCGTATGGACAGCAGATGCCGCTGAACCAGGTGGGCAGCGTCTCCGCGCCCGAGCCACGTTTACTAACGGTGACGCCCTGGGATAAAGGCTTGGTCTCGGCGATCGAGAAAGCGCTGCGCGAATCTGATCTCGGACTCAATCCACAGACGCAGTCGGGTGTCATCCGCGTTCCGCTGCCTGCACTCAACGAGCAGCGCAGGAAAGAGCTCGTGAAAGTCGTTCACAAGCTCGCTGAGGAAGCGCGCATAGGAATCCGCCACGCGCGCACCGGCGCTCGCGACCAGCTCAAGAAGCTCGAGAAAACTTCAGAGGACGAGCAGAAGCGGGCGGAGAAGGAGCTGCAGAAGCTTCACGACGACTACATCGGCAAGATCGATGAGTTGTTGAAGGGAAAAGAAGCAGAAATCATGGAAGTCTAGCGCGTGTCCGAGCTGGCACGCCGCACCATTTTCGCGGTCATCGCTGCGCCCGTGAGCATCGCCATCGTGTATTTTGGCGACTGGGCACTGGCGATTCTATTGTCAGTACTCGCCGCGCTCGCAGCCTGGGAATTGTTCAGGATGGCCCGCGAGACGGGTGTGCAGCCGATCGAGCCCGCAGGCATCGCCCTCGCGGCGCTCGTCCCGATCGCAATCCACGCACAGCGACTCGGCGTGTACTCTCTGTCTCTTACAGCCGTCGTAGCGATGTTCCTGGTGCTGTTCGCGAGCACCATCTGGCTCCGTGGCCCCCAAGGGAAGCCCCTGGCGTCGGTTTCGATAACTGCTTTCGGTGTCCTCTACGCGTCGTTGTTCTCGTACATCTACGCTTTGCGCTACCATGATTATGCGGTAGGCGCCCGGGCCGGCACCGCATTGGTCGTTTTGCCAGTGCTTTTGACCTGGGCAACTGACATCGGCGCCTACATGTTTGGCAGAACTTTTGGGAAGAAGAAGCTGATTCCTTCGATCTCTCCAGGCAAAACCGTGGAGGGCGCGGTGGGCGGGCTCGGACTGGCGATCGTCATCTGCCTGCTTTACGTGCGTTTCATCCTGATGCCGTTCGCATCCCTTGGTCTCACCGTCCAGGGCGCGGTGTTGTTCGCCATCGTCGTCAGCGTTGCGGCGCAGACGGGCGATCTGGCCGAATCACTGCTCAAACGCGAAGCGGGCATCAAGGACAGCTCGCGCATAATCCCGGGCCACGGCGGAATACTCGACCGCTTCGACAGTCTGCTGTTCGTGATGCCGGTCGCGTTCCTGATGCTGGGCCGGTTACTCCTGCCCATCCCGCAGTGACCGCCGTCGCCGCACCCAAAGGGGTAGCGGTGCTTGGCTCGACGGGCTCCATCGGCACGACTGCGCTGCGCGTACTGGACCGGCAGCGGGAGAGATTCCGCGTCACTGCTCTAACCGCCAACAGCAACGCTGCGCTCCTCAAAGAACAGGCGCTGAAATTTTCTCCCTCCTTTGTCGGGATGGTCGAGTCACAGGACGGGAGCGACGAGTCATGGGAGAGTGGCACGGATGCTCTGGTAACTGCCGCGACTCGCGACGATGTCGACATCGTCCTCAACGCGATCGTTGGTGCGGCGGGGCTCGATGCCACGCTTGCGGCGCTCGAGGGCGGCAAGCGCGTCGCACTCGCCAACAAGGAAACGCTGGTGATTGCCGGAGATCTGGTGAGACAAGCGTGCGCCTCGGGCGCTGGCGAAGTCGTTCCTGTCGACAGTGAGCACAGCGCGATACTGCAGTGCATCACTGGACATCCGACGTCGCAGGTGAGACGCGTAGTGCTCACTGCGTCGGGCGGCCCGTTCCGCGACTGGAGCGCCGCGCGACTGGCGACCGCAACCGTTGAGGATGCGCTGCGTCACCCGACCTGGCGGATGGGACGGAAAATCACCATCGACAGCGCGACGCTCGCCAACAAGGCGCTCGAAGTTATCGAAGCCCATTTTCTCTTTGGACTTCCGTACGACAGGATCGATGTGGTAGTCCATCCGCAGAGCATCGTTCATTCCTTCGTGGAATTCATCGACGGCAGCGTGCTCGCCCAGATGAGCGTCCCAACCATGGAATTACCGGTCTTGTATGCGTTGACGCATCCCGAACGCGTGGCGGACGAAGGTGTACCAGCCTTCGATCCCGTTAAACTATCTCCGATGACCTATGAGCCCGTCGATCACCAGCGTTTCCCGGCGCTACAGCTCGGCATCGCTGCCGGCAAGACCGGAGGCGCCGCACCGGCCGTATTCAATGGCGCCAATGAGCGCGCGGTATCGGCCTTTCTCGCCGGGAAGATCCGGTTCCCGGACATCGCGCATGGTATTTCGTCAGCACTCGATCAGTTGAGCGGAATGCCGGCTGCCACGCGGGTGGAATTGCTCGCCGCTGATGCGGCCGCTCGCCGACATGTTCAGGAGATGTTCAGTTGCTGAGTTGGTTAGCTCCCATCATCGTCTTTGGACTCGTGGTCTTCGTCCACGAGCTCGGACACTTCATTGCTGCCAAGCTCACCGGAGTTTACGCTCCGCGTTTTTCGATCGGATTCGGCCCGTCACTCCTCAAAAAGCGCTTTGGCGAGACCGAGTACATTCTCGCTGCGCTGCCACTCGGCGGCTACGTGCGCATGGCGTCGCGCGAGGATGAGGCGACGGCTTTCCTCGAGGGCGGCGCCGAGAACTCTGCGACTCAGCCCGGCAGTCCAAAAGACGGATTCGACCCGAACGCGATGATTCCTTTCGGTCCGAAGCCGATCCCGGAATCGAGGTGGTTCGAGTCAAAGCCACTGATTGCACGGCTCTTCATCATGCTCGCCGGCGTGACGATGAATGCCTTGCTGGCCTACGGCATCTATGTCGGACTTCTTCTACACTCTGGTTTCCCCACTCCGATTCCGGTGGCGGCAGTAGTTACGGCCGGGAAGCCGGCAGCGATCGCCGGAGTTCAGGCGGGCGACAGTATTGCCACGCTCAATGGCCGGCCGCTCGATCGCTGGGAGACGCTCCTCGACACCATCGGCGCGTCTGCCGGACGACGCATCGATCTCGGAGTAGTGCGCCATGGCCAGCCGGTCAGCGTGGGAGTGACGCCGCTGGCGGAGACGGTGGTCGATCCCCGTACCGGGGAAAAGCGCTCGCTCGGCAGGATCGGAATGGTAGCAACCGAAGGCTTCACGCCGATCTCGGTTGGCCGGGCGTTCAGCGAGGCGTGGAACCTGACGCTCGACAACGGCGGCAAAATCTTTTCCGCGCTCGGGTCCCTCGCCAGAGGTGTGGGCGTGAGGGATCTCGGCGGCCCGATCGCGATCGCGCAGGTGTCGGTTCAGGCGGCCCGCGGGGGAATTGAGACTCTGCTGCTACTCATCGCGCTGATCAGCATCAATGTGGCCGTCTTCAATCTGCTTCCGATTCCGATCCTCGACGGCGGACAGATCGTGCTCAACGTCGCCGAGACGATAAAGGGCAGCGCTTTCAGCACGCAAACCAGGGAGCGCATCCTGAAGGGTGGGCTCCTGATCATTGGACTTTTGTTCGTAACGGTGATGTTCAATGACATCAGCCGCAACATGCAGAACATCGTGCGCCTGGTCGGACGGCTCTTCGGCAGGTCCGCCTGAAATGGCCGATTTTCGAGCAGAAGATCACCGCCTGAGCAACTCCGGCTACTCACAACCAGAGAGCGGAGGCACGGAGCTCACGCCGCGAACCCGCTTAATGTCTGGTGTGGTTTCGTTTCTCAGTAGCCACGAGAGACAGGGGCCGTGGGAACTTCCTCGCCGGTTTCGCGCGCTGGCAGTGCTTGGAAGCGTGGAGCTCGACCTCCGCCGCGCTGAAGTCGGTTACGGTCTTTCCGAAATCGAGGCAGTGGCGGTGCTGGGCAACGTCGAGATCACGGTGCCGCCAGACATCACCGTCGAGTGCGATGGCGATTCGTTCATGGGCACTTTCGTCCTCAAGTACGACGGACGCATCAGTCCGTCGATGGCCAGTCGCGACAGGATCGTGCGGGTGACCGGCAGCGCTTACGCCGGCTCTGTCACCGTCAGCGTCAAAGGTCCCGACGAGGACATGATGAAGCGGATCAGTCGCACGTTCGGATTCGGCGAGTAACGCGTGGCTGTGTCGCCGTTAATTGAACGGCGCGAGGTGCCCCGCTAAATTTGACAGCTATGGCTTTCCCCGGCCTGGCTGAGCGCGTGGCCGATGTGCGGTCGCGAATCGCAGCGGCAGTCGAGCGCGGCGGGCACGGTCAGCAGGTTACGATCGTCGCGGTTACCAAGACTCACGGGCCCGAAGCGCCGCGCGCGGCCTACGAGTGCGGTCTGCATGATGTTGGCGAAAACAAAGTGCAGGAAGCGACGAAAAAGATCGCTGCCGTGGATGTCCCCGTGCGCTGGCATCTCATCGGCCACCTGCAGCGGAACAAGGTGAAGGCGCTGGAGCAATTCGTGTTGCTGCATTCGCTGGACAGCGCTCGATTGGCAGACGCGGTGTGTGAATTCGGGATCGGGCGCGGGCGCGCTGTCGATGCGCTGGTGGAACTGAACCTTTCGGGCGAAGGAACCAAAGGCGGCTATCACCTTGCTGACCTGCTGCCGGAAGCGGAACGACTCGCTACTCTTTCGGGGATTCGCGTCCGCGGAGTGATGACAATGGCTAGCTTTACCGCAACAGAAACTGAAATCCGCCGGACGTTCGCCGAGGGCCGCGAGGCTCGCGACATTCTTGCCGGGGCCGGCCACCCGGCGACGGAGCTGTCGATGGGAATGTCCAACGATTACGAGATCGCGGTAGAAGAAGGCGCGACCATGGTGCGACTGGGAACAACCCTCTTCGGAGCGAGGGCTAAATGATCGACGAAGCGTTTCATCTGACACCACTCGATGTACGGCGCTACGACTTCGGTCGGGCGCTTCGGGGCTACAATCCCGCGCGCGTCGATCAGTTCCGGGACCAGGTAGCGGAAGAGATGGAGCGCCTGACGCGTATCAATCAGGACCTCGATTCGAAAGCGCGCAGCTTTCACGAGCAATTGCGGGCATTTCGGGAGCGCGACAAGGCGCTCAACGACGCGCTGATCGCCGCACAGCAGCTGCGTGGCGAAGTTCGGGAGCAGGCGGAGCGGGAAGCGCAGCTCGTTCTGCGCGAGGCGCAGGCCGAGGGTGAACGAATCATCGAGAACGCCAAGGCCGATGTACGTCGAATGGAGGAAGAGCTGGACAATCTCGATCGCTCGCGCCGCAGCTATCTCTCGCAGATGCGGACGTTGATTGCCCGCCAGCTCTCCGAAGTGGAAGCTTCGGATTCGCAGGTGGTAGCCAGTACGTTGAGAGGCGCCGGCTCGAACTCCACCGGACCCGGAAAAGAATGACCGCAGTCCGGCCCGCCTCGACAGCGTCGAGCGGATCGGGCGGAGACGAGAAGGGCAGACGCTTCCGTCTGCTCCCGACCGATCGCTCCCCCGACGATCTCGAAAATGAGATTCTAGCGCGCTGGAAAGAGGAGAAACTCTTCGAGCGAACTCTCGCCCAAACCGAGGGCAAGCCCGAATTCGTTTTCTTCGAAGGTCCACCCACGGCGAACGGAAAGCCCGGGATCCATCACGTGTTCTCGCGGACGGTGAAGGATCTCTTCTGCCGGTACCGCGCAATGCGCGGGCAACACGTGGCGCGCAAAGCGGGTTGGGACACCCATGGGTTGCCCGTGGAGATCGAGGTCGAGAAAAGAATCGAGACCGACTTCGGCATTCGGACAGCCAAGCAGCAGATCGAGAAGATCGGCGTCGAGCGCTTTAACGAGATGTGCCGGGAGAGCGTGTGGCGATACCGCGCCGATTGGGAATCGCTGAGCGAGCGCATCGGTTACTGGCTGGACTACAGCGATCCGTACATCACGTACTCCAATGATTACATAGAGAGCGTGTGGTGGGCGCTGGCGACAATGTTCCGCCGCGGCCGTCTCTATCGAGGTCACAAAGTCCTCCCTTACTGCGCGCGCTGCGGGACTACACTTTCGAGCCACGAAGTGGCTCAGGGATACAAGGATGTGAAGGATCCGAGCGCGTTCGTCGCGCTCGATATCGTCGGCGATGGTGGCTCGAAAACGCGGCGCCGCATTCTGGTATGGACCACCACACCTTGGACGCTCATCTCAAACGTCGCCCTCGCGGTCAGCCCGGCACTCGAGTACGTCGAGCTGCGGAAGAAAAAGGGCGAGCCGGATGAGACCATCATTGTCGCTCAGTCGCGCGCGGGCTCGGTACTCGGCGACGACTATGAGACCCGGTGGGATGCTGTCGGAACTTTCCGCGGCACCGAGCTGATTGGAAAACGGTACAACCGTCCGCTCGACTGGGTGGCATATAAGGAAGGGAAGCACGAGATCATAATTGGCGAGGATTTCGTCTCGGCCGAGGAGGGGACGGGCGTCGTGCACATGGCGCCGGCTTTCGGCGCCGACGACTACGCTGCCGGACAGCGCAATGGTCTGGCTTTCCTGCAGCCGGTGAATCTTCGCGGTGAATTTCCAGCGGACATGCCGCTCGTCGGCGGGATGTTCGTCAAGGATGCCGATCCGGTCATTCTCGAGGAGCTGAAGAAGCGCGGGGTCCTCTGGAAGTCGGCGCTGTTCGAGCATGCGTACCCTCACTGCTGGCGCTGCGAGACGCCCCTCCTGTACTACGCACGCACATCGTGGTTCGTGAGGACCACGGAATTCAAGGACGAGATGCTGGCGCGCAACGCACGTGTCGACTGGCACCCACCAGAGGTCGGCGCGGGACGATTCGGTGAATGGCTCACCAACAACATCGACTGGGCAGTTTCCCGCGATCGTTACTGGGGCACGCCGCTGCCGATCTGGGTCTGCGATAAAGACGACACCCACGCCGAGGCCATCGGCGGATACACCGAGCTGGCCGAGCGAGCCGGCGCGAAGCTGCCGGAAGGTTTCGACCCGCATAAGCCGTTCATCGACCGCTACGAGTTCAAGTGCAAGTGCGGTGGAACGATGAAACGGACGCCGGAGGTCATCGACGCCTGGTTCGACTCCGGGTCGATGCCTTTTGCGCAGTGGCACTTCCCGTTCGAGAACGAGAAAAAATTCGGGCGGTATTTTCCCGCCGACTTTATCGCCGAGGGGATCGACCAGACACGCGGATGGTTTTATTCGCTGCTGGCGATCGCGACAGGACTTGGCGACGCGCTTCCGAACAACATTCTTGCAGGGCACGCTGGCACCGCGCCGTATCGATCGGTCGTCGTCAACGATCTGGTGCTCGACGCTGAAGGCCAGAAAATGTCAAAGCGTCTGGGAAACATCATCGACCCCGGCACGGTGATCCCCCGTTATGGAGCAGATGCAGTTCGGCTTTTTCTCACGACGTCGAGCCAGCTCTGGACTCCGCGCCGGTTTGACGAGGCCGGGATTCGTGATACCGCCGGTCGCTTTCTGTTGACGTTCAAGAACGTCTACACTGGAATCTTTGCCGAATACGCGAACTTCGGATGGTCGCCGTCGTCGAGCGATCCCTTGCTGGCGGATCGGCCGCTGCTGGACCGCTGGATTCTGTCGCGACTGGCGACCGTTGAGGCCGATGCCGATAAACTGCTCGAGCGGTACGAGGCGACCAACGCCGCAAAAGCCGTGATGACGTTCTTCGACGAAGACGTATCCAAGTGGTACGTGCGTCAGAGCCGCCACCGCTTTTATGATGTTGACGGCGCTGAGAACCGTGCCGCGTTCGCGACGCTGCACGAGATCATTGCCGTCACATGCCGATTGCTGGCGCCGTTCGCCCCATTCATCACGGACTGGGTACATCGCGAGCTGACAGGTGTGTCGGTGCATCTGGCCCCCTTCAGGCGGGAGATCGCCGGTCATGGCGATGCGGACCTCGATCGCGCAATGGAGCAACTCCGTACACTTGCCACCCTTGGTCGGGCCGCGCGTGAGGATGCTGGAGTGAAGGTGCGCCAGCCGCTCAGCGAGATGGTATGTGTCGTGCCTTTATCAGGGCAGACAGGCTCCCGCTCGCAGAGTCTTTTGGAGGAGCTTAGCCCACTGTTGGTGGCCGAGCTCAACATCAAGAAAATCGGGTTCATCACAAGCGCCGCCAGCCTAGTAACTTTAAAGGCTAAGCCGAATTTCCGTTCTCTGGGTAAGAAGTTCGGCAAGGAAACGCCGTTGGCCGCCGAGGCAGTTCAGGCTCTGGCCAGCGACGCGCTTAGAGAGTTCGAGGCGGGAAAGCCGCTGTACGTATCGGTCGGGAACGAGTCGCGGCAGTTGAGCGTCGAGGATCTGACCATTGTTCGAAGTGCATCGGGCGACATGGTGGTGAAGGAGGAGGCGGGCTATTTTGCCGCCCTCGATCCGACCGTGTCACGCGACTTGAGATTGGAAGGCCTGGCTCGCGAGCTGGTGAGCCGGGTTCAAAGGCTGAGGAAAGAATTGGGTTTCGCCGTCAGCGATCGCATCACGCTCTCGGTGGGCGGGAACGACGAGATTCAGGAAGCAGTGAAGGCCTTCCAGAAATGGATCGCCGATGAAGTACTCGCCCGGAAGCTGACAGTGGGTGAGCGAATCGACGGAAAATACGCGACGCACCCGTTCGACCTTGATGGGCAGAACGTCGAAGTCGCCTTGGAGAGGGTTGGTTAGAAATGGCAACAGCAGCCAGCAAGAAAACGCAGAAGCCGAAGGCGATGCCCAAGAAGAATCTGCAGCACTTCGAGAAGCGCCTGCTCGAGGAAAGGAAGCGCGTGCTCAAGGAGCTCGGGCATTACGACGAGACGTTCGGATCTACGCCCCAAGGTGCTGATGGCGATCTGAGCGCATACTCGTTCCATATGGCCGATCAGGGCACCGATGCCATGGAGCGCGAGAAAGCATTCCTGTTTGCGAGCCAGGAAGGACGGTTCCTCTGGCACATCGACGAAGCGCTGCGCCGCCTGTACCGGAACCCCGAGCAATTCGGGAAGTGCCACAACTGCGGGCGTGAGATCAGCTTCGAGCGTCTCGACGCACTACCGCACGCGCGCTACTGCATCGAATGCAAGCAACGTGAAGAAGATGGAAAGCGCCAAGCCTAATCCACCCCTCTTCTGGGGTACGCTCATGGTTGTCGTCGCGACGGATCTGGTCACCAAACTGATCGCCGCCGCCACGCTCTCACCGCAACACGTTCCGCACGAGATTCTCGGCAGCCACCTTCGGCTGACTCTCGTCTACAACCCCGGGGCAGCCTTCGGACTGAACCTGGGCATTTACTCGCGCTGGATTTTCATGGCGCTGACTGCGGGTGCCCTGGTCATACTTGGCAGACTCTATCAGGCGACGAAACAAGGTGACTTCCTGCGCACCCTCGCGTTGGGCCTGGTGTGTGGTGGGGCGGTGGGGAATCTGATCGACCGCATTCGGTCCGCTACCGGTGTTGTCGATTTCATCGACGTGGGCGTCGGCGATCTTCGTTGGCCCACTTTCAACGTCGCCGACATGGCCGTGAGCGTCGGAGCGTTTTTGCTGGCCTGGGTGCTGTGGGGCGAAGAACGCTCCGCGAGCCCCGTGGTGGCCGCACCCGTATCGGACACGCCGGCGGAGAGTTAGCCCCTGAGTGACATTCGAGAGTACCCCGTCGAGGCGGACAGCAATGTCCGCCTCGATCTCTTTATCGCCCAGCGTGCTGAGCTTTCCAGGACCCAGGCTGCGACGCTGATTGCACAGGGTCACGTGTTGGTTAACGGGCGTCGAGAGAAGGCGAGTTACAAGCCTGAGGTAGGCGAGGTCGTCAGGGTCGAGATACCCGTGGTCGAAAAACGGGCGATCGTCGGGGAAAATATCCCGGTGAGCATCGTCTACGAGGACGAAGCCCTTTTAGTGGTAGACAAGCCTGCCGGGATGGTGGTGCACCCCGCCCCGGGGAACTGGAGCGGCACGTTGGTCAACGCCCTTCTCGGCCGAGGGGGCGAGTTGTCGAAGGAGGGCGACCCTGAACGGGCGGGCATGGTCCACCGGCTCGACAAGGAGACTTCGGGGCTCCTTGTCGTCGCAAAAACCGACCGCGCCCACCGGCTTTTGAGCAGCGCCATCGCCGCCCGGCGGGTCCAGAGGCGCTACGCGGTGATGACCTGGGGACACCTCTCGGCGGATAACCTCACGATCGACAAGCCGATAGCCCGCGATCCCCGAGACCGGAAGCGCATGGCAATCGTCATTAAGGGTCGGCCGGCCAAGACCGACGTCTTACGCCTTGCTCGGTTCGATGCGGGGGATCTTCTTCGTGCCCATCTCCATTCCGGACGGACTCACCAAATCCGCGTTCATCTCGCGTCTATCGGCCATCCT
>Ga0136846_1218306_pt1 | contig 10585 bp, 9 predicted proteins | sample HopSoiMetagenom2_FD_96841 | JGI IMG/M metagenome (GOLD analysis project Ga0136846, IMG submission 96841) | Grasslands soil microbial communities from Hopland, California, USA - 2 Assembly 2016 (version 4) | ecosystem: Environmental > Terrestrial > Soil > Grasslands | place: USA: Hopland... | reverse complement strand
AAATGCAATGATGTATAAGCCTGCATTCGGTGATCTGAAACCAAGCATGTTTATTTGCGGAAATGATGCCGACGCGAAAAAAACAACAACTGCAATCCTCGAAGTCTTTGGCTGGGAAGTGGAAGATATGGGACCGGCCGAGGCAGCACGCGCCATTGAACCGCTTTGTATGCTGTGGTGCATACCAGGATTTATCAGGAATGAGTGGAAGCACGCGTTTAAATTACTGAAGCAATCCCAGTAGATCAGAGACTAAAATTTTTCAATAGCGCAGCGGTGATATTTGTCCATTCTTCTTTTAGCGAAGATCCTGGTCTTGATCTGCCGGCCTTCCGGTACCAATAATCCGCGTTCCCCACGTCACCTTCTTTTCTGTGGAGGTATGCATGGATCCAACTTCCATTTTCATCTTCGATATCCTGGATGATCTTATGCGCCTTACTCCAATCACCCTTTCCGTCGTACCACAACGAAAGCAGGTAATCGTTAAGTTCCGCAGGTGGATTTGGTGAAGAAAGACTGGTCATGAAACTTTCAAGATTCATGATATTAGAATTGTATAGGTTTTGCAATTTTGGATAAGCAACTCAAACCGAAAACACGAAACCGGAAACCGGGAAACTGGAAACTGAAAACTGAAAACGCTAAACCCGAAACCGATTTAGTTGCAGAATGAGATCTGGATCCGGACAATTATTCAAATATTTTTCTTTTTCTGAATATCTGCAAACGCCTGGATAATCACCAACTTTCATTTCCATATCAAGAATGACCTGGAAGTGCAGGTGCGGCGGCCAATGTCCATTCTCCTCCGGTTTTCCAAAATGAGCAATGATGCTTCCGCGGGTAACATATTGCCCTGCAGAAATTTTTTCGATATCTGCTAAACTTAAATGGCCGTACAAAGTATAAAAAGGAAAGCCATCCAATTGATGAAGGAGCACAATGGTTGCTCCGTAGTCGCCATAGTGACGATTGAACGCAAAGCTGTGGATCATTCCGCCGAGAGGTGCATACACACGTGTCCCTTCTTCGCCCCAGATGTCAACCCCAAGGTGCAATCGCCTTGGTTCTGCCACAGTCGTTGCTGTTGCTTCTCCTTGCTTGTTCGAAAACAATTCGCTCCGTCCATATAACGCGCGTACTTCGCCGTACCCGCCTACTAAGTATTTTGCCTTATTCTGTTTCCGTTTTTCTTCTATATAGTTCGAAAATTGGCTGGTATCATTGAAGATTTCTTCTGTCACTTCCTCATTATTCCCGGTAAGATCGATCGATAGGAGCCTTTCTGTTTTAGGATTGAATGGAACAACAGGATGTAAATCTGATTGCGACTTACGAATAATATCTGCAAATTTATTTTTCATAACGCTACCTGGGAATCTCCTGATATCCATCCCATCATCCTTCCCAGGAAAATAACTAATTTCTTCATCCACGTGTTTTTTAGATTGACCGTTCATAAAATTTTCAAGCTAGACGCCCATTCCATTTGATTCTTCCGATGTTCCGCCCTTATCTTTAATGCTCTAAAAAAATGCTTGATATGAGAAAATTTGCCAGCCTGCTTATGTCGGTGATTCTCGCCTTGCCCTTAATGGCGCAGAATTCCCCGCTTTGGCTTAGATACCCGGCCATCTCCCCTGATGGCAAAACTATCGTTTTCGGTTATAAGGGCGACCTGTATAAAATACCAAGTAGCGGAGGAGAAGCCGTGCCGCTCACAGTGCATGAGGCTTACGACTATATGCCTGTTTGGAGTCACGATGGAAAATGGATTGCATTTGCCAGCGACAGGTACGGAAACTTTGATGTTTATATAATGCCTTCATCTGGAGGTGAAGCAAAACGTTTAACGTATCATTCCGCGAACGATTATCCATATGATTTTACGCCGGATGATAAATCAGTTTTGTTTGGTACAAATAGAAACGACATCTACACGTCCGCAAGATTTCCACAAAGAAACTTATTCCTGAAACTATACGAAGTGCCTGTTACCGGTGGCCGCTCTGTCATGTACCTCTCTGCAGGATCAGAGTTTGCGCGCTTTAATACTAAGGGCGACAAACTTATTTTCCAGGACCGCAAGGGATACGAGGATGCTTTCCGCAAGCATCATACATCCGAAGTCACCAGGGATATTTGGGTGTATGATATCAAGAAGGACGAGTACACGCAATTGTCTACTTATGAAGGCGAGGATCGCGAGCCCGTTTGGGGAAGCGATGAGAATTCTTTTTATTATCTGAGTGAAAAAGACGGCAACCAAAATATTTATAAGGCTTCTCTCGCTACGAAAGACGCTGTTCCCATTACCAGGATGAAAGAGCATCCGGTTCGCAACCTTACAAGATCGGCCGACGGAACGCTTTGCTTTACGTACAATGGCGAGATATATACGATGAAGGAAAATGGATCACCAGCAAAATTGAATGTTAGCATCAATGCAGATATAAGAGGGAACGAAGAAAAAATTCTTCCTATTAATACCGGTGTAACGCAAACTGCTCTCTCACCAAATGGAAAAGAAATTGCCTTCGTTGTCAGGGGTGAAGTTTTCGTTACTGCTGTTGAAGGTGGAATCACTAAGCGGATTACCAACACACCGCAACAGGAAAGGACTGTACAATTCAGTCCCGATGGCCGGTCATTATATTACGCAACGGAGCGCGGCAACAGTTGGGATATTTACCGGGCATATATTGAAAGGAAAGAGGAACCTTATTTCTACACCTCAACGGTTGTTCGTGAAGAGCCCTTGATTGCCACGGACGCGGAAGAGTTTCAACCGGAAGTTTCTCCTGATGGAAAAGAAATCGCGTATCTCGAAGAAAGAAATATTTTAAAAGTTTACAATATCGCCGGTAAGAAAAGCAGATTGATCGTTCCCAAAGGGATCAACTTCTCTTATGCTGATGGTGACCAGGATTATAAATGGTCGCCCGATGGAAAATGGATTGTTTTCAATTCGGCAGAAGGAAGATGGGGCGACGATGAAATAGCAATCATGAAAGCTGATGGAAGCGGACAAAGAAAAAATCTTACTGAGAGTGGTTTCTATGATGGCGACGCAAAATGGGCATTTGGTGGTAAAGCGCTGATGTGGACCACAGACAGGAATGGTAAAAAACCACTTGCTTACCAGGGTGCAAGAGAAGTGGACGTGTATGCCATGTTCTTTGACCAGGATGCATATGACAGATTTAAATTAAATAAGGATGAATTCTCATTATTGAAAGAAAAAGAAGAAAAAGACAAGGACGCAGCGAAAAAAGATTCGAGCCTGAAAATTCCGCCTCCACCCAAAGGATGGGAACCAAACTTTGAAGGCCTCGAGAACAGGAAGATCCGCGTTACAATTAACTCCGGAAATATTTCAGATTACCTGCTCAGCAGTGACGGCGAAAAGCTCTTTTTTACTGCACGAATGGAAAAAGGATATGATCTATGGATGACGAATCCGAGAACAAAAGAAACGAAGTTGATTGCGAAACTAGATGGCGGCCCCGCCGGACTTGACGTTTCGAAAGACGGCAAAAGCATATTCGTGGTGAGCGATGGCAAGATCATGAAAGTTGATGCCGAAAGCGGTCGTCCAACACCGGTAGTTGTCAACGGCGAAATGGTCTTGAAAGCAAATGAGGAGCGTTCGTATATATTTGATCACGCATGGAGACAAGTGCGAAAAAAGTTTTATGATTCAACCATCCATGGTATTGATTGGAAAGGTTTTCATGACAACTATGCGAAGTTCTTGCCACACATCAACAACAATTATGACTTCCAGGAATTGCTGAGTGAATTTCTCGGCGAACTCAACGCTTCGCATACTGGAGGCCGTTACGCACCGCCACAGGTTAATACCGACGCTACTTCAAGCCTTGGAATGTTGTACGACGAAACTTTTGCTGGTCCGGGATTGAAAGTGATGGAAGTGTTGGAAGGTGGACCAATTGTGAAAGCGAATTCAAAAATCAAGAAGGGGGTCATCATTGAGAAAATAGATGGCGAGTCAGTTACAGATAACATGGACTGGGCAAAACTTTTGAATCGTAAGACAGGGAAGAACACTTTACTCAGCCTGTATGAACCAGAAACAAAAAACCGTTGGGAAGAAGTAACGAAACCGATTTCCCAGGGAGAAGAGCAAGGGTTGTTATATGACCGCTGGGTAAAAATGAACCGGAAGAAAGTGGACGAATTGAGCGGTGGAAAAGTGGGGTATGTTCACGTCCAGGGTATGAACGATGGAAGTTACCGCGCGGTGTATGAAGATGTGCTTGGAAAAGCCGTAGGAAAAGAAGCCTTAATTGTTGATACAAGGTTTAATGGCGGCGGTTGGCTGCATGATGACCTGGTGACTTTCCTCAGCGGTAAGAAGTACCTGACATTTGCGCCGCAAGGGGTAGTTACACCAGTCAGTGAACCGGTAAACAAATGGAGCGCTCCTTCAACAGTGCTAATGAGTGAAAGCAATTATTCCGATGCCTTTATTTTCCCTTATGCATATCACAGTCTCGGCATCGGCAAAACAATCGGAATGCCGGTAGCTGGTACGGGAACTGCAGTTTGGTGGGAGCAACAGATCGATCCTACACTTGTATTTGGGATACCAATGGTGGCTACGATTGGAAAAGAAAATCGGCCAACAGAAAACCTGCAATTGGAACCTGACATCAGGGTGCCGAATGATTATAAATCCGTGCTTAGCGGAAAAGATCCGCAACTAGAAAGAGCAGTAAAAGAAATGTTGGATGAAATAAAGGAAAAAGACAAAGGCAAAAAAGGCTTCTAAAACATATTCGCAGAAAACAAGCCAGGCGCTCAATAATCGCCTGGCTTTTTCTTTACAAGAACGTACCAAATCTGGCGGCTTAGTCGTTTTATTTATTGCGATGACCCTTGGCCATCATTTGTTTTCTTTAAAACCAATAACCATGAAAAAGGCTTTTTTTCTACTATCTACACTTTTTGCTTCAATTATTGTAAATGCGCAATTCAATATTGGGATAAAGGCTGTGGTTAATGCTTCTTCTATAAAGATAGAAGGCAACACTTCTGATGCGAAGTTTGGATTTGCCGGAGGCGCCTATGCTGAATATTATCTGACAAGCCAATTAGGAATAACAGCTGAATTATTATACAACGAGAAGGGCGGTCGGGAGACGAGCGCAGACGGAGACATAAAAACCAATCTCAATTACCTTTCCATCCCCGTACTATTTTATTTTGAACCGATCCGGAATTTGAAATTCGGACTGGGACCAGAGCTTGCATTCTTACTCACTGCGAAAGCAAAAGGAGATAGCCTCGCTACTACTGATGTAAAAAAATATTTTCAGTCCTTTGACAAGGCGCTTGCTTTCGGGGGAGCCTATTCCTTTGGAAGATTTGGCATCACTGCCCGCTATGTTGCCGGGTTTGATGGAATAACCACACTCACGTTTACAGATCCAGATAGTGGGAATGAAGTAACCAAAAAAGCTGGAAGAAATAATGTGATCCAATTTGCCTTATCATTTAAGTTGAATAAAGACAAATTCAATTCCGCAAAACAACAACAGAAATAATAATCAAAAGGCCCGGAATTAATTCCGGGCCTTTTGATTATTGCGCAGCTTTCCTTACTTGGACCGTCCAGTCTTTACCACTGCTGATATGAAATGAATCGGCAAAGTTCCCCATGTTGAGAGCAAGTGAAAAATTCATCAGGCTATTCAAATAAGCCAACGGTGTCTTATCAGGTACATCTCCGAATGTGTTTACAAATGGCACTGTACTGGTATAAACAGGCATCTCTTTATTTTTGATTTCAATCAACAGCTTATCGCCGATAGCCACATTTAATTTCTTAATGAGGCTGTCGTTGATGTTAGTCCAAACATTTCCATATTGCACGTCAAGGACTGGAATATTTCCTTTGCAGATTTGATTTTGTAATAATGGTCGCTGGTAATCTAATCTTACTAGTTCGGTCTTGAGAAGAGGACCCACTTCTTCAAAGCTGATCTTACCTGATGCCAACCGTGCCGCTGTATAAACATACACATCACGGCCATGAAAGGTATACGATGCACCAGATCCGGGTCTGCGATTTCGTTGCTCATCAATCTCCCGTACTTCTTTCTTACCCAGATTGTCTGCTATTAGCGTTAATGTTCCGTTGTCCGGCGACACGAAGAATTGGTCCGTAAGAGTTCTGAGTACAATCGATTTTCGCGGAGTACCTACACCGGGATCCACAACGGAAACGAACACTGTTCCGGCGCGCCAGAAAGGAGCTGCCTGGTACAGCCTGTAGCCTGCTTCCCAAATATTATATGAAGGAATTTCGTGAGTGAGGTCGTAGATGCTGAGTTGCGGGTCAATACCAAAAGCAACCCCTTTCATCTCATTCACAGCGCCATCTTTTAATCCAAAATCCGTTTGAATTACCAGTGCCCTTTTTTCTTTAGCACAGCCAACCAGAAGAGTGAAAAGTAAGAATTGGAGTAACTTGTTCATATTGCGAGATTGATTGCTGAAAAATTCATATCAAATTCTTCTATGGAAAAGTTTATAGTCTTAGCAGTGATAATAATCCTGGCAGGAACAATCATTGTCCTTCGGCTTAAGAAAAAGAGAGATAAAGATAACCCGCCACATTCTCCATTGCGCTGATTGCAGGAAATACTAAGTTGAGATGGACGTATACTATTGTGGGGTAAAATCCACCTATACTTTGTAAGATTATCGCCGATCCAACCAAATTAATAGCAACTTTGTGCAATAAGTTATTTGTGTGCCTGCATTGCGATTCCTCCCATGGAATTTTATTTTTGTATATGGTCAGAACTCACTTGTTGATCGGTTTCCTGATTGTTTTTATCGCTTGCAATAGCGATTCAAAACCAATAGCAGCCGAAGCCACGCGAACTACAGATCCTTCTGCTGATCCATCTATCGCAGAACTTTCCACCAACCCAAAAGACTCATTAAGGGATCCTTCAAATTTCTTTTACCTGAGCGATTTACCCAGCCGCAAGGTTGGAGAACTTATACTCAGCGACAGCATCCGGGCATTAGACAATGAAGCAAGCTTCCGTTGTCTTGATAGCTTAAACACACCGAATAGTACTTCCCGTGCGTTTTACTTCCAGGTATTTAAGAAAGTGATCAGTAATTCGGATGGTGCGCTCAGCGAATCTGTTGGAGAATATTCAAAGAAGTATATCGAAACCTATCCTAAAGAATTTGCAAACTATGCATCAAGCTTTTCAAGATCCCAAATGCAATTATGGGCTTTTCAAACGGTTGAACATGTGCTGGCAGCTGTCGAAGAGAAACGCATTAAAGATGCCAGCGACTGGACGAATCAGGTTATTAAGAGTTGTAAAGATTGTGACGCGTCGCAACTGAAAACGCTCAGGTCCTTTAATTCCTTTATTCTTCTCGCAGCAAAAGATCGGGAAACAAATGAGTAAGAAATCTAATCAATCGAGTTGAAATAATGTGCTAACAGAATTACCAGATTTTTCGCAGGGTCCTGCGGACAACCCGCGTTCCTCTGGCTACGGCGGGCACAGTCCGCCCCCAGGGGCCTGCGGACAATCTGCAATCCGCAATCCACAATGTAAAAAGGCCGGTCACTGCAGACCATCACAATGGATATGATAGCAAAAGGACTTCCACCTTCTTGCCGGCCGAAAGTTCCGGGGCAATAGCGCCCGGATTGGTCTGCGGTTTTGTCTTTTGCAAACTACATAACTTTTATATTTTTTTATTTTCCGGCAAGAAAAATTTCATTGGAAGCAGAACGAGGAAGCTGAGCAATTCCCCTATAGGATAGGCAAATCGGCCTGAGCAACTGGATGGCTTTATGCTGCTGCTGGGTTGGACAAACCCACCCCGGGCCTCAAAAAAATTTTTAGCTTGATCTTAGCGGCCGTTGTAATTATTTGGAAAAGGCTGTAACTTAACGCTGGCTAACGGTAGGCAATTTCACTAACTCTATGTGAATAACTGGGGCCAGGAAAAGATTAATGGCGTTGCTATTGTCTGTTTCATTAGGCAGCGTCCTTTTTATATGCCGCCCCAACATTTCGAATGATAAGTAGGTCGTGGTTCAGTCGGCTGGGCAAGTGCCTTGAAAGAATATTTGTGGGCTCTTAAGCTCAACTATTTGATAAGCGTTGGTTAAAGAAATTAATTTTTAGTGGATTGGTATTAAACTTGAAACACACGTCGCTATGATACGCGATTTCCAGATTTTCGAAGACTTCATGTCAAGTGAGTCTTTCCGCAACCTGACCCAAAAAGAGCAAGAGGAATTCGTCAGCTCTTATAACAGCTTGCTGGAGGAGGAAATGGATATTCTGTTGCAGGAAACGAAACAACTCCTTCAGCAAAAAAGCATCAGCGATCTATTTTGGCGGATCTATGGACACCTTGACGACTTTATGATCCAGGAGAAAGACGACCAATGGTTTCAAACATTTGGCTTCAGGCCTCTCCAAATGCTGAAGCCCTAAAACCGGAATTGAAGTCTGCAGGTAAAGACGTTGTCTTTTAAGTCTTCTGTAAATCCTGGCAGGTTTGTTTTTTCATTTCTTACATCATCATACCACAGTAACAACTTCAGATTTTCATTGATATAAAAAATGTAGCCGAAGCCTAGCGTCACATATTTGATGTCGGCTGGGCCGAATCCCTTATCAGTCGAAACCTCTTTTTCTTTTACACCGGTATTGGGATCATACCAGTCCAATTTGATTCCCAGCTGATGCTTTGGATTACCAATGGACTGGAGTAAATAAAAGAAAGCTCCGTCGAATTTCCGAACATAAGAAGCTTCCGTTGGACCAAGGGGTAGCGGAGGTGTTTCGCTGCTTGCATAAGTAGATGTTTGGGTTCCCCTCCAATATTCCCCGCGCAGTTCAGTAAAGCCCCACCCGTTTCGGATTTTTAACTGTAGATCTGCTCCCCTGTATTTTCTCGGCGCTTTTGAACCAATCTTTTCGGCCGATGAATCAATAAGAAAAAAAGGAACGCCGCCGCTCTCACTTGTATGATATTGATAGGCGCTGCTTTGCCTCAAGCCACCCTGGAAATAAGAAACTCCTGAGGAAATCCAAACATTCTTTGACAAGGGATATGGTTTGAAGCCGGCCCTCGAGATAAAATCTTTATAGCTATCGAAGTCGGTAGAAGATGTTAACCCGGGTCCGTTGAAAAACCCCGCGTCAAATTTCAGGTAATTCAAAATATTTTGTTGATCCCTTGGTTCAAAGGACACCATCGCACCAAGATCTCTTTCCGTTTTCATAAGGATCTGCGACATGCGGCCGCGTTCGGGCGATTCACGGTCCGAGGAAGAAAGATTGAGTTCATATCCGAATGGACGAGCGAACATGCCCATACTCAGGGAAAAAAACTGCCACTTGTTTTCAAATATCCTTCCCCAAAAATCCCGGATGAATACGCCTCTTTCTGTGCCGTCAAATTGAAAAACAAACTGAACAGATAGCTTGTCATTTTTATTAAAGCGGGCATATTCAAATCGAATCCGGCCTCTTCGCAACATGAACCGATTGTTAGAATAGGGCGGGAAATCCCCACCATTGTAGCTCTTGGTGCCGGGTTCAGAGGCCACCTGGTATTGCGGTTGGATGTAGCCGTTGATGCGGAGATGATCATATCTTTTATAAATGGCAAGCAAGCCCTTCCCTATATCTTTCGTAGTATCGGCCATGTCCATCAGAAATTGCGCGTGGATAGTGGTCGCTAAAAAGAAGAGCGCTATGAATAAAATAAACCTTTGTAAGCAATAGCGATACATGGTGCGCAAATTTAGGCAAGCCACTTGCATGTTAAGAAATTATTAAGTTCCATTAAGAATTGCAATAAGTCTATTTTTACGCCAAATTTTACAAGACTATGGCGCTTAATTCCATCATGAAGATTTTCATGCCGAAAGACAAGGTCTTTTATTCGTTGTTTGAGGATGTCGCCGAAAACGTATCGAAGATGGGCAACTCATTGAAGCAGGTGGTGTCCGAACCGGACTTCGACAGGCGTGCAGCCTTGATTTCAAGGATTGAAGACCTCGAACACGTGAATGATGATTTAACGCATCGCATCTTTACAGAACTTGGAAGGAATTTCATAACGCCTTTTGACAGAGAAGATATTCATTACCTCGCCAGCGCATTGGATGATATTTGCGATTATATTTTCGCGGCGGCAAAAAAAATTAATTTTTATAAAGTCAACCCCAACGATACCGGCATCCAAAAATTAGCCGATATGATCGAACAAAGTTGTGAGCATATCCGAACTGCAGTCAAGCAACTACGTAATATGCAGAATATGCGACTACTTACCGAGGCACTCGTAAAAGTAAACAGTATCGAAAACCAGGCTGATGATGTATTCGATATGTCAATTGACCGGTTGTTCGAAACCGAGCCCGATGCTAAAGAAGTCATCAAGAAACGTGAGATTTACCAGGTAATGGAAATCGTTACAGACAAATGTGAAGATGCCGCCAACGTGATAGAGTCAATCATCATTAAATATTCATAATCTACTTAAATCGGGATTT
>Ga0136846_1231391_pt1 | contig 10587 bp, 9 predicted proteins | sample HopSoiMetagenom2_FD_96841 | JGI IMG/M metagenome (GOLD analysis project Ga0136846, IMG submission 96841) | Grasslands soil microbial communities from Hopland, California, USA - 2 Assembly 2016 (version 4) | ecosystem: Environmental > Terrestrial > Soil > Grasslands | place: USA: Hopland... | reverse complement strand
TCGATGGATCGCACGCGCGCGGCGAGATGCTCACGATCGAGTCGCCGCGCAAGATCCGCCGGGAATACGTCGCACACGATGCCGTAGCGCTCGCCGAGCGAACGGCCGAGTGTCTCGAGCGCCTCACGACGGCGCGCGACGAGGACGAGGTCGTGCCCATCGCGCGCGTACAGGTCGGCGAAGTCTCGACCGATTCCGCTCGACGCGCCGGTAATGATCGCGATTGGACGACTCTCACCGCGCCGTGCAGTGTTCGGAACTGATGCGGGCAATGCAGTCACGTTCGCCTCGCTTGACCCCTATCTACGCCCCGTCTACTTTTCGGGCTTATTCCCGAGTAGCTCAGGTGGTAGAGCAGGTGACTGTTAATCACCGGGTCGGGGGTTCGAGTCCCTCCTCGGGAGCTGTGCCAAGTAATTGAACACCAATAAAAACAGGAAGGGGGTCGGGCGTACGCCCGGCCCCTCTTCTTTTTCTCTGTGCCTCGTTGTGAGGACGAGACACCGTGGGTTGAGTGCGCTCGAGCGGTGCTTACCGGGTCGAGGATTCACCTAACGTGCGGGGCCGGTCGAAGCAGATGCGGAACGCCCGGGTCGCCGGGTCCCGACTCGGCTGCATCCGCTCGGCGCGGCTCGCCAGCGGCGGTAGCGTGAACACGCCTTCGATCGCGTTCTGTACATACCCGCCATGCGCTGCAACGGCCCGGGCGAGCGCGACGGGCTCGCCGGCATACGCCATGTGCATGACGACCCATCCGCACGGTGCGGAGGCCGCCCGGAGCCTCAGCATCTCGCGATCCGCCCAGCTGCTGTCCGCGGTACCCGCAAATCCGCCCGCCTCGGTATACATCACCGACGAGTAGGCGCCGAGCATCTGGCACGCGGTCGCATGCTGAGGGCCTCGCGGCGCGCATGTCCGCTGCTCGATCCACCGTGACGCCGAGTCGAGCGGAATCGGCGCCGGGGAGGTCCCCCACGCCGTCGTGTAGAAGAGCCACTGCGGCGCAGCCCGCGGCATGACGTAGATCGCGTCCCCGGTGGAGCGCTGCTCTTCTTCCAGCAGGCGAATGAGCGGCCGCATGTGCGCCCGGCGGAAATGCGGGTCGGTCAGGCCCACGCCCGCGTCAACACACGCAGCCGAGAGGAGACCCGCGGTCGCGGCGAGGCTCATCGACAACGATACGTCTCGCCGCACTCTGGTAGCTATGCTACGCAGGCCCGCCGCAGCGAGCATCGCCCAGAGGGGCGCGGTGTAGGTCCAGAGCCGCGCCGTGAGCGGGTAGACCCGAAGGGTCGATGCTACGAGTGCGATCGCCACCGGCCCGATCATGAGAAGGGCGCACGCCGCGCCGCGCCGGCGCCAGGTCTCCCACAATCCAACGCTGCACACGGCGAGGATCGTAGCGCTCAACACGACACTGACCGCATTCGGAATGCTCGCCAGGGCATCGTGCCCGAGAAACGCTTCGACACATACGTCATACCACAGGCCCCACAGCGCCGTGAGTGCCCCCGCCCGCCACGGCACGAAAAAGCGATCGGAGAAATAGGTGGTCAGGAAGGCGTCACTCGCCGCGCGACGAATGACGAACACGTACGGCAGCGCCAACATGAGGACCCAGACGATCGCCGCCAGCGACAGCATGCCTCGCGCGCGAGGGCGCCGCCTAACGTTGGGCGTTGTGAGCAGCGCGCCCCAGCACGCCGGCAGGACGAATGCGGCCGGAAACGACGCCAAGAGAGCCACCGCGCCACCGAACACCAGAACGTGCCAGCGGCGCCGGTCTTCGTCGTTCTCCAACACGCGCAGCGTGGCGAATACCAGCGCCGCGCTTACGAGAGCGTCCGTGCTGTACGGCTTGACCTCGTTGGAGTAGTACAGAAGCAGCGGCGAGAGCGCCGCAAAGGATGCGGCGATGAGCCCCGTCTCACGGTCTGCGAGCTTCGTCGCTGTGAGCCACACGACCCACGGCAACATGATGCCGGCGACCAGCGGGAGCAGCCGGAGCGCCAACTCGTTAGGCCCGACGGCGATGGTGACGGCGCGCTCGCCGAACAGAAACAGCCACGGGGCGCTCTGGTTTTCGCCGAGCGGACCGAGCAGCGCAACGAAAGTGCGTCCCACGATGTTGTTGGCGAGCATCGCTTCGTCGAGCCACAGCGACCGCACGGTGAAATACGCGGCGAGCCGCAGTGCGGCCCCGACCAGAATCACGACCATCGCCCCGCGCGCGATGCGCGCGGCGCGAGCTCCGCGCTCGGGAGAGAACTGCTCCGCAGTGGTAGGCGCGACGGCGGCCGACATGGCGAACGGGCGAGTTGTGCGAACGGCAGGTACGCCGCCCGGAGCCGCGAATTCGACTCGGGGTACAGAGGAATGACGAGGGCGGGTAGCCCCGGTCACTCCGCGGCGGGCCTAACGCTTCACCGACGCCGCAACCGCCTACTGGGCGTCCGGCGCCACCGCGCGAAGGATGTCGCGGAACCGTGGCTCTCCGCGGATGGCATCGAACCCGGGATCCTTCAGCGTCGTCGCCAACGTGCCGTCGTCGCGCGTACGCAGCAGCGCGTTCAACGCTCGCTTGTTGTCGCGAGCCGCGACGTAGGCCAGCGCGAGCTGGCTTCCCTGCTTCGCGGTGAACGGAACCTTCGGAGGAACCCGCTTCACAAGCGTCGCCAATCGGTCGCGCGCCGCGCGCGTCTCCCCGACCCGCGCCTCGAATGACGCAATGAGCGTCTGCGCCTGCCAGTCATCCCCGAGTCGCTCGGTCACCTCGGCATCGGCCCACGCGCCTCGCAAATCGCCCCGCGCCGCGTTGGCTCGCGCGCGAAGCGCGTACGCTTCCGGGTCTGTGGGCGACATCACGAGCGCGCTGTCGATCAAGCGTCGGGCGGCGTCGGGCTGACGCGATCGCAGCAGGGCGATCGCCGCGTCGGATAGGGCGCGCGAGCCCGGATTGACGCGCTCTCGCCCGCCAACCGGAAGCGGTGTACCTGGCGGCGCCACGGATCCGCCCTTGAGCGGTGGACTCTCCACCACGGGAACCGCACTCGTGGAGGCGCTGGACGATGTCTTGACGCTGGACGCGATCCGCTCGCCGACGGAAGGGGACGGGACCTTGTCCGCGGCACTTGGCGCGACACCAAGCGCGCTCTCCGCAGGCGTCGTCGTCGGAGCCACGGTTGCGCCCGTCGTTTGAGGAAGCGGCGGCTCAGCGGCAGCGTTCGGCGCGGTGCTCGCGGATTCCGCGGCGGCAGGTGCTGGCGGCGGGGCGGGGCGCTCGAAGTTGGCCCCGAACATGGCGTAGAAGGCAAACGCTCCGGCGAGCGCACTCCCACCGACGAGGACGGCCATTCGGACCGTCGACCGCTGGTGCTCCGGGGCGCCGACGTGCGGGTTCGTCCCGTCGGGTGCCACCGCAGTGACACCGGCGCCGTCAGTGCCAGCACGGCGGAAGGGAATGGTCGACGCGCCCGCCGAAGGTGGCTCTGCTCTCGTTTCTCCAGAGGTCAGCAGAGCGCCAACGGCTTGGCGGCGGCGCAACATCGCCGACGTCGGCGTATCCTCGCGGAGTTGCTCGACGAACTCCGACGCCGAGGCCCATCGACGCCCGGGATCTTTCTCGAGCGCGCCCTCGAGCGCGAGCAGAAGGCGCTGTGGCGTGTCTGGCCGGAGCAGCGTCAGCGGAGCGAGGTCCTGGTGCTTCTGCTTGTAGATGATGCCGAACAGACTCTCCCCTTCCCACGCGCGTTTGCCGGAGAGCATCTCCCATCCAACGACGCCGAGGCTGTAGAGATCCGCTCGGCCGTCGACGGCGGCGTTGTCGATCTGCTCGGGCGCCATGTAGGCCGGCGTGCCGATCGCCATCCCCGTTGCTGTCACTTCGGCATCGCCCTGTGTCGCCTTCGCGATGCCGAAGTCCGAGAGGAGCGCTGAGCCCTTGTCAGCGTCGATGAGGATGTTGTGCGGCTTGACGTCGCGATGGATGATCCCGTTGGCGTGCGCGTGCTCGAGCGCGAGACCGATGTCCCGAAGGATCTGGACGGATTCATCGAATCGCAGCTTGCCGCGGCGACGAAGAATCGTGATGAGCGATTCGCCACGCACGTACTGCATAACGAGCGCGACGTGACCACCGTGAAGGCGGCGAAGCTCGTATTGATGAACGATGTTGGGGTGGCGGATGCGTGCCATGAGGCGCGCTTCGCGCTCGAATCGTGACAGCGCGTCGGCGTCCGCGATGTACTTCGAGGAGATGACCTTGATCGCGACGTCGTGCCCGGCGGTGCGGTGCCGCGCGAGAAAGACGGCCCCCATGCCACCGCGGCCGAGCTCGCGCTTGACGATGTAGTCGCGTTCGAGTTCGGAAAGGTCGATGCTGGGATCTGGGCGAGTTGCGGTCATCTGGTTTGGCGAGCTGGTGCATTCGATCCAGCAAGGACCGCACCGGGCGGCGTGAAGCAACTCACGCGGACAATTTAACCCATGCTGTGCGAATACGCCTCGACAACCTTACGATTGTCGAGGTGCCCGTGTGTCTCGCCGTTACCGCAAAGCCCTGAAAAACTGGTTGGGTGGTCAGCTCGGTCGCGGCGTAGGACCCATCCGCAGGTCGAGCCCACGCTCGACCGACGATGCATCCACGCCATAGTACCCGTCGATGAACCACCGCACTACGCGATCAGTCAACTCGTTGGCAGCTCGATAGCTGATACGAGCCGCTGCCGCGTCGATGATCGCCCGCTTCAGTGAGACCATCACCATTTCCGGCGTTCGGCGCTCGGCTTTCGCGTTCCGAACATAGTCCAGAACGGCGTGTCGGAGATCATCGTCGTCACGGGTCGGCTCGGCAAACGACAACGCGAAGAGCTGGCGCAGGTCGTCTCGGCCACCCGAGGCGAGTTGCACATGCGATTCGGCGGATCGGCTCATTAGTCAACCTATTCGCTGGATCGAGGGGGCGATGAGGCCGCGGCGCAACAGCGTCGGAGCTACAAGTCGAAAACCCTATCCCGGTTTCCCGCGACTTTCATCCCCTTAGAGACGAACAATCTTCGCTTTGGCTGCGCGTCGCAAGAGCAGTCGAGAACGGGCCGGCGAGAACCTGCAAGATTCGTGTTCGTTGGCTCCTGAAGCCGCGACCGGCGTCACCAAATCTTCGCGACGAACGACCGCGCTACCGCTAGCCGGCCAAATCCCGAAGAATTCCTGGGGGGATAGCCCACGTCAGGCGGCCCCGGCCCGCTCTCGGCTTGCCCTCGAATTCGATGAGACACGCCGCGCCCTTTTTCAGTTCGACCCCGGACCGCTCGGACCCGGTAACGAGGTGGGTGACGAGGCGCCCCAGTTGTGGCTCGTGGCCGACAATCGCGACGACCGGCTGATCGAGTTGACCAAGCCACGTGGCAACATCGGCGAGCGACGTCCCGGGCTCGAGCTCGCGAGCCGTTTCCACGCGGTCCAGATCGTACTCGCGGCGTATGATCTCCGCCGTCTCGTTCGCGCGTGTGAACGGGCTGGAGACGAGAAGATCAATGCTCGGCACGACCTCGTGGAGCCCGCGCGCGGTGCGCTTCATCTTGCGGATGCCCTCGGCCGTGAGTGGACGCTGCGCGTCGTCACGGCCGGTGGCCGCAAAGACCTCTCGGTCTTCAGCGATTGCGTGTCGAACGATGAGCAGTTCCACGAGCTCGGATTACGGCTTTTTCTCGACGAGGGCCTTGATGGCCGCGGGCATCTCGAACGACGCGGGCTCGGCGGCGTCGTAGTCCACGGTGTTGAGGATCAGCACCTGCTCGTTCCCCATGACCTGTTGCGTTAGGCGCGTCGCGATCTTCTGGCCACCGAAGTCCTTGTAATCGCTGATAAGGTTCGTCACCTCGATCGTCCCCATTGGCGATTCCTGCTTGCCAGTCGATGCGACGAGTAACCCCGAGGCCAGGCTGTAGCAATCGAACGTTTCACGTCCCGACTTCCACACCATCTTCACCTTGTAGCACGGCTCGCCGTTCATCTCCGTTTTTTCGACGGTCTCGGCCGAGGCGACGTTGGGACCCTGGCGCGATGGCGTTCCGAAGCTCGACTCCTCGCGCACGGCATCCAGCTCGCGGCCGGTCATGAGCCGCGGACCCTGCATGGGGTTGATCGACCACGCCGTCGTCCCGTCGTACCCCTGCTCGATCTGGCCAAGGGAGCTGATGTTGATCCGCATCATCGTCTTGTTCGGGCGGGCCTGCGAGATCTCGAGGTCGCCGGAAATCCCCTGGGCGGGCAACTCGAAGCGGCCCTTGGTTCGCACCGACTGATGCTTGGCCATGACCGCGGTCGCATTCGTTGCGGCAACGAACTTGGCGATCAGTTCCTTCGCGGGGGGCAGCGCCGCGGCACCTTGAGCAGCGGCGGGAGCCGCCGCGACCATCGTTAGGCCGGCGGCCGCGGCGAGTCGCCGAGCGTTGAATGAGCGACGGAGGCTGACGAGCATGAAACGCTCCTGCGAGCGATGAGGGAAAGGGATGCGCCGAACTGGCGCAGGGAAATATGATCGACGACGCCGCTGGCGTGAGCCGCCGTGTGAGCTTCGCTGGTTATGGCTTGCGCGGCCGAGGCTGCTCGAACCAACGAATCGCACTGTCCAGCGGCGCGTCCCGCCCGGCAACAACGTCGGCTCGCGTGAGTGGCACCACCTCGTCGGGAATGACGCCTCGCCCCTCGATGCGCGTGCCGTCAGGCGCCACGAAGTCCGCGACCACGTGCATGAGCACATCGCCCGTCGGGAGCCGAGTGGCCACGGCGGGAAGCGCTTGCCCCGCCGTCCGCTCGCCGAACACGCGGGCACGACCGATCGCCTGCATGGCCGCCGCAAACATCTCCGACGTGCTTGCCGACAACCCGTCCACGAGAATCGCGACGTCTCCGGCGAACGGCTCGACCGGCACGCCGCTGTCGGTGGCGCGCCGTGGATTCGCGACGAATCGCATCTCCTCGCCGTGTGACCGCATGATTCCGAGCGTGCGCGGGTCGTTCAGGAAGTGTCCGGCCACGCCCATCATCATCCCGGCCACGCCACCCAGGTTTCCGCGGAGGTCGAGGACGATACCACCGCAGCTTCGCGACGCATCGACGGCGCGATCGAGCGCCGGCATGATCGGCGGCATCCAGTACTCGAAGTGGATCACCGCGGCGCAGCGGCCGTCGGCTAGCGTCCGGCGCGTCATCTCGAACGTCGCCGGGAGCGGTGGCAGGTTCCCGAACTTCGAGAACGGCCCGCGCGTCGAGTCGAGCGTGACGTCGAAGGTTCGCCGCGTTCCCGCCGGATCACGTGCCACCACATGCACCGTCGCCCCGGGCGCGCCGCGCAGCGCCCGCATCGCGCTCGTCAACACCGCGAGGCGCCTGGGCCCCACGGAGTCGGCAGGGCCTAACGACGCAACGGCGAGGTTGTCGATTCGCTCGACCGTCCATCCGGGCAACACCCCTGCCCTGCGCGCGGCGCTTCCGCTATCAGTCCGCCATACGACAACGCCGCCATCGAGCACGCGAAGCGCAAGCCCGGCCGTGCCTAACGTCGCAGCGCTCGCCGGGGCGTCGGCGGCCGGAGTAGCCTGCGCGGGCAGGAGAGCAAAGTGCGACTCGCCGATCCGGGCCAGCATGTCATCGATGACACCGCGGAGGGCACTATCGGACTCGGCTCGCGCAGCGCGTGGCAGCAACTCTCGACGGACCTCCGGCCAGTCCAGGCGCGTGACGCCTCGCCGTTCGAGCGTCGCGCCGATCGTACGCCACGCGGAATCGAATGTGGTGACGGCCAACGCCGAATCCACCGCCCGATACCCAGTGTCCCGGCTGACGCCGAGGAGAGGCGAAGTACGCTGCACGGCCGGGCGGTCCGCTGAATTCGCTACCGCCGCAAACAGCGCAAGGGTCAGTGCAACTGCCGTCGGTTTGGTCGCGAGCATTGCGGAGCGTGAGTGGAGCGTGAGATGGGCCGGCCAGCCGCACAATTGCGGTGGCCTCGGATGTGTCGTCAGAGCCGTCACACATCCGGGATTCCAAGGACGAGTAACCCGCCGGCTCGTTCACGATGACGCCGAACGCGGCCCGAATTGTGCGCCCCCTCACGTCGCTCGACGTGACAGCCGTCTCGCGCGCGCGTCCACATTGTGCGCGGCGTCCATCGGTCACTTGCGCCGCGGTCGGTGTCATATTTAGAAACACACCATGCCACGCACCCGTCGGTTCTATCTCGCCCTGCTCGCGGCCGTCGTCACCCTTGTGCCGATCCGTATCACCGTCGCCCAGTCGACGGTTCCTCAGACGCTCTCACCGGGGACGCGAATTCGGGTCACCTCGAACCAGATGGTCGCGCCGATAGTCGGCAGCTACCAGGGCATGCGGCGTGATACGCTGCTCCTGATCGAGGACGGCACGGGTGCCAAGGTCTGGGCGTTCAACACCTCGGCCGTTTCCCAGGTCGAGACGAGCATCGGAATGAAGGGCGGGAATCGCGATCCGATGATCCGCTGGGGGCTGATCGGCGCCGGACTTGGCGGCGGCATTGCCTTTATCACGTCAGTATCGCTCGAGAACAACACTGGCCAGCAATACAACCAGCTGTTGAGTACCCTGGTCGGCGCCGCGATGGGTGGCGGGCTCGGAGCCTTTTATGGGTCGCGAAAGCTCGCGGAGCACTGGGCTCCGATCCCATTGCCACACCGCGTAGGAGTCGTGCCGACCGCTCACGGCGTTCGGTTCGCTCTATCGGCGTCCTTCTGACGCCGCGGCCGCGTGCGCGATCCGCCACGCGTCCCCTTCCCCAAGCCAGTAGTTTGTTGAACGCAGCCGCTTCACCGCGCGGCTGCGTTCACCGTTTCAGCATTCCCTCTTCCGACCACGGAGCTCGCGAGCGCGGTCTATGACAGGGCCACTCGTCGGCGTGATCATGGGCAGCAAGAGCGACTACGAGCATCTCGCGCCAGCGTGCGCGCTGCTCGAGGAGCTCGGCGTCCCGTACGAATCTCGCGTCGTGTCCGCGCACCGCACGCCTGATTGGATGTTCGAGTACGCATCGACGGCGGAGGAGCGCGGGTTGCTCGTGATCATCGCCGCAGCAGGCGGAGCTGCACACCTGCCCGGAATGGTTGCATCGAAGACGCTGGTCCCCGTGCTCGGGGTTCCGGTCGCCGCAACGATTCTCAACGGCGTCGACGCGCTGCTGTCGATCGTTCAGATGCCGGCCGGCGTTCCCGTCGGCACGCTCGCCATCGGCAAACCAGGTGCAACCAACGCGGCTATCCTGGCCGCGGAGATCGTCGCGATCCGACATCCCGACGTGCGCGATCGCCTTCGCGCGTGGCGCGAACGACGCCGCGACGACGTCCTCGGACAAACGCTCCCGTAGCAGGAATGATTCAGCCTGGCGGAACCATCGGCATCCTCGGCGGTGGTCAACTCGGCCGCATGACGGGTTTGGCGGCGCGGTCCCTCGGTTACGACGTCCACGTACTCGATCCCGACCCGAACTGTCCTGCTTCGGTGATCGCGAGTCGAACCGTGGCCGCGCGTTTCGACGACGCCGACGCTGCTGCATCGCTCGCCGAGCGATGCGCGGTAGTGACGCTCGAGATCGAGCAGATCGGCACAGCGGCTCTCGCGGCGGTTGCGGCGCGCACGCCGCTTCGCCCGAGCGCCGAAGCCGTGCACGTGATCCAGGACCGCATCCGGCAAAAGACCTGGTTGGCCGCAAACGGGTTTCCGGTCGGAGCGTTTCGAGCCGTTGGGTCACGCGACGAGAGCGTCGCGGCCTTCGAGCAGCTCGGTCGCTGCATCTTCAAGTCAACGAGCGGCGGCTACGACGGTCGCGGCCAGATCCGGGTCGGCTCGGCGGAAGCCGCGGCGGACGCGTGGAAGTCGCTCGGTGAACGCCCGTGTCTCGTCGAGCAGTTCCTCGACATCGCGAGCGAGATCTCGATGCTGGTTGCGAGACGGCCGGCAGGCGCCGGCTCGATCGATCTCCCGCGCCACGTGACGTTTCCACCGTCGTTCAATCACCACGAACACGGGATCCTCGACTGGTCGGTGCTGCCCGCCGCTGTTGGACCCGCAACCGTACGCGAGGCGGAAGAGGTGGCGAACGGCATCGCCGCCACGTTAGGCATCGAAGGGCTGATCGCGGTCGAGATGTTCATTCAGCAGGACGGGTCGCTGCTGGTGAACGAGTTGGCGCCGCGGCCGCACAACACGTTTCACTCGACGGAACGCGGGTGCGCCACGAGCCAGTTCGAGCAGCTCGTTCGCGCGGTGTGCGATCTCCCGCTTGGCAGCACTGAGATCCTTCGCCCGGCCGCGATCGCGAACCTTCTGGGCGATCTGTGGAGCGACGGCACTCCGGACTTCGCGGCAGCACTCACGGTTCCGTCCGTGCGCTTACACCTTTACGGCAAGGCGTCGGCGCGACCGGGGAGAAAGATGGGCCACCTGTCCGCCGTGGGGCTCACCGGCGACGAGGCAAGAGACCGCGTGCTGCGCGCGCGTGACGCAATGCGAATCGGCGCGTGAGCGATCGGCGCCGGCTCGTCAGGCGCCGACCTC
>Ga0136846_1234478_pt1 | contig 10588 bp, 8 predicted proteins | sample HopSoiMetagenom2_FD_96841 | JGI IMG/M metagenome (GOLD analysis project Ga0136846, IMG submission 96841) | Grasslands soil microbial communities from Hopland, California, USA - 2 Assembly 2016 (version 4) | ecosystem: Environmental > Terrestrial > Soil > Grasslands | place: USA: Hopland... | reverse complement strand
TTGGGCCAGGCTCGATCATCGTGGAGACGCAGCAGCAATCCGACACTACGTTTCGGCTGTACGATTATGGACGGCCGCGGGAATTGCACCTTGAACACGGATTGCGTGTGATCAAAGAGCGTGCTCCTTCGGGCAAAGTCCGACGCAAGCCATTCACGAATCTCGATGGAAACGGGAACAGGTTGCGCCAGCTGATCGCCTCGGAATACTTCGCAGTACAGGCTTTTGAGTTGAGCAACGACCAGAAGTTCGCGCCGCTTCCGGGCAAAAGTTCGGCGCAGATTCTGGTTGCAGTCGAAGGCGCAGGCACCGTGGTGGCTTCTGGTTTGGAACCGGTGAATTTCGCGAAGGGAGACGCGGTCGTCATCCCGGCAGCTATCAGCGAGTTTTCTGTCCGGCCGCAATCAAGCTTACAGTTCCTGAAATCGTATGTCCCGGGCGTGCCCGTCTCATCGCCGGAGACGAGCATCGAATGAACCTCTCGCTGCGCGTATTGTGTAAGCCGAAAGCTCAATGAGCGTTAACTTCTATCCTGTGATTCTGGCCGGAGGCCGGGGCACACGTTTCTGGCCGCTGAGCCGCAAGAAACGGGCGAAGCAGCTGCTCGCGCTGGACGGCAAGCAGACGATGATTCAGCAGACGGTGGCGCGTTTGCTTCCGCTTGCTCCTGCGAAACAGATATGGGTTGTTACCAACGAAGATTCGCGGCCTGAAATTCTGCGGCAGCTCCCAAAGTTGAAAAAAGATCAACTGGTTGCCGAACCCGTCGGGCGCAACACTGCTCCGGCGATAGGCCTGGCAGCATTCATCCTGCAGCGCGCAGATCCGGACGCTGTGATTGGGCTGTTTCCTTCCGATCACGTAATCGCGAACGCGGACCGTTTTCGCGAAGTCCTGGCCGAAGGAATAGATATTGCTGCCACCGGTGAAAACATTGTGGTGCTCGGTATTGAGCCTTCGCGGGCTGAGACCGGATACGGATACATCGAAGCTGGATCGCTGGCCGCCGGGAGCGCGCGGCATGTGCGGCGTTTCACAGAGAAACCAAATGCTGAGCGCGCGGCGGAATTCGTGCGTTCGGGGAATTTCTACTGGAACAGCGGCATGTTTCTGTGGAGCGCAAAAACTCTCGCCAATGCGCTTAATGAACATCTGCCAAAAACGGCCGCGCTCCTGGAGAAAATCGCTGCTGACTTTGGCTCGAAAAAGTTTCCTGCGACCTTTCGCCGGCTCTATCCGCAATGCGAGAACATCAGCATCGATTATGCGGTGCTCGAACCACGATCGGCCAAGGGCGAGCAGGAGTCGAACATTTTCTGCCTGCGCGCTGACTTTGGCTGGAACGATCTGGGCTCGTGGACAGCGCTGCACGAACACGGCGCAGCCAAGGATCCCGCAGCCGACGGCAACCTCATTTCTGCTCAGGGCATCTTCACTGCTGACGCGAACAGAAATTTCGTGCACGCTCCGGGAAAATTTGTGGCCGTAGTTGGCGTGAATGATGTGGTTGTGGTGGAAACCGAAGACGCCCTGCTGGTCACGACCCGGGAGAATTCGCAGGACGTGGGCAAAGTCGTGAAGTATCTGGATGAGAAAAAGCTGAAGAAGCTAGTGTAGCTTTGCGGGTGGTATGTCGCTGGTCGCAGGCGACTGGCCGGCAAATCAGTTTGAAGTACATCTAGTTCGGGATCACAGATGCCAGACGCAACAACATCAGCAGTCAATACCGCCCAGCGAACGGCCGACGACCAACCAGCAGCGGCCATTCCCATTAAATTTGGAACGGACGGTTGGCGCGCCGTAATTGCGGACGATTACACCTTCGCGAATGTTCGGCGCGTTGCTGGAGCGATTGCCTCATATGTCTTGAAACACGAAGATGCCACTCGCGGCGTCATCGTGGGCTACGACACGCGGTTTGGCTCTCCTCTATTTGCGCGCGCTGCCGCCGAAGTGCTCGCGAATGCAGGTATTCCCGTACTGCTCGCGGATGACTACGTCCCCACGCCGGCAATTTCATACGCCGTCAAAAATAAAGGCGCAGCCGGCGGAGTAGTGATTACTTCGAGTCACAATCCATGGAACTGGAACGGCGTGAAGTTCAAGGCAAAATTCGGCGGCTCGGCGACTCCCGCCATCATGAAGATTATCGAAGAAGAAACCGCGGACGGTGTAATGCCCAAAGGCAAGCAAGCGGCGATCGAACAAGCCGACCTGAAGCCCGCCTACATGCAGGCAGTGTGCCGCTTCGCTGACCTTGATCTGATCGCCAAAGCAAAGTTTAAATTCGCGATTGATTGCATGCACGGTTCCGGACGCGGAGTGCTGGCGAAAATTTTCAGCGAGCATAGGATTGACTTCGTCGCCATCAGGCAGGACGTGAACCCGCTTTTCCCGGGAATTAACCCCGAGCCGATCGAGCCGCACGTTAGCGCGCTGCAGCAAGCTGTGGTCAAAGAGGGCTGCCATGCGGGATTCGCGACGGACGGCGACGCCGATCGCATCGGCGCTGTTGCCGAGGACGGCAGCTTTGTTGACTCGCATAAGATTTTTTCCGTCCTGCTCGATTGGCTTCTGCGCCGGAAGGAATGGCCGGGCGAAGTGGTCCGCGCGTTCAACACCACCAAGATGCTCGACCGCATCGCCGCGCGGCACGGCCGCAAACTGAACGAGTGCGCCATCGGGTTCAAGCACATTGCCGATCTGATGATGGACCGCGAAATTCTGATCGGCGGAGAAGAGTCAGGCGGAATCGGCTATTCGCGGTATCTTCCGGAGCGTGATGGAATTCTGAATTCGCTGCTGCTGGCGAACGTCCTTGCCGAGGAGCAGAAACCGCTCGGAGAACTGGTGAAGCGGCTGCAGCACGAGTATGGCGCTCACTATTACGGTCGACTTGATCTTCGTATCAACGACGAGCAGAAGCGCGACACGATTGAGCGAGCGCGCTCGCGCGACACAACTTCCCTCGCAAAGCGCACGATAGTGAGAAAAGAACACCTGGACGGCACCAAGTTTTTCCTGGATGCACAGACGAACGGCAACGGGGCGGAGCCCTGGGTGCTATTTCGTGCTTCAGGAACCGAACCGTTGCTGCGCGTCTATGCAGAAGCTGCATCGCCCGAATTGGTGCAGGAGATCCTCTCGGCAGCAAACGCTTTCGTTCATTCCACCTGAGCGCGGTATTACTCCCGTTACCCGAGACTCGTCTCTAGTTTGGCCAAGCCTCGCCGAAACCGGGGCCACAGTGCCATAATCTAGCCAATGAGTGCGGCCAGCATAGTGGTGCCGCCCGATTCGCCCGAATCGCGCAAGTACAATCGCATTCGGCGGTGGCTCGGGATTGCCGAGTTTGTCCTCGGCCTCGTTCTATTGCTCGCTCTTCTTTTCGCCGGCTGGTCCGGATCGCTTCGCGACATTGCGTACAGCCGCGGCTTTCAGAGCTACGCCTTCGCAGTATTTCTTTATGTGCTGATGCTGGCCGCAATCAGCAAAATCATCGGCCTGCCTCTCGAGTGGTACAGCTTCCACCTGGAGCACAGATATCAGCTATCAAACCAGAAGGCGGGCGCCTGGGCGTGGGACGAAATCAAGGAGTTTCTTGTCACCGTTCTCCTCGGGTCGATATTGGTCGAACTGCTTTACCTGATCATCCGGCATTTTCCCCAGTATTGGTGGGCGCTGGCCTGGATCGGATTTTTATGTGTTGTGGTAGTGCTGGCGCAGCTTGCGCCCGTTGTTCTGTTCCCTATTTTTTATAAGTTTGAGCCGCTGCAGGATGAAAATCTGAAGCTGCGACTGGTGCGTCTCGGAGAACGCGCCGGGACCCGTGTTCGAGGCGTTTACAAGTGGCATCTTTCCGAGAAAACAAAGAAAGCAAATGCCGCCCTTACAGGCCTCGGCAACACGCGCCGGGTCATTCTGGCAGACACGCTGCTCGACAACTACTCCGCGGATGAGATCGAAGCCGTGCTGGCCCATGAGCTCGGCCATCACGTTCACAATCACATTCTGAAGGGAATTGCGATTCAGGCGGGGGTAACGTTTGTTGGGTTCTGGGCGGCGAACTGGACCCTGCATTACGCCATCGACCGCTGGCATATGTTCGAAACGCTGTCGGATTTTGCCAACTTGCCTCTCGTTGTTTTGATTTTCGCAGTGCTGTCATTTCTGCTCATGCCCGCGATGAATGCGTTCTCACGATTCAATGAGCGCCAGGCTGACCGCTATGCATTCGAAAACATCGCGAATGTCGGCGCGTTTATTTCGTCGATGAACAAGCTGGCGGAGCAGAACCTCGCCGAGCGCAAGCCGTCGAAGTGGGTGGAGTGGCTATTTCATTCTCATCCATCGATTGCGCGGCGTGTTGCGGCGGCAGAGGGCTGGGCAAGAGTGCACGGTGGGTGAGTGGAATTTACAAGTTCCCGAAATGATCAATCTTCGAATTGATGATGCCGAGCGCTCTTGTTTCCATTCATCGATTGGTAACTTAGAGGCTAGCGGCTGAGTAGCTTCTGCACTCGTATCAAATCCTCTTCCGTATCTACCCCGATGCTGTCGTACTGCGTTTCGGCGATGTAGATCGGGATACCGTTCTCCAGAAACCGCAATTGCTCCAGTCGCTCGGCGCGCTCAAGCGACGATTCCGGCAGCGCCATAAACCCATCGAGAGCGCCTTTCCGGTATGCATAGATTCCAAGATGTTTGAAATATTCTGGCTGCGAGCCGTCGCGGTCATAAGGAATAGTGGAGCGCGAAAAGTAAAGCGCGCGCCCGCTCAGATCGGCAACCACTTTGACTGCATTTGGATTTGCAACATCTTCGGCTGATGCGGGGGTTTTCAGCGTGCCCACAGGAACGTTCGGATCTTCCATCAGCCTGACCAGCTTCTCAATGTGCTCAATGCGGATCATCGGCTCGTCGCCCTGCACGTTGAGGTAAACATCTGCTGCCGCGGTCTGCGAAATCTCGTGAACGCGCTCGGTGCCGCTGCGATGCTTGCTCGAAGTCATGCGAGCGTTACAGGAAAACTTGTTGCAAGCTTCCATAATCTCTTCGGAATCGGTGGCGATGAGCACGTGGTCGAGCAACGGCGATTGCTTGATTGCCTGATACCCGCATATCGCCAGCGGCTTGCCGCCGATCTCGCGCAGCATTTTTCGCGGCAGGCGCTGTGATTCGAGACGCGCCGGAATGACGGCAATCACTTTCATGACCTGCTAGTGTGAGGCTTTTAGAGGACTGGTGCAATGTGCCGTCCTGAATGGCGGCAAATTGTGAAACGGACTTTCGCGCTGGAGGCGACGCTCCAAGCAATCGAGCCGGGATGAGACTACAATCTCCCCGCAAAGATCTCGCCACTCTCGATCACATTTGGAGGTGAATGGTGCCAGTTAAACAGGGAGGACTCGAGCTACTCGATCATCCGACATCGAAAGAGTTGCTGCAGTCAAACATACCCGCCCGCCTTGCGTACGTGTGGACCGACGGCACGCCGCGCGTGATCCCGATATGGTTTCACTGGAATGGGCAGGAGTTTGTGCTGGGAACTCCGCCGAAGGCGCCCAAGCTCAAAGCTCTGGCGAAGAATCCCAAAGTGGCCCTCACGATCGACGACAACAACTTCCCGCACAAGGTGCTGCTCGTGCGAGGCACGGCTCGGATGGAATCCGTTCAGGGGGTTGTGCCCGAATACGCCCAGGCGGCCGAGAGATATTTTGGTCCGCAACAAGGAAAGGCGTGGGTTGCGCAGGCTGCGGCAATGCTCCCGGAAATGGTGCGCGTGACCATCACTCCAGAATGGGCAGGGCTCCTTGATTTTCAGACCCGGTTCCCTAGCGCTTTGCCCTTGTGAACCCGAGGTTTGAACCACGAAAAGCGGGGTTTTGTTGCAATCGTGCATGTTAGAATCCACCTAAGCTTTCCTCTGAGAGTCCCAGGTTGATTGAGCTAGCACCCTCGATTTTGTCGGCGGATTTCGCGCGTCTGGGCGAGCAGGTAAACCGGGCGGCGGAAGGCGGCGGTACCATCATCCACGTGGATGTGATGGACGGGCATTTCGTGCCTAACATCACATTAGGCCCGCAGCTGGTCAAGTCTCTGCGCAAAGCTACAAAGCTTCCGCTCGATTGCCACCTGATGATTGAGAACCCGGACACCTACATTCCTGCTTTTGCGGATGCCGGGGCGGACTGGATGTCGGTGCATTTTGAGGCTTGCCGGCACCTTGATCGCACGCTGAACCTGATTAAGCATCATGGTTGCCAGGCGGGGGTTGTGATCAACCCGGCAACTCCGGTCGAGGTACTTTCCGAAGTGCTCGACATTGTTGACTACGTCCTGGTGATGTCCGTAAATCCCGGCTTTGGGGCGCAGCCGTTCATTCCTAATTCGTTGCATAAGCTGACAAAGGTCAAAGACTTACGCGAACGAAAGAACCTGAGTTACCGCATCGAGGTAGATGGCGGGGTCGCGCTCGATACCGTGGCCAAAGTAGTACGCGCCGGGGCAGAAATTCTGGTCGCGGGCAACGCGGTGTTCAGTCATGGCGATCCTATGATTAATGCCGAAAATTTGCTGAAGGCAGCGATGGAAGCTACGCTGCTGAAAGTGTGAAGTAGTGGCCAGCGGCCAGTCGTCAGCTAAGCCCGAATCCTGTTCGACGCTGACGCCGACCGCTAACAATTGACTTGAGGTGTTGATGTCTTCTCGAACTCCGATCATCGTTCTGGCTGCTGCGTTGGCGGTCACAACTGCCTGCACCAATAAAAAGGTCACTAATCCGCTGGCCAAGGTTGACTCCAAGCAACCGGACGTCGTGCTGTTCAACCGCGGCATGGACGCGATGAAGCACAACCACTTCGACGTGGCGCGCCTCGACATGCAGACCCTGATCAACACCTACCCGGATTCGGAGTACATTGCACGCGCGAAACTGGCGCTGGCAGATTCCTGGTACGCAGAAGGCGGCACGGCGGGACTGGCGCAGGCAGAGCAGGAATACACGGATTTCAAAACCTTCTTCCCGAACATGCCTGAGGCGGCTGAAGCGCAGCTGAAGATCGCCAATATCCACTTTTCGCAAATGGAAAAGCCGGACCGCGACTTTACCCATGCGGTGCGCGCGGAACAGGAATATCGCGCCGTGATTATGCAGTATCCCGACAACGCCAAGATGGTGGCGGAGGCACGCAAGAAGTTGCTGGAAGTGCAGGAAGTGATAGCGGAACGTGAGTTCCGGGTCGGACGTTTTTATTATCTTCGCGGAAGTTATCTGCCCGCCGTGGCTCGTCTGGAATCGCTGGTGAACCGTTATCCCCTCTACAGTAAAGCCGATGAAGCGCTGTACTTAATCGGCCAATCGTACGAAGGCCAAATCGCGATGGTGCGCCATATGGGTACCACTGAGCGTGAGCAGTTGGAACGTGCTCACAAAAACGATGAAGCCCAGCTTAAGAAAGACGAACTTAGCCGCGAACAATACATCTCAAACCAATTGGTGCCGAAGGCGGCTGAAGCTTATTCGAAAATCCTCACCCGCTATCCGGTGATGAACCGTTCTGATGACGCCAAAGCCCGGCTATTGGCGCTGCGTGAGCCGGTTCCGCGCCCGACAAAAGCGGCGTTAGCCCAGAACAAGGCCGAAGAGGACGCGCGCAAAGAACAGTCCATGATGAGCAGCGTGATGGGCGCCTTCAGCAAGCGTCCGAACTTTAGCCCGGCGACAACCGTGGGCGAACCGACGCTGCAGGATCCGGAGCCCATCAGCGCGAGTGGCCTGGTCCAGGAAGCAATCCGAGCCTCAGCGGGAGGCAAGTCTGCCGATACGGCGTTGAAGGGCACGATCACCGGAACCGATGCCCCTGGGGCAAACCAAGCCGCACCTCGTTCGGACGATCCCAGTACTCAGGCACCAGCGAACACAGGCACGAACGCTCAGCCGTCCGCGTCCGATGGCGAACAGAATGCGGCTGCTCAAAACTCCCAAGCGGCGCCAGATCCGAATGAGTTGCCAATTGGGTCCACCGGCGCAGCGGATGCCGCTCCGGATCCAAATGAACTCAAGCCCAACGTTGCGCCCGATGCTCCGGCTCCGGCGCCGACGCAGGTCAACGATGTAAACGGAAACTCCAGTGACCCAAACGCACAAGCTGCAACCAAGGCCGATTCATCCGGCCAGGAACTAGCCGACGATCAAATGATTTCCTCCAGCAAACACAAGAAAAAGAAGGGTCTGGGCAAGATCATTCCGGGTGGCAAGTAATCGCGGTAACGAGGGGAAGAGCACGAAATATATTGTCCCCTCGTAACCTGCTTAGTCCCTTACATTCATTGACTTAGGCCTGCTAGCAAGTTACCTTCAGAGTACTCCCCTCTACCGAGGAACCCCTTGGCCCGTACCGTACTGCTTGCTGACGATAGTGTGACCGCCCAAAACATGGGACGCCGCATCCTTATGGACGCCGGCTATGAGGTAATTACCGTCAATAACGGGTCTGCGGCACTCAAGAAGATTCACGAGAGCCGGCCGGACCTGATTGTGCTGGACGTGTATATGCCGGGCTATGGCGGACTTGAAGTCTGTCAGCGCCTGAAAGAATCGCGGGAAACGTCGCGCATCCCGATTTTGTTGTCCGTCGGCAAGATGGAGCCTTTTAAAAGCGATGAGGCCAAGCGGGTTCGCGCCGACGGCCACATCGTCAAACCTTTTGAGGCCAGCGAACTGCTGGCTGCTCTCACGAAACTTGAAGACCGGATCGTTCCACCACCGGATGCGTCGCGGGGCAAGAAAACTAAATCAGAAAAGAAAGCGCGCTCCTGGCACCTAAGCGAAGACCCGGCGCAAGCGCCCGAGGAGTGGACGGAAAAGATCGCCTATCTTGCGCAGGTGAAAGAAAAGCTGGTTGGCCGGGCGCCCGAACCTCAACAGGAAGAAGTGCCTGAGGCAATCGAGCAAGCCAAGCCTGCTGCGAGCGTCCCGGTTGCTGTTTCGGGGCCCGCACCGGAGATGCAGGTGGTGGCGGCGAGCGAAGCTACGCAATCAGAAGAGGAGCAGCAGGAACTCAGCGCTTCGTCCGTACAGGACGCCGCGGGTGAGGCCGCGCCGGAGGCGACCGCAGAACTCTCAGCGGAGGTCGCTGACGCTGTTCCGACTACGCAGCAGCAAGAAGACACAGTTGCCGAAAGTTCAGTTAGGCTAAAAGACCTCGAATCAACTGCTGCAATTGAACCAGAGCCCGAGTTTACGAGCCCCGAAGCTACGGGCGTTACTGAAACTTCCGAAATCGTGGGAGCCGTGCAGCCCATTGCAGTCAAGCCGCGGTGGATTGCTGAAACGGTTGCGTTGACGGCAGAAGAAGCCGCTCTTGAGCTTGAGCAGGAGATGCACCGCGCGCACTCGCTAACCGCGGCCACAATGGATGAGAACGATGCGGTAGCAGCTGCGGCAAGTTCGCCAGAACCGGAAGCCGTCGTTCCCGAAGCCGTGGTTCCCGAAGTTCCAAACCAAAGTGATCCTGAACCTGAGGAGCGAAACGGAGCCACGTTTGCTGCCGCTGCTGCGGCATCATCGGGCGGGGTAGCGATACACCAGCAGGTTCAGGCAACGGAAGACGAAACGGGTGCCTCGCGTTCCGAAGCTGCGGCCGCGTGGCAGAACTGGCAGCAGATCCGCGATTCGGTTATGACTCCGCAAAGCGCCAGTGCAATAGCGGAATCAGTGGCGGAAGCGGCCAAAGCTGTGCTTCCTGTAAGCGCCACATCAGCGCCGGCAGACGGGCCCACGAGCGACTCGGAGCTTGCAGCCGAGGCTACTTCGGTTGACAATGAGGCGCTCGCCAGCATCGTGGACAGCGTTCTCGCAGAACTCAAGCCCAGGCTGATGCAGGAGATAGCCAAGAAGTTGAAGAAGTAGTAGGCGTGAAGCCGCTGTCTCGTCCCCTCCATCATTCATCTAGTCGCGTTTTTCATTGTCTTTGCGTGTCTTTGCGATTTGCTCCTCGAAGAAATGTTTCCGCCTGAAGTGCTCCGCCTGCTATCGCTCGACGGAGTGTCACATCGTTTCCCTCATCAAAGGCACGCTCGACAGAGCTGGCGCTGCAGTGCGATGTGCGCGAGTATGCGGATTCCACGGTATTGGAAATGCCCCAAGCATTCGGTCTAATCGCATTTGATCGGCTGGGAACGAGAAAGTAATCAGCCAAAGGAGTTTTTGCATGGCACGTATATCGCAAGTCTTTGCCGTTCTGATTATGGCGAGCGCATTCGTGTTAGCCCAGGGTACCGGAACCGGATCGTCAAGCGGATCCACCGGAACCTCGGCTGGCCAGGGAAGCAGTTCGTCATCAGGACAGGGTCAATCTACTGATCAATCCGGCAGCAGTTCTGGCCAGACCGGCTCGATGGATAACTCCACGACGGGAACATCTGGACAGGGCGCCGGCAGCTCCGGGAGTACAGGAACTGCGGGATCCTCAACGACAGGAACCGGTTCATCTACTACTGGCAGCGGAAGTACCGACACGACAGGGACCGGAACTAGCTCTGGAACCGGCAGCAGTACCGGGACCGGAACTGGAAGCAGCGGAAC
>Ga0136846_1243029_pt1 | contig 10589 bp, 9 predicted proteins | sample HopSoiMetagenom2_FD_96841 | JGI IMG/M metagenome (GOLD analysis project Ga0136846, IMG submission 96841) | Grasslands soil microbial communities from Hopland, California, USA - 2 Assembly 2016 (version 4) | ecosystem: Environmental > Terrestrial > Soil > Grasslands | place: USA: Hopland... | reverse complement strand
TCGACCGTGTGGTGCGCATCGATTTCGAGGTCCCCGTCGCAGCTGAGCAGGAGACTGAAGCCGCCGTGCGCGGCAACCTGGTCAAGCATGTGATCGTAGAACGGCACGCCTGTTTCGATTTTGCGCGGTGACTGTTTGTCGAGGTCGAGCGCAATCGCGATCTGCGTTTCCTTCGTGTCGCGGGTGATCTCCGCGCGGCGCTCCGGTCCGCTGTCCAGCTGCACACCCAGGGCGGTCAGCGCAGCGGCATTCTCAGCCTCCGTGCCGACCGTCAGACGCAAACCGCCCGGGGCGGCATTGGGACGAAAACGCACACGAATGCCGAGCGATCGCAACTTGCGTGCCAGCCCTTCCGGACCGTCGACTTGGAGGAAGAGAAAATTCCCGCCGCCACCGCGCACCTTCCGCACGATGGGCGATTGCGTAAGCAGCGCCGCGAGCCGCTCGCGGTCAGCCTTGATCCGCGCAATGCGCTCTGAATGGACGGCTCGCCGCGACGGCGAGAGCGCAGTCATTGCGGCATCCACCGACGGGCTTGGCATCGGATAAGGCGGCAGGGCGCGCGCGGCCATCCCCATCATCGCAGGTTCGCCGATCGCGCAGCCGACGCGAGCACCGGCCAAGCCATAGGCTTTGGACAGTGTCTTCAGAACGACGAGGTTGGGCCTGCGCGCGGCCTCCGCCGAAAGGCTCGGTGTCGCAGAAAAGTCGAGATAGGCCTCATCGGCAACGATGATTGTTTCCGGGAGTGCGTCAGCGACACGCAGGATCAGCGCCGGATCGATCTCGTTGCCGGTGGGATTGTTAGGCGTGCAGATGAACGCCAGTTTGAGGCTGGCGTCGCTCCGCACGCTCGCGATGAACGCATCGGCGTCAAAGTCGAATTCCTCGGTCAAGGGCACTTCGATCAGCCGCGCTCCCTGCAGCCGCACAAAATGCGCGTAGGCGGAGAATGACGGCGTGCAGATCGCGACAGCATCGTCTTGCGGACGGCAGAAGGCGCGCACGAGCATGTCGATCGCGTCATCCGCGCCGCGCGTAATCACGACATTCTGACTCTCGACCCCGTAGAGCGCCGCCAACGCCGACTTGAGCCGCCCGGGCTGTGGCTCGGGGTAGCGGTTCACGCTCGCCGCAAGCGGTCCAGCGACGAGCGGCGGATAAGGGTTCTCGTTCGCGTCGAGCTTGATCGCGTCCGGTGCAAAGGCCGAATTGGCCTGCGCAGCAATGTCGAATGGCTCCAGCGCCAGAATTTCGGGGCGCGCAAGGCGCTCAGCAAGCGAGGTCATGCCGCTTTCCCAAGCCGCGCATCGGCGGCGAGCGCGTGCGCTTCCAGACCTTCCATGCGCGCCAGCAGCGCTGCCGGGCGAGCGATGAGGCGGGCAGCTTCCGAAGTCACCGTCTGGACCGTCATCGCCTTGAGGAAGGTGTAGACCGATACGCCGCTCCACGCCCGAGCAGCACCGTCCGTCGGCAGGACGTGGCTCGATCCGGCGAGGTAATCGCCAAATGTCTCCGCAGCGAGCGGACCCGCGAAGACCGAGCCGGCATTTCGAATGTCTGGGATCAGCTCTTCGGGCGCAGCGACGGCGAGCGACAAATGCTCCGGCGCGTAGAGATTCGCCACCTGAATGGCGGCGTTGAGGTCGCTTACTTCGATCACGCGGGCGTTCCTGAGCGACGCCGCCGCAATTCCGCGCCGCGGCAGGTTCGCAAGACGTGTATAGACTTCCGCTTGGACGATGTTGGCGACCTTGGTCGACGGCGTGACGAGCAACACCTGGGCGGCAGCATCATGCTCCGCCTGGCTCAGCAAATCGGCGGCGACGAGTCGTGGATCGGCGTCCGCGTCGGCGATCACCATCAACTCGCTTGGACCCGCGGGCATGTCGATTGCGGGACCTCCGGGAAGGCCGGCGACGAGCCGCTTTGCCTCCGCGACCCAGGCATTGCCGGGCCCGCAAATCTTGTCGACGGCGGGAATATCACCGGCTCCGAATGCAAGCGCAGCGATCGCCTGCGCTCCTCCGACGGTCCAGATGCGCTCCAAGCCGGACAGCTCGCCCGCCAGCGCGATCAACTCGTCGAGGCCGCCGTCGGGGCGCGGCGGAGTTAACGTCACGATCTCGCGAACTCCAGCGGCGCGCGCGGGAATCGCAAGCATCATCAGCGAGGAGAACAGCGGCGTCTTGCCGCCCGGCACGTAAATGCCGACGCGCTCAATCGCACGCCAAGTCTTCCGAACGATCAGGCCGGGCGCCGTTTCCATCTCGAAGTCCAAGGGAAGGCTCGCCTCGTGGAACGCGCGAATCCGCGACGCGGCGAACTCCATCGCTTCGACCTGATCGGTCGGCAGGCGGCGGCGCGCGCTGGCGGCGAGAGGCCCAACCTCCACCGCTCGCGGGGCTTCGCCGTCGATGCGCATGGCGATGTCGACGACGCCGCGCCAGCCGTCCTGCCGCACCTGGTCAACGATCGCCCGTACGGCCGTCTGCAGCGCATCGTCACTGCGCTGCCGAGGACGCGCGAGCGCCGACCGACGGGCAGCAGCGCCGAGGTCATTCCACACGACACGTTTCACAGCATCATCTTTTCGATCGGAACGACGAGGATTGCCGAAGCGCCCGCCGCTTTCAGCTTCTGGAGCGTCTCCCAGAAGACCGATTCCTGACAGACGGCATGCACGGCGAAGTGACCTGGCCTGCCATGCAGCGGCACGATGGTCGGCGCCTCCGCGCCCGGCAGAAGGTCGGTTATCCGCTTCAAGGCCTCGCTCGAGGCGTTGAGCATGATATACTTGGACTCCTTCGTCGCGAGCACGCCCTCAATGCGGCTGAGCAGCTGCTCTGCGATATTCGCCCTGCCCTCGTCGAGCGGCTTGCGCGTCCGGATCAGCACCGCCTGGCTGTCGAGAACCTTCTCGACCACGCGCAAACCGTTGGCCTCAAGGGTAGCGCCGGTCGAGACCAGATCGCAGACGTAGGTCGCGATCTCGAGCCGCGGCGCAAGCTCGACGGCGCCCTTCATCTGCACGACCTCGGCCTCTATGTCCTGCTCGTCGAGAAAGCGCTGCAGAAGCCGCGGATAGGAGGTGGCGATGCGCTGCCCTATGAGCGACTGCGGCCCTTCGTAGGAAAGCTGCTCGGGCGCGGCGATCCGCAGGCTGCACTTGCCGAAACCCAGCTCGGCAACGACCTCGAACGTTGGCTCGGCGTGCGCGAGCGCAAAGTCCTTGAGAACGTTCTGACCGACGATTCCGTACTCGCACACACCGTCGCTGACAAACGTCGGAATGTCGTCGTCGCGGACGAACATCAGGTCGGCGGGGAAGTTTGCCGCGCGCGCGGTCAGACTGTTCTTGCCGCTCTCGATGCGAAGGCCAGCTTCGCGCAGCAGGTCGCGGCTGAGGTCGGACAGCCGTCCGGAGCGTTGCAGCGCGATATGGAGGCGCGTTCGGTCAACCGACACTTTCAACCTCCAGCGCGTCGATGGCCCGGCGATAGCCTTGATTTGGCTCCTGGCGCAGGAACCGTCCCACTCTCACGATCGTGGTCGTACTCACGCCCGTGCCGTCGTGAATCTCGCGATACGAGAGATCGGTGCGATCGAGCAGCCGTGCGACATGCCAGCGCTCGGCGAGCGCCCGCAGCTCCGAGGGCGTGCAAAGGTCCCGGAGCAGCCGCTGCATTTCTTCGCGCGACTTTGGCGTTAGCAGTGCGTCGCACAGCTCATCAGTGAGCCGGTCCACGTCGCGCGTGGGCTGGAGCGTCGACATGAAGCGTTCCATCATGTTAATACAATGGAACGCTGCTAAGCGGCCTCTCGCACCAAGTCAACCAATGGGTCGACGTGAAATGTTCGACCATGTGGATCGGTTAGGGCAGCTGCGCGATGACATAATCGACGACGCGTTCCGGATCGGTCTTGCCAGTCTCGATCCGCAGACGCGCCTGCGCATAATAGGTGCGGCGTTCGTCCCAGAGCGCCCGAACTTCGGGCTTGGACTTGTTTGCTGCCAGCGGACGACTTCCCGAACGGACGAGCCGCGCGAGCACTAGCTCGAAGGGAGCATCGAGCCAGACAGTCACCGCCTGGCGATTCAGTGCGTCGCGAGTTTCGTCATCGATGAACGCGCCGCCGCCCACCGCTATGACCTGTGCGTCTTCGGAAAGTAGCTGGGATATGACCTCCCGCTCTGCCCTGCGGAACTCGGCTTCGCCCAATTGGTCGAAAATCTCGGCGACGGATCGACGGTATAACTCCTCGATCCTGCTATCGGTGTCGACGAACGGCATCTCCAGCCGCTTGGCGAGCAGGCGGCCGATCCTCGATTTGCCTGCCGCCATGAAGCCCACAAGGACGATCGACCGCGGCGATTGACGGTCAGTCTTTTCGCGCGGCGCTGGCATTGAGGAGGAACTGGAGCGCCAGCGTGTAGCCGTAGATGCCCAGGCCGGAAATGACTCCGACCGCGGCAGCAGTCGTCAGAGTTTCGGCCCGCCAGGCTTCGGCGCGCGCATGGACGTTGCTGATGTGGACCTCGACGACCGGTGCGCTGCACGCCTTGAGGGCATCAAGTACGGGCACGGAGTAGGAGCAGCCGGCGGGATTGATGACGATTCCGGCCGAAGCGCGCGCCGCCTGAATCTGGTCGATCAGGGTGCCCTCGTTGTTGGTCTGACTGAACTCCAGGCCCACCCCTGCCCCATCACAGAGCTTCCGGCAGACGCGCTCGACATCCGCCAGCGTGCTGGCGCCGTAGATTTCCGGCTCGCGTTCCCCGAGCAGGTTCAGGTTGGGGCCATTGAGGACGTGGATCGTCCGCTTACCCTTTCCGCCAGTCCCTGCCACGAAGCCCCCGGTATTCTGTTACGCGCCCCAGTCTCGGGCATCCCGCGCTTCTTGGCAATGGGATCCCAAGGCGATTAAGCCGCTTTGCGCTCCACGACCTTGGTCGCGAGCAGGTCGAGCGCGTCGCGGACCGTTTCGCACGCTTCGCTCTCATCGTCGCTGATCGAGATGTCGAGCGCCTCCTCAAGACGCATCGCGAGCTCGATCATGTCGAGGGAGTCGGCGCCGAGGTCAGTGTCGAAATGAGCCTCGTCGCGGACGGCGTCGAACCCGACTGCGAGATGATCCGCAATGAGGGCTCTGACGGTGTCGACCTGCATCCTTCGCGTTCCTCAGGATCCCGTTTGCGGCCGGGTTCGCCAACCGCACGCACGGGATTTGTTAGCGCTACATCCTTTTGGATCCCAATGCGCGAATGTTGCAAGTGCGAAAGATCGTGCTGCGACGCGATATATTCACTCGAAGACTTCCCCCACGCGCTCGTCAGGCAGTGCGTGGGTCGGCCTCGAACCCCACAGCGCGTAGACAAGCACGTAAAGCTCACAAGCGGCAGTAAGGAGAAAGGCCCAGTGGCTACCGAAAAGGTCCGCTACTTTCCCGTTGACGACAACGAGCCCGCCGCCGGCAATCGCCCAAATGAGCCAGCCCGAGCCCTCCTCCGTCAGTGGCCCGAGACCGCGAATTGCCAGCGCGAAAATGGTCGGACACATAATCGAGGTGAACAGACCGACCGTGATCAGTGCGTACATCGCCGCCGGACCCTGTGCGAACACGGCCGTGATCGACGCGAGCACGCCGCCAAGTGCGAAGACCGCCAGCACTTTCTCGGCCGGGATCGCGCGCATGATGAACGCGCCTGCGAAGCGGCCGACCATCATTCCGCCCCAGAAGAAGGTGAGATAGAAAGCGGCTTGTTCGTGCGTGATGTTGGCGACGGTCGGTTGCGATGCGAAGTTGATGAACAGGCTGCCGACGCTGATCTCCGCCCAAACGCAGGCTGCGATCCCGCCGCAGCCGAAGACCAGGTTGCGGTGCTTCCACAGCGACAGATGCTTGCGCTGCTCAGCCGCAATTCGGCGAGTCGATGCCCCCAGTTCGGGGAGCTTGGCCAGCGCGATCATCACCGCCAGCAACGCGAGCACGCCGGCGACGATCAGATAAGGCAATTCGGTCGCCTGTGCGTCGGCCATGCGCTGGGCATGCGTGAGCTGCACACCCTCGCCCGACGTCCCACCCGTGGTACGCGCCAGGATCAGGTAACGCCCGAACACGATCGCCAGCACGTCGCCGGCGGTGTTGAACGCCTGCACCAAAGTGAGCCGCGATTCGGAGCTCTCGGGCGGTCCGATCACCGCGACATAGGGATTCGCGGCAACCTGCAGGAGCGCGATTCCCGACGAGACGACGAACATCGCCGCAACGGTCATCCAGTAAGAAGGGATGCTCGCGGCCAGGACCATGCCCAACGAACCCACGGTCATGATGCCGAGGCCTACGGTGAGCGCGCGCTTGTAGCCGATCCGCTCGATCAGCAACGCCGCCGGAATGGAAGCGACCAGATAGCCGATGAACCAGATCCATTCGGTCAGCGTCGTTTGGAAATAATTGAGATCGAACACGCTCCTCAGGTGCGGCAGCAGCGTTCCGTTGATGACGCTGATGAAGCCCCACATGAAGAACAGAGTGGTGAGGAGCGCCAGCGCCGAACCGTAGCGCGGCGCCGAATCCGACGCGGCTTTGGTGGCTGCCATCAAAGACTACCCGCCGGGCGGAAAACCCGATCCATTTCCATCATGCTTTTCCCCTCCAAGGGCGCGGCTTTCGCGGCTTGTGCCGTCAGCGCATATCTGCAATTGTCTGAGTAATCAACGTGAGCAATAAGCCCTGGCGAAAATCTCGCCGATCGATTCACACTAGAGGTTGGTTGAGGAACAGTCGGTGGTTCGCGTCCATTAGGCAAGAGGGGTGAGGTGATGAGCTGGAGGGTGCTAATGGTTGGTTTGATGGGTATCGGTGCAGCCGCAGGATCCGCCGATGCCGCAACGGCGCGGCGGGAGCCGTTCGGGACGTTGCCCGACGGTACGCCGGTCGAATCGGTGGTCCTGACCGGCGCCAATGGCGTCAGCGCGCGGATCATGACGCTCGGAGCGACGCTGCAGGCGCTGAGCGCGCCCGACAGGTCCGGCCACATCGCCGACGTTACCCTCGGCTATGACGATGCGCGAAGCTATGTCGAGCATCCGAACTTTTGGGGCCAGACCATCGGCCGCTACGCCAATCGCATCGGCGGCGGCCGTTTCACTCTCGACGGCAAGACCTACCAGCTGACGCTCAATGACAAGACCAATTCGCTGCACGGCGGAACGCAAGGCTTTGACAAGCGCAACTGGCAGATCGTCGAGGTCAGCGACAAAGGCGGCGTCGCGAAGGTCTCGATGCGGCTGGTTAGCCCGGCGGGAGATCAGGGCTATCCGGGCAAGCTGACAGTCACCACCACCTACACGCTGGACGACCGCGGCTCACTGACAATCGACATGGACGCGAGCACCGATGCGCCGACGATCGTCAATTTGACCAACCATGCACTGTTCAATCTCGCCGGTGAAGGTGCGCCGGGCGGCGCGCTGGGTCACCGCCTGACCGTGGCCGCTCACCGCTATACGCCGGTCGATGCGGCGCTCATCCCCACCGGTGAGCTGCGGAGCGTCACGGGAACGCCGTTCGACTTCACCACTGACCGCATCATCGACGAGGTCGTGCGTGACGGCCGCGATCCGCAGATTGTCATCGGCCGCGGAGTCGACCACAATTTCGTGCTCGATGCCGGCAAGACAGCGGAACCGAAGCTCGCCGTGCGGCTCGAGGATCCCGGTTCGAGCCGCGTGCTCGAGGTGCTCACGGATCAGCCCGGAATCCAGATCTACACGGGCAATTTCCTCGACGGCACCTTTGTCGGCAAGAACAAGCACGTGTACCGGATGGGCGACGGGATCGCGCTCGAGCCGCAGGTTTTTCCCGACACGCCCAACAAGCCGGCGTTCGGCTCGGCCCGTGTGGATCCGGCCAAGCCCTATCACCACCGGATGATCTATCGCCTGTCGGTTGCAGGCCCGTCGAACGCGCGTCCAGAAAGAGGAAAATGACAGATACCCCCCAGCGCAAGCTCCGCTCGCGCGCCTGGTTCGACAATCCCGACAATGTCGACATGACCGCGCTCTATCTCGAGCGTTACACGAACTACGGCATCTCGCTGGAAGAGCTTCAGTCGGGCAAGCCGATCATCGGCATTGCCCAGACCGGGAGCGATTTGATGCCGTGCAATCGGCACCATCTTGTCCTCGCCCAACATGTGAAGCAGGGGGTTTACGCAGCGGGCGGCATCCCTTTTGAATTTTCGATCCACTCGATTCAGGAGACCGGCAAGCGTCCGGCGCCCGGCCTCGACCGCAACCTGACCTATTTGAGCCTCGTCGAGATCCTCTACGGCTACCCGCTCGACGGGGTCGTGCTGACCATCGGCTGCGACAAAACGGTTCCGGGTTGTCTTATGGGTGCGGCGACCGTGAATATCCCGGCGATCGCTTTGTCCGTCGGACCGATGCTGAACGGTTGGTTCAACGGCGAGCGAACCGGTTCGGGCACCATCGTCTGGAAGGCCCGCGAGCTGCTCGCAACGGGCGAAATCGACGCGAAGGGCTTCATCGAACTGGTCGCCAGCTCCGCCCCTTCAACAGGTTTCTGCAACACGATGGGCACTGCGACGACGATGAACTCGCTGACGGAAGCCCTCGGCATGTCGCTCCCCGGCTCGGCCGCGATTCCGGCGCCGCACCGCGACCGGCAAGAGTGCGCGTATCGCACCGGTCACCAGATCGTCGAAATGGTACACGCGGACCGCAAGCCGTCCGACATCATGACTCGCGAGAGTTTTTTGAATGCCATTCGCGTGAACTCGGCGATCGGCGGCTCGACCAATGCACCGATCCACCTGCAAGCGATTGCCCGTCACCTGGGCGTGGATCTCAGCATCGACGACTGGCAGGAGCATGGCCTCGACATCCCACTGCTCGTGAACTTGCAGCCCGCGGGCGAATATCTGGGCGAGGATTATTACCGCGCGGGCGGAGTTCCGGCCGTCGTCAACCAGCTGATGGGCCAGGGCCTGATCTTCGAGGATGCGCTGACCGCCAACGGCAAAACGATTGGCGAGAATTGCCGCGGCGCCAAGATTAAAAGCGAAGAGGTTATTCGGCCTTTCGATCGGCCGTTGATGCAAGAAGCCGGCTACACCGTGTTTCGCGGCAATCTGTTCGATTCCGCGATCATGAAGCGTTCGGTGGTCTCCGATGAATTCCGCCAGCGTTATCTGTCCAACCCGGACGATCCCGACGCGTTCGAGGGCCCCGTCGCCGTGTTCGACGGTCCGGAAGATTATCACAAGAAAATCGATGACCCCGCGACGGGGATCACGCCGGAGACAATCCTGGTGATCCGCGGCGCCGGCCCGATCGGCTATCCCGGCAGCGCAGAGGTGGTGAATATGCGCCCGCCCTCATATCTGATCGAACAGGGCGTCCACAGCCTTCCTTGCGTCGGCGACGGGAGGCAATCCGGGACGTCGGGAAGCCCGTCGATCCTCAATGCTTCGCCTGAGGCTGCTGCTGGCGGCGGTCTGGCTCTGCTCAGGACCGGCGACCGGGTGCGCGTCGATCTCAACACCGGTCGCGCCGATGCGCTGGTCGACGAAGCGGAATGGCAACGGCGCCGACAGGAGCTCGAAGCTGCAGGCGGGTACCAATATCCGGCGTCGCAGACGCCGTGGCAGGAAATTCAGCGCCGGTACGTCGGCCAGATGAGCGAAGGCATGATCCTCGAGGGTGCCGAATCCTATCAGCGAATCGCTCAAACGCACGGCGTTCCCCGCGACAGCCACTGACCGGTCAGGACAGGCGGTACAACCCAGCGCCGTGCGGCGGCAGTTTGGTGGCGAAGCGCCGGCTAGCCGCTCCGATGTCCTTGCGAGCCCACAAATCGCGGACCCGAACCGTCGACGCGATGCCGAGCCAGTGAAAGTCTATTCCGACCTCGCGCTCCTTGTCCGTGGTGTTGAACAGAGCGAGGTAGCGGCCGCCGCCTTTTTCCGGCCACGCCGTCCACACCCGCATACCGTCCTCAACGAAGTGCGGCCGATTGCCGCTGCTGGCCTGATTGACTGCGAGCACCTCCGGGTTCGTCAGAAGCGCCAGCGTAGGCGCGTCCAGATGACGCAAGTCGCCGCCCATGATCAGCGGCGAGCGCGCGATCGACCATAAAGTCATCAGCGTCCGCTGCTCGGCCGGCGTGAATTTCGTATCGCGCTGCCCCAAGGCGAGGCGACCGAGCGGAAGCATGTCTCCGTCTGGCCAGGCGCCCGGGGTGCGGTGCGGATTCCAATTCTCGAGCCGGGTGAACTGCGCTTCAAGCAGCGGCCATTCGTCCCAGAAGTCGTCGCTGATCCGCCACATCTGCGCATAACGGCGGACGTGGTCGGCGCGACAGACCGGAGTTTCGCCGGGCGAAAGGCTGAGGATGATCGGTCGGCCTGACGCCAGGATCGCCTTGTGGGCGGCTTCGATTTCCGGCGCGTGGGCATCGTAGGGTCGGCTCATGTCGTCCATCTTGACGAAATCGACGCCCCAGGAGGCGTAAAGCCGGAAGACGCTGTCGTAATAGGCCTGAGCCCCGGGCTTGCGCATGTC
>Ga0136846_1214906_pt1 | contig 10589 bp, 10 predicted proteins | sample HopSoiMetagenom2_FD_96841 | JGI IMG/M metagenome (GOLD analysis project Ga0136846, IMG submission 96841) | Grasslands soil microbial communities from Hopland, California, USA - 2 Assembly 2016 (version 4) | ecosystem: Environmental > Terrestrial > Soil > Grasslands | place: USA: Hopland... | reverse complement strand
TCCATTATCCAAGATCTGAAATAGGCGAAGACATTCAATTTTAAAAGGAAGTTTGCCACGCTCAGAACGCCAGATCCTGTGGCTTTCGCCTGACTAGGACGTCCTGTCCGTCGTCGAGCGAGCTAAGGTATTATCTGGGCGTAGATACACCAAGGCATGTTTGATTAGCATTGAAAATGATGTTAGGTGAATGTCCTTTAAATAAATTTAGGTAAGTGAGTGATAGAGTTGTCAAAATCGTGGGAAGAGCTTGAGAAAATTCAACCAGTTGCCTTGAAGATGATTAAAAATAGTATAAAGAAAAGTAGACTTGCCCACGCTTATTTATTTGAAGGAATGAGAGGGACTGGGAAGAAAGAGACGGGTATATTAGTAGCCAAGAGCCTATTTTGCCAGTCACAAGTAGATGGTTATATTCCTTGCGAAAAGTGTAATAACTGTACAAGAATTAATCATGGAAACCACCCTGATATTCATATTGTAGAGCCTGATGGCCTTTCTATTAAAAAACAACAAATCCAACTGCTTCAAGAGGAGTTTTCAAAAACAGGTGTGGAATCCAATCAGAAGATATATATGATTATTCATGCTGACCGAATGACCGTAAATGCTGCTAATAGTTTGCTTAAATTTTTAGAAGAGCCACATCAACAAACATTTGCCATTTTGATCACAGAGCAAATGCAAAAAATGTTACCAACGATTCTTTCTCGTTGTCAAACTCTTTCATTTAGACCGTTATCAAATGATTATTTGATACATAAACTTGTAGAATTAGGTGTAAAAAAAGATCATGCTCCTATTATTGCACAACTTACCAATAATTTAGATGAAGCACTCGCATTAAACGAGGATGATTGGTTTGCACAAGCACAAAGGATAGTGGTAAAATTATATGAGGTGCTTAAGAAAAATCCTCTTGAGACAATGGTTGCTCTTCAAGAAGAATGGTTCTTGCACTTTAAAGATAAAGAGCAAGTTGATCGTGGATTAGATCTATTACTTCTTATTTTTAAGGATTTATTATATATACAGATTGGCAAGCAGGGACAGGTTGTTTTTGTAAGTGAAATATTACGTTTAGAACAATATGCCTTGCAAACCACAGGACGACGCTTAGCAGATCAAATGACAGCAATATTGGATGCGAAAAGAAAGCTTCAAGCCAATATGAATCCACAGTTATTAATGGAGCAGCTGGTACTTAGATTGCAGGAGGGATAACTAGTTGTATGATGTAGTAGGCGTACGCTTTAAAAAAGCGGGGAAAATATATTATTTTGATCCTGGTGATCTCTCAATTCAAAAAAGCAACTTTGTCATTGTTGAAACTGTAAGAGGGGTTGAGTATGGCCAAGTAGTGATTGACCCAAAACAGGTAGACGAGAATGACGTTGTTCTTCCTTTAAAAAAGGTGCTTCGAATTGCGGATCAAAAGGATCGCATGATTGTTGAAGAAAATCGATTGGCTGCGAAAGAAGCCTACGATGTTTGTGATGAAAAGGTATCTATTCATCAATTAGATATGAAACTGGTAGATGTCGAATATACCTTTGATCGAAATAAAATCATTTTTTATTTTACTGCTGATGGAAGAGTAGACTTCCGTGAGCTTGTGAAAGATTTAGCGGCTATTTTTCGGACAAGAATTGAACTCAGGCAAATTGGTGTTCGAGACGAGGCAAAAATGTTAGGTGGGATTGGTCCTTGCGGGAGAATGCTTTGTTGCTCGACCTTTTTAGGTGATTTTGAGCCTGTTTCTATTAAAATGGCAAAGGATCAGAACTTATCCTTAAATCCAACAAAAATATCTGGTTTATGTGGACGCCTTATGTGTTGCCTGAAATATGAAAATGATGAATATGAAACATCAAAGAAGTTATTACCTGATATTGGTAAGTGGGTTGACACTCCTCTGGGTTCAGGTAAGGTAGTGGGTCTAAATATACTTGAACGATTGCTTCAAGTGGATATACCAAAGCAAGAACGTGTGTTAGAATTTACACTGGATGAAATTTTAAAAGAAGACGCTGTCTCGGTACAATCCACAGACTAATGAGGTGGAATCAGTGGATAAAAAGGAAATCTTTGATTCAGTCAGTAATATGGAAAAGCAAATTGGAAGCTTGTACCAACAACTTGGTGAGTTAAAGCAGCATTTGGCAGAAATACTTGAGGAAAATAACTCTTTAAAGCTTGAAAATGATCATTTAAGACGACGTCTTGAAGAAATTACAAAAAATGAGGAGTCAAAAAAGGATCATAATCAAGATAGAAAAAAGTTTAATTCAGGCCATTTGGGAATGGTTGATATCGGTGAAGGGTATGATAACCTCGCTCGTTTATATCAAGAGGGTTTCCATATATGCAATCTGCAATTTGGTAGTCCTCGAGTAGAAGGCGATTGTATCTTTTGTTTATCCTTTCTAAATAAAAAGTAATGAACAGCCTTCCTATATTTAGGGAAGGCTATTTTTAAGATTGTCTAGTTGCAGTGGCTAGGGACTCGGATCATAAGCCACTTGCACATTTCACATTTCATGAAAAGAGGGTTCATTTTGGTTGAATTGATAGGGGATGAAAGACTAGATTATCTGTTAGCGGAAAAAATGAAAATCATTCAAAGCCCTTCTGTATTTTCATTTTCCCTTGATGCTGTTCTTTTAGCTAAATTTGTTTATGTTCCTATTCAAAAGGGAAATCTTCTTGATCTATGTAGTGGCAATGGAGTGATTCCTTTGTTCCTTAGTTTGAGGACAAAAGGAGCCATTATTGGAGTAGAGATTCAGGAACGTTTGTATGATATGGCCATTCGTAGTATTGAATTTAACGGTCTGAGCGAACGTATACATATGGTTCATGGTGATATAAAGAATATGCCTAACCAACTAGGTCACGGTAAATTTGATGTGGTTACGTGTAACCCCCCATACTTTATAACGCCCTCGAAGGGGGAAATCAATGAAAATGAACATTTAGCCATTGCTCGCCATGAAATCTTGTGCACGTTGGAGGATGCAATAAAGGCCTCTAGTCAGCTTGTTAGACAAGGCGGAAAGGTAGCCTTTGTTCATCGTTCAGGGCGTCTGATTGATATCATTTCCTTAATGAGAAGCTATGGGCTTGAACCGAAAAGAGTTCAGTTTGTCTATCCAAAGTTAGGTAAGGAAGCGAATACCTTGCTAATTGAAGCCATTAAGGGAGGAAAACCAGACCTGAAGATTTTGCCTCCGCTTATCGTTTATCAAGACGATAACGAGTATACACCTGAGATGAAGGTGATATTATATGGAGAATAAAGAACATTATTTTTATGTGCTATCTTGTAAAGATGGCAGTCTTTATGCTGGATATACAAACGATTTGCAGAGAAGAGTAAGGCTTCATAATGAGGGGAGGGGAGCTAAGTACACAAGAGGAAGAGGACCTGTAAAGCTCATTTTCTCAAAACCCTATCCTACTAAAAGTGAAGCGCTCAAGGCGGAATATGCATTTAAACAGTTAGAACGTAAAGAGAAACTACAATATTTAATAAAAGAGGGTACATATGTGGCAACAGAAAAGCTTTGATCAAGAACATTTAAAAGGAATACTATATCTTGTTCCAACGCCGATCGGCAATTTAGAGGATATGAGCTTTCGTGCAATCAGGATATTAAAAGAAGCCGATTATATCGCTGCTGAAGATACACGTAACTCAAAGAAACTAATGTCTTATTTCGAGATCGATACACCTTTAATGAGTTATCATGAGCATAATAAAGAATCAAGCGGTTGGAAAATCATTCAATTATTGAAGGAAGGGGCGAAAGTTGCTTTGATTAGTGATGCCGGTTTACCGACCATCTCTGATCCAGGTTCTGAACTAGTTGCTGAGGCTATTGAAGAACACCTAGCGGTTGTACCTCTTCCAGGAGCGAATGCTGCTCTTACAGCCCTTATTGCATCAGGTCTTTCAACTAAAAATTTTTACTTCTTTGGATTCCTTGGTCGGCAAAAAAAGGAGAAGCGAAAACAATTAGAGGAATTAAAGAATATCCCTACAACCACTATTCTCTATGAAGCGCCACATCGTTTAAAAGAAACGCTCCAATTAATACATGAAGTAATGGGGAATAGGAAAATGTCCTTATGTCGGGAACTGACGAAGAAATTTGAAGAGTTTATCAGAGGGACAGCTTCAGAGTTAATTGAATGGGCTAAAGAAGATGTAATTCGTGGAGAATTTTGTTTAATCATTGAAGGCTGTTCACTCGTGCCAATTCAGGAAAGCACAGCTTGGTGGGAGGATCTCTCTGTTGAAGAGCATGTAAAGCATTATGTTTCAGTAAAAGGAGTTTCAACTAAAGAGGCCATAAAGCAGACGGCTATAGATCGGAATATGATGAAGAGGGATGTTTATCATATCTTTCATGTCGAAGAAGATAAATAAGCCCATAAAAAAAAGCTTCTCTTTTATCGAGAAGCTTTTTTATGGGTATATTTGCACTGTTAAGAGAGTATAAAGTTGCAAACGCTGGAGAAGTTCGACGTAGCGGCAATAAGTGCAACTACGCCTCTGTCATCGCCTTGCAGGCTCGCTAATCGACGAGTTTTCTTTATTATTTTACAAGATTAAAATTTTCTTGAATTTCTTTGATAAGCAGCTCGGCACCTTCACGACTTAAAATCATTTTACCACCAGCTAATTGTAAATTGTCATCAGATACTTCACCAGTTACTTGGCATGTCATGTTTGGTTTATACTTTTTAAGAATGATGCGTTCTTCGTCAACATAAATTTCAAGTGCGTCTTTTTCTGCAATACCAAGAGTACGTCTTAATTCTATAGGAATCACTACACGACCTAATTCATCAACTTTACGAACGATACCTGTAGATTTCATTCAATATTCTCCTCCAAATTTTCAATTTATCTATCAATCTATTGTTTGTTATATTCGCTAAAATTCGACAAAAAAATTATCTGTTACCATAATAACAAATTTTCCAATAAACGTCAATTACTTTAGTTGTATTATAGATCGGAAATTTTTCCCATCCGCTAATTATGATTATATCAGGGATAGGTTCGTTTTACAAAAAAATACTCTTTTATTTTTTTAAAAAAATACTATTTAAACATAGTTAATATTTTTTCTACAAAAGTAACGATCGACATATTTCGACAGATGTTACATATATATGATTCTAATAGTATAGAAATATACTTGCTTACTTGCCCAGGATGTGTTGAAGTCTATGTTCATCATAGGGCGCGGGGGGCATAGTCGATACGCTTCTCTTGTAGTCTCCTTCGCATTTCGTTCGTTCATTTATTTGATCTTTTATGTATATTTTGTTGCTAATTAAGGTAATACTGACGTGATAGATAGATATGAATAGAATTTATATGTTTAGAAATATACTTATCTTGATGGGACTGGCACAGGGTGTGCTGACATCGATGGTTGCCACAGGATGTGGCATTTTTTAGTGGGGGCTCCTTCTATAAAGATGCTTGCGCTTTTTATCGTACAAATTCTTAATTGTTATGAAAAACATTTTGCGGGTTCATTTTTAAGAGCTATAATGATATATGACATACAAGAAGATGCTGAAAAAGGAGGAATAAATATATGGGGGAAAAAAGGAAGACCTTTTATTTGACTACTCCTATCTATTATCCAAGTGGAAATTTACATATAGGTCATGCATATACAACAGTAGCTGGAGATGCAATGGCACGATATAAACGTCTACGTGGTTATGATGTTATGTATTTGACAGGTACGGATGAACATGGTCAAAAAATACAGCAAAAGGCACAAGAAAAAGGGGTAACACCTCAACAGTATGTGGATGAAATCGTTTCAGGAATTCAACAACTTTGGACAAAGTTGGATATCTCCTATGATGATTTTATTCGTACAACTCAAGAACGTCATACAAAAGTAGTCGCTCAAATATTTGAACGATTATTGCAACAAGGTGACATTTATTTGGGTGAATATGAAGGATGGTATTGTACTCAGTGTGAATCTTATTTTACAGAACTCCAATTAACAGAAGAAGGAAACTGTCCTGATTGTGGTAGACCTGTTGAAAAAGTAAAAGAAGAATCCTACTTTTTCAAAGTAAGTAAGTACGCAGATCGTTTGCTGCAATTTTATGAATCTAATCCTGAATTTATTCAACCAGAATCACGAAAAAATGAAATGATTAATAACTTCATTAAACCAGGACTAGAAGACTTAGCTGTTTCTCGTACAACCTTTGACTGGGGAATTAAAATCCCAAGCAATCCGAAGCATGTCATTTATGTTTGGATTGATGCCTTATCCAATTATATTACAGCTCTAGGCTATGGGTCGGAGGATGATTCCAAGTATACCAATTATTGGCCGGCAGATGTTCATCTAGTTGGTAAGGAGATCGTCCGTTTCCATACGATTTATTGGCCAATTATGCTAATGGCATTAGATCTTCCATTACCGAAAAAAGTATTTGCACACGGTTGGTTGTTAATGAAAGATGGAAAAATGTCTAAGTCAAAAGGAAATGTCGTAGACCCCGTTACCTTAATTGATCGCTATGGTCTTGACTCTTTACGTTACTATCTATTAAGAGAAGTGCCTTTTGGATCCGATGGTGTATTTACTCCGGAAGGATTTGTTGATCGAATTAACTTTGACCTAGCTAATGATTTAGGTAATTTACTGAATCGTACCATTGCCATGATCAATAAATATTTTGATGGGAAGATTCCGGTGTATAAAGGGTCAACAGGTGAATTTGAGCATTCTCTACTTGAAGTCAACAAATCGACAGTCAATAAATATGAAGAGTCCATGGAAAAGATGGAGTTTTCAGTTGTTTTAAGTACGATTTGGCAATTAGTAAGCCGTTCGAATAAATATATTGATGAAACACAACCATGGCAATTGGCAAAAGAAGAAGACAATCGACAAAAGTTAGCTGATGTGATGGCGCATTTAGCCGAATCACTTCGAAGAATAGCGGTTATGCTTCAGCCATTTTTAACTCAAGCACCAAAGGCTATTTTTGCTCAACTTGGAATTGACAAAGTGGAATTAACCACATGGGATAGCTTGGGCCAATTTGGTGTCATTGAAGAAGGAACAACGGTTTTAAAAGGAGATCCGATCTTCCCGCGTCTTGATGTGGAGGAAGAAGTGAACTTTATTAAAGAGAAAATGCAAGGAACAGCACCCCAAGCACAGGCTAAGAAAGAAGAAAAAATAGAAACGATAGCAGAAACAGATGAAATTACCATTGATGATTTTATGAAAGTTGATTTACGAGTAGCAGAAGTAATGAAAGCTGAACCTGTGAAAAAAGCAGATAAATTGTTAAAACTTCAATTAAATCTTGGCTATGAAACACGTCAAGTTGTTTCAGGTATTGCTCAATACTACAGCCCCGAGGATTTGGTTGGTCAAAGAGTTATTTGTGTTACAAATTTAAAACCAGTTAAATTAAGAGGGGAATTGTCCCAAGGAATGATTTTAGCAGGAAGCCAGGACGGGAAACTAGCACTAGCAACTGTACCAGAATCATTGCCACTCGGATCAAAGGTAAAATAGTATTGTACAAAAATGTTTCACGTGTAACAACGTGAGACATTTTTGTATATGGGGAACATATAAACAAGACATTATTTAATGAAAAAGTTCCCGAATAATGGATTTATACTTGTTTCTTCTATTGTATAGATACAAGAATGAAAGAAACGAAACAGAAAAATAATATTTGTCATAAAAGGAGAATTTTCATGCTATTTGATACACATGTCCATTTAAATGCTGAACAATTTGAAGATGACTTATCAGAAGTAATCGAGAGGGCGATCGAAGCTGGGGTGGAAAGAATGGTTGTTGTTGGTTTTGATCGTCCTACAATTGAAAAGGCTATGGAACTTATAGAAACTTATGACTTTATCTATGCGAGTGTGGGGTGGCATCCTGTTGATGCTATTGATATGACAGACGAGGATTTAAAATGGATAGAAGAATTATCGGCACACCCAAAAGTGGTAGCTCTTGGAGAGATGGGATTGGACTATCATTGGGATAAATCACCAAAAGACATACAACATGATGTATTGAGGAGGCAAATTCGTTTAGCTAAAAAAGTGAAGCTGCCAATCATTATTCATAATCGTGATGCAACGGCAGATATTTTGACCATTTTAAAAGAAGAAGGGGCAGAAGAAGTTGGCGGTATTATGCATTGTTACAGTGGTAGTGTGGAGGTAGCGAGGGAATGTATGGACATGAACTTTTATATTTCACTCGGGGGTCCTGTCACATTTAAAAATGCCAAAAAGCCTAAAGAAGTGGCACAGGGAATTCCATTAGATAAGCTTTTAATTGAAACAGATTGTCCATATTTAACTCCACATCCATACAGAGGAAAAAGAAATGAACCTGCATATGTAAAACTTGTAGCAGAACAAATTGCTGAACTAAAGGGCATCTCGTTAGCCGAAGTTGGTAAGGCTACGACTGAAAATGCAAAAAAAATATTCGGCATAAACTGATAAATAATCCTGTCGAAATTAGGCAGGGTTTGTCCTATTTTCTTCATATTTTCGACAAGTTTCATTGGCCTCCTTATGCTCAAACTGTAACGATGTCAACGACTTTATCGCTATCTTTTAATCAAAATAATTTCATAAATAGGAAATTCGTTTCGAAAATGGTAGGGGTTGACAGTTTACAAGATTGTTTTATATAATCACTGCTAGAGAAAAGGAGGCGTTTTTCATCGGGATTAAAAACATGAAAAACCTGTTTTCCGAGTCTTTAAGCAACAAAAAGTGGGCTATTATTATAACTAGTTTCATAGCTTTTATTGCTTTAATAGGATTCATAACGTTTGAAACAACAAAGAACACAGTGGCTTTAACCATCGATGGTCAAGAAAAGACCGTTAAGACGCACGCATCAACCGTTCGAGAATTATTTGAAGAACAAGATATATTGTTACAAAAAGAAGACTATGTATCTCCCACTGAAGACTCAAAGGTAACCAACAATTTAAAGATTGTATGGGAACCGGCAAAACAGGTACAATTATCAAAAGAAAATGGGAAGGAATCCATTTGGACTACTTCTAAAACAGTAAAGGATTTCTTAAAAGAACAAAGTATTGTTTTGAATGAGCATGACGAAGTACAACCTAGTCTAAATACTGCTTTGAAAAAGGGAATGGATATTACCGTAAAAAGAGCAGTTCCTCTTACACTTCTTGATGGAGGGGTAGAGAAGGAAACATGGTCAACTTCGACTACGGTCGCTGACTTTTTAACACAACAAGGGGTTTCATTAACAGAATTAGACCGTGTTGAACCAGCATTAGAAGACAAAGTCATGGAGGATGGCACCATTAATGTCATTCGAGTAGAAAAAGTCACCGATGTAGTGGAAGAACCAATTAGCTATGCTGTTGTCACTCAAAAAGATGAGAACCTAGACACAGGAACAGAGAAAGTGATCACAGAGGGTCAAGAAGGACTCATTTCAAAGGAATATGAGGTCACTTTGGAAAATGGAAAAGAGGTTTCTCGAGTTGTATTGAATGAAAAAAAATTAAAAGATAAGCAAGATAAAGTAGTATCTGTTGGAACAAAGGCTAAGCCCATACAGGTTGCTTCTCGTGGATCTGGAAATGGGAAAGAAATCTATGTCACATCTACTGCTTATACAGCAAGCTGCAACGGTTGTTCCGGAACAACTGCTACGGGAGTTAATCTCCATGCAAACCCAAATGCAAAGGTTATTGCTGTTGACCCAGGAGTGATTCCACTAGGATCAAAAGTCTATGTTGATGGATATGGCTATGCTATAGCTTCAGATACAGGTGGAGCCATTAAGGGAAATAAAATTGACGTGTTTTTCCCTTCTAAGTCAGATGCTTATCGATGGGGACGAAAGACGGTAAAAATTAAAATACTAGATTAATTTATCATGTAGGGGAATATAATTCCTCTGCATTTTTTCTTTTTCCCTTCTTTGCGTTATAATAAAGACAAATTTGATCACATTGATATTATATATATATTATAGATGTTTTGGTTACAAAAATGTTACATTTTTTTGTATTTTTATTTTAATTTTTTTGGAGGCATTATGAAAATAAAAGAAATTATTGTAGTTGAGGGTAAGGATGATACAACAGCTATCAGGCAGGCTGTGAACGCAGATACAATTGAAACAAATGGGTCGGCGATTAATGCTGAGACGATTGAAAAAATTAAACTTGCAAAATCAACAAGGGGTGTCATTATTCTGACAGATCCAGATTTCCCTGGGCAAAAAATTCGTAATACGATTTCTGAACAAGTACCAGGATGCAAGCATGCGTTTATTCCAAAGGAAGAGGCCATACATAAGCATGGAAAAGGAGTAGGAGTTGAACATGCTTCTCGGGATTCCATTCGAAGGGCTTTAAAGGACGCTCAATTAATGCAGGGAAGTACCATGGAGGAGATCACCTATGAGGATTTACTTGCATCTGGCTTAATAGGCGGAGAGGGCGCAAAGGTAAGGCGAGAAAAATTGGGCAAATTATTGAAAATTGGTTAT